>OIXW01000001.1_pt1 | contig 116192 bp, 108 predicted proteins | sample 1587951 | NCBI WGS metagenome assembly OIXW01 (sample SAMN03283239) | human gut metagenome | biome: human-associated habitat; material: feces | host: Homo sapiens | place: Peru | collected 2012
AGAAACTGAAGAAGAGAATCAAGGAAACAGAAGAAAAACAGATGAAACAGGTTGAGGAGATGCTCAGATTATTTATCTGCTGATAAAAATTTTTTTAAGATATGGGCAGGTTCTTTTTAAGTGCGTCTGAAATACAAAAAAGTTATTCACCATGCGATAGTGAATAACTTTTTTAGGCTTGGATATACGAAAAAGAGCTGTAACGCTCAAGGTAGTAGTAAATACTATCTATTCGTTACAGCCCCTTTTTAGTATGTTGATATTTTCTTTTGCGTATAGATAGAATGAGAGAAGAATAAGAAGTGTAGAAACAATTGTAAGAATAATAGATAAAGTACTTGATACATTATAGAAAACAATATGCACGATGATCATGAAATCCAACATGAATGTAGCTACTTTACCATGCCATAAAGCACCATGTACTTCCCCTGTTTTCTTAATTACAACCATTCCAATACAACTCATAAACAGTTCTTTAATAAGAATACATATAAAAGGAATTATAAGCCATCTAAAGCGTGTGACAAGACATAGAAGTACTACTGCCTGTGTGGCTTTATCGGCTACAGGATCAAGTATTTTACCTAGATCACTCATCATATTAAATGTACGCGCAATATAACCATCAAGTAAATCAGTGATTCCTGATACAAGCAGTAATACACCCGTTAACACATAATCCTTTTGATTTATATACATATACACAATCACCGGTAATAGTAATAATCTAAACATAGATAATATATTCGGTATTGTGAAGATATTCTTATTCCTCATACTATCACATCCTTATTACTAATAGTAAAGTGTATAGCCTTAATAATCAATATAAAAGAGGCAGTCACCTGCCTCTTTTGTGTGTTATTTAAGTGTTACATATTTAAATACATATGGAGTACTTACTGAATTATGAACTAATCCTTTAACGTTCTTAGCCTGTAATGCAGCTGTACCAGTTTCAACAACTGGGATATTTGGCATATCTTCCATCATTACTTTTTCAGCTTCAAGTAATTCATTCCAACGCTTATTTACGTCAGTTTCAGTCTGAGCCTGTTTTAATAATGAGTTGAACTGTGCATTTTCCCATTTACCATAGTTGTTTGAGTTTGTGCTAGATAAAACGTTTAAGAAAGTAGTTGGATCTGCGTAGTCAGGAGCCCAACGAGTACATGCAATCTGGAAGTTACCCTGTGCTTCTCTGTTGTAGATTCTGTCTTTCTTAACAGTAGCTACCATGTTAACCTTTAAGCCTTTAAGCTTAGTGAATGAACCCTGTAAGTATTCTGCGAAAGTATCCATTGGAGATTCATCAGTACCATATAATAAATCAACAGTAATTGTATCAGTACCTAATTCTTTCTTAGCAGCATCTAAGTATTCCTGTGCTTTCTTAACATCATAGTCTACATATTTACCAGATTCTTCACGGAAATCCTTACCTGCAGGACTCTTACATAACTGAGATGGTACGAAACCAGTAGCTGGCTGTGAACCATCTTTTAAAATATTATCACATAAATCTTTTCTATTGATTGCATAAGATAATGCATATCTTACGTTCTTGTTTGCAGTAGTATCTGCTTTGAAGTTACAGATTAAGTAAGCAAGATATCCTTCACTGATAGTCTTGAAAGTATCTTTACCTTTATACTTATCTACTAATGTAGAGTTAATAGTAGCATAGTCAACTTTACCATTATCGAAGTTTTGAGCAGCAGTCTTAGGATCCTGTACTAAGTACATTTCTAAGTTCTTAGTCTTTACAGACTTAGCATCATAATATTTATCATTCTTAGTGAATGTTGCCTTATTACCTTTAATCCACTTAGTCATCTTATAAGCACCGTTACCTAAAATGTATTCAGGCTTAGTTGCATAGTTCTTACCACATTTTTCAACGAACTTCTGGTTCTGTGGGAAGTAACATGGGAATGACATTAAACTTACAAAATATGGAATATTCTTTTCAAGATCAACAACAACAGTCTTGTCATCAGTTGCTTTAATACCAAGTGTGTTTAACTGTTCATCAGTTGCAGTAGTACCTAAATCAATTAAAGCATCAGCGTTCTTAATTGCAGCACCTTCACTACCTAACATATAAGCGTAGTTACCTGCATTCTTGATAATTCTATGCCAAGAGTATACGAAGTCCTGTGCAGTGACTTCATCACCATTAGCCCATTTAGCATCTCTTAAATGGAAAGTATAAGTTAATCCATTGTTGCTTACATCCCAGCTCTTAGCAATTCCTGGAATAGTGTTACCCTTCACATCAACAGTTGTTAGACCGTCTGTAATAGCAGTGATTGCATTGAAAGACATTGCATCATCAACGACTGTGCTGTCCATACCAACGATATCTGTATCATTCGCAAATCTGAATGTATCAGTATCTGTCTTTGAGCCACAGCCAGCAAGCATACCTGCAGCAGTAGTTAATGCAAGCAATACCTTTACTGTTTTACCTGTTTTCATTAATTTTCCCTCCAAAATATTTTATTAATGTTAACAGTTGTGTAGTTTACCCCTTACATTAATCTTAGTCAATTGTTTTGTACAATTTCTTTGTGAAATTATTAAAATCTCATTACATTTTAGCTTTATCGTAAATATTATGAACGTTTAATCAAAACACAAAAAAAAGGAGATAACATCTCTGTCATCTCCTCGGCCACTCTGTTTTGACACAAAGTAGAGGTTATTTTACTTTAACATATTTGAATGTATAAGGAACACCTACTGGTACCTGTACTAATCCGCTAACGTTCTTAGCCTTTAATGCAGCAGAACCTTTTTCGAATACTGGGATATCAGCTAAATCTTCCATAGCTACCTTTTCAGCTTCTACCATTAAGCTCCAACGTTTAGTTAAATCTGATTCAGTCTGAACCTGTTCCATTAATGCATCATATTTTGCATTACTATACTTACCATAGTTGTTTGAGTTACCAGTTGAAAGTAAGTTCAAGTAAGTAGTTGGATCAGCGTAGTCTGGTCCCCAACGAGTACATGCTACCTGGAAGTTACCATTAGCCTGTCTGTTATAGATTCTGTCTTTCTTAACAGTTGCAACCATGTTAACCTTTAAGCCTTTTAACTTAGAGAATGAACCCTGTAAGTATTCAGCCATAGTATCCATTGGTGATTCATCAGTACCATATAATAAATCAATAGTGATTGTATCAGTACCTAATTCCTTCTTAGCTGCATCTAAATATTCCTGAGCTTTCTTCTGATCATAGCTTACATATTTATCTGCATCATCACGGAAGTCTTTACCAGCTGGGCTAATAGATAACTGAGATGGAACGAAACCAGTTGCTTCTTTAGAACCATCTTTTAATACGTTTTCACATAAATCTTTTCTGTTGATTGCATAAGATAATGCATATCTTAAGTTCTTATTAGCAAGCGTATTATTCTTTACGTTTACCTGTAAGTAGAATAAGTAACCTTCATTGAAAGTAGTGAAAGTATCTTTATCTTTATACTTATCTACTAATGTAGAGTTGATTGTAGCATAGTCAACTTTACCGTTATCGAAGTTCTGAGCAGCAGTCTTAGGATCCTGTACTAAGTACATTTCAAGATTCTTAGTTCCTACTGTTTTAGCATCATAGTACTTATCGTTCTTAGTGAATGTTGCTTTGTTTCCCTTAACCCACTTAGTCATTGTATAAGCACCATTTGAAATAGTGTATTCTGGCTTAGTACCATAGTTCTTACCACATTTTTCAACGAACTTCTGGTTCTGTGGGAAGTAGCATGGGAATGCCATTAAGTCTGTAAAATATGGAACCTTGTTATCAAGTTCTACTACTAAAGTCTTATCATCTTTAGCTGTAACACCAAGAGTTGCCATCTGTTCATCAGTTGCGTTACTACCTAAATCAATTAAAGTATCTGCATTCTTAACTGAAGCACCTCCGCTACCTAACATATAAGCATAGTTACCAGCTTCTTTGATGATCTTACGCCAAGAATAAACGAAGTCATTTGCAGTAACCTTGTCACCATTTGACCATTTAGCATCTCTTAAGTGGAATGTGTAAGTCTTACCATCTTCGCTTACGTCCCAGCTCTTAGCTAATGCAGGTGCAGTCTTACCTTTGTTGTTAACGGCTGTTAAACCATCTGTAATAGCATGAATTGCGTTGAATGACATACCATCATCAACGACTGTAGAATCCATACCCTGGATATCTAATTCACTTGCAAATCTGAATGTATCAGTATCTGTCTTAGAACCACAGCCAGCTAACATTCCTGCAGCAGTTGCAGCGGTAAGCAATACTTTTACTGTTTTACCTGTTTTCATATATTCTCCTCCTGTAGTATTTTTTGTTTTCTACTATGGTGATAAGTTTAGTCTAAAAATTGTATACTGTCAACATAATTTCACATAAAATTTTGTATTTTAGTGACAATTACCGTTTTTATTCGTACATTTACTAAATTCTAAACAATTGTATATATTTTTTAGTAACTTTTTATCACTTCGAGAGAAGATTGTACTAAATTCCGTACAATAATTCAAATTGTAAAGGACGTATGCACAAAAAAATGAACAATACAAACATGTATTGTTCACTTCTTGTGTTTCTATTTTTTTAGCTTGTTTTGGTAGTCCTGTAATGCTTCTGCCGCATATGCTTCCGCATTCGATTCATTGATCTGATTGTAGTTCTTTGCCTTATTTGTAACCTTTGTAGAGAACTCTTTCTTATAAGTCACAATAGTGCGATAGTCTACTAGCTTGTTATAATCACTGCTCATTGAGTCATAAGACTCTACAAGAGCATACTCATAAGCATGATATGTACTATGGAGTAATGCCTCTAATAGAGTAGTAGAAGCTGCATGGTCTAATTGACTGATATCAAAAGTAATTTCCTTTGATTTATTATTATATTGGGCATAAGGATGTTTCAGATTACTTCCTGCACCTACTTTTATTCTTGCAGATATACCTAGATAGTCTCTCTCATTATTACATATAGTCTGTAATGTGTTGAGCTTTTCTTTACGTTTAAGTTTTGACCAGTTCTGTAGGTTCTTTAATGATTTATCATCATATTTTCTTATATATGCATCTGTATTATTGGTGATCTTTGTAGATGATTGAATAAGTGAAGAACCAAATAGAGTAAAGCTTAATACAATCACAAGTGATAATAGAGAAGCTAAGCCTATTACCAGCTGTGATTTCTCTAATAGTGAGTTGTAGTTTCTTCTTTTTACCTTATAGAAATAGAATCCTATATAGACAAGATCAAGTCCAATAAGTAGTGTCCAGACAATACCTAAAGGTATAGGCAATAGTAATATATAAGCAAGTGTCGTATAGATACCAAAAGGTATAAGTACGTTTGTCGCAATACTTAAGTAGTTTCTTCTATCATCTTTTTCAAAGTAGATGAGTCCAAAGCTGAGTACTGTGAGCAAGAATAATACAAGCTTAGATTGTAGTAAGGAACAGCCTGGAATCACTCTAAAGATAAATATACAGAATATAATAAGAGTAATGAAATAGGCTATGACAGCCCTAATAATGAAATCTTTAAGTGTAAATGTATTATGTTGTTTCATAACTTCGCCTCCTGATATTAATTTTATCGTAAATACAAGTGAAAAAGAAGCCTAAAAGAAAAAGCCAGAGAACTGGCTTAGACATTCGTGAGTTTTTTCTTTTTTACAACTAGATAAGCGATCACAATGGATAGAGAAGTGACTGCCCAGCTGATTGGGTAGACAACTAAGACTGACTGGAATGTATGGATTTTTGCGAAAGCAATAAAGATCCAGGCAAGTCTTAATGCACATGTGAAGACAATACAGAGTACTGTAGAAATCATTGGATTTCCTAGTCCTCTGAGTGCACCTGACATGATTTCTATAGTCATATTAAGTACTTCAAATGCGACTACTATAGAAATACGGATACAGGCTATTTTCACAATGGCAGGATCTGATGTGAATATTCCTGCAAGAATTGGTGAGAAGGTGATGAAGAGTGCACTGATTGCACCTGTAAAAATAGTACCAAGCAACATACACCATCTAATAGACTGGATACATCTTCTGTAGTTTTTAGCACCATAGTTTTGTGATGTAAAGGTAATGGCTGCCTGGGCAAAACCTGTAATTAAGAAATAAGAATACATTTCAAAGTTTAAGGCAACAGTGGATGCAGCGACAATATCAGCACCTAAGCTATTAATAGCTGATTGGATGATGATATTAGAGATATTAAACAACATGCCTTGAATAGCTGCAGGAATGCCTATAATGAGTATTTCTTTTGTATAGACCCATTCCATCTTCATTTTATCTAGTCTGACTTGTAATGCGCCTTCTTCTTTAGATAATATTCTAAAGAGTAATAAAGAGCTAGTGGCATCTGCGATAGTAGTAGCTAAGGCAACACCGGCGACATCTAACTTAAATAAGATGACAAATACTAGATTCAATACTACATTGACCGTACCTGAAATGATTAAACAATAGAGTGGTCTTTTGGTATCTCCACCCGCTCTTAGTATGGCAGATTCAAAGTTATAAATAGTTAAGAAGAACATTCCTATAAAGCATATTCTTAAGTAGAGTACTGCAAGAGGTAGTACTTCTATCGGTGTGGACATGAGTTCTAGTAATGGACGGGCAATAATTTCTCCAATAATAGAAACAATTAAGCCAGTAATAACTGACAATACAAGTGCTGTATGAATAGCCTGATTGGCTCTATCTTCTTTTTGTGCTCCTAAGAAACGCGATATAATAACATTCGCTCCTACTGAGAAGCCTACAAAGATTGTGATAAATAGATTTGTGATTGGGGCAGTACTTCCTACTGCCGCTAATGAATGACTACCTGAAAACTGTCCTACAGTCGCTACATCACAGGAGTTGAATAACTGCTGGATAATACTTGTAGCTGCCAAAGGTAATGCGAATGCAAGGATCTTATCCCATAATGATCCTTCTAATGGATTAATTCTTTTAGCCATGATTTTCCCCCTTCTTGACCTATTCTATCCTTAAAGTATACTTTAAGGTCAATACTTTTTATTCCTACTGAAATACTATACTTATTTATTTTTTATGATGCATTTTTTCTCAATTAGAAATAATTTTCCTATATAATAAAGTTGAAAGGAGGTTTCAGGTATGAAGAAACTATTCACATTATTATTATCGTGTATGTTGGTATTTGGTTTAAGTGCATGTACAAACAATAATAAAGATACAGGTAAGACGGATACAACAACACAGACAGAAGAATCTATGGATGATGCATTCTATAAGGATCTAAAGACAGCTTTAGAAGAAAGATGGAAAATAGAAGAAAAGGATGCAGAACTCACTACAGAAATCTATACTCGTTATGTAAATACTGAACTTAAATATCTAAGTAAGTATGAAAATAAAGAAGATTCGTTTAAGAATCATGAAATTGGTGAAGCAGCTGAAGATTATGTAGAAACTTTGATTGAGGGTAAACAGATGGCTTATCTGATTGATAAGGATTATACTAAATGGCATCAAGAGTATGAAGATGAAGTGTTTGAAGAAAGTACTGAAGCTGTGTATAAGCTCAATAGTATAAAGAAGATTACTTTCGAAAATGAAGAATATCAGAAGATGTTTGATCGTCTTGTGAAATATGGAGAGGAATATAGTAAAAGGGATTAATTATGGATAATATTGTGGTATTAAATGATGCAAATGGAAATGAATTAGAGTTTGAATATCTTGATGTAATCGAACATAATGAAGAAACATATGTTGTGTTGTTACCAGCAGATGAAGAAGCAGATGAGGTAGTGATCTTGAAATGCGAAGAATCAGAGGATGATCCTGATGAAGAAAACTATCGTTCAGTAGACGATGAAGCACTACTTAATGAACTGTTTGAAATCTTTAAAGAAAAGAATGCAGATAACTTTGATTTTGATTAAGAACGAGGGGCACCTGATGGTGCCCCTTTATTGTGCTTCTAATTTTAATAACGCTTCTTTTCTTTCTATTCCACCTGCATAGCCTGTTAAGCTTCCATTACTGCCTAATACTCTATGACAGGGTACTATAATACTTATTCTATTATGTCCTACTGCACCACCTACTGCCTGTGCAGAGAATCTTTTAACACCCCTTCTTTTTGCTAGTATATTCGCAATTTCTCCATAAGTCATAGTACTTCCATAAGGGATATGACATAGAATCTCCCATACTTCCTTTTGGAAATCTGTACCTATAAAGTGAAGAGGAAAATCAATGGATGGCTGTTCTTGTTTAAAGTAGAGATCAAGCCATCTTTTTACTTTTAGAATAAGTTCTGTATCTTTTTCTTCATAAGGTTCTTTTAATCCTGATGCATAATACTTCTGATTCTCAAACCATAAGCCATATACACCTATTTCATCTACTGCGATAAGTATATCTCCTAGTGGTGATTGATAGTGTCCAATATGAGTCATAAGAAGTCCTCCATAATCTTCTTAGCAAGCTTATAAGCACCATATTCTGGTGTATGAATAGGTGGTTCTATTGTTTCATTTAAAACAGGTAGAATATAGTGAGAAGCCTGTTCAAATACGCCTCCTATATAAGAAATACGAGGTGTTGAGTTATATTGTTTTAAGAGTGTTTGTATGAGTGAACGAATTTCTAAGGCTGCCTGTCTATATATTTCTATTGCATAAGGATCTCCCTGATTGGCAGCTAAGCCATTGATATAAGCATAGGATGCAATAGATGTACGATTCATGTTATTCATAAACGTGATGATATCATAATCAATATCTAGATGACATTCTTCCATAATTAGATCATAAAGAACTGTTTTTTCTAGTCTACCATCTATTTCTTTACAGAATGTATGAAACATCTTCTTCGCAATCCAATAAGCACTGCCCTCATCCCCTAATTGATAACCCCAGCCTCCACAACGTGTGAGCTTATTATTCTTAAGTGATAAGGCAATACTGCCTGTACCTGCAATAACGACAATACCATCATGACCATCTAGTGCACCTTCTATCGCAATTCTTACATCACTTTCTACTACAAAAGGTCTAGGGCCAAATGCTTCTTTACAAATATATTCTATTTTATCTCTTAATTCTTTTTGTTGGCCATATCCTGCTAGTCCCGCACCAATAATTGCATTATGATCAGGATCTAGCTGATTGACACCATCTCTTAATATTTCAATGGCTTGATCTTGTGGCTGAGTGAGAACATGTACTGTAGGAAGTATTAGTTCTTTTAAACGTGTTCCATTCTCATCAAAGAGAACCATCTTTGTTTTTGTACCTCCGCCATCTATACCTATATACAACATTTCTGTTACCTCATAGTTTTAGTGATACTTCCATTGTTTTTTAGTAGAGCTTCTTCACATTCTTTTTCATCTTTACCTGTTAAACCAGATAGAATCGCAATCTTTACATTGTAGTGACATTTAGTTAATAATCTGATTGATTCTTCTTCAGAACAATCTAAAGATTGTGAGACAATATTGATGGCTCTTGTTTTAAGTTTTTCATTGGTAGGCTGTAAATCAACCATGAGATTTTTATAGACCTTTCCTCTTTTAATCATGGCAGAAGTAGAAATCATATTTAAAATAAGTTTTTGGGCAGTACCTGCCTTCATTCTCGTAGAACCAGTAATGACTTCTGGACCTGTAATGACTTCAATTGGATAGTGGGAGTATTTTGATATTTCTCCATTATGAACACAACAGATAGAAACTGTCTGGCATCCTAATGTGCGCGCATATTCAAGTCCGCCAATGACATAAGGTGTTCTGCCTGATGCTGCAATACCACATACAACATCTTTGTCTGTTAAGTGAATATTCTTTAAGTCCTCCACAGCAAGATCCTGAGAATCTTCTGCACCTTCTATAGCTTCTGTGAGCGCTTCTTTTCCACCTGCGATTAATCCCTGTACAAGTGTAGAATTCACACCATATGTAGGAGGACATTCCGAAGCATCTAATACACCTAATCTACCTGATGTACCTGCACCAATATAAATCAATCGACCGCCTTTACACATCTGGTGATAAATACAATCAACCGCAATTGATATTTGTGGTAGAACATCTTTTACAGCTAAAGCCACTTTCTGATCTTCATTATTAATAGTAGTAAGAATATCTATAGTAGACATTTCATCTATATGTAATGAATCAGGATTAGACTGCTCTGTATCTAATTGATTTAAGTTCATTGTTGGTTCCTCCTTTCTATATCATTATAAGCGTGATGAAATCTCATTTCTATAATAAAAGACCCATAGTGAAATATGAGTCTACTTTTTGAGTATAGAGACATTGTCTTTAGAATCTATGAGATTCTTTTTATGGTCTTCAAAGTTCTTTTTAAACACACCGTAATACAATAAATCAGTTATCACAAATGAAGAGATACGAGAAGAGATAGCACCTAGACGTAATTCTTTTTCTTCACTTGGTACTTTAAGTGAATAGTTACTAAGTTTAGAGATTGGATTAGGATTAATCTGTGTAATAGAGATAAATGATATTTGTTTTTCATGTAATACTTTAGCGATATCTACTAAACCAGTGGTAGAACCTGAGTAACTGATAATAAGTGCTGCATCATTTTGATCCATGCTTTGGGTAAAAGTCATCTGTACATGTAAGTCAGGATTATATATCACCTTCTTACCTATACGCATGAGCTTTTGATAGATATCTAAATCAATAACTGATGAACCACCTACACCAAAGAGATAGATAGTAGATGCATCGTTAAGTAAGTCTATAGATGCTTCTAGTGTATCTATGTTGATTAACTGATATGTTTTTAAGACTGTATTCATGTTTAGCCTACAGCCTTTTTCTACTAGTGTACCAATATCATCATTTACATCAAAGATTAAATCTACTTCTTGTTTTTCTTCTTTTGTAGATTGGGCTAAGTTCATCTTTAGATCACTAAAGCCTTTAAAACCTATCTTCTTTGAGAAACGGATAATAGCAGCCGCAGAGGTATTTGTCTTCTCACCTAGTACTTGTGCAGAATCCTGTAAAACATCATTTTCTAGTATGTATTCAGCTATGAGTTTTTCTGTAGGTGTATAGCTATCATTGTATTCTTTAATTCTTAAGTATGCATTCATAGGATCACCTCCGATTAATCCTATTATAGCATATGCAAAGAGTTGTTTTGTATATAAAAATATCCCCTGAAGAGGGGATTGGAAATCATGAGGTTTCCGCATTTATCATTTTATAGAAAACGTGAACTTATTTATGAAGAATATAGGAAAGCATCATAAGTGAATTGTTCACATCATTTTATTCAATGCTTAAGAAGATTACCAAGATTCAATCTATTTCATTGTCCTTCTTATGATTTTTTTGTTCATTATTCTTATTAAATTATATTTTTCCTTCAAGATTTAAATATATCACTTTGCCGTAAAATATAATTCTTTTTACCTTTATGTTTTTTAACTTTTTTCCTCTATTCTTACCCTTTAACATTTTATTCCAATATTCATCTATTTCTTTATTAGTTAAACTATCGTCAAATACCTTTGAATAGTTTATGAATTGTTCTTTGATATCGTCATTAGTCACACTATCGGAATGATTTAGAACAGCAACTGCCATTTTATTCCCAAACATGTTTTTACGTTGTATCCATATTTCTAATTTCTCGTTTGATATATCAACTATACTAGGCGAATCTTTTCCTTCAAGTTTTTTCATACTTACCATATCACTAGTAATATCTGGATCATTAATTTCGTTATATTTATTCAAAAAAGAATTAATACTTTCATCTTTTTTATAAATCAACTTTTCTTTTACCTTTTTCTTAAATCCAAAGAAACTATTTTCTAATATGTCTTTAGTTGTACTTTTTGATTTATTTGTTGTACCACAACTTACTAATACCAAGCAAAGAAGCAGTATGATTATTCTTTTCACATTAACACTCCCATTCACTTTACATTGCACTAAACATTACTATTTGTTAAATCCGTATTTTGATTTCACATTTATACCATATCCAATAATTGCACCAACTATACCACCGACAATATGTGTCATATTTGAAATATTATTCTGAACCGCAATACCTTCATATACCTGCTGCCCAATAAAAATAGCTGCAACCAATATAAATGTAAAAGGAATTTCTCCTTCTCTAAAATCTGTAAATGAAGCATGCATTATAAATGCAAATACTACTTCACTCTACTTCTTGTGGTTTTTCTTCTTTAGTAGATTGAGAAACGGATATTAGCTGTTGCAGAATCTTGTAAGATATAGTCAGCTATTAGATTTTCTGTAAAGGTATAGCTATCTATTCTTAAGTATGCATTCATAGGATTACCACCGATTAACTATATTATAACATATGAAAAGAATTGTTTTGAATATGAAAATATCCCCTGAAGAGGGGATTGAGAACTATTTTAAATAATCTTAATTACATTACTCATCATCTATCAAATTAAAACTATTGAGCATTTTATGTTTTACTTTCTTAGCCATACCTGGATCTAACTTATTCAAAAACATTTCAAAATCAATTTGTGATTTTGTTTTTATTTCTTTTAATTTTTTAGCATCCGCAATCTTTCTTTTTGCTTCACTTTTAGGATATCCACCACCAAATGGTTCTGAAAATAATGCTTGGATTGTTTTCTCTAAATTCTTTTCACCTGTATATGTATATTCTTCTCCAAGAGGTAAAGATACTACATTTCCGTTATTGATCTGTGCAAATAAATAAGCATCTTTCGCAGTTGGAACATACCCACATAAAACACCAGGCATACTATTACAAGCAAGCATCATCCCTTGCCCTGAAGAACATCCAGTTACCACAAAATCAACTATATGGCTGTTTATAAGCATTCCAATCAACAACGCAATCTCAACATAAGTATAGTTTTCATCTTCATCTACAAAACATCCAAAATTAATAACTTCTGCATCTTTTGCATATTTCTTTGTATATTTATAAAGCATCTCATTTTTTGATACTTGTGAACTTGCTTGTACTACTGCTATCTTCATTGATATTCCTCCAATAGTGTATCTATGTTTATAAGACTGTATTCATATTTAATCTGCTTTTTGCATCTTTAGATCACTAAGCCCTTAAAACCTGTTCTCTTTGAGAAACGTATATTAACTGTTGCAGAATCTTGTAGGATATAGTCAGCCATTAGCTTTTCTGTAAGAGTATAGCTATCAATCTTAAGTATGCATTCATAGGATTAACACCATTATAGCATATAAGAAGAATTGTTATGTATATGGAAATATCCCCTAAGCAGGGGTTACTTAATCTGAATAAAAATTGAAAGAGAAAACAAATTTTACCCTAAAAAAAGTGCATAAAGCCCCTTTCCCCAAATGGAAGGCTATTCTATTTGAGGTGAGTTCGTAGATTCTTTTCTGATGAGTTGTAGAATCTCTGCTTCAGATAAGCCGGTGCGGCTGAGCTGATTGAAGGCATTTCGTAAATTATTTTTAACGTATTCGATTCGCTGCTTCTTTGTTGTTTCAACATCTGCCATGTCTGTTGGGTTAAATACTTCACCGGTTTTTAAAAGGTGATAGACAGCAGTAAGTATTTTTCTTGCAATCGCAATGATAGCTCGCTTCTTACCGCGTCTTTTAGATATCTTTTTAAATTTGGCTGCATAGTAATCGCAGTTCTTATCTTTTACGGCAGCATGTGCAACCTGAACAAGACAAGGCTTAAGATAAACACCAGCTTTTGAAACTTTAACCGATTTCTTTTTGCCAGCTGATTCATTACATCCAGGAGCTAATCCAGCCCATGAAGCAAGTTTACGATGAGAGGACCACTGAGACATATCGGTGCCGATTTCAGAGATAATGGTAATAGCAGATTTTCTATTGATTCCTGGTATTGTACAAAGAATCTGTATGTATTCTTCGTAGTTGGCAACCATCAAGTCAATATGGTGCTGTATTTCATCAAGAAGAGAATCAAGATATTCCATATGTTTCTGAACGATTTTAATTCTGTCCTTTTGAAACTGATTTAGTTGAATACCATCAACAGCACTAAGGATGTCTTCATGAGATGCTTTACAACCGGCATGAACTTTAGAAAGAATATCTTCACTTGTATATGGATCATTTGATAAAATAGTATCGACAATAGCGGAAGCAGATTTACCAAAGATATCAGAAAAAACAATATCAAGTTTACAGTTTCCAGTAGTCAAAGCGTTTTGGAAACGATTCTTTTCAGAAGAACGCATATTGACAAGTTTATACTGATAGCGGGTAAATTCCCTGAGGACGCGGATATCCTTTTCAGGGATATAGCTGGATCTGACAATACCGAATTTAAAGAGGTCGGCAATCCATTTGGCATCCTTATTGTCATCCTTCTCACCTTTGATAGCCTTGACCCATTTAGGATTGGCAACAACGACATTAGAAATATGGCCTTCTAATGCATTGTATACAGGGATATAGTACTTGCCGGTTGATTCCATGCATACATTTTGACAGTTGTTTTCAATAAGCCAATTCTTGAATTGAATGAGTTGGTTATTGAAGGTTGAGAATCTTTTTTTAATGTACTTGGGTTTGACGGATTCAGAGATGCAGATAACAGCAACAATGAAAGATTTGTGCACGTCAACACCACAAGATCTAGGGTAAACAATCTCCATAAATAAAAGGCTCCTTATAAGAATATAGAGAAGGAGCTCAGTGACTGACTGATCAACACTAAAAGATTAAACTCAAGTCAATGATTAATCTGCAGACTTAAAAGACATACTCATGTGTGCTTGAAAAGATCAGCCTTGCACTGGTTATTATACTGTTTTGACTTGAACGAGTTGCAAGAATCTACAACTCACCCCACCGTGCTTTGTAGTGTAAGACTCCTTCAATTAAAATATAAAATAAGATGCCTGCACAAACAAGAATTATTCATTTCTATGTGTGCCTTGGAGCTGCAGGCGGAAAGGAATGTGAGGTTATTATGAACGATTTTTGATCTGAATGCACTACAGCTCTCAGAGAAGAGATTTCCGTCCCCAACAGGGGTTAACTATTATGAATTATTTGAAGCACTCTATGGCGATGACTATGAAGTCATTGACACAAGTTTTCGTCCCCAACAGGGGTTAACTATTATGAATCAAATATGACAACAAAGAAGGTTACAACAACAGTTTCCGTCCCTAACAGGGGTTAACTATTATGAATAAAGTCATGGTATAACATTAGAAAAATTGGATGAAGTTTCCGTCCCCAACAGGGGTTAACTATTATGAATCAAAAGAAAGGCTTAAAGGAATTAGGAAAAATCTTGTTTCCGTCCCCAACAGGGGTTAACTATTATGAATATTTCCATGGTTCTTACTGGCAATAACTGGAACTCAGCAGAAGTGTTTCCGTCCCCAACAGGGGTTAACTATTATGAATCTTCCGGTTCAACAGCAACCTCGACTTTGTCTCCCTTTGCATGAGTTGCAGGTTCCTGTGTCTTGTTTCCATCGGTTACAAAAGAGGTCGTCCCATTTTGCGTCTGGCTAAGTGTCGCTACATAGTCCTGAGCAATCTCGCTCTCAATCCCTGATTCTTCCGCATAAACGACAGAGATAGGAACTGCTGAGGAGAATGCCATCAGAAAAGAAAGCGTCGAAGCCACACTTCTTTTTAAGATAGTTTTCTTCAATTGGAATACTCCTTTCTTTTTAGAACTTTTAGTTCTTTGATATCTTACACATCAGCAGTAGAGCATTGTAGCGGATGATTTCTACATTGGACTTAAGCCAATGGAAAGACCGAAAATTGTTTTCGACCGGTTATCCCTTTCCGGTCTATTTTTGGTACGATAAAAACAGTACCGATTATAATATGTAAGAAAAACATTTTTAAACTCGTTCGATTGCACTAAAAATCGGAGACTTTTTTATTTTTTGTCGCTCAATTTAAGAAAAGTGTTGCTATAGGCTATCTTATTCAGCAAAAATACCATAACGATACTCGTAATACGCTTCCTTAAGTGAAATAGGCATAGGTGTAGCTCTTACCATTTCATTACTGAAAGCTTCGGTATCTATAATCATTCTAAGGATCTCAGAAGCCATTTCCTCTTTCTTGAACTTATAGTTAGCCTGCTTCTTGAGAAGCAGGAAATCTAGATACCCCTGTATGTATCTGGTTCCAACGCCTCTTGTTGTCTGTATCATTGAGCTTACTTCTGTCATCATCTGATTGACAGCACCTAATGATTTACCATCATCAGTAAGATATTTCTTCTCTATAGGAGATGTTTTAATCTTATTGTTTACTGCTTCAAGATAGTTGGCAAACTGCTGTATGCTTGCCTTTGAATCTGATATGAACTCTTTCACATCTTCAAAGTAGTCTTCATTCGCTTTATATTTATCGAATGATTCACTTCCAAGACCTGATACCTGCATCATCATATGATCATTTTCATCTGTAACACATACAATGGCAACCTTATGATGAGATATTCCTCTATATGCAGCCTGTTTACCTCTTTTCTTTGAGTATCTGGGCATATTCTGAGGGCGTGTTCCCTTTAGGTTGATACTTTTATACTGTGTATCTATTTCAACTTCACCAGATAATTTCTGATGACCCATGATTTCAGATGCTGCATGATAAAGTTTATGACGCATATAGAAGCAGGTTGTCTTGCTTGTTCCTAAGATGTGAGCTTCATTATCTAGAGTCATTTTATATAGCTCTAGTTCAATGAAGTGACGCCACTGGTCTAGAGTGAAGTGAGACCAGTAAAATAAGGTATTGGTTCTATCACCAAAGGATTTGTGACAGTCAAGACAGATATATCTCTGGTGACCGTTCTTATCCTTTCCATTCTTCTTGAAATGAACTGAACCACAGAAAGGGCATGCCTTATGAGATGGATCAATATCTTCATCATTCTGTTCATATAATGATTCAATAAGCTTGTTTACATAATCCTTATCCTTAGATCTTAAATAGTTTTTTACCTGGTTTTCAGTTATCATAGCACTCACCTAACCTTTTAAGATTATTTTACAACTATTCAAAAAATCATGACTTGAGTTAGAGTGCTATAAAGTAGAAAATTAGGCGTTAAGTTAAATTTAATGATCTAGTAGCAACATTTTTCATAAACTGAGCGTTTTTTGTTTGTAATTGAATCATCACAAGAAAAAATAGGCAAAAAATAGATCCAACCATCTATGATCGAGTCTATCCATTTCTTATTTAAACTAGGACAATATTAATTTGTTTTTCTTTTTCCACAAGAAGAACATTTCTGACCGGTAACTACTGTTTCTGTCCAGGCCGCTTTATCAGTAACAGTTTTTGTACCAACTTTTACTCTCTGAGTTTCGTATACAGCGTCGTGATGAACTGTTTCGTAAATATCTCGAGAACTACAAGAATGTCCATACTCTAACATGTGGTCGGTCATCTCACTAGGGTTGGATGTACTAAATCCACATTGACGGCACGTCTTTACGGTCTTAACGTAAACTTTCTCATTCCAGGCATCTTTTACTTTAACCTGTCTATTTTCATAAACATCTTCCTGATGAGTTTCTGCTGGATGATTCACAGTTTTTGTAACGTTAACCCAGGTGTGTGTGTGAGATGGCTTGTTGTTTGAGCTGCTTCCACTATTTGAATTGTTTGAACCAGAATTTGGTTTGCTAGAGCTTCCTCCATTGTTTGAACCAGAACTTGGTTTGTTTGTGCTACCAGAATTGTCTTTACTACCAGATGTAGAAGGCTTTTTAGTTTCTTCCTTCTTATCATCCTTTTTCGCTTCTTCTTTCTTAGTTTCTTCTTCTGGACTCATTGTTGGTGTAGCTGTAGTTTCAGTTTTTACTTCTGTATTAGTAGAAGCATCAACCACGTCGCCTCCAGTTACAGTTGTAGAAGCAGGAGCTTTCTGTTCTGTTTTAACTTCGGTTCCATCAGACTTTTTAACAGTTTCTCCATTATCTGTACGGACTAGTTTATTCTGGTCAGCAAGCTTTTGCGCTTCATCCTTGTTTACAACGACTGTATCTTTTTTAACCTTAACTGTTTCAGTTTTAGTCTTATCAGTAGATTCTTTATCTGTCTTGGTTTTATCAGTAGACAACTTATCCTTTACAGTTTCAGACTTGATGAAAGCATCTTTGAATGCGTCATAAGCTGTGCGATCAGTTGTAATACCGAAGGTAATCTTATAATTTCCTGTTTTTGAAGTGTCTACTTTAGAACTGTCTACATCAATACCTTTTACGATAGAGCTATCGTATAACACTCCATCAAGGTAATCCACGTCCTTGGAACCTTCTAATACATACATATCATCGATACCAGTATATGTATCTTTGATTGCGTCCTCGTCAAGCTTAGTCGAATTCGTTGCTACTTTATTCGTACTTTCCACTTTTGTGTCTTTCTTTGCGCCACATCCTGTTGCTGCTCCAGCAACCATGAGCGCAGCTAAAATCATTGAAATTCTTTTTACATTCTTGTTTGCCATTGTTTGTTCCTCCTGTGCAATATAAATTTTTTCCATGAGCTTTTTGAAGTCACTCATGATTCGAAGCTTTCTTCTTCGCCTCTCGCTATATATATGTCAGAAAATGCAAAATTCTTCATTTTTACATACAGCTATTTTCCTGTATCTAATTTTAGGAACATTTTTGGGCAAATATAGTAGCTTTATCATAATTTTGGCAGAACACCCCCACCTCTATAGGTGGTGGGATGAATGCCTTCTAAAATATTTTGGCTTACGCCTCCGACCATGAAACTGTCGGGTTCTTCCCTTGCGGGAGTGGTTCACATCGCCAATGTTAATAACAGTTTCCGTCCCCAACAGGGGTTAACCATTATGAATATTGAAGCTGAAGACATCCAAAAAATATTTGCTAAGGGTTTCCGTCCCCAACAGGGGTTAACCATTATGAATTTGAAATATGCGACATCAGATGAAGTTGATTTGCCGGATGTTTCCGTCCCCAACAGGGGTTAACCATTATGAATATTAGCGGAGTTAGCGAAAGAATTAGGTCATACATCGTTTCCGTCCCCAACAGGGGTTAACCATTATGAATCTTCAAAAGGAGAAATTATATATTTAACAAAAGAAGATGAGTTTCCGTCCCCAACAGGGGTTAACCATTATGAATTGGAAAGATCGGAACAACAGGCAGACAGTTTGAGGGTTTCCGTCCCCAACAGGGGTTAACCATTATGAATTTTTCATTTTATCATTTTCAACCTCTTTTTTTTTATTAGGAAAGTTTCCGTCCCCAACAGGGGTTAACCATTATGAATACTTATAGAGTTAATAATGATTACATCATGGTAGTGTTTCCGTCCCCAACAGGGGTTAACCATTATGAATCCTTACCTACAAAACCCTGATAAACACTACTTAAAATAACCAAAATGCGTGGCAAAACTACTTTTAGTATTCATAACCATAAGATTTCCTACAAAACCTTCATTTTTCCCAGTATTTGTCAGTAGCGTGGCAAAAAGTATAGATAAGAGTGTTCTATATCATCAAGAACACTCTTATCATACTTTAATTAATCAATTCTTTCAATAATCAACTGATTCATCAAATCATAACTATTCCAGTATTCATCCTTAATATCTAAATCTGTATAACTAAATACTTTCTCTATCTTTTTCATAATCGCATTAGAAGAGAAGTTAGTCTTATCCTTTATTACATCATCTGTAACACAAACCATTTCATGTGCTGTAATATTACGAATATTACCTTCTACACTACGTAGATCTGAAACTAGATTTGCTGCTTCTTTTCTACTACTAGGTATGAAATCATTCAATAATACAACCAATGGTTCAGAATATATAGGACCTTCTTTAAAACCATTTAAATAGTAATTATTCAATGATTTCAAAACATCACTATCATTTAGTTTATCTAAATCCCATACACGCATAGAATGCTTTTTCTTCTTCTCTATTTTACAATACTTATTAATATCAATGCCTATTTCATGTTTTAATACCAATTCAAATAAGTCCACAAATAAAGGTGTAATAGATCTAATAAAGTCTGCATATTCATGTCTTCTTCTCTTTACATCAATATTTAATGCATACTCAAATAGTTTAATACCTTTATCATCCTTTACAGGAAAACAATAAGCCTTTTCCTTTAAAGACATCTCTAATGCTTTCTTATAATCCAATGATTCTCTATACTTAGCCATTTCAATCAAAGAATAATAACCTTTATCCATAGCACTCTTCTTAATAGTCTTAGCTACTTGTAATGCTGCAGAATAATCATAAGCTTCTATATGCTTCTTAATAATTTCTTCTTTCTTAATAATAGCTAATGTAGGACATTCTACTTCTATACATCTATTTGCAGAATCTGGGTTATTATCTTCATCTAATTCCCATAAAGTCTCATAATCATTTTCTTTATGAGAATGTTCATTAAGTTTACCTGTTGGTGTTACAACCTGTATTGTACGACAAGGTAATTCTCCTAATGTCTTTAATACAACTAACCCACTCTTCATTGCTGGTGTACCAGAAGATATATTTAAAAGGAATTCATCATCTTCATCCATATCTCCCATAATATCCATTAATATATTTCTGAAATCCTTATAGAAGTAATCAAACTCTTGTACTCTTGTAAGTTCTTTACGTTCTATATATTCCACATCTATATGTCTATTCTGTAATTCAGCTAATTTCTCTATGCAGTATCCATATGGATTATACTTGTGATGCTTTTCAGCCATCTCCTTAGATAAATATAAAATAACTTTATCTGGCTTATACTGTCTGCATATATGCAACATAGAACCATCTCTGTAGTTATTTTCAGATATTGGATCAGTACCTCCTACAGGAGAAAACAAAATCTTTTTACCCATGTTATATCACAATAATATCCTCAGATTCTTCACTTTCATCTTTACCCCAGGATATTATCTGCCCCTTTCCATTAATCTTGTATATTCTTACACTATCTTGAGTCCCTATTCTTTTAGGTATACCTTTGACTAGTTTATCAAATTTATTCTTTCTTAAGTGTGCTTCAAAAGCTGATTTCTGTACTCTTACTCCATAGCCTGATAACCATTTCGCAAATCTTTGTCTCTTTCTATTATCCACAATATCATAGATAATCAATACGAACACTTTTCTGATTGATTTATTCTCATCAACCTCAAAGAAATAATCTTCTCTTTCCATAATGATCACCTAATCATAATAGGAGAATACATTGATACATCTTCATGTATAATAGCGTCTACTAGTGAACTCATTTGAAAAGATATCGCACTTCTGAAACTTACTGGATAATCAATATAATCTAAGTATTTCTGACATATCTGAAACTTATTTTCTAGTTTCTTGATGAATTTATTCAATGCTTGTTTAGAGATATAAATCCCTTCTCCATCATCTGAATAAAATTCATCAATATGCACTTCATGTCCATTGATCATACTCATAACAGTAGAGTCTATAAGAACAGCTCTCCATTCTTCCATCATATCACTTGCAAGTGTTGGATGTTTTTCTGCATCTCTAAGAAGAAATCCAAAGTATGCATTTAAACCTTTTATCTCTATTTCCCCATAGAGTTCATTCATCAAGATAGAATAGCCTAGACTCAACATAGAATTAAATGCATCACGAGGCGGTCTTTTACTTCTTCCTTCAAACTTAAATGCATCATCAATACAGATGGATAAGCCTTTAAAATAATACTTTGCAGCACATCCTTCATATCCCATGAGTTCTTCTATATTCTTTACACAATTCACTTTTCTTAAAGCGCTCTTCATATGTAATTCAATATCACTTATATTATGATTTGTGCTTTTAGAATATCTTCTCAATACTACAATCTGATTGTGTATCTTAGCATAAATGATTTTCTTAGAAAGTTCTAATGCGAATGGTTGGTCATATAAACCTGCCTGCTTTCTTTGAAGAGAAACTTTAATATGACCTGTTGAAGATAACCTGCCAAAATAGTGACCACCCTTAGAAAAATAAGATAAAGAAATACCTTTCTTTAAACATTCTTGGATACATTGTGTTGTGACTTGTGCGTGCCCTAATAAAGTAATACCGTCAATACTTTCTACTGGAATAGTACGAACCATTCCATCTTTATACTTGACTGTTATTCTATTATCCTGTTTACCTATCACACAATTACTTTTATCAATATACAATATACTCATAACGCTTCCTCCTTGTATTGTCCCTTAAAAGAGAAGGAGAAAGCTGATACTTGGTTACCCAAGTATCAGTTAAGTTCTTCTATTTTGTCTAATTGACATAAACCCATTTGTAGTAACTGATCATGATAATATGTACATTTGATTGTATGTGGAGAAATACCATAGAGACGTAAGTCATCCTCATGTTTATGAAGATTACGTCTTGTCTTCTTATCAAATGTTGTTGTATTAACCATAATCTGCTGAACTATACGCACTGTTTGTTCACTGTCTTCTCCATCAAATAGTGGATAAACAGCTGTTTTACTAGCATATCCACTTCCTCCACCTAGAAATACAGATTCATCATCTATGTACTGAACTGCAGTGAATGGTTCAACAAAATACTTATTATAATTGTCATCAAAGTAGTTAATGGATTCTAAAATATCCTCTTTAGTATATGGACAGATGCTTGTATCAATAGTAACTGTAAATACAATGTCTGTACCAGGCTTTAAGCACTCTCTTACTGAAGGTAAGTTTTTAGCCCCCTTCTTAACATGTACATCTACTTTTTGAGCTAATGTAAGATCTTCTACTGATAATGGTTCACTATCACTCACAATAAATCCAGCCATTATATCATTGACTGCATCATCATACTTTGTATCTGGTCTATGTAATGTTCTAAAGGTTTTTGCTTCAATATCCTGGATATTTCTAGATAAATATCTCTTTTTGTTGGTTTCTTTTTCAAATACTTTCTCTTTGAACTGCTTTCTTTGAATCGTATAATCCTTTGAATGATTAATTAATCTATCTGCAAGAAAGATTGTTCTAAACATACCTTTAAGAGAACTACCTGGAACATAAGGATTTCCATAAGGATCCTTTACAAACTCCAACATGACATTTCTTCTTTTCGTTTCTTCGATATCCCCTTTATCCAAAGTATACTTAATACATTTATCAATAATAGAATTATTAATCTGATTCTTCTTTATCCAAACACCTAAATTTTCATGTTCATCTAACATAAAAGCTTCAAAAGAATTGAGCTTATTGATTTTCTTTAGTTCTAGATAAAACTTTGCGATATCAATGACTGCAATCTGATTATTCTTATAGAACAAGTATTCCTTTTTAGATAATTCTTTCCCACTCCCAATAAATACAGGGCCTACTACTTTTAAATGTATACGATAAGACTTTAAATAGTTCTTCATACTTCTACCCCCATAAATAATGGTTTTGCATACTTATACACAGAATGGTTCCCACCTGAAGATACATCATAAACATCTCCCTCATAAGTCTTATTAAAGCAAGAACCTGCTTTAAATAAGTAAATATCTTTCTTTCTACGCTGTTCTTTAGAATAAGTATATGAGTCTACGAAACCACTTCTTTTTACAAGTAAATAACGTGAATCATCTAAAACATCATCTAGTTCATCTTCTGTAGGAAGAGATACTGAGAGCGTCATGACTTCACCTTTTGTATTAAGACGTTTATTTAATTCTTTTGGTAATTCTGCTATTTCTAAATCAAAGTGTCCTAAGCCAGAATTCTTCTTACCACCAATACCTGATAAACTTAACATTTCGAATAATTCATCAAATAAGTCTAATATTTCTTGAGAATCATAACCTACAACTATATATAAGCCATTCTCTTCTTTAAATCGATAAATACCTACACGATAAGGAACTGCTTCTTCGTTTCCTCTAATTGATGCAGAAGTTTTTAATGCATGTACACCTAATTTTTTAATATCAGAACCTTTATTAATAGGATATTGTCCTTTAAGATACTGATCTAATAAAGAAACCTGTATATATTCTAGTTTCTTAAACTTCTTACGTGTTGTCATATCTTCACTTTGAACCACCTGTTCAATCTTCTTCATTGGTTTAGGAATAAAAAACTCTTGATTCATATAAGGAAATGCATCAGAGAATACCAAATGATTCTCTTTAACACTTTTTAATAATGTCTCTAACTTATCAATCTTAAGTGCTTCTATACATAAAGCAGAAAAGAGAGTATCTGCCTGAAAAGTGATTTCTGATTTTTCTAAGGAATGTTCACCAAAATGTACACCCTGTGTAAAAATCATTTTATAAATCTTATAGTTCATGGTGCCTACCACCTTTCATTATTGAGATACTTTACTTAAAATCTCATTGATTTTATCTTTTACACTCTTATCTAATTGACCAATTGCTGCTTTTGCATGTAAATTAGTGAATTTAACTTTACCATATCCTCTAGAACCACTACCACCTAAATAATCAAACTGAAGCATCTTGAAGGCTTCTGCAATGAGTTCAATATCTTCATATAAATCATCCATATTATCTACTTCATAAAGGATATCTAAATCAAATTCTGAACCTCTTACAACTCTTTCAATCTGTCTTGGATTCGCAACTGCAGTAGCACGGTTAATTGTATTTTCAAACTTAACTTCTGTTAAGCTGTTTAGACCTTTATTTCTTAATTCATCAGCATTAGAAAGAATCATATCAGAAATCTGGATTCTACTCTTTTTTATATGATTCTTTTCGGCACTACCAAATACTCTTTTGATTCTTTCACAATCCTGATCAGGTTTATCCGCAACTGATTCATTATATTCTTTCGCAAGTAGTGTACGCATCTTTCCTTTTAATGAGCTTCCTGGAATCATTGGACAACCTGAAAGTACATCTTTAATAACTGGAGAATCAACTGCACCAATTGCAGCAAAAGCTGACGAACCTCCAATATGCATTCCTGTTAATACTTCAATTTTTCCTTTAATCTGAATTTTTGTATACATAATCCTACTGATCCTTTCCACCATGATATTTATGGAATGCAACTAATGCTTCCATATACTGATAATATTGAATATATCTTTTTCTAGTTTTAATACTTTTTAAGAAAGGAAGAAGCTTAGCTGTTTCAATAAAGCTTTTCACTTTCTCATCTCGACCTGCTTCATAATAGAATCTTACTGTGAGATAACTTACTCTATCTAATAATTCTTCAGATAAGTTCTCTTCTGGGTATTCTAATACTTCATTGAGGATATCTGCAGACATAGCCAATAAGTTTCTAATTTGTGAAACTGTTAATAATCCAACAGGTTTCCCCCTCTGATTCTTTTTTGTTTTTAATACTTTAATTGTATTTTCTACTTTATCTAGATCTAAACTCATAAACTACTCCTCACTTTCTCTTAGAGAATAAACAAATATGTTAATAGCTGTCTTTAGTTCACGACAGTCTTTTTCATTTTGATACCACTTATACATATGATCTGAGAATTCTTTATATGCTTCTTTTTCAGCTATAGTTGCTTTAGAATTAGGTTCCATTCTTGCAAGTAAGTAAACAAATCTCGCAAAGTTAATTCCTTCATTTCTCTTTCTAATTAACTCTAATAAGTGATATAAGAACGCTTTTCCTCTTTCTGTATCAGACTTATCACCATTCATAGACTTTCCAAAGAACTGGTCTAATACTGCATATTTCTCTTTAATAACTCTTTCTGTAAAGTCACCCCAGGTATATGTACCATCACTAATATGATCTTCTTCACCTTCTTTATGATCTTTACCATCTTCAAATAATGTGATTGAATTCTTACCTTCATGACCTTTAGACTTATCTTCCATTTCTGCCACTTCATCAGCAATAACACTAATTGGATAAGTAGATGTATATAAACCAATACCACCTGATATAGTGAGTGTATTTTCTGTATAAGCCTTTAAAGAATCTTTTATATCAACAGCAAGTTCAATGACATCATTCCATGCACCAACTATAAATAAGTCATCTCCACCTGAATAAACAATAGCTGCATGACGTGGATGACCTTCTTCATAATCAATATAATAAGACCCTTTCTCTAAAATACTCTTGATATGATATTTAAAGAATAAAGATAACTGTCTTGATAATGTGGCTGTACGAGAGAGTGTCATATACTTATCTGGAAAACCTGCTACAAAGGCATGTCCTAAGTTATCTACATCCGCTCTAAGTACAGCAATTCTCTTGATACCTTTTGATTTCTCAGCCAACTTTACAAATTCATCTTCAGAATGATAATCCCCTACCCATAGTTTAGTAGAAATACTCTTACCTGTATGAGGGTTATTCTTACAATAGGCTCTTACAAAAGAGTCATCGTTGACCATTCTTTCTTTTAGAGTTTCTTCACTATCAGATACAAGGTAATAGTCACCAGGTAATGGTAAACCCTGTTTACTTTGTTTAGTGATAGAGAAGAAATCCATATCCATTAATTTCTTAGAGAATTTAATTAAAGATTCACAGATAGAACATTCTCCATTCTCATTCACTTTGCCTAGTCTCTTACATACTCTACATTCTCTTTCATAGTCATCTGCCTGTATCTTGTTTAATGCGATGATTTCTGTGGCTGTATAACGATGAGATTTGTTTAATGAAAGCTTTGTAGAGAGATCTCTATAAAGTGCTGAATAAGAACCGTTTGGTTCATTCTGTAGATCTTTACTACTGCAAGGAACATAAGCACCTGCAATATATAGAGCTGTCTGGAAGTGTTTTAAGAACCACTTATTCACATTATTGATTTCTTCATCAAATAGTGTTTGTGTTTCTTTCGTATTAGGCAGAATCATATAGCAATGACCACCACCACTATAAATAAGATTGGCACGTGAAAGATGAAGTTTATCTAATAGTGTATCAATAATATGTTCCATCATGATTTCTAGATAGAAAGAACGTGAACGTAAAGATTTCAATGCACTCTTAGTTGTAATAGTGTAAATAAACTTCTGTATTCCAGAGATATCTAGTGAAGCAAGTAAGAATGCTTTCTTATCATAGAATAGAGATGCATTCTTATATAACTCTGTCTTGTAATCAGTAATATTTTGTTTCTTTAAGTAGGCATAGATAGCACTGGCGAATGCAGCTGTGAGTTTTACATGATCATATAGTGATATATCAGCCACTTCTTTCTTAGATGTAGAAGAAGGCACAAATGATAAATTGGCTTCTAATACTTCTAATAATGAATTGATATAAGCATGATCTTTTAAATCTAATCCATTCAAGTTAGAAGATATATTACTTAATATTTCACTGTATTGTGATGGATTGAATTCTGTTTTTGTATTGGTAGGATAGTTGATATTATCCTTTAAACTTCCAGCATGATAATATAAATTACCTTTATTCCCATTTAAGAGATTAAATACAGGTTGTAATGCAGTATGTATTTCAAATCCTTTGTCTTCTATTTCTTTGTTTCTTCTATCTGCACCAGAAGCGATATTATCCGCAATATAAGTAATATACGCAATAGAATCATCTTCAATAGAAGATTGACGTAAAGCATCAGCATGATGATATCTTACTGCATTTAGAATATCTTTATCATCTGTATACTCTTTAAGATACTCATAACCACTTTGACTATGTTTACGACTATCCATTCCTTTTCTATAAACAACTTTACCTATATCATGAAGCAAGCTTCCTATGATGATTTTAGTTTCATGATCTGTCATCCATTATCCCTCCTTACGATTTGTATAGCGCCCATTCCTAAACCTGTTTTAATACCTACACCAGAATATTCCCCAAATTCTAGTAATAGTCTTATAAACTTTGCAGCTGTATCAGTACTTGTGACTTTAATAGTCATAGTACCAAAGAAAGAAGGAATTTTTACTCCCTGTAAGGGGAATAAATAAGAGCGAAGATTATATTTTACTATCTCACTTCCTTCTACAAGCATATCTAATGTATCTTCATCAAACATACTGGCTTCTTTAAGTACAGAATCATATTTATTCATTAAACTCTGATAAATTAAGCGTAAATCAGGATAGTTGATATATCTGCAATAGCTTTTAAAAGACATAGGTGTAAGTATTCTTATTTCTAAATATCTTTCTGCAGGTTTATTGTAGAAGTGATCCATTAATTGTTCCTGGGATACCATCTTTAACTGTTTAGAAACAAATGAAATGGGTTCTTTTTCTTTATTTAAAGTAATCTGCTGGATAGAATCATCCAATATTGGATTCATCATATAGTGTGATGAATCCTCATCACATGTACATATTGTCCAATATACTTTGTCTTTGTCTTTATAAACATATTGGCTATAAGGATGTCTATTCTGTTGGTGAAGAATAGATACATAGTCTGTATCCATTAATTCAAATAGTGCTCCTTGAAAACAAGAAGACTTTCTAAAGTCTATTTTGTCTGTAGCCAGTTCTATTTTTAGTTTCTTATACATCAGGTTCCCTCCTCAATAATGTATACGCTTACTATATTATAACATAATATTTATTGTATCCTTTCATCCACCATCCGATAATTGTAACTTTCATTGTTTAAATGAGATGAATATTTTATCGAATAGTTTATTATATAGTATTTTGTTTTGTTTTCAAATAATTATTTAAAATTTAGTAAAAATTGGGAATAAAATACTCCTACTCCTTTACAGTATGAGTAAAGGAGTAAATTAGAATATCAGATAAAGTATGGGATAAAGACACAATTAGAGAAGAATTAAGAAATCTATGCATAACCTACAACAATAAAATGAGATGTTTAAGTACTTTATAGGTTATTGAACATTATCAGATTGTTAAAAAACATCCTCTAGGGGATGTTTTTTTGTGTGTCCCCTAAAGGGGTTAGCTATTATGAATAATTCAAGTTGCTCAAAAGCTTGAGAAAGAACGAGAAGCAAAGTTTCCGTCCCCAACAGGGGTTAACTATTATGAATTTTATCCAAATGATACATACATAAAAAAAGGAATTATCAGGTTTCCGTCCCCAACAGGGGTTAACTATTATGAATCGTATCAAACAGTTCGAATGTGACAAGAAAGTCAACAACGTTTCCGTCCCCAACAGGGGTTAACTATTATGAATTATCGATATCAAGAAGAGTGGAGATAACGGGAATCTCCGTTTCCGTCCCCAACAGGGGTTAACTATTATGAATAACGCTTCACTACATCTATGCTTTTTGTAGTGTCAAGTTTCCGTCCCCAACAGGGGTTAACTATTATGAATCCTTACCTACAAAACCCTGATAAACACTACATAAAATAGCCAAAATGCGTGGCAAAACAACTTTTAGTAATCATAACCATAAAATATTCCACAAAACGTTAATTTTTCCCAGTATTTATCAATAGCGTGGCAAAAATACAAATAAGAGTGTTCTTACATCATTAAGAACACTCTTATCATACTTCAGTCAATTAACTCTTTCAATAATAATCCTGATATTTCAGAACTAATCAGACCTTTCTTAATCTAGAAAATATGCTGCTACTTTATCTTTACCAACTAATATTTCTTCAGTTGGAACACCACATGATTTAGCTAACTCAATAGATCCTTCAAACGCAAGAGATATATCTGGTGCAAATGCCTTATCAAGTAATTCCATAAATATCTGCATATCTTTACCCATTTCATCTACAAACTCTTGATACTGTTCATTGAGTTCTTTATCCACAATATATATCGATCTTCTATACTCTTCAAATATCTTCTGTTCATAAGATGAGAAGTTATCTTTTGCAATCTGATACATCATAGTTCCTACTGTATTACCAATAACTGCACCTATAACTGGTACAGGAATAAGTACTTGTCCTGCAAATGAAGATAGTGCACTTACTGATGCATCCAAGCACAACATTTCAGAATTTTCTATAAATGTTTGTTCGTCTATTTGTCCTTGTTTTAATTGATAAACTTGATCTGCCACTCCAAAAGATGCTGTTACTATAGCACTCGCTACTGCTGCAGGTGTTGCACTATAGTTAGAAAGTGTATAAATTGATGCACCTCTAATACCACCCTTTAAAGTGCCTTTTCCTGTTGCTCCTGCAATATCTTTCCAATCATCACCATTGAAATCTTTAAGTTTCTTTCCTTCTTTTCTCTTTTTATTGATTTCTAAGCATAATGATGAAGCTCCTTCAATTCCTGCAGAAACAACTGTTGCTTTTACGCCTTCAGATAATTTAGGTGCAGCTTCCTCTTTTGCATGAGCTACTCTTTCCTTATTTGTTTTCTTTAAGCTATCAACTTCTTTTGAAAAAGTCTCCTCATATTTACCTTTCTGAACCTCATCATATCTTAATTTAGATGGTTCTACTTTTTCAAAAGGAATATCTCCTTCTTCAAAGAACTTATGCACTTCTTTCCACTGTTTCAATGAAAATTCACCTGTAGAAGTAGGCATCTTATTAGCCTTTTCCTCTGGAATAGAGAGTAGCCATTTAATTCTATCATAATGGTCCTTTGGAATTTGATAAGCTTTATTGTTATCTAAATAGTCTGGATATTGATTAAAATGTTGACGAATAGCATATAGTGATAAATGCCCACCTGAATTCACAAATTTCTGTTGAATCAATATATTTCCTCTTTGCAAATCATCAGGACCATTATCATTAATCCACTTATAGATAGGAACTTTACCCACTATCTGTTCTCGTGCGTTACCAATACCACATTCTGAAACTTCTGCAATAAACCCATGCATTCCCTTTACGCCACCACGACCTTTTCCATTATTAACTATATCTACACTAATTTTATTTAATGTTTCGTTTATAGTAGCCATAGCTTCATTTAAATTAGATTGTTCTTGCTTCAACACCTCATCCATCTGATTCAAGCGTACTTGATTTAAATAGTTAATCCAGGAAGCAACAGCTTGTTCCTGTCCACTTTTAATAATTGTAGTCTTATCCATCATTTACACTACACCTCTACATTCTCACTAAGTGTTGCAGCAAGTGACTTTGCATTATTCACAAGAGTCCCCAACAACATTTGTTGGTCTTCAGATAGTTCTAAGAAATTCTTTCCATAACAAGGCATACACTGACCATATTGAGTATTCAACATTTCTCTTAACTTTGATGTCTTATCAAGTAATTGTTTAACTGCATAATTAATCTCTTTAATAGATTCTACATTACGTAAAACTGCTTCAATCTCTTCTTTTTTCTCTTTGCCTAACTTCATCTTCTTATTAGCAAATAACACCACTGAAGCAAGTAATGTAGCACCACTAATAGACCATCCAACAGGTCCTGCAAGAGCTAAGAATGCATTTCCTGCAGCCATTCCTCCACCACCAGCTGCTAGAGCACCCCCTCCAAGCCAAGCTAATTTTGCACTTGTTGCTGCAGCACCTGATAAAGCTGATATAGCTGTTCCTGTAGATGCTGTACCAAATGTTGTCGCAACCCACATTGCTGCACTAGGTGCTAAACTTGCAACAGCAACACCACATGATAATCCTGCTCCTACACTTAATGCGGATTTCTTTGCTGCACTTAATTCATCTACAGCATAGTCACATACATCTTTAAACTTCTTCTTTTCTACTTGAATATCCTGAAGATCTACATCAAAACTCTTAGGATGATTCGCAATACTATTAATCAATATTTCTACATTATTCAACACATCTACTGAACGTTCTCTTTGTCTTAATATAGATGAACCATAGCCTTCAAACTCTGCATATTCCGCATTATACTTATTCACCGCATCATGTAATTGATCGTCAAGACTGACTTCTTTATGGTCTTTAAAATCTTCAACAGATTTCTTAAAAGATTCAGCACCTCTATAAAGCATATCTCCACCATCTTTAAGTCCTTGAGATACAAATGAAGCACCATCTTTTGCACCTTGAGAAACTGTATCAAATATTTCAGTACCCATTTTCTGTATATCAATATCTTTTAATTTATCTCCTGCAGCATCACTTAGTTCCTTAGCACGCTTATCTATCTCTGCATCAGAAACTGCTTTAACTACTTTCACTCTTGCATCATCAATTCCATCTTTGACATCATCAATCATTTTACTGATCTTCATAAGTTCTTCCCTCCTACATACCTTGTTCTTTTCTTATTTGTTTTATCTGATCTTTATATGTCTTATTATTCTCTTCACTCTTTACTGGAATAGAATATCTCTGTATATATTCTATCACTTTCTTTTGTTCTTCTAATACTCTTATCGTATTATTGATTTTATTTACTTTCTCTTCTATTACAGTTTCCTGTTTTCCTCCTTCTAGAATGAGTTTGATTTTCTTCAAATCAAACCCCATTTCCTTATACCATAAGATTTCCCATAGTCTTTCCATTGTCTCATCATCATAGAGTCTATAATTATTCTTTGATCGTTTAACAGGCAATATACCTTCATCATCATAATACTGCAATGTACGCTTACTCACTCCTGATAACTTACTAACTTCCTCAATCTTCTTAAACACGTTATTTACATCCTCATAGCTTGAGGATACGCTATCACGTAAACGTGATAGCAATACCCACCCTACGAATCTCCTTTCCATTAAAGAAGATGTAAAATTCGCGTATTTAAAAAGATGGGCAATATACCCATCAAACCGTTAATTCTATTGGAGTTAATCTATAAAATTTATATCAAGAAAGAACTGTTTCACTTATAGTAAGATCTATGAAGTAAAGAATATCCTGATGTATCCTATTCAATCATTATGTCTATTAATATTAAACATAATCAAGAAATGAAAGAAGAATATTGTATATTACCTACTATATTTCGATATTGTGGGTAATTGGAAAGACTAAGCGAGCTTAGAATCAATCATAGAAGCACATAATCTAAAGAATAAGAAACTAGAAATCATCCTACACACATTAAGATTAAAGGATAATCTATAATTTTTTCTAGTTTTTTGAATTTTATTGAATTTAGTAATAGAGTTTTCTACAATAATCATAGAGGAACTTAATTGATATTAAGCCACTCCTTAAATAAAAAAGCCTATTGGGATGCAACTCCCGCAAGGCTTTTTTATTATTTATAATATAATATTTATAAGGGGTTTTAATTAAAGTTTTTTATTTGTTTTTTTGTATTCATTTGCATTGAAACCAGGAATTTATTAGTATACTTATAGAATGTTTTTTTCATAATATATTTTCCTTTTTGTCTGGCCTGTCTATTCATTAGACAGGCTCTTTTCTTGAATACATTTAAGTAAATCTTCTGGTGTAACATTATATAATCTTGATAAAGCTATAAGATTAGTTGTATTGGGATCACTTGTTCCATTCTCCCATTTTGAGACAGCCTGTCTACTTACACCTAATGTTTCAGCGACAAACTCTTGAGTCATCTTACAGCGTAATCTGTTTTCCTTAAGGGCTTCTCCTAATGATTTCGCATGAACCTTTTTCTCTTCTCTTACTTCTTTAGAATTAATATACTTCTTAAGAGCTTTGACTACTAATAAAAAGAGATAAACAGATGCACCAAATAAGGAGATCATAAATACAATATACATGATGCCAATACTATAGCTAATTACTTCATAATACATATCCAGCCTCCTAGGTTGTTCCATAATGCTTGATTTTGTCTAAAGCATATTCTGGAACGTCTGATTCTGATACAATCCTTTGATTAGTGACTATGTTCTTCTTTGTAGTTAACTTAATATAAGTTCCCGGATCATAGGTGTTAATAAATGTGACACGACTTGATTCTCCCATCGCATTAAAACAAACAAGAACATATTCTTTACCAATAGGTTGTTTGTGACCAAGATCATCGATGAGCCATGATTCTCTATTCACATCCCTACGGGGAATCTGTGTATAGTAACAGTTAGATACAGTATGGTCAGTACTGTAATATCTAGCCGTTATAGTAACTATACTGATTAGAATAATAAATACAAACAATATGCCCTTCTTTTTCATATAGCCCCTCCAATTTATATTGATTAATACAACAAAAAACTTCCATGATCATGCAAGAAGATATTAGTTATTCAATCATGGAAGTTTATTTATGAGATTCTATGAGGTTTATAAGCAGGATGGTACAGAACATCTTATGTTGACTACTATATGAAAGCTTTATTCGATTACTTTTGTTCTGTACGTCAGGAAATTCGAGAGTACCCATATTTAATCCTATTATGAGTGGAAAGAAGTTGAAATGGATTAAATAGCATAAAAAAATTGAATGATGTAAAATCACCTATAAAATCTCATAACTGGCAAACCTATTCATACTGTAAGACAAGTTTAAGTAGTTTATACAAATCCTAGAGAGCATTGAAATACTATCACTATTAGAAGAATGTCGTGTGAGAAGTCACGAGTCGTAAAGGTTCAATATATACTTGTCTTTGATATCGTCCATTAAGGGAATATTCTGGACTTTAAAGTTCTATGAATAGTGCCTCTACAAGTGTAGGCCTAAAAATCAGTTACCTCCACCAACTATCACGTAAACTTAAGTTGACATAACATGTTTTCCTCGGAAATAAAAAAGCCCCAAAATAGGGGCTATACATCAATTATCTAATAATGATGTAGAAGATGATATCGCAAAAATAAATGTAGAACCATTATGAATAAGTGATGTTGTACTCGCAGGTAAGATACCAAACATACCTAATAAGATTAAACCAGTATTTAAAGTGACTATTCTTGTATAGTTACGTTTAATACGTTTCATTAATAGTGCAGATAATTGTTTAAATACCACTATTTCTTCTAATGATGATGAAGTTAATGTCACATCTGCAAGTTCTCTCGCAATATCTGAACTATCTTGTAAAGAGATAGACACATCTGCACAGGACAAGGCTGGGGTATCATTGACACCATCACCTACCATGACAACAGTATGTCCTTCATCTCTTAACTTTTTCACATATTCTGCCTTATCTTCTGGTAATACACCAGCTAAATAGCCATCAATATTGAGTTCTTCCGCAATATGCTTAGCCGCATTTTCACTATCACCTGTTAACATAATGATATTCTTAAAACCACTATTTCTTAAATTTTGAATAGTTTCTTTTGCTTCTGGTTTTAATGGATCATAAATAGAAATAATACCTGCAAGTTCTCCTCCTATTGCGAGGAATATTAAAGAACTCGCTCCTTCACTTTGAAGGTTATTAATAAGTGTTTCTATTTCTTCTGTTTTAGTCACATGTTCATCTTCAAACACAAAATGATCACTACCTATGACAGCACGCTGATCACGATAAATAGTCGCAATACCGTGCGCAATAATATACTTGACTTCTGCATGTTCTTCTTCATGATGTAGCTGTTCAAGTGAAGCCTGTTTTACTATCGCATTCGCTACACTATGTGGGAAATGCTCCTCTAGACAAGCTGCAATACGTAATACTTCTTCACGTGTATAGTTTCCTAGAGGTGTCACCTTCTGGACAAATGGCTGAGCATTTGTGAGAGTCCCTGTTTTATCAAAGACAATTGTATCTGCCTGATCCATTGCCTCTAGGTATTTACCACCCTTAACCATGACTGAATGACGACCTGCTTCCTGCATCGCACTAATAATAGAAATAGATGTAGATAACTTGATCGCACATGAATAGTCTACAAGTAGTACTGATGAGGCACGTGTAAGATTTCTAGTCGCAAGTAATAATCCAAAGAAAGCCACAAAACTATAAGGGACAATCGCATCAGCCAAATGTTCTGCACCTGACTGAATACCTGCTTTGAGTGATTCATTCGTATCAATCATATCTACGATCTTATTAATACGACTGTCTAGTTGTAGATTTCTTACTTTTACATAAATCTTTCCTTCTTCTACAACTGTACCTGCAAAGACAGAACTACCTTGTTTCACCATCTTACTTAATGGTTCACCAGTAAAACTAGATTCATTGATCATAGCTTCACCATTCATGACTTCACCATCGACTGGTACCATAGATCCTGTCTGTACAATCACTATATCTTCTTTTTGTAAGTGTGAAGTAGGAATCTGTTTTTCTTTTCCTTCTTCTAATACCCATACTTTATCAATATTCACAGACAATGTTTCTTTCAACTGCAATGATGTTGTTTTCTTTGTATAGTCTTCAAGTAATGAAGAGATATTCAATAGGAACATAATATTACGTGCTGTACCCCATTGTCCTGATAATAAAGAAACAGAGATACTTGTGGCATCTAGTACGGGAACATCTATACGTTTATGTACAAGAGAATCTAATCCTTCTTTCACATACTGGATTGTATGATATATAGTTAATACGTTTCTTATTGGTAAGGGTAGAAACCATTTAGAGGCATATCTTCTTGCGATAATACCAGTGAATTTTCCAATGTATTGATCGTTGATATCACGGTGATCTATAAGATATTTGTTTTCTTTAATGAGCTTTTCATAGGGTGCATCATCAAAGTGAGGTATATCTAAAGAGTTGATTTTGTCAATCAAAGCATCCCTATTTTCTTTACTATAAGTAAATAAAATAGAACCAGTTCTTTCATTGACATCGGCTGATTCAACCATATCCCATTTACATAATGCGAAATGTAAAGCAAGTGCTTTATTTCTAGAAAAGCGATAACGTCCATAACGTATTCTCATACGTCCTGGTATGTCATGTACAATCTGATACTCTAACATTCTCTTATCACCTAAAAAATAGGAAATGGCTATTTCCTATTTTGCTTCTTTCTTGCTTTTTGCTTCAGCATAGATATCTTTTGCGTCTTCTACAATTGTGTCATAAGTTGCAAGAGCTTCATCCTTGATATGCATTCCAGTCGCAACTGATTTAACTGCTGCATTTCTTGCGCAGTCACTCTTTACGAACTTACTACCTGCCACTGTAGCGGCTACACCACCTACAAATGACCATAATAATTTGTTTTTGAATAAGTCTTTCATATTCTTTTCCTCCTTGTTAGTTATATCTAACACTGTAATAATAACACCACAGAGAAGGTTTGTGAATAAAAATATTAGAGAAGCATAACTAATGTACCAGAGACAATTAGTATTAATCCAAGTAATGCTTTTTTAGATAGCTTTTCATGAAAAATAAGATAAGAGAATAACACAGTAAATAGAATACTGAGCTTATCTATAGGAGTGACTAAGCTTGCTGGTCCAGTCTGCAGAGCATGATAGAAGCATAACCATGATCCACCTGTAGCTAAGCCTGATAAAGCGATAAATAGATATTCTTTCTTTGGAATACTTTTCATATTCATTTCACTATGTGTCACAAAGACCACAATCCAACTCATTATAAGTACAACACTTGTACGAATAGCTGTTCCTAGGTTACTTTCAATATTTGTGATTCCTATCTTACCAAGTATAGTCGTCAAACTTGCAAAAATAACTGAAAGCACAGCATAAAGTAACCAGGCATTATTTGTCTGTTTATTTTCTTCCTTCTTTTCTACCATTAAATATGTACCTGTTGTAAGAATGATCATACCTATGATCTTATAGACTGTGACACTTTCTTTGAAGAATATAAGAGAAAGAATGATCGTCAATACAACACTTGTCTTATCTACAGCTGTAACTTTATTAATATTACCTAGCTGTAATGCTTTGAAATAACATAACCAGCTCGCTCCAGTAGATATTCCAGAAAGAATTAAGAATAGAAATGTCTTATGAGTGATTGTATGGATTGTAGAGAATGAGCCTACTATTCCTACCATAATCCATGAGAAGACAAGTACCACAATTGTACGTAATGCAGTGGCTAGATGAGAGTTTGTATGTTCAATACCACATTTTGCAAGTACTGCAGTGAGACCTGCAAAAAAGGCAGAACCAAATGCATAAAGAATCCACATAAAAAGCCTCCTTATAATACTATTATAGGAGGCTTTAATACATTTGTTTAGAATTCTTTGATTGCGTTAATAACGTCTTCTACAGTTAAATGGAATTCCTTGAATAAGTCTGCTGGCTTACCTGAAGCTCCAAATGTATCCATAGTGACATATTTACCCTTGAATCCTGCGAATTCACCCCAAGATAAACGGCTTCCTGCTTCTACAATAATTCTATTTTCTACACATGATGGTAGAATAGCTTCCTTGTATTCTTCAGACTGTTCTCTGAATAATTCCTGACAAGGCATAGAAACGATTCTGATATTTAAGTTAGGGTCTTTTAATTGTTCTTTTGCTTTTACGGCTAAGTCTACTTCTGAACCTGATGCAATGATGATGATATCTGGCTTACTCATACAGTCATCAATGATATAACCACCTCTTAAGGCACCTCTATTACTTCCTACCATCTTAGGTAAGTCCTGTCTAGAAAGAATAAGAGATGTAGGTGTTTCTTTTGAACTCATAGCGACATACCAGCCGGCTTTTGTTTCAAATTCATCACATGGTCTAAATACATACATGTTAGGCATTGCACGAAGCATAGTTAACTGTTCTACTGGTTCATGTGTTGGTCCATCTTCACCTACACCAATACTGTCATGAGTAAATACATAAGTAAGTGGAAGCTTCATTAATGAAGATAAACGAGCCATAGGTTTTACATAGTCACTAAATACAAAGAATGTAGCAACATATGCCTTTAATCCACCATACAACATTAAACCATTACCTACTGCAGCCATAGCCTGTTCTCTTACACCAAAGTGGATATTACGTCCACCATAGTTATCTGCACTGAATTCACCTTCACCATTTAATACTGTTTTATTAGAAGGTCCTAAGTCAGCTGAACCACCAATGAAGTTAGGGGCAAAATCCTTAATAAGGTTCATTGTTTCACCACTTGCAGCACGTGTTGCGATATTGTGATGTTTATTAGCCCAGAATAATGGGTTATCCTTGAAGATTCTTTCAAAGTCTGTATTGAAATACTGTTCCCATACAATCTTCATTTCTGGATATTCTTCAAAGTATTTATCCTGCATAGATGTCCATGCATCATATAGATCATCTACACGTTTCTGTGTAGTAGCTAAATAGTCATATACGTCTTCTGGTACATAGAATTCTTCCTGTGGAAGACCAAGCTTTTCTTTAAGTGCCTTGATGTTATCCACGCCTAGAGGTGCACCATGAGTGCTTTCTGAACCTTCGTTTGGACTATCTTTACCGATTGTAGTCTTGATTTCAATGAACTTAGGTTTACCTTTAATAGTCTTTGCTTTTTCTAATGCAGCAAGTACTTCGTCTAAGTTATCTCCATCTTCTACAGTTAATGTTTCAAAACCAAATGCTTTTACTCTATCTGATACATTTTCTGTAAATGTGATATTTGTGTTACCTTCGATAGAAATGTTGTTTGAATCATATAAGATGATGAGCTTTTCTAACTTAAGTGTACCAGCAAGTGATAATGCTTCTGAAGAGATACCTTCCATCATACATCCATCACCAGCTAATGCATAAACATAATGATCAAATAGATCATAACCTGGTTTATTAAATACAGTGGCTAAATGAGCCTGACCCATTGCCATACCAACAGCCATGCCTAAGCCCTGTCCTAATGGACCTGTAGTCGCATCTACACCTACTGTATGTCCATATTCTGGATGGCCTGGTGTAAGTGATCCTAACTGTCTAAACTGCTTTAAATCATCCATAGTCAAACCATAACCATATAGATGTAATAAGCTATAAAGCATACTAGAACCATGTCCTGCTGATAAAATAAAACGGTCTCTATTAATCCATTCAGGATGTTTAGCATCATGGTTTAATACCTGTGACCATAATACATGAGTGAATCCAGCAGCCCCTAAAGGAAGTCCTGGATGTCCTGAATTTGCTTTCTGAATCATATCTGCACAAAGTGCTTTAATCGTATATACTGTTTTCTGATCAATCTTGTTCATTTTTTCTGTTTTTCTCCCATTCATCATTGTTAAATATTATACCTGTTCTCTTTTTGTGAATGCAAGATATTTAGTACTTCACATTCCAATTCATTGCCGCATTATATAAGAAATACAGGCCATACATTAAGCATCCTTCATCAAAGACAGTGGCTTTATTATGGAGACCATAAATATAGCCATCCTGTTTACATCCTGCAGCTAAAGTCACAAAGACAGATGGTACATTGACTGTAATATGACCAAAGTCTTCTGAGATAGTAAGAGGTGATTCTAACTTCTTGATATAACCACCAAATACATCTTTTTCTGTGTCTATAATAGATTTAAGTAATGTAGGATCATTATAGACACTAGGTGCCTGCTGTAAGATTGTAATACCTGCCTGAGCATGATACATAGAGGCAATACTTTGAACTAACTCATTCACTCTTCCCATAATATATTCCTGATCATCTGGACGATAACTTCGAAGTGAACACTTCATATAAGCTGTTTCTGGTATGATATTATGTGCTTTACCTGCATTCATAATACCGATTGTAAGTACATCATCATGACTCATGCTTATTTCTTTAGGAATAATTTCCTGTAACTGCTGGTAGATATGAACAGCCACACGTAAAGCATCAATCCCCTTTTCTGGCATAGAACCATGGGAACTCTTACCGGTAATATTGATTTCAAAGATTGTAGAAGCGGTTGTCATCGCTTTACGGATTGTACGTATAGTCCCTGTCTTATCTTCTGTAGCGGGCATGACATGTAACCCTACTGCTGCATCTACACGAGGATACTTCAATACACCATCCTCTATCATCATCTTACATCCTACTAGTCCTTCTTCATGAGGCTGGAAGACAATCTTGATCTGTCCTTTAAGTTTCTTTTCATTCTGTTTTAATAGTTTGGCACACATCAGCATCATAGATGCATGCATATCATGTCCACAGGCATGCATCGATCCATTAATAGATTTAAAAGGTAAGTTCGTATGTTCTACTAAAGGTAATGCATCCATATCACTTCTAAGTAAAAGAATCTTCTTATCATGTGGACCGACTAATATTTCAATACTTCCTCCTGGATTCACAATAATATTTTCATAACCATACATCTCCAACATCTTTACTATATATTCCTGTGTCTGAGGAAGAGGATGACCTACTTCCGGATGTTCATGAAAATGTCTTCTCAGTCGTATTAATTCTTGTTCAATATCCTTGTTGTTGGATATCCATTTCTCTATCTTTTCCATAACCTACACCTACTTTTCTAATTCACTAATAATACGTTTTGTATCAATAATCTTCTGCGAATATTCTTCTTTATTACGTTTTACTAATCCATAATAGAGAAGATCTACCACAATAAGTGAAGAATAACGAGAACTCATAGCTCCAATACGTAATGGCTGTTCCTGTGAAGGAATAGTCAATACATGATCCACTAATTTACCTAACTTATTATAAGCAGACTGGGTAATAGCCACAGTAGGAATATGCATTTCCTTAGCCCATTTAGCCGCAGTCACAATACTTTTTGTTTCTCCACTATATGAAATAAAGACCGCAAAATCTTCTTCTCTCATAGCCGGCACAAATGTCATCTGTAGATGAATATCTGGATAGTAGCTTGCAGGCTTTCCTATTCTCATAAGCTTATGTCTAAAATCTTCGCAGACAATAGAAGAACCCCCTACTCCAAATAAATAGACATGCTTAGCCTTTTCTAATTTATTCACAACAGCTTCTAATGAAGAAGCATCAAGAAGCTGATATGTTTTATCAATCGTTACTATCTGAGATTGATGGGTTTTTGCCATGAGTGTTGCCATATCCTCATCAGGATGTAATAAATTATCTACTTCTGGTATTTGTTCGACTAGATCTTTTGCGAGTTCTATCTTTAATTGTGGAAAACCTGTATAACCAAGCTTCTTCGCAAATCTTACTATAGCCGCAGATGAAGAATGTGTCTTTTCTCCAAGTTTAATTGCAGAATCATCAAGTACACTTTCGATATGATTTAATATATATTGTGCTATTTCTTTTTCTGTTTCTGTTAAACTTGCTTCTTTAATACGCGTAATACAACTCATAAAAAACACTCCCCCTTTTTATAATTACCCTTAAAAAAAGTATACCATGATTTTTCTTGTTACATCGTATTTTTCATATCTAATCATGAAAATAGATGCCTATTTAATATTTTTTATCACTTCATTAAAATTTTTATTATCATTAAATATTTCATTTTATCATGAATACAAGGCTTTATTTTTCGCTTAATCCTATTTTTCTATGTGATAAATTAGCGTTATTATGATAATTTATTATTGACATGACTATTTTCTCTCCGTATAATGCAGTCATACCAGAAAGGTAAAAACATAAACATGTTAAAGGGGGAGTGCTTATGGCAAAGGTTTTAACTGAGGTTTTTGGTATATGGTACTTAATTGGTGCCGCATTTGTATTCTTTATGCAGGCTGGCTTCGCAATGGTAGAAGCTGGATTCACACGTGCTAAGAATGCAGGAAATATCATCATGAAGAACTTGATGGATTTCTGTTTAGGAACTGTTGCTTTTCTTATTGTAGGTTATAGCTTCTTATGTGGGAGTGATGTAGCTAACGGATTTATTGGATGGGTTGGTTTTGGAAATGGTCCATTAACTAACTTTGCATCTACTGATTGGTCTAGTTTCGTATTTAACTTAGTGTTCTGTGCAACTGCAGCAACTATCGTATCTGGAGCTATGGCAGAAAGAACTAAGTTCTTAAGTTATTGTATTTATTCTTTCGTTATTTCATTAATTGTTTATCCTATTGAAGCCCATTGGGTTTGGGGACCAAATGGCTGGTTAGCCGCAATGGGATTCCATGATTTTGCAGGTAGTGCAGTTATTCACTACGTTGGTGGTTTAACTGCTTTAATTGGGGCTAAGCTTCTTGGTCCTCGTATTGGTAAGTTTAATAAAGATGGATCACCAAACGGTATTCCTGGTCATAGTTTAACTATTGGTGCTTTAGGTGTATTTATTCTTTGGTTTGGTTGGTATGGATTCAACGGTGCTGCTGCTAAGAACGGTACACAGCTCGCTACAATCTTTGCAACTACTACAGTTGCACCAGCACTTGCAACATGTACTGTTATGATCTTTACTTGGTTAAAGTATGGTAAACCTGATGTCGCTATGAGCTTAAACGGTTCACTTGCAGGTTTAGTTGCCATTACTGCTGGTTGTGATGCAGTTAACGTAATGGGTGCTTGTATTATTGGTATTTTATCTGGATTTACTGTTTGTTTCTTTACTTGGTTATTAGATTATAAATTACATATCGATGATCCAGTTGGTGCTGTTGCTGTTCATTTTGGTAATGGTTTACTTGGTACTATCTGTGTTGGATTATTTGCCTGCGGTACTGACACAATGCCTAAGGCTCAGGGTCTATTCTACGGAGGAGGCTTTAAGTTATTAGGTACTCAGTTACTTGGCTTATTATGTATTGGTGTTTGGACTGCTGTATTAATGACTATTACATTCGTAGTTATTAATCATACTGTTGGTCTTAGAGTTACTGAAGAAGAAGAAATCACTGGTCTTGATAAGCTTGAACATGGTTTAGAGAGTGCTTATGCAGGTTTCGCATTAGAAACAGAAACTTATACTGGTGCTACTGCTGCAACTGTTTCTGCTCCTGAATTAAGTATTACAGAAGCTGTTCCTACTGTTGCAGTCAATGGAGAAGGTAAGATCAGTAAGATTGTAATTATTGCGAAAGCAGAAAAGATGGATGCCTTAAAGGTAGCTATGAACGATATTGGAGTTGCTGGTATGACAGTGACAAGAGTATCTGGCTGTGGTGTTCAGAAAGGACAGACTGCTTATTATAGAGGTGCTAAGGTTGATATCCAGTTATTGCCTAAGGTAAAGGCTGAAATTGTTGTGTCTAGCATTCCTGTACAGACAGTTGTAGATGCAGCAAGAAGTGTTCTATACACTGGTCATATGGGTGATGGTAAGATCTTTATCTATAATGTAGAGAATGTCGTTAGAATCTCTTCTGGTGAACAGGGTGCTGAAGCCTTAAGCTATGAAGACTAAAGAAAGATGAGACTCGATTATTCGAGCCTCATTTTTTTGACGAGTAATAAACCTATAATAAGTGAAATAATATCACTGATACATTGTGCAAGAAGAATACCCATATAACCTAATAATGATGTAAGGACAACCATTACAACAAAGAATATCACACCCTGTCTTGATAAAGAAATAATCATTGCGCCTGTCGCATAACCTGCTGATTGAAAGAGTGTTGTAAGTATCAATATAACACCTACAAAAGGTGTAGAGATAGATAAGCATCTCAACATTGTACTTCCCTGTGAGACAATTGTTTGATCCTTCATGAAACATGACATGATAGAAGGTGTAAAGAGACATAATACAAGTGTCATAATACAGGCAAAGGATATAATGACTAAAGCATCAAAGCGTAAAACTTCTTTAAGTCTCTTTTTATTGTGTGCTCCAATACAATATCCAATGAGTGGCTGTGCACCAAAGGCAAAGCCAACAAGAACCATCTAAAGTTTGCTGGTCAATTGCGCCTTCTGAATCACCTACGTAAATTCCTGCTTCCAAATTTGCATCAGGATTTAATGTAAACATAACATTTTTGCATATAGGTTTTCTCATACCTAATTGAAAATTTACGATTGCATCAGCTGTTATTTTTAAGTCAAGTGATCCTTTTATTTTTATATGATCTGAACCAGGAATTTCAACCTCAAAAGGAAATTTTCCATAGTTAGGAGTTGATATACTTCTTCCCTCAAGAGCACTCATACGGACTCCCTCTGCTGGTTCAAATTTTGAAACATCAGCATGAAGTTTTCCTTGCATATTCATACTCTTGATTGCTTCTTCCCTCTTAGGTTCAGTTGTACTTAAAACAATTTTGTTACCATTTTGTTGTACAGCTGTAACCTTATAACAAGCATAATCTTTTACTGCAATTATATCTCCAACCTTAACTCCTTTTGTCTTACCGTCTGCATCCACAGTTAATGTTGTTCCATCAATTACTGCTTCTTCTTCATTTAAGACAATGACACCATCTGCATAAGTAATATCACTTTGAGGTGTATCACTCACTTTTGTTGATGAAAGTACATCTTCAACAACCTTTAATGCTTGATTTGCTAAACCACGTGTACCATTTCCCGTAGGATAAAAATGATTATCGATTAAATTAATAATACCTAAATCAACAGCTAAATATGCATTTTTTAAGTCAGTAATATCACCTGCATCTGCGCAAGATAAATCCTCTCCTGGCTGAAAACCTAATGCTTTAACTGTTGTCACAGCAATAAATTCTCTTGAAGCAACTGTTTGAGGATGAAATTCTTGATTATTTAAATCTACAATTCCATAAGCAACTGCATAATTAATACTATCTTCTACAATTGTACCAGTTGTATCGCTAAAATAAGGTTGATCAAGAGTATCTTCAATTTTTTCATAATGCATAGCCGCTACTAAGCGATTAATCCATTCACCCCTTGAGATAGTATCTTGGTCTCCTATTTCACCATCATTTTCAATCTCATAAGAAACATCTAAACCAAATTCATAATTCTTATTGTTAAATACAACATTCTCTTTTAGCTGCATTTCTTTTTGTATATTATTTGCAGCTTTAACAGTTCCAATATTACCAACTACCATAGCTGCTGCAATGAACAAAGATAATAGTGCTCTTGCCTTTTTTGACTTAAGAACTCCAATAATAACAAAAATACTAATAACTAGAGATACAATCCACCATCCTATTTTTGTTGAATCACCAGTTTTAGTAGCACTGTTTTGTTTATCTACTTTTTTTTGATTTCCACCATCAGCTTTAGTTTTATCATCACCTTTGATTGAAATGTTATCTTTTAAAGTTACTTTGACAGAAACCACTTTACTTTCAGAACTATTTAATGAATCAATTGTTATATTTTTATTTCCTTCAATATCAAATTCTGACGGAATACTGTTTTTTAAATCAATATTCTTTACAGCATGATCAGAAATATTTTTTACATCAATTTTAATTGTTGCATCTTTTTCTGACGTCTTTTCAACTACATAATTGACTTTCAAATAATCATCTTGCTTATCTAAAGCTTGCACAGGAACGATAAAAACTGACAGTGCCATCAAAAATGACAAGCAAAACGCAACTACTTTACGCATAATTTTCCCTTCTTCCTTTAAAATAATATTGTCTTATTAACTACAGTACTTCTTAAACTAATAATACTATTCAATAATTATAATCCCTCCTTTATATTAATTATAAAGGAGGGATTTTCGGATTATTAGGTGTTCCAAAATGTGTGACACGCCAAGTAATATTATTTTTACACCAACAACATATTTAGCTTGTAATATTTTCTTAAATAACATTTTTTAACCAATAATGACATATTACAAATCAATCATAATATATTATCTATACTGTAAATAGAGAAGTATCGGAGGGAGATAAATGGACAAATATACGTTTGCAAGCGTTTTAAAAGAGCATATTAGTGAATCAAAATTATCAATTGCGTCTTTATCAAGACTTTCTGATGTCAATCGAACTATGATTCAAAAATATATTTCTGGCACTCAATTACCTGCTAATCATGAAATATTAGACAAGATTCTTAATCATCTTGCTCTCACAAATTCACAGAAAGAAGAATTATCTCAACTATATAAGATAGAAAGAATAGGATTAGACACATATAAGCATCTTCTCAATTTAAATTCTTTTATAAGTCAACTTTCAATACATAATCAAAGTCAGGCTAAGTGTCATATTCAAGTTCACTTTAATCAACCAATGACACAGGCAACTAATAAAGAAGAATTAAAAATGCTTCTCTTTTCTTTCTTGTCATCACTAGACAATGAAACTGTAGATATCATATTAAACGTGAATGATACACTCTATCCTATTATTCTTCCATTTATAAAAGAGAGAAAATTGGATACTCATATTATCTTATGTTTATCAAATCAATCTATACATTATTCAATGAATCTCTTTCAGTTAGAAAAACTATTGCCTCTTCTAGAATCAAATCATGTGTCAGTTCATTACACATATATAGATTGTCCAACACGTTATTCTCTATATCCTTTTTCTATAAGTTCAAAAGATAAACTCCTGTTGATCAACAATGATATATCACAAGGATTATTAATTAATCAAAGTAATAATCAAAAGGAATTCAATGATCATTTTATAAATACCAGTCTATTTGTAGAATCCTATTATAACGATATTGCTAAGCTTAATGGTCTATTAACACTATCCAATGAAAATCAAAAAGTATGCTGTTATTGTGGAGATGTGTTTCTTCTTCCTTATATAGATGAACAATTGTTAGAAAGTCACTATATAGGAAATGAGGCATATAAAGGAGAACTGTTCTATCGTTTTAAATCATTTAAGGAAAATCAATTCCAATTATATTGTCAATCACCTATTATTACAAAACATTACCTACCTCTTGGATTGCCATCTACACTATTTAAGCCTTTTACTACTAAAGAAATTCAATCTATCTTAATAAAAATGTTAGAAGATATTCCATACAATACAGAATTAAATCTATTAAAAAACAACATCCTTGATAAAGATGTTGTCATTATGACAGGTACAACAGGGTCATTCATTTCTAATCACTTATTATCTTTTACTGTATTAGAATCTACTATCAATAAAAGTTTGAATTTGCTTCCACTTCTATTCAAGGAACTTAAAGAATCTGTCTATACAAAAGAAGAAAGCATATTCTACTTACAATCATATATCAAGGAGTAACCTATGTCACAATTCTCAGACTTACTTTCTATTTATATAAAAGAATCACCTTTTAGTATTAAAAATCTTGCAAATGAAATTCAAATAGATCGAACTATTCTCCAGAAATATATTTCTGGGAAACGTTTTCCTACTAGTTATGCTACTATTCAAAAAATAATCTCTCATCTTACTCTTACAGACCAGCAAAAGTATGATTTAAAGAAAGCATATCAAATAGAAAAGCTTGGTTTAGACCAATACAGTTATCTCCTTAAAATTAAGTCCATTGTAGAAAATATCCACTACATTGAACCTTTATCATTTACAACAGAATATCAGTTTGACATCAATAAATCATGTGCTTCAAATCTTGATGATTTATTGATATTTACCCAATTTATTCTTAATGATGCAAGTACAACTGATCATAAATTGCAAATCTGTTTACCTGCTTCCAACAAAATCTATGAATTAATCAATCATACTGTATGCCTTGATGGACATATATCTTTAGAACATCTTTTGTATTTAGATAACGATATATCTAATTATCAGAACATGTATAATCTAATACAGTTTGAAAATTGTTTTCCTACATTATTATCGGACCATTGTACTATCAAATATATTTATCAGCATTCAGATTCTACTTTTAACAGTCAGAATATGTATCCCTATTCTATTCATAGTCAAAATTATACGTTATTAATCAACAATAAATTAGATTCAGGAATGTTGTTGAAGGATGAAATTAATGATTATCTTCATACTCAATTTGAACAATTATTTATGAAAGGATATCCCTATAGTTCTTATCATTATTCAGATTCGGGTTATCTACCATTTTATTCTTTTTTCAACAAAGAAATCCTTCCATTCTCTTCTCTCCAAAGAAAACCTAACATCTTATTTGTATTAGATAACGATATGTTAGAAAGACATTGTATGAGAGATAAGGAAGAATTACTAAATGATTTAGATCATTATAGAAAGCATATAAACAGTATTCTGCTATCTGATGAATTTCATTTGTATTTTACCAAAGGTGGTTTACTTGAATTAATACAGACTGGAGTTATTGATGATATTTCATCATCACTTATTACACCATTTGATAATGAAGAAATACAATTACTCTTACATCGATTAATGAATATTAACAAGCACCATCATAACTTCTATCTACATCTTATTAAGGAAGACTTTAAATTTCCTGAACACTGTCTAATTGCCTATCAGGAAGATCACGAGGTCTTATTTGGTGTGAAAGGAAAGAAAGGCTACCACAGTTTTATACTGAATGAACCTACAATTAAAAGAGAAATGTTTCACTTGGATATATTAATGAATATAGAAGACATTATTTATACTGAAGAAGAAACACTACAAGTCATTGAAGAATCTATCCTACAAACACAAAGACTTAGACACCTAAATGTCTAAGTCTTTTAATATGTCTTCAGATTCCACAAAATCAGGATCCATATGAGTTAAGAAATGCCACTCATCTGAATCTCTATACAAGATGGCTTCGCCATCTTCAGAACCAAAATAAGCTCTCTCTACATCATGTCCTTTAGATTCTAAGTACTCTTTAACACATCTATAGTTATGTTCTCTTTTTTCTATGTAGTCCTTCAATTCATCATTAGGAATAGAATAAGCATCCACTCTTGTTGCTCCTTCTATCATTCCATTTCCTGGTATAGATAAGTCAGTCATCTCATTCCAATAAATATCTACCTTGCCATCACCTGTAAACATATATGAAGTCAAAGGTACAATATGACCATTATATTTGAGTTCTACATAATCAGGTACAATAGTAGGATCAAAGTATTCATACTCAAACCCTTCTATCACTTCATAATGATAACCATGTAATTGTGATATAAACTCTCTACCTTCCTCTATTGTATGAAATAAGCCAACATTGTTACTTAACTCACCTTGACATAGTTGTAGTATATACATCATGTATCTCCTATTTTTTATAGTAGCTTAAGTTCTCTTCTAATCCATCAGTAATAGCTTTCTTAAGTTTCTCTGGACCTACCACAATAATCATTGAACCAAACTGTCTAATCCAGTTCATAAGACCTGTATTAAAGATAATACCTTCTACACGTGTTTCATACCATTGATGATCATTCTCTGTTGGTGAAATAGTCTTATTAATAGTAATATCTTTCCCTAAACGTGATACAACTTCTCTAATAAGTACACCATCAAACTTAATATGTAGTGTAATTTCATCTCCATCAAAGAAACTATTCATTGATTTCGCAAGTGACTGTTTTAATGATTCACTCATCTTTTCTTCATCATCAAAATCAAAATAATAAGTACGACTATAATCTAACTCTCTAATACGATCAATACGGAATGTAGTCAGAGAATCCTTATGCTTATTATAATAAGCACGTAAATAGTAATGACCATCCACAATGACTGTATTATAAGGACTCACATTATAGAACTCATGATTCAATCCTGCATTCCCTTTAGTAGAATGTGTTTCTATAGGATGATCATCTTGAATAGTATAGTCTACATACTGGAAACGTATATCCTTCTTATTACGTATAGCGTTAGTAATTTTCTTTAAGTTCTCACGAAGTGAGTATACTTCATCTTCATCATCTTCTAATTCTGGGATGATTAAATAATTCTTCTGTTTAGCTGGAGAGAACTTTAATAGTTTATCAATAAGTTCTCTCTTATCTGCACTACTTAAGTCCTGACGATAATTCACCATATCTATAAGTAATTGTATCTGTGCTTCATCAAAACAACCTGTTTCTATAATATAACCAAAACGTCTGACTGCTTTAATGATTTCTTTTCCAAACATTAAAGATGTAAATGCATTAATCTGTTTAATCACTGCATATACAGCTTTTAAACCAATATCATAACCTTTTTCTTCTAATTGACGCTGTATATCTTCTGCACTGATGCATTCTTCTGAATTCATCAATAATGAGAAGACAGCCCACATTTTTTCTCCCATCTTATGCCTCCTGATACCTGGTAAGATACCTTTTTACTATAATGATCCACAAGCTGGAAATAACCAATTAAGTCATAAGATGCATAAAGATTTAAAAGTGATTCATCTGGTTCTACTTCACACTTCTGTAAGTATTCATATGCCCCTTCTATATCTTCCTCTACTAAAGAGAAATAAGCAGCTTGTGCATAAGTAATCACTTCTTTATCTACTAATAAAGAGATAAGCGCAAGATATGAGAAAGGCATCAAATGTCTCACAATACGGTATACATCTAATGGTGATCCATTGTGCAGCATATAGTTACATAAATTCTTATTCAATGATTGAATACGTGGATGTTCTCCAAATAAGTATTCAATCATTACGAGATGATTTTCTAAACATTGCATATCATCGATTTCATAGAGCTTCTTTAAGGCAAGACCCAAGTATTTCTTTTGGTGTTCCTTAATATAACCTTCTATTTTCTTCTGATTTCTGCAAGTATCAATAAATGAATCATGATATACATCAATGACATCTAAATAGTCCTTTAATTTATTTAATGAGATTGATGTAATTTCTTTATAACTTTCTAACATATTCTTTCCCTCCTCTTTTTTCTAACACTATTATAGCGAAGAGAAAGAATTCATGCGTTAAAGTTAAGGCTGATAACACCTATTTATAGGTGTTATGATAATTTTCTTTTTATTAATAATCCCATAAGTTCATATCTGGGTAGTTTGTTTCATATAAGAACTGTTCATTCATGACTTTAGTCAATATAGCAGCCCAGAGTATTAATGCATAAAATGAGTTATTTAAACATTGTACTGTTCCTCCACCATTGACCTTATCTTCATAAACATAGAGTTCTTCCTTTTGTGATGGTACATAATCTAATTCATCTAGATCATCTAATATACCATCATAGGGACGTGTACTCATTTCTTCTATGACATCAATCCACTTCTTATAAGCTTCTTCTGTATGATCATATGAGAAGAAACGTATCGCAGCACGCAGTTTATATATAGCTGCATAGACTGCATTGAATGTAAGTTCTGTATAAGGTTTTTCTGTAATGAGCTTAGGTAAGAATATACCTGGCTTAAATGTAAGATGTATACTAGGTTTGACATCTGTATAGTCATGAGTGATACCAACACTCGTACGTACATATTCTCTTGATAGTTTAATTAATGCAAGACAGACACACATATTTGCATATTTCATATCATCCACTAAAGGAAGCGAAAAGCCTAAGTCAGCCCCATATTGTCTAGAGAAGAAAGGTTTAAAGACGGCTTCTTCATCATATTTATAAGTCACCGCAAAGGTATAGTCCTTAAATGTAATACCATGAGTCTTAAGAGAATCTCTTAATGTTTCATCATAATCCTCATAATTGTCCTCCAACATATCCTCTACAACTTCACCACTTGTCATAACAGCTTGAAAGCTTAATTCCTGTAAAAGGACTGCTGCATCTAGTCTTTTAGTAATTTCACCCTTGGTGATACACGTCATATCACCGCTTTTTAATAAATAACGTAAACTTTGTGTTGCTGCACTTGTTTGTACAACCATTTCAAATTCTCTTTGCATGGGCATCCTCCTTTCTATATGAAAAAAAGCAGATTCATCATCTGCTTCCTATTCTGCGAGATTTTTGATGAATTGGATTCCTACACCACCAATTCCCATATGAGCACCTACCACTGTAGGTAGCTCTCTCATGGTAACTTGACATGGACCTAATTGTTCTTCAAGATAGTCTCTCACACGCTGACCTTCTTCAGGCACAAGAACATCTTCAATCGCAAACGTATAATCTTTCGCATTTGCGCCTCTTTCAATACAACGATCCGCAAGTAGCTTACATGCCTTACGTGTTGTTCTTACTTTACCTAAAGTATCAATCTTACCGCCTAATTCACTATTTAATTCCATGACTGGCACAAGCTTCAACATATTACCAAGCATTGCGACTGCAGGTGTAATACGACCGCCCTTTTTCAAATGATTCAAGTTTGGTGTAAAAATAATAGTACCTGAATGCTTAATCATATCTTCAAGCTTCTCTTTAATTTCAGAAACAGTTTTACCTTTCTCTACAAGATAACGTGCTGCTTCCACAAGCTTCTTTTGAATATATGCTGTACCTTGAGAATCTATCAAAGTAATTGGCATTTCTACTGAACTAGCAGCCACCTGCATTCCATTTAATGTAGATGATAAACCAGTTGCGATAGGAATTCCAATTAACTCATCACAGCCATCATTCTTCGCTTCTTCCATAGCCTTCATTAAAGAACCAGTCGAAGGCTGAGATGTAGTATACATATCATCTGTTTCCTTCATCTGATTAAATACATCAAGACTTGTAATATCTAATTGATCTAAATATGTCTGACTATCATGACCAATACATAATGGTGCAACATAAATACCCTCATGTTCACCATTGATATCAATCTGACAGCCACTATCTGCAATAATACCTATTTTACTCATTTCAATACCTCATTAGTGATAAATCACTACGTACATTATAGTTTATTTCTTTTTATTTTACAACTTTTACGCTATAATACGAACGGGTGAAACTATGAGATCAATCAAAGAAACAACGACAAATACAATCATTATTAAGAAATCAGAGTTCATTACTACCCTGATTCCATGTAATGATGAAAATGAAATAAAAGACTTAATAGAACTCTATTCTAAAGATGATGCAACACATAATTGTGTAGCTTATCGAGTAGGTCCTTTAGAAAAAGCGGATGATGATGGAGAACCATCAGGTACTGCAGGACTTCCTATGTTGAATGTATTACAGAGACAAAAGATTGATAATGTGATTGCGATTGTGACACGTTATTTTGGTGGCATTAAACTAGGGGCAGGAGGTTTAACTCGTGCTTATACAAATAGTGTTGCAGATGCATTAAAAGAAGCAGAAATAGTCGATAAAGAACTTGTTAAACTATATCGCATTAGTGTTGACTATCACTTCAGCCGTAAGGTATCTTATTTAATACAATCTAAGAATCTATTATTAATGAATACTGAATATGATGATGAGGTTCACTATGATGTTTATTTAAGAGATACATCTTTCTTAGATGAACTCAATGAACTGACTGCATCCAATATGCATTATGAGGTTGTAAAGGAAGATTATATTCCTGTTGAGGTATAAATATGTCTAGTATAGAAATATTATTAATCGGTATTGGTTTATCCATGGATGCTTTTGCGGTATCTGTATGTAAAGGATTATCTGTAAAGAATCTCTCTATTAAGAATGTATTATTATGCGGTGTATGGTTTGGGGGATTCCAGGCATTGATGCCTTTCATTGGTTATTGTCTAGGTTCCGCATTTAGTAGTTTAGTAGATTCTATTGATCACTGGATTGCGTTTGTCTTACTCGCATTTATTGGAATCAATATGATTAAAGAATCTTTTGAAGAAGAGAAACAGAATGATGACTTCTCTTGGAAGACTATGTTGATGCTGGCGATTGCGACTGCCATTGATGCACTTGCGGTAGGTATTACGTTCTCTTTTGAAGCAATCAATATCTTCATGGCTATTTCTATTATTGGCTTAACTACATTTGTGATTGCATCTGCTGGTGTTTATATTGGTCATGTGTTCGGGAATAAATATGAACAGAAAGCACAGATCACTGGTGGTATTATTCTTATTCTAATAGGTATTAAAATTTTAATTGAAGGTTTAGGAATTATTTAGGGAATCTACGTGATTCTCTTTTTTATTTGATTATAATAGTATATAAGAGGTGATTTAAATGAATGAATTGTCAAAATTATATCAGTTAGTATTAAACAGAGAATTAGATATTCCTAAAGGTCATATTCTAGATATCAAGAAGATTGATCATAAGCTTCTTGCATTTATGCAATGTGTGTATAATACAGGCGAACTAGGACATGTTTATACATTCTGGGATAAAGATACTAAGGTTGATCAAAACGCTCTTTTAGACACTTATATTGAAGGTATGCGCTTATTAATAAGTATTGCGTATGACTTACAGATTGATGAAATCAAGAATCATGAAGAAATGCCTGAAAAGAACAGTTCTGTTGATCTACTCTTTAAAGTGAACCAGGATATTCTAGATTTAAGAAATGGTTATAGTCCTATTAAGTTACAGGATGCTTTAGATGATTATTTCCATTTTGGATTTTCTCTAGGTATCACATTTGATGAAATGTTGGAAGGATTGTAAAAAAACATAATAAATACATAGAGAATACATACGAATTACACAACTTACCTGTATAGTATAGGCATGAAAGAGGTGATTCTTATGATCTATATTATTCTAACTATTATTGCAGTATTATTAGTAGCACTCATCATGGGAGTTACAAGTAAGTATACAAATAAAAAAATCCATGATATCAATCATGAACTGAATATACATTGAGACTCCCCCATGAACGAAAAGAAGGCAGCTATTGTGGCTGTCTTCTTTTCATTTGGATTCCCTCGTATTCGCTATGAATACTTTTTACGATGCTATTGAAATCATTGTCCGGTACTATAACATCACATATTGAATCGGATGAACCATAGACAAGACTTTCTTTAATACCTAACTTTTCTTTTAATCTTTCCAGCATGTTTTCAGGAGTGGCTTCATAAGACAATATCTTAAGTAAGCACATGCCTTCAAAATAATCTTCTTCTACAAAATATCTCAATTGTTTATGTAATCCTAAGTCTATCAAATCATCTATGATATCGTAGATGATCTCTTTTGTGTTTAATACACTTATGTAAAGGGGTTGATAGGAGTGTGTAGGCATACCAAAGATGTAATTACGATAAGGGGATTGACGCATCATATCATAATAGTCCATTTGTTCGGACTGGTCGAAACTATTATAATATGTGAGTAATACATCGTCTTTAAGAACGTGATAGAAGTAATTAAGATGTTTATCATCTAATAATTGAGTGATCTTAGTACCTAAGTTTTGCGGTAATGAATAGGTACAGAGTAATTCATTTTTTGGTACGTCATACAATATTGCGCCATCTAATGCGATGACCGGGAGATGTAACTTAAGATGTTCAATTTCTGCCTGCATGGATGCAGGTGTTCTTTTTGTGATGATAGTAAACAAGGCACCATCATCTACTAGCTTATTCAATTGTGTCTTATTGAAGTCATTTAACTGCTGGTGGGCTGTTTGTTCCATATCATCTAGTTCAGCTACAAAGAGAACATCATTTCTTCTTTTAACTGGCAAGTGTAATGTACAAACAAGATAACCAACCCCTACACCAATACATGTATCTAAGACACGATAGAATAAAAATGCATAAGGTGAAATACCTGCATGGGGAATCACTGCAACACTTAAATATGCAACGCATGCCATAAAGGCCATATGCTGTACTTTGAATAAGACTGTTAAGTAAATAGTCAACATGATAAATAATGCATTGAGTAGATCCCATGCGAGATCAATATGGATGAAAGGCTGTAAGAACATGACAATAGCTCCTGTAATAGCTCCTATAAGTGTGCCGAGGGCTCTTACAAGTGCCTGGTTCTTTTCATTCTCTTTATCTGGCTGAATACAGATAATTGTGGTTATAAGGACATAGAAAGGTGATCTCTGTACACCAAAGAGAGTGAATAATACCATGATGATGAAAACGGCAATACTTGTTTTAATAATTCTTAATCCAATTCTAGGCATAATTACAACTCCAAACTATCATTGCCGGCTTCAGCCATCATTTTTTCTCTACAAGATAATACTAATCCATCAATGATTTCCATATGTTCAACCATTTGTCTTCTAAACAGATGAGTAGGAAGTAAAATCGCGATTTCATCATAGTCTTTATCATTCTTCTCTCCTGTCTCTTGTCCATAATAGACACGAGCTAGAGGGGCTTCTTTTTGAATACTGAAGAATGTATCCCAGATGATTGCATAAACCTGCGCAGCTGTCAGATGAAGCTTCTTTGTATCAGGAAGTGCATATAATAACAGAATGCCTCTGACTGCATCTGTCTTTCTTTGATCCACTGAACCGTCACTCTTATAATAACGTTCTATATCATAGCCATCAGCCAAATAAACAAGGGAACGGGGAACAGGCTGATGATGTGAGAGGATATCTTTAAAACGTCTCATCGTATGGTGTGAGACATCCTTCCCCTCTAACAGGTCTCCATAAGGTGATGTCAATAGTACTGGATTTTCTCCTGCTTTACCATGAAATGTTTGAGGAATCAAATAAGCATCACGTAATAAATCAAACATAGATTTACCACATATAGCCAGTAACAATGCACTAATATCCTGATTAGAATAACTGTCTAGAACGATTTTTGAAAAGGTCTCATTGTTTAATTCTTCTGATCCTTGAAAATCTTCTAGGCTTGAATTGAATGTTTCTCTTAGTCTTGCACAAGCTTCTTTACTTGAGAGTATTTTGTGAAATATGTTCTCTACTTCTTGAACACGTGGAAATAATGGTTTCATAGTTCTAACCTCCATCCACTTGTGATTATAGACTTTCTATATCATATGTAAAATGTATCTTTGAGATATTGATAATATGTTTATTACATAACAAAAAAAGTGATCCGTAATGAATCACTTGTAATAGTCTTTTGTATATTGAGACATTTCCTGTTTAAATAAACGCATAAGTATAGGTGCACAAAGTAAGTAAAAGACAAAATTACCTGCTGCATGGAATGTATCAAATAAGAGTCCTTGTGCATAATAGATACCAAACCAGACAGGACCACCAATGATCAATTGTTCAAGGGAGACGACAAATCCAAAGACATAACCCATTAAAAAGGCATATATAGCCATTAAGAATAAGGGTGGTTCTTTGTTGATTTTCTTATAGAAGTCACTGATACATTGAGTGAGTAAACAGATGACAACCCATGAAAGAATCTGGAAGATTGTCCATGTCCCCATACCTAAGATCATATTGGATGCAACAGTAGTGACTACTGTCAGTTTAATCCCAAATGAGAGTCCAAATAAGAGTACAGATATAATAATGATAGATGTAACAGGTTTAAAGTTAGGGAGTGCCTGTAAGGCTACTCTAGAGGCAATATTAACTGCTGCAAGAATACCTATGAGACATATTTCTCTTGTCTTATTGTTCAGCGTTGACATAATACCAGATGACTTGATCTCCTGCTTTTAACTTATAAGCTCCTGCCCCAATATTAGGTGGTGTGCCATTGACCTTATACATCCATCCAGAACTTGGGCCATGATCAAATTCCTTTAATCCATCTATTCCTGATACATAAACAGTAGAACCAAACCCTTTTGTAGAGATACTCTTACCATTCTGTTTTGCAAGTTCTCTTAAGACACTATAAGCTGTAGAAGAACTATTTACTTCTATATTCCCCTGCATCATAGTTGTATTGATCCCAATAACCTGCACTGAAACAGTCTGTTTAACAGGTGTATCCTGCTTAGGTGTTTCTACCTGTTGAGGAGCAGAGGTTTCTTGTTTATTAGAAGAATTGTTTGTTTCTGTCTTCTTTGTCTCTTGTTTAGTAGAAGAAGATTTTGTTTCTGTCTTCTTTGTTTCCTGCTTCTTAGTCTCTTGTTTAGTAGTAGACTTTGTCTCTGTCTTTTTTGTATCTTGTTTCTTGGTCTCTTGTTTACTAGAAGAATCAGATGATTTTGTATCAGTCTTCTTTGATTCTTCTTTTGACTCTATTTGTGTTGTCTCTACTGTTTTAGATATCTCTTTCTTCTTTGTGCTATTCTTTATTTCTTTACTAATAGTAGCTTGAGGCTCAAATTGTCCCGTTACGCCACGATAAGCTGTAAAGCCAAATATAAAGACAAAAGCGATTGCGACAAAGGCAATCGCTAATTGTTTAGTTGTGAATTTCTTCATTATTTCTTTTTACTTTTAATAACTAATACGATCACACCAACAGCTGCGATAGCTGCGACTACATATGCCATCGCATTTGTGTTATCACCTGTATTGACTACTTTTACTGTTTCTTTCTTTGGTTCAGTAGTAGTTGTAGTTGTTTCTGGCTTTACAGCTGGTGTAGTTGTGTTAGGTGTAGTAGGTGTTTCTGGTTCAGTCACTACTGGTGTAGTAGTCTTTGTATAATCTCTTCTAGCCATTAATACAAAGCTTCCGTTATTAATAACGCCAAGGGCTCTAGCCCCTTCTACTGATGCATAAGCGTTAGGTTCTAACTGGAATGAACTGTAATTTAAGGCATTGAATGTACCATCTTCATTCTGATAAGAAAGTAAATAGTTATATGCATTTGTATCTAATGTATAACCTGCAGTAGATAATCCTTCTAATACACAAGACTGAGTATCTGCATTTCCACCCCATCCGATATCATAAGAACCATCAGTCGCATTTAATTTAGACTGTACAAAAGTATATGCTTTTGAGATAGCTGCTTCATAAGTAGAACGTCCTGCAACACTTAATGCTTCCATAGCCCATCCAGTTGTATCTAAATCGGCATTCTGTCCCTTATATTCATACCAGTAAGCACCATTATCCATAGCCATAGTAGATAACTTATCTGCAACAGTTTTTACCTTAGGTGAGTTAACTGTTTCTAAAGCCATTAATGTCCAAATAGTAGCCCCACATCCACCATTTGTATCATTTGTAAGAGTACCATCTTCCTGTACTCTATTTTCTAGGATTTCAACTAAATTAGTCTTATTGAAATCTTTTGGATTTTCACCTAATAAAGAGATGGCGATAATTGACTTTGCGAGATCACCATAACTTGCAGTTGTATAATCTGTTTCCTTGAAGTTGTTTAATAAAGCATCAGCCTTATAATCAGCTTCCATACCTGTTGCTTCATACGCAATAACGGCATCAGGACTATCTAAAGTAATAGTCTTTAAATAATTCTGTGATTTAAGAAATGCATCATCACTCGCAAAAGCTGCTGAGAATGATAACGCAAAAGTTAATGCGATAGAAGTTAATACTGTAAATAATCTTTTCATTCTATTCTCCTCCAAATACTTTATCCGCAAAACGCACTGTTTCCATTGCGTCTTTCGCATAACAATCTGCACCGATACGATCTGCATATTCCTGAGTCATAACGGCTCCACCTACTACAGTTAATGTATCAGGTTTCTTTTCTTTTAATAGTTTAATCGTATCCTCCATGCTGACAACTGTTGTCGTCATTAATGCACTAAGTCCTACGAGTTTCACATCTTCCTTAATGGCAGTATCCACAATCAGTTCAGGTGGGACATCTTTACCTAAATCAATGACATCATAGCCATAGTTTTCTAACATGACCTTCACAATATTCTTTCCAATATCATGAATATCACCTTTAACTGTCGCAATGATGATTTTTCCCTTCATTTCTCTTGGTTTACCTGCCATGGATTCCTTAATGACTGCAAAGGCTGCTTTAGCTGCTTCAGCACTCATTAACAGCTGTGGCAGGAAGATTGTACCTTTTTCAAAGCCTTTACCGACTTCATCAAGAGCTGGAATCAATTCTTCATTGATGATTTCTAGTCCTTCTTTAGTCTCAAGCTGTTTCTTTGTCGCTTTACCTGCGTTTTCACTCATACCACGCTTGATACTTTCATATAAAGACATATCAACTGCTTCACTCTTCACAGGTGCTGGTGCACTATTTCCATAGGCACTAATATATTCTGTAAAGTTTGTATCAAGTCCACTTAAGGCAAGATAAGCACGATATGATTTCATCATTGCTTCTGATGAAGGATTGATGATCGCACAGCTAAGTCCTGACTGCATCGCCATAGTAAAGAAGTTCGCATTCACAATTGGTCTTTGTGGAAGACCAAAAGAGATATTAGAGACACCTAAAATAGAGTGTCCATGTAATTCATCTCTAATAATACGTAATGTTTCTAATGTCGCAATGGCTGAAGTAGGATCTGATGAAATAGTCATAGCCAATCCATCAATCACAATATCCTTTGGTTCAATACCATATTTACTTGCTTCATTATAGATCTTCTTCGCAATACGAATACGATCTGCCGCATTATCAGGAATACCATCTTCATCTAAGGCAAGTCCTACGACGACACCACCATATTTCTTTACTAATGGGAATACAGCATCCATGGATTCCTGTTTACCATTGACTGAGTTGATCATAGCCTTACCGTTATAATGTCTTAAGGCTGCTTCTAAGGCGATTGGGTCCGATGTATCAATCTGTAATGGCAATGCGATGACAGATTGTAACTTCTTCATTACTTCTACCATCATCTTAGGTTCATCTATTTCTGGTAAACCTACATTGACATCTAGAATATGTGCTCCTGCATCTTCCTGTTTTAAACCTTCAGATAAGATATAGTTAATATCTCCATCACGTAAGGCTTGTTTGAATTTCTTCTTACCAGTTGGGTTAATACGTTCCCCAATAATCACTGGTTTAGGACCTATTTCTACAGCCTGTGAGAAAGAAGTCACTACAGAGATATTCTTCTTTACAGGTGGTTCAATAGGTAAATCTTTCACTAAGTTGATTGTCTTAGATAGATATTCTGGTGTTGTTCCACAACATCCTCCTAATACATGTACATTTAAAGAGGCAATCTCTTTCATCTCTAACGCAAAGTCATCTGCGCTCATATCATAATAAGTATGACCTTCATCATCTGTCTGAGGTAAGCCGGCATTAGGTGTCACAATAATTGGTGTAGAAGAGACTTTAATCATTCTTTCTACAAAAGGTTTGATTTGTGATGGACCTAATGAACAGTTAATACCCAATGCATCAATATGTAACCCTTCAAGTAAGGCAACGACTGATTCAGGTGTACCACCTGTCAACATCTTACCTTTTTCATCAAATACAACAGTGGCACATACAGGCAAGTGTGAATGTTCCTTAGCGGCTAGTACTGCAGCTTTTAATTCATAGCTATCCTGCATTGTTTCAATAAGGATCACATCTGCCCCTGCTTTAGTTCCGTATTCAATGACTTCTGCATAAATATCCACTGCATCATCAAACGATAAATCTCCAAGTGGTTCTAAGAGTTTACCAGTAGGACCTAAATCAAGAGAAATAAGGGCATCTGTACGTCCTGTAAGTTCTCTTGCCTTCTTTGCATGTTCTACTGCTTTTGTAACTATTTCTTCTAGATTATCAGGATATTTCAATCTGTTGGCACCAAATGTATTGGTGTTGATGATATCACATCCTGCTTCTAGATAACCTTTATTTAATTCTATAATCTTTTCTGGATGGTTGATATTCCATGTTTCAGGTAGTTCACCAGCCTGTAAGCCCCAGCTCTGAAGTACTGAACCAGTACCACCATCCCAGAATAACCATTCTTTTGTCAGTCTTTCTTTAAATCCCATTACTCTACCCTCCTGAATTCACATTGTGCAGGACAATTGGCACAGTCTTTTGTATGACGAGGCTGTGCGTGATGTGTAATACCAATGATCGCCGTCACTGATTTGGATGGGACCATTAAGAGACTTTCTAATAAACTAATACCAATCTTATCCATCTTTAATAAACGCATAAAATCCTTCTGATGATCTAATGCGAGATCTCCATAACCAGGCGAAAAGCGTGGCTTTAAGAATTCATTATTCTTATGTGCCTCCTGATTGAGTTCTTCATTCACTTCATCACAATAAGCCTCTATCATGGCAGCACCTGCTGCCTGATAGATCACTGCATCACTCATCTTAGTGAGTTCTGAACGTTTAATGAGACGATCTACTTCTATTCCGATTGTAGCCGCAAAGAGATAAACAGCATGACATCCTTTTAAGTTATTCTCTAGATTACGACTATGAATAACCATATCACCAATAGTAATTGTATGATTCTCTATTGAAAGAGGGAATCTTTTGACTATATGACGTGGTACAGCTGTTTTCTGTAATACTTCGATACAGTTATCTAATGCACTATTGATTTCAGTCAAATCACCTTCAATGGATTGACGGTATCCTAAATAACGTAAAGCTTCTTTACGATTGATTTCTATCATTTAAGAAGCTCCGATAAATTCTTCATAATACCTTCGGCTACATCTGGCTTATTCATAGTATAAACATGAATATGTTTTACACCATTCGCAATTAAATCAATAATCTGTTCAGATGCATAGACAATACCTACCTGTTTCATGATTTCTGGATTATCACCAAATGCATCCACCATCATCTTGAAACGATAAGGAATAATAGATGTACCTGACATCTGTACAGCACGGCTAACCTGTTTAGCGTTAGTAATAGGCATAATACCAGCGACTACAGGTACATTAATACCAGCTTCCTTGATCTTATATAAGAAGTTATAGAAAACATTGTTGTCAAAGAACATCTGAGTTGTTAAGAAGTCTGCACCAGCTTCTACTTTCTCTTTTAAATGCTGGATATCTTCCTTAATACTAGGTGATTCTACATGTCCTTCTGGATAACATGCTGCCCCAATACAGAAATCACCTTTCTCTTTAAGTTCCTTGATTAACTGACAGGCATACTGGTAATCTTCTCCCACCTTACCATCTGCAGGAATATCTCCTCTTAATGCCATGATGTTTTCAATACCATTTTCTTTAAACTGTTCGACCATATGCTCTACATGTTCTCTTGTAGAAGAAACACATGTCAAATGAGCCATGACTTCAACATCATATTTTTCATGGATATCTTTCGCAAGTGCAACAGTATGTGCACTTGTTCCTCCACCTGCACCATAAGTCACAGACATGAAACTTGGATTTAAAGACGCAATCTTTTCTGCAGCCTTTAAGACATTTTCATATTTACTGCTTGTCTTAGGTGGAAATACTTCAAAAGATAAAGTGACTTTATCTTCATTTAGTAAATCAATAATTTTCATACATACTTTTCCCCTTTTTCCTAATTCTACCTTATTTTATTTTGAAACACTAGTGTGTGTTTTATAATATTGTTTCAAAACTGAATCTAAGAACTCAGTAGAAGCGGATACATAGTAGGGTTCCATACCACTCACAATAGTTAATTTACCATCTGTGTATTTCATTTGTGGCTTCTTGAACATATGATTCACATACGCAAAGAACTTCTGTCCATCTAAGTCTTCTAAGAACACTTGAGAGAAACGTATTTCTAGTCCCTGACTTCCATCCTTTACATCATCAATAAGTGGATCATGTGAAAGGATATCAAATCTTCTTTTGACTACGATATTACGTACCTGTGATGGAAGAACACCATAGAGGTCTGTGAGTTCATGTTCTACACGTTTAAGTGTTTCTAGATCATTGGCTTTATAGACACGCTGATAAAGTTCTAGTTTTTCCATATCACTCTCTACATAATCTTCTGGAATATAACCATCTACAGGGACATTACGTGATGGGACAGTCTCATCTTCCTTGATCTTACCCTGCTTTTCATCAATCGCATCCTGTAAGATCTTCATATACATATCAAAACCGACCTGATCAATAAAGCCTGCCTGTTCACCACCAAGAATATCACCACTACCGCGAATAGAGAGGTCTCTCATCGCAATCTTATAACCAGAACCTAATTGTGTGAATTCTTTAATAGCTGTAAGTCGCTTTTGAGCTTCTTCTGTCATCGCACGATCTTTTGTATAAAGAAGATAAGCATACGCGATACGTTCACTTCTACCTACTCGACCCTTAATCTGATAAAGCTGTGCCAAACCAAACTTATCCGCATTCTCAATAATAATTGTATTCGCATTAGGTATATCAATACCTGTTTCAATAATCGTTGTACATACTAATACATCATATTTCTTTTCCACAAAGTCAGTCATGACATCTTCTAGTTCTGTCTTATCCATCTTACCATGTCCTACCCCAATACGTGCATTAGGTAAAAGAGTCTGGAGAGTAGAAGCTGTTTCATAGATGTTTTCTGTTCTATTGTGTAAATAGAATACCTGACCATTACGTGATAATTCTCTTTCGATAACCTGTTTAATTAATGCCCAGCTCTTTTCTGAGACATATGTCTGTACAGGTAATCTATTTAATGGTGGTGTTTCTATTTGTGAGAGTCCTCTAATACCCATGATGGACATCTGTAATGTACGAGGAATAGGTGTGGCAGTGAGAGTCAATACATCAATTGTTTTTCTAAGGTTCTTGATTTTCTCTTTCTGTCTTACACCAAAACGCTGTTCTTCATCGATACATAGTAATCCTAGATTCTTGAACTCAACATCCTTAGAAAGAATACGATGTGTACCGACTAATAAATCAATATTGCCTTCCTTTAAATCAGATAGAATCTGTTTCTTTTGTTTAGTCGTTGTAAAACGATTGAGTAACGCAATATTCACAGGGAACTTCTCAAAACGCTTCTGCATTGTACGATAGTGCTGAGATGAAAGGATAGTCGTAGGACATAAGAAAGCACATTGTTTCTTAGATACAATGGCTTTAAAGCAGGCTCTTAAAGCCACTTCTGTCTTACCAAAACCAACATCCCCACATAATAATCTATCCATAGGACGAGGTGTTTCCATGTCCTTCTTGATTTCTTCTACAGCCTGTGCCTGGTCAGGAGTGAGTTCATAACCAAACTCACTTTCAAACTCTAATTGAAGATCCCCATCAGGTTCAAACGCAAAACCTGGCTGTCTCATTCTTTCTGCATATAAGTTAATCAGATCATCCGCCAAACCATCTACCTTCTGTCTGACTCTTGCTTTTTCTTTAGCCCATTTAGGTGAACCTAAAGCGTGAATACGAGGTGGTTTACCATCTCTTGATGAATATTTTCTAATTAACTGGAACTGTTCCACTGGAACATAGAGGATATCATTACCCTTATAGGCAATATGTAGATAATCCTTATGTACACCATCTACAACTAATGTTTCAATACCCATATATTGTCCAATACCACTTGTATCATGAACAACATAGTCTCCTACCTTTAATTCATTGTAGTCAGAGATCTTAGTCGCATCTCTGTACTTAATATATTTCTTCTTAGTTTCCTGCACCTTGAAGAGTTCCTGACTTGTGAGTAATACAGTCTTCTCTTCCACAAAGTTCATTCCACAAGGTAAATGTCCTAGGAAGAGGTTTACTCCATCATAGAGCTTATTTGTAGCACTTGTAAGAGTAAAAGGAATGGCATGATCAGTGAATAAGTTGACGAGTACATCTATCTGACGCTTTTCATCTACACCAATCATGACACGATTGTATGTAAGTAAGTCCTTTAACTGACTGATGAAGACTTTTTCATTGGCCATAGAAATCATGACAGGCTGGGTCATAAACATGATCTGCTTATCATTTTCTCTAAAACGGACAAAGTCTACATTCTGATGTTTAAGTATATCCTGAGGATTATTAATAAGCTTAAGTCCTCTGATCATCTGTCCTATTTCTTCTAGTTCATGATAATAGAGGTAATTCTCTTCCATATATGTCTTATAAGATGCAAGAATAGAAGCCAAAGATGCAGTAATAATAGTATAGTCACTTGCATAATCCATAATTGTGGCAGTTTGAGGGAATAAACCTAAATACTGATAAATACGTGGATTATAGTCATGTGCTTTTAAAGATTCAATATCTAAGGCATAAGTCTGTTCAAGTTCATCCTTGAAATCATCCTTGATTGTCATCTTCTCTTTTAATGCCTTGATAGATGCTTCTACCTGAGGTAAACCATCATCTTCATACATCATATCTGTAGCTGGAAGGATATCAATAGACTCTATTTTATCTGTTCTTCTTTGTGAGTCTTTATCATAGAAAGAGATTTCTTCTATTTCATCATCAAAGAATTCAATACGTACAGGATGTTCATACTGGATTGTATAAACATCAAGTACTTCACCTCTTCTAGAATAATAGAAAGGTGAATCAACTCTCTGGGTATTCTTATATCCAATAGACTGTAACATCTTCTTAAGTTCTAAAGGATCTATTGTATCGCCCTTCTTCAAGCTGATAATACTCTTCTTAAATAGTTCTACAGGCGTAATATAACGTGTCATAGAATGCATATGACAGACACAGATCATTGGTTTATCCTGTGTCATGGCATAGAGTGCATTAATTCTTTCACCTAATAGTTCATAAGAATAAGCCACTGATTCTACACGTAATGATTCATCAGCCGGGAAATAAACAACTTGATTCACAAGTTCCGTTAATGTTTTATAGAGGTTAAATGCCTCATATTGGTTGTTTTTAATAATCAGGATTTTTCTTGGATTATGCCAAAAAGAACCAGCAATGAGGTAAGCCTCATCGCTAGTTGAGTTTGTGACAATAGTTCCTTTGTCTGTATCTAAGGTACGTAGGGCCTGATTATCTTTTAAAAGATTCAGTATTTTCTCCATAACAATCACCTAGTTAAATTTATTCATTGCTTTATTAAAACCATCATCTAAATAACATAATACAGCTTCTGTTGCTTGTTTAGCACCTTCTGAGATAAGCTTTTCTTCTTCTTTAGAGAAGTGTCCAAGTACCCAGTCCACAACACTATAAAGCTTATTCTTAGAAATACCTACACGAATACGCTTGAAATTCTGAGTACCAACATGCGCAATAATACTCTTGATTCCATTATGTCCACCAGCACTGCCTTTTTCTCTTAAGCGAAGCTTACCAGTAGGCATATCCATATCATCATAAATAACCAATAGGTCTTCTACTGGAATCTTGAAGAACTGCATCACTGCTGCAACAGATTCACCAGAATTATTCATATAAGTCTGAGGTTTTAATAAAATAACATCTTCACCCTTATATTTGAATTTAGTATATAAGCCTTTGAATTTCTCTTTATCAATAGACTGATTCATTTCATCACTTAATACATCTAAACAATAAAATCCTGTATTATGTCTTGTCATATCATATTCTTTACCAGGATTTCCTAGTCCTACAATTAATTTCATACATTCTCCTATCTTGCACATACAACCATGGATACACCAAATACATTGAGCTGTCCATTTTCTATTCTTTCATTTGACATACTATATAATATCTTAAAGTCTTCTTCAATACCAATAGTAATCACATCATATGAAGGATTGAAATAAATCTTGAATTCTTTATAGTCTCCTTCATCCTGTGTCAAATGATATTCTACCATACGATAGTAGATATTGTTTATAAATACATGCTGATGCATATCTTCATAGTCATAATATCTAAAGCACTTGTTGTTTTTTCTTAGATCAATAAAGAACTTAACCGCCTGTACAACATTCATATAACGATCATGACGTGCCCAGTCTAATTTATTGACTGCATCTCCTGCATTATAAGAGTTCTGATTACCATTCTTAGTACCTAGGAATTCCTGTCCTGCATGGATAAAAGGAACACCCTGGGCAAGAATTGTCATGGCAAGAGTTAATATACATCTCTTCTGACGACAGTATTCATCTTCATGTCCATTAGAAATAATGAATTTATCAAATACAGTCGCATTGTCATGACATTCTGTATAGTTAATACTTTGTTCCAATGATGAGAACTTATTGTAGTTACACATCGCAATAATCGCTTCATTGGTCTTATATGTATCCCCTGATGTATAGCCTTTGACTTCCATCTGATTTGGTCCTTTGACTGTATCTCTGAAATGATCATTAAAGAAACCAACATGAGGTGTTTTATGGTTATTTTCAATGGTTGTTTTTTCTGAATCAGGTAATGCAGTACCCATATTCCATCCTTCACCATACAACATAAATGAAGAATCTAAAGCATGACCCTGTTCATAAATCATATTGACTGTATCAATATCCACAATACCCATGAGATCCATTCTAAAGCCATCTACACCATAAAGAACCTGCCATCTCTTACACATATCTAAGATATATTTACGGCACATCTTAGCTGTACTATTTAAATCATTTCCACACCATGAACCATTAGATAGTTCACCCTTCTCATCTCTTCTAAAGAAGTAATAAGGGACTGTCTTCTCTAATGTATTATTATTCACATCATGCATATGATTATAGACTACATCAAGAATAACGCGCATATTATGCTTATGAATACAGCGTACCATACGCTGACATTCCTGAATTCTCTTATAACCATCATTTGGATCAGTAATATAGCTTCCTTCAGGTACATTATATTGAGCTGGATCATAACCCCAGTTATAGAGTAAATCTGGATGATCTTCATCTACAGTGGCATAATCATTGACTGGTAATAGCTGTACATGAGTGACACCAAGCATATCTAAATAGTCCATACCTGATGAGAAGCCATTCTCAGTGACTGTTCCTTCTTCACAGAACCCTAAGAACTTACCTTTATGTGTAATCTGTCCATATTTATCAACAGAGAAGTCTCTGACACCTACTTCATAGATGACTGCATCTGTATTATGTTTAAGCTCTGTCAAAGGATAATCTACTCTTCTCACTTTATCTAAATCAATGACAACAGAACTATGCATATTAGCTGTACATGAATAAGCATATGGATCAGCTGTTTCTACTGACTGCTCATTCATTCCAATAATATAAACATATTCATAACCATCTAGATCTTTCTTAATTGTTGTACTATAGACACCCTTATCCCCTCTTTCTAAAGGATAATAATGAAGGTCCTTATCTTTCCATATCTTTAATACAACCTCTGTAGAAAGAGGTGACCAGACCTTAAACGATGTAGATGCTTTAGTATAATGACTGCCTAAATCATCTCCATCATAATAAAAATGATCATCAAACTCTTTACTCATAGAAAGTAAACTGAAGTCTAAGAAACAAGCTAAACCATAGTTATCAAATACTTTATATCTTGTACCTACAGAAAAATCTGTATGCAAAAGATACGACTGGAATCCATCTTCTTTCTCAGTCGCTTCACCTTTAAGTATCTTCACTTCATTTGTATCTAGATTCTTTAAATAATACTGACTTGATATCCCATTATAGTAATTTAACGACAAATTGACCTTGATCAAATCAAAATCAATTGCGTAAGCATACATACGTATTGATTCCCTTTGCATATTCAAATCCCTACCTTTTCTCATTTCTTATTCTATCATAAAAATGAGATAAAAAAAGAGAGTATCTAAATTTGAAAAAGAAAGCAACATAAGCCAAAAAAAGACTTAACTGCCTCAGCAGTTAAGCCCTTTGGTTATTCTTCTTCAGACATCATTGAGTCTAATACTTCCTGTACAAATGCATATTCTTCTTCTGTTTCAATAGGAAGAATATTATCTGCATCTTCAGGATCTACCTGTGAAGCATAGATATTCAACTGATCATCTTCATCTGAACTGTTGTCTGTATAGATGATATATTCTTTACCTGTTGCGTCATCTGTAAATCCCAAGATAACTTCACAAGTTACTTCTTCACCATCTACATCTAGTACGAATGTATCTTTCATTAGATTTTTACCCTATTTAAATGCCAGATATCCTTTACATAGTCTTCAATAGTTCTATCACTTGAGAAATGACCACTCTTAGCGATATTCGCTAAGCAGATCTTAGACCAGTTAGCACGATCCTGATATAAGTTGTTGATCTTTTCCTGAGCAAGTCTATAGCTTTCAAAATCCTTTAATAAGAAGTATTCATCGTTTCTGCTCATTAATTCATCAAAGATGATCTTGAATTCTTCTCTTGATGGATGGAAAGTACCATCTACTAATGAATCTACAACCTTCTTGATATTTGGATTGTTGTTGTATTCATTCCAAGAGTTATAAGAACCACTTGCCTTTAAGTTGTTAACTTCATCATCCTTCATACCGAAGATCACAATGTTGTCATCACCTACTAAGTCTGCAATTTCTACATTGGCACCATCTAATGTACCAAGTGTTAAAGCACCATTCATCATGAACTTCATGTTAGAAGTACCAGATGCTTCCTTACCAGCAGTAGAAATCTGTTCAGATACATCTGCAGCAGGAATGATCTTTTCAGCGATAGTTACACCATAGTTTTCAATAAATACAACCTTTAAGTATTTATTCGTTTCTGGGTCATTGTTTACCTTATCAGCTACGCTGTTGATTAACTTAATGATCTTCTTAGCTAAATAGTAAGAAGGAGCGGCTTTTGCACCAAAGATATAAGTATGTGGATAGATTCTGAAGCTGCTATCTTCTTTCATTCTCTGATATAAGTAGATAATATGCATTACATTTAATAACTGTCTCTTATATGCATGTAATCTCTTAACCTGAATATCAAAGATAGAGTTTACATCTACATCAATACCGTTATGTTCCTTGATGTAATCAGCAAGAATCTGTTTTCTCTGCTGTTTTACATTATAGAACTTACTCTGAGTAATTGAATCATTGACATATGGTGCTAACTTTTCTAAATCATCAGGTCTATGCATCCAGCTATCCCCAATTGATTCATTGATTAATGAAGTTAACTGTGGGTTACAATATGCAAGCCATCTTCTATGAGTAACACCATTTGTTTTATTGTTGAACTTGTTAGGATATAAAGTATCGAAATCCTTCATTTCTCTTTCTTTTAAGATATCAGAGTGAAGCTGAGCTACACCATTGACACTAAATGAACCTGCGATTGCAAGTCTAGCCATATGTACCTGACCATCTTTAATGATCATAACTCTCTGTAATAAGTCATTATCATTTTCAGTCTGCTGTTTTACGAAACCAATGAAACGTCTATTGATTTCTTCGATGATCTGATAAACTCTTGGTAATAAGTCTCTCATCATATCAACAGGCCATTTTTCTAATGCTTCTGCAAGGATTGTATGGTTAGTGTAAGCACAAGTCTTACATACGATATTCCATGCATCATCCCATTCCATTCCATAATCATCAATAAATACACGCATTAATTCAGGAACAACTAATACTGGATGTGTATCATTTAACTGAATAACGTTCTTTTCATGGAAGTTAGTTAAATCAGGATATACTCTTAGATGTGCACGAATAATTGAATTAATACCAGCACATACAAAGAAATACTGCTGTTTTAAACGTAATACTCTACCAGCATGAGTAGAATCATCAGGATATAATGTCTGACAAATATCATTGACTTCCTGAGCATACTGACGGAAATCCTTGTTTGTAGGAATATTTTCACTAGGTTCAGCTTTCCATAATCTTAATGTATTAGTAACCTTAGTATCATTACCAACAATTGGCATATCATAAGGAACAGCACGTACTGCTTCATAATCTACATGCTTCCATCCACCAGTTGCATCATCCCAGATAACCTTACCCCAGAACTTAACTTCTGTTGCATGCTTAGGTTTTCTTACTTCCCACATATTACCTAAACGTAACCACTGGTCTGGTACTTCTACCTGATATCCATTTTCAATCTTCTGTTTGAAGAAACCATAATCATAACGAATTGTATTACCGAAAGCTGGATAAGATAAAGAAGCTAAAGAATCCATGAAGCAGGCAGCAAGACGGCCTAAACCACCATTACCTAAACCAGCATCAGATTCTAATTCTTCTAGATCATGGATATTAATACCATAATCTGCAAGACCTTCTTTTGCAGTTTCATAAATACCTAAGTTCATCATATTGTTGACTAATAGACGACCAACTAAGAACTCCATAGAGAAATAGTGAACCTGTTTCTGCTGCTTAGCCTGAACTGCCATCTTTGTCATTGCCCAGTTAACAGATGCATAGTCACGTACCATAGTTTCAAGTACCATGAACTTTTCTGTTAAATGTGCTTCTTCTACTGTACGACCATATGATTCAATGATTCGCTTAGAAAATTCATATTTAAATTCTTCTTTTGTATTAAACATTTACTACTTTCCTTCCTTTACTACAACACTTTTCTTTGTCTTCTTTGGAGAAGACGCTTTTTTAGCTGGCTTATGGTATTCAAATACCACAGCGCTAAATGGCGCTAACTTCACATGAATACTCTGTGCTTCATTGATACAAGTACCCTTCTTTGATCTTAAAGCACGTGTATTTGTATAATTAGAACCTGCATAATCTGCTTTATCTGTATTCAAGATTTCTTTATAGCTTCCTGCAAATGGTACAGGTACTGCATAGTTTTCATGACTATTACCAATGAAGTTAGCTACTACAACTAAACAATTGCCCTTCTTATCAAATCGAGCATATGAAAATACACTCTGATTATGATCATCTACAACAAGCCATTTAAATCCTTCTGGATCATAATCCATACTATAAAGAGCTGGATGTTCATCAACCATCTTATTTAAATCCTGAATAAAATGATGGAAAGAATTATGCTGTGGATAATCTAAGATATTCCAAGCCAATGCCTTTCTTTCATCCCATTCCTTATATTCACCTAATTCATTGCCCATGAAGTTAAGCTTCTTACCAGGATGAGTCATCATATATGTATATAAAGCTTTTGCCTGTGCGAACTTGTCTCCATCAAGTCCCCACATCTTATTTAAAATAGTTGCTTTACCATGAACTACTTCATCATGTGAGAATGGTAAAATAAATCTTTCTGAATAGAAATACATCATTGAGAAAGTTAATAGATTATGATCATATTGACGATAAACTGGATCTTCTTTGAAATACTTCAAAGTATCATTCATCCAGCCCATATCCCACTTATAATCAAATCCTAAACCGCCATCCTTCACAGCTTTAGTTACATATGGGAAATCAGTTGAGTCTTCTGCAATAGTCATTAATGCAGGATATCTCTCATGAATCTGTTCATTCATAGTCTTTAAGAACTCTAAAGCCCCATTGTTTGTACCAAAGTCTTTATTACCTTTCCAGTAAATAAGGTTGCTGACAGCATCAAAACGAATACCATCAATATGGAATTCTTCTGCCCAGAAGTGAACGGCACTCTTTAAGAATGAACGTACAGTATCTTTTGTCACATCAAAATATACTGAATCCCATTCAGAATAACGGTTATTCACATCTGCATATTCATAAACCCAGCCTCCATCAAACTGATAAAGACCATGTCCATCCTTTACAAAATGAGCAGGTACGAAGTCCATAATAACCCCAATACCTTCCTTATGACACGCATTAATGAAATCCTTTAACTGCTTTGGATGTCCATAACGACTTGTCGCACTAAAATAACCTGTTGCCTGATATCCCCAAGAACCATCGAATGGGAATTCATTTAAAGGCATTACTTCAATATGTGTATAGCCCATCTTCTTCACATAAGGAATGATTTCATCAATCATTTCTTCATATGAATAGAATTCTCCGTCAGATGTATCTGTAAATTCCTTTTTCATCTTCCAAGAACCAAGATTCGCTTCATAAATATTCATGTTACGATCATAGTTATTAGAACGTGATTTCATCCATCTAGAATCATGCCAGCGATAACCATCTAGGTTATATACCTTAGAGGCTGTACCTGGTCTAATTTCACTGAAAAAGGCATATGGATCTGCACGATCAACAATAGCTCCAGAAGGTGTCTCAATTCTATATTTATAAAGGTCATACTGCTTTAACCCTTCAATATAGAGAGTCCACACGCCTCCATCATTATATCTCTCCATACAATGCTGAGTACCGTCCCAGTCATTGAAATTACCAACAACCTGAACACTTCTTGCATGTGGTGCATATACTGTAAAACGAACGCCCTTTTTATCCGGATGAGCCCCGAATACTTTATATGCTTCCAAACACTTTCCTTCAAAAAACAATTTTATCAAGAAATTATCTAACATACCTATATGTCTCCCTTCATAAACTTCATTATACATTAAATATGACTAAAATTCATTCATTTCAGGCAATATAGGCAAAAAAATGTAAACGTTTACTTAATTGTGATATCTTGAATGTTATTTAATACGATAGAAACTGTTCCATCAGGGTTTTCTTTCTTTTCAAAAGTAGATCCATTCACATATTCATCTACTGGCATAGTAATCTGAATATTCTCATCTAGAGTGATCTTTACAACCTCTACAGAGCGTCCTAAAGCATTTAAAGAAATAGTATCATCTTCACCAATCCCAAGATCCTTCAACATTGTTTCTGATTCTTCCTGAGCCTGATAATCTCTTTCCATGACCTTACGAACTACTTCTATAGGTTTCACAAGTTCACCCATCTGAGTTCTTTCTAATATTTCCTGTTTTACAAGCGGAAGTGCTTCTTTATCATTGACATGATAAATATCATCAATCTTATTTACTACTTTCTTCATAGTAGAAATCTTCTGACGATCTGTAAGTTTCTCTTCACCCTTGATCCACTGACTATTTAAATAAGTATCCATCTTACCATCAATGAGATACTTTTTCTCAATAAGAGATAGCTTCTTATGATCTGTATCTATAATAATCGCTTCATCAACCGCTGTACCAATCTGAGGAAGAACCTGTCTTCTTGTAATACGGACATTTTCTTCTTCTACTAGAGATACAGAATTATATTTATAATTAAGCTTTAAAGCGGCAATCATATGTACACCATCACGATAACAGTCTACATAAAGAATATTACTATTAGGCATTTCTTCAATCACTGAACCTAACGCAAAGAACTTTTCACTGATTTCCTTTGCCTGCTTCTTAAATTCTTCATCATCTTCAAGCATCTTATCTGCACGAAGTAATAATTCATGAAGCGAAGGGACTACAAGTTCTTTAATAGCTGGACTGTATAAGGCTTTTTCTACTTTTTTATGATAATATTCCTGAGTTGTATCATTTAATACACAGAAGTCTTCACTTAAGTATATTTTACGATGTTCAAAATCAAGCATATGCATCATAATTTTATTAATGATAATAGTGTTCATTTAAATTCTCCTTTCACGTGTGTCATTATAGCAAATTTCTTCTATTCCTCAACCTTTTCTTCCTTAATTTCCTCTCTGTTTTGTGGTAGTATTTGCTTAGGTGATTATTATGGACAACAAAAATTTCAATTTACCCGATGATAAGATTTTCCAATATATTACATATGGTATTGTCTTAGCTTTTATTCTCTTTAATTTAGAATCTGTATGGGACTTCTTCCTTAATATATTAGGACTTGCAAGACCTTTCTATATTGCGATAGTGATCGCATTTGTGATCAATATCCCAATGAAACTTGTAGAAAAATTACTTGTGAAAGCAAAAAGTCAGTGGATGAAGAAAAATCCTGATTCAAAACTCCCAAAATTCTTATTAGAAGGCACACGTGGTATGGCAATGACCATTACTATTGTATGTATTCTATTAATATTAGTGATGTTCTTCTCTTTTATTATTCCTAGAATCGGAGAAAGCTTTTCACTCTTATTCTCTAACTTAGATAATTATGCAAGTAGATTATCTGTTTATATCACATCTTTATGTAAAAGATTTAATATTGACTACGCATTGACCGTTGATGAAGTACAGAAGTGGTTTGCTTCTATTGATTTAAGTACAATCCTTTCTACTGCAGGAAACTTCTTAGGTAATCCTCATTTTAAGACAACAGAAGTTGTATCAAATATTGGTGGTTCTTTCATTACTGCCATCACTTCATTCTTTATGGCTCTTTATCTTCTTGCAAATAAAGAAAAACATCTTGAACAAGGAAGAAAATTGATTGCCTATATATTAGGTCATAAACGTGCAGGTATCGCTTTTGATATCATGAGTGAAGCCAATCATTACTTTAATAGTTTTGTGACTGGACAGATGTTAGAAGCGACATGTTTTATGTTAGAAGTCTATGTTGCGATGCGTTTATTTAGTATGCCTTTCCCAGAATTAATTGCGATCATGGCTTTCTTATTCAGCTTTGTACCGATGTTTGGTAATTTCATTACCTTCTTTGCAGGACTGATCTTAGTGGCTGCAGCACAGAGTAAGAGTATGCTTGCTTTTGCGATTATTTATCTATGCTTACAGCAGTTTGAAGGTAATGTGGTATATCCTAAGATTGTAGGTAAGTCTGTAGGTATTGGTGGTTTATTTGTCTTACTTGGTATTACTATATTTGGTAATCTATGGGGTGTTATCGGTGTACTGATTGGTGTACCTCTTACTGCCCTTATTTATGCTGTAATTTCTAGAATCATTAATATCGGACTCTATCAGAAACATATAGAAGTCACATATAATAACCTCTATAAATTAGATGAAGATGGAAATAGAATAGAAAATAAAGTAAAACCAAAAAAGGACCCTTCTATTTAATTGGGATCCATATATTATGCCAGTTGAAATATTCTTCTTCTGGTTTCCACATAGAAACAATCTGAGTAAAGATGTCACTATCTAGCTCTAGGTTGTTTTTTTATTTATGCATCACCTTAGTAGGATTCTCATTTGGTGGATTACCAGTAGTATTTGCGCCTATGGTTAAGATCATCTTTGGTTCTAAGTTCTACAACAGAAACTATGGTTTAATCTTTATTGGTTATGGTATTGGTGCTTTTGTAGGTCCTAAGATTTCAGCAAGTTTCTTTGATGCCACTTGATCTTATGTAATGGGTTATATCGGTTCAGCTATTCTTGATGCACTTGCGATTGTATTAGTACTTGTAGCTAAGAAGTTACAGAAAACTATGAACTAAGATTAAAACGACACTTGATTAAACTGATTCAAAAGTCAAGGACAGTACATTGACAGTCCCTGCTAAATGGGCATCACCGTAAGGTAATGCCCATTTTTTTCGTGCCTACTACCCAGCCTTTTTAAACGAGAAAATAAGTTCTAACTTTACGAACTTTTCCCAATCTATTATTTACAATTTGTCTAATTAGTATAATGCATCAAAACCCTTATAATAATCTAATTCTGTATAATTCTTCTAGTTCAATGAATCCTTAAGCAATTCCTTGACCTCGGCTGTTGCTTTACGATAGTGGAATAAACAGTGAATCACTCCGATTTTACAATCCGCCCCTCATAGTTGAGAATCTTTTTTGTATATTTTAAAGAGATACGTATTTTGATTCTGAATAATTTCATAGTCTATCTGGTAGTTATTTAACAAGTTGCATACAATATATAAACCAAGTCCATGACTTGTATCCTTATTCAATTCGATTTGACTCTCTATATAGGAATTCTTTATATAAAAACAATCTTCATCCATACCTATATCTATTATTCCACAATTATTCGTATATTTAACTGCATTACTAATCAAATTAGATAAAATCACATTGAAAGCATTTCTTCCAATATAAATATGTTCCGAGCCTATCTTATTATTAACCAGGATATTCTTCTGTTGTGCTAACAACTCATATTTATCTAGTACTTCTTTAAGAACTTCCTGTATAATAACGTCCTCTTCATCATTCTTGAGATGATCTATAGAATAGATAGATAATATTTGAGAAATATTACTAGAAAGACCATCTACTATATCCACACATTGTTCTAAATAAGCATCTCTATTTTTATATTTGCCTACATTATAGATCATGTTCTCTAGAATGATTTTAAGACTTGCAAGAGGTGTTTTTAATTCATGTGAAGCCCCTTTTAAGAAATCATATTTAAGTTTTTCTAATTCTATTATTTCTTTATTTTTGAGTTCTATATCATCTATTGATTTTAATAAAGTAAAGTAGAGTTCATTGATCTGTTCTTTGAGTTCACCTACTTCATCATCACTGGTATGAACTAAACAAGCATTCTTATCTAGCTGTATCATTTGATCTGTTACACTTTTAATTTCATCGATATTATTTTTAATTGATCTTGAATAGATTAAAGAAACGACAGCGGATAATAAAAGAGAAATAGATAAAGAATATGGTAAGAAGCCTAAACTCAAATTCTTTGCATCCTGCAACATATCCGCAGTAGAAATAAATTTCAAATATAATTGATGACCGTCATTTAAAGTAATACTTCTCTCTTCAATAATTAATGAATTATTAGGACTATCTAAATTAATATTTAAATCATTTGAAACTTCTACTTCATTATCTTTCTTTTCACTACTTACAAATACTTTAATATCGCTGTTTTTAGAATAAAGTTCTGTTGCCCGTTTAATATCATTTATGTTTTTACCTTCTAGACTATATGATATCTCATTGGCTGTTTTATTAATTTCAGCCTCTCTCGTATCTAAATATGTTTTAGGAAAAATTAAATAAATAGATATGTGAATTAATAGAACAATAATTGACAAAACAGAAAATATTTGAATAAACATTTTAGGGAATATCTTTAGTTTTTTCATTTTCTCTCCAATTTATAGCCTACATTTCTTATTGTTGTAATGCAGTCGAGCTGCAGTTTCTTTCTAAGTTCTTTGATATAGACATCAATTACACGATCATAGGGAATGTCGTCTGTTTCTTTCCATACCTGATCAATAATTTGCATTCTTGAAAGCACCTGACCTTCATGATTTAGAAGACATTTTAATATTTTTAATTCTTTAGGATTTATTTCGATACTTCTTCCCTCTATTTTTGCTGTATAGCTGGTAAAATTAATCTCTATATTCTTATATATAAACTTTTCTATAGAACCATAATACTTTTTTATTAATGCATCTATTCTTGTCTTTAATACAATCAGTGAAAAAGGTTTTTCAATATAGCCATCTGCCAGTTGCGTAAAAGCTTCTATTTTGTACTCTTCATTATTAAATGCTGTCAACATTAATACAGGGATATCACTTTCTTTTCTTATTGTTTTTAGAACTTCTAAGCCATTTATAAAAGGAATCTGTATATCTAGCAAAACAAGTTTGATCTCTTTGTTAAATAAATCTAATGCTTCTTTACCATCTCTAGCCTCAATGACATGATAGCCGTATTCTGATAGAAATTCACTAATACCCTCTCTTATAACAGTATCATCCTCTACAACTAATAAGTCCATAATATCCCTCCTTTCTTCTATTATACATAATATCTAACGTTCATAAATCAATGTTTTTTCCTTATTTTTAAGAATTCTCATTGATGATATCACAAGTGCTAAAACCATAACTATTGTCATAAAACCAATAACAATTAGCATTGTATCCATTGAAACATGTACATTTAAACTTGTAATCATCTTATTAAAACCATCAACCTCGGCACCTGCACCCAATTGATTTGATGCTCCCTGGTTTGCAAGCTGCTTAGCAATATCAGCCGTTACATTGTTTAATATCATATGACCAAATGATTGTGAAAAATAATACGCAAGACCATAAGATAATGCATAAGAAGGAATTATCATAAATAATAATTCTATCATAAACTGACCAAAAATCCTTACTTTAGAAATACCTAAAGAAAGCATAATTGCAATCTCTCTCTTTCTCGCATTAATCCATAATAGAAGAAGCAAAGCAACAATAATACCTGCAAAAATCAATGCACCATAAAATAATTTATTCGCAATACTATATAAAGATGAAATAGACATATACATGGCAGGATAATTAGAAGCACCATTTATGAGAACATATTCCCTCCAGTCAATATCTAGTTTTTGTAATGATTTCACAACTTGGTTCAAATCATACTGTCCCTTTACAAAGAATGTGGCATCTTGATAAGCTGCTGTCTCTTCTGTATCGCCATAAACCTGAGCTGCACTATGCACATCAGTGATTAAAGTATTTTCATAGAGTTCCTGTGCTGCACTGACACTACCTTTATTATGACCATCAAAAAGCCCCTTGATTTCTAAATCAACAATTTCATTAGCTTGTTTTTCATTGTCTGCATCATATAAATTTGATTTTATTTTCAAATGATCTCCCACCTTCAAATGATTCTTTTGAGCTAAATCCTTGTGCATTAAAACTTTATTTTTATCTTCATTTTGAAGATGCTTTCCTTCTACTAATTTATAAGTTCCTGATACAAATTTATTTTCTCTAGTGGAATCATTAACGCCTGTCAGCATTACTGTATTTTTAAAGTTTTTAGCTCTTTCAGGAGATTGATTAGCTAGTGTTTCTGGCGTTTCAATGATTTCATGATCTAATAAATCTGCAACACTATTAATTCTTTTTACATAAGAATAAATTTCCTTGCACTGTGCAATCCTGTTAATATCTCTTTCTTTTACATTTCCTCCACCTCTAGGTGTCCCAGGATTAACCTGTCTATTAATTTCTAGCAAGATGCTATTGGTAATATTCCCTAGACTTTTCTTGGATGATACATCAGTTGCTTTCTTAATTCCTAAACCCAAAATACAAAAAGTAGACATCGTCGCTATAATCACAATAATGATTAAAGACTTAAGCTTTTTTCTTGTTACATATGCAAATGCATTTCTTATCATATCTTATCCTCCCATTCAACAACCTGTAATCTCTTATCCTTGAGTTCCAAAATAACATCTGCACTATTTGCAACTTCTTTGCTATGTGTGACAACGATAACACATTTATTTCTTTTTTTAGCCATTTTTTTCAATATTTCAATGATTTCGTTCGCTGTACTATTATCTAGATTACCTGTTGGTTCATCTGCTAGAATAATAGGTGCATGAGATGCTAAAGCTCTCGCAATTGCGACTCTTTGCTGCTGTCCACCTGAAAGCTTCATGACGTTTCTTTTTATTTGATTTTGATTTAATCCAAGTTCTAATAACAATGATGGTGATGCCTTCTTATTCACCAATCTCACATTTTCCAGAGGTGTTAAATAGTCTATGAGATTATAGTTTTGAAACACCAAAGAAATATGATTTCTCCTATGATAACTATAACCTTTCTTTTTAATATCTTCATTTTCAAAATAAATATTTCCCTCCTGAGGTTCATCTAAACCCGCAAGTAAAGAAAGCAGCGTTGACTTTCCAGCACCAGAGGAACCGATAATCGCATAAAACTGACCTAATTCAAAAGTTTGATTGACATCTAATAATATATTCTCTCTTGAATTCTTATATCTATAGCTTAATTCCGATATTTCTAATACACTCATTATAATCTCCTAACTCATTTCTGATAAAATCTCTTTTGGTTTTTTAGTCAAGAACATTCCACAAGCTATGACAACTGACAACAATATAACAGTGACTAAAATTCCATAACTTGCTAAAAATGCAGATAATTCTTGCTCTATTCCATTTGTAACAAGCAAAGAATATTCATGTTTTAATAATTCATTAATGATGAATTTAAATAATACATTACCTACAGCAATGGATAAAATAACTGCAGGTAATGAAATCAAAAGAAGTTCAATAATAAACTGACCTAAGATTTCTATTTTACTTATTCCTATTGATAATAAAATACCTATTTCATGGATTCTTTCTCTTAACCATAAAATTAAAATAAGAGAAAGAACAACTATAGCAACCACAATAAAACTATATACTATTAACTTGATAATGTATTGTATATAATTAATTGCTTCTAAGGTTTCCTTATATGTTTGACGATCTTCTTCAATATCATAATCTATATATTTCTGTCGAAGATGATTCATAGTCATTTGAGCTTCTTGTGAACTATTAAAAAACATAATTATTTGATTCACATTCTTTGTATGTAATGATCGATAATCGATAAAAATCATATTTTCACTAAAATCCGAAGTCAATCCAGTATATGCTTCTTGTTTTTTGCCTGAAAAAATACCTATAATTTTATATCGATGATTATTCTGTAATGTTATATAATTTCCTATTTTTAAATGATTCTTTTTTGCTAATTGTTCATGAATCATCACTTTGTTTAAATCCTTTTTTTTGAGGTGTCTTCCTTTTTCTAATATAAAATTACCACTTTTGAATAAAGCATGGTTTTCTGTTTGATTTATCGCCTGATATGATAAAACATTCTGATACTCTTCAGGTAAATCATCTCTTTTTATTGACTGCATTGCTTCAATGACTTTTATTTGTTTGGGTTTTATTATTCCATTGTATTGCAAAATATAATTCTTGGTTTCTTTAAAGGCCTTATGATCAAAGAATGATTGATCTTTTTTGGAAATTGATAAAGAAGTCTGCGCAGTTCTAGATATTGAGTTCTTTAAGTGTGTTGTGGATTTAATAACATTTAAAGATACATATAAGCTAGAAAAAACAACTGTAACAACAATCAAAATAATAAGAGACCTTTTTTTCTTTCTTGTTATATAATAAATAGCACGATTACTCATCAAAAACCTCTGTATTGTCTAAATCTTTCTTTTCTTTTAAAACAAAGCCATTTTCTGTTTCTTTTAATCGATCAATTATTTCTATGTTTGATTTCATTAATTCCTTTAGAAAATCCTCAGTCTGGTAGCTTATGTAATATTCATATTGTTTATCATCAGCAGTGCCTATTTTTTTATGATATTTGCATTTAGTCAAATCAGTTAGTTCCTCTTGAGACATTCCTTTTAGATACATACCAATAGTACCTTCTCTCTTAAGACTATTTTCCCATTTTATGTATTCCTTAGTATCTTCAACAACAATGTTCTTTTGCGTATTTGATACTGTATTAAATGAGAAAAAAGCATATCTTAAATCTTGGTTTAACGCATTTTGTGCATCAAGCATCACAAGACTTTTTTGATTCATAGCAGTCTTAATATTTTGAGATAACTTAAATTTAAGACCTAAATATTCATAAACATATTCCTCTTTAGAATCTATTGCCTCATCAATAGGCTTAAACGATGTTTTGTTCCTAATTAAAACTGAACTTGTGAATGCATTTGTTTTATTTTGACATCCTATAAGTGCAGTACAGAAACACAACACTCCAAATACCATTACTTTTTTTATTTGTTTCATTTTTATCATCTCCTTTATTTCATCCTACTAATCATTTATGAAACATCTATGAAATATCTAAAAAAAGCAAGCGACTAAATATACTTTAGATTTACTCAAGCAAAAAAGCCGGAATGTGAACTCCGGACATTACCTTTGGACAGTTTCTGTGTAAATGTTTATGTCATTGTCTTCTATTTTAAAAGTAAGCCGTCATTTCTAGATAAGAGTCTTAGGGATTCTCAATTTGAATTTTCCAAAATAGTCCTCAATACTATCTGGTTTATCAATCTTGATACCTTCTTCTAATGCCACTTCAATGCATACTTTCTTTGCATCATTTGCGTATCTCCTATAGAGAAGAGATATCTTACTGATGATGGCAAATCGTTAGATGCTGTCAACGAGATGATGACAGAAGTGAGTTTAATGATACCGACAACAAGAGGCGTTGGAACCAGATACATACAGGGTTATCTAGATTTCCTGCTACTGAATCTGCGACAGCTCCTTGTTACAGACTGGACAGATTTTAACCTGCTCCATGCCGGAATTACTTGGACTGCCTACAATTCCATTACGATTCTGATAACGACTGGTGTTTGTGCATTGGTCGCTTTTCTCTACTACCGTTACTGATATGACCGTATCAAGCGGTTGTTACACCGACAAAAGCTGGCTCGTATGATACTGGAAAATAAGTTGTATGAAGCCGATGCCGTACAAGACAGCGTTTTTTTACTGACATGCAAAGCAGATCAAGGGAAAAATTCGTCTGGTTGTGCCGTTTTTTTATTCGTAATAATTCACAGTCACTTACACCGTGGCTAAATATAGATTATAATATAGCCACAAGAAAGGAGCTGATTGTATGAAGATTATTCCGATGCATGATTTGAAAAATACCGCTGAAGTAGAACGTCTTTGTGCAGAAGAAAACGGTCCTGTATTCGTAACCAAGAATGGATATGGCAGATTGGTTGTTATGGATATCGAGTATTATGAAAAAACTATGAGAAAGATGGATGAAGCAAAAACAATCCTAGATGGTTTGAAAGATGTAAAATCTGAAAATACAGTAGAAGGAGATGCTGCAATTTCTAATATAAGGAATAAGTATAGCATCTAAATTTGGTTTATTCTTTATTGGTTATGATATCTGTGCTTTTGTAAGACCTAAGATTTCACAAGCCACTTTGATACCACTTAATCTTATATAATGGATTATATCAGTACAGCTACTCTATGATTGTATTGATACTTTTCGCTAAGAAGTTACAAAAAAGCATGAATTAACTAAAAAACGACACTTGATGTGTCGTTTTTTCATAGTTCCTTTATTGCTTCTATTGCATAGAGAGGAAGATTAATAAGCCAATCTTCCTTTCTATAATCAGACATAGAAGTACGAACACAAATATCAGGAGAAAACTTTTCACTATATGTTTTAAGACTCTTCGCCCTTAAATTTTCTTCTGCTTTGACTTCTATCGGAATTATCTGATTGTCTCTATCTATCACAAAGTCTATTTCACAGTTTCCTCTTTCGTTTGTATAATAATATATATTCAAATCTTCTATTGTCTTGAGTTGTTGGCATACATATTGTTCAGTCAGTGCACCTTTAAATTCCACAAATAAATTATTACCTTCAATAAGCGTCTTTTGTTTCAAACCAGTCATGCACCCTAAAAGCCCTACATCTAATAAATAAATTTTAAAAGCCTTTAAATCTTCATATGCCTTTAAAGGTATACCTGCTTGATTTACACGACTAATTTTATGTATTAATCCACAATCAGATAGCCACATAATAGCTGTTTCATATTCTTTAGCACGTGCGCCAGTACGAACAAGACCATATATAAATTTTTTATTTTCCTTTGCTAGCTGCGATGGAATACTATTCCAAAGCGATCTTATTTTAGGAACAATTTCATTAGGTGCGTGTTTAGAAAAATCCTGTTCATAAGCTAATAGAATTTTTCTCTGAATATTACGCACTTCATTATAATCATTATAATTCGCAAAATATTGGACAACTTCCGGCATTCCGCCCACAAAATAATACTGCTTCAATGCATCAATATATGTCTGCTTAAAACTTGTAATCATTTGATAATCTTGTTGATCAAGCAGTTCTACAAATCGTTCTTTACCTGTAGCCGTTAAAAATTCTTTGAAAGTAAGAGGATAAAGACTCATGAAGTCTACTTTTCCTACCGGAAATGATGTTCCTTGATGTAAGGCAATACCCATGAACGAACAAGCACATACGATATGATATTCAGGTGCATTTTCATTGAAGTATTTTAATGATGTTAAAGCTCTAGGTACTTCCTGTACTTCATCAAATATAAGAAGTGTGTTATCTGGATCAATTATTTGATCAGTATAGATTTCTATTCCCTTAACCAAACGATGAACATCCAAATCATAAGAGAATAAATCAGACATAATTGAATTATTCTCAAAATTGATATAAACAGTATTTACATAAGCTTTCTTACCAAACTCTTTCATCAGCCATGTTTTACCTACATGTCTTGCACCCTGTATAATCATTGGCTTACGAATAGGCTTTTCTTTCCATTTGAATAATTCTTCTATTGCATATCGATACATAGTAACACCCCCCCTCATCTTTTATACCATCTTCATACATTTTTTGCAGTGAAAAAATGTGCTATTTATACACTTTTTACAGCGAACAAATGTGCTACCTATACACTTTTTGCATCGAATAAATGTATCACCACTACACTTTTTACACCGAATAAGTGTAGTAGTTCACATTTTTAGAGCCTAAAAAAAAGACTATCACACATAAGTGTCATAGTCTTTTGATGTTATAATTTGAAGTTTGCTGCGTCTTTCTTGAACTGTTCAACATCTTCATCAGTACCTAATACAAAGTGTGTATCAGTGATCTGATGCTGAGTACCAGCTGTATAATCAAGACCGCTTGTTTCATAATCATATGAGAATGATTTTCTTACTTTTTCTACTCTTGGGTTAGAATGAGGGATAGCAGATAATAAAGATCTTGTATATGGATGGAGAGGATTACTAAAGATTTCATCCGCAGTTCCTGTTTCTACTAAGTGACCTAAATGTAATACACCAATTCTATCAGAGATGTATTTAACCATTGATAAGTCATGAGCGATAAATAAGTAAGCAGCACCTGTTTCTTTCTGCATCTTCTTCATTAGGTTTACAACCTGTGCCTGAATAGATACGTCTAGGGCTGAGATTGCTTCATCGGCAATGATTAGATCTGGGTTCATAATTAAGGCTCTTGCGATACCAATACGCTGTCTCTGACCACCAGAGAACTGGTGTGGGAAACGGTTAGCGTGTTCTCTAGATAAACCTACCATCTCAAGAATCTTATAAACCTTTTCTTCTCTTTCTTTTTCATCTTTATAATCATGATGAATATCAAGACCCTGAGCAATGATATCAATAACCTTCTTACGAGGGTTTAAACAAGCCATTGGATCCTGGAAAATCATAGCCATCTTAGTACGTAATGTCTTAAGAGCTTTCTTAGACATCTTACCAGTGATATCTTCACCTTCGAAAAGGATCTGACCATCAGTTGGATCATATAGTCTGATGATTGCACGACCAGTAGTAGATTTACCTGAACCAGATTCACCTACTAAACCATATGTTTCACCAGGCATGATTTTGAATGAAATACCATCAACGGCTTTTACAGTAAACTTTCTGCTTGGATAGAAATACTGTTTTAAATTCTTGACTTCAAGAATTGGAGTCTGACTATTCTTGTCCATTATTTGGTACACCTTCTTTCATCATGTTATCGATTCTCTTTCTTAATGCTTCAGGCATTTCTACCTTTGGCGCATTTGGATGCATTAACCAGCTGGCTACCTTATGAGTTGTAGAACCTTCTACTTTGAACATAGGTGGTTCAATTCTCTTATCGATATTTAATGCATATTTATTACGTGGTGCAAATGCATCACCTTTGATTTCTCTTGTAACGTTAGGTGGTGAACCAGGAATTGTATATAATTCTGGATCATTAGTATTTAAATCAGGCATTGCTGATAAAAGACCCCAAGTATATGGATGTAAAGGTCTGTAGAAGATATCATCGATAGAACCTGTTTCTACGATCTTACCTGCATACATAACGTTTACGAAGTCTGCTACCTTAGCCACTACACCTAAGTCATGTGTGATATAAATAACTGAAATACCTTTTTTCTTCTGTAAGTCCTGAATTAATTCAAGGATCTTAGCCTGGATAGTTACATCTAGGGCTGTTGTAGGTTCGTCACAGATTAATACATATGGATCACAAGATAAAGCGATTGCGATAACAACACGCTGTCTCATACCACCAGATAACTGGTGAGGATAGTTCTTCATACGTTTTTCAGCATTTGTGATACCTACTTCTTCAAGAAGCTTAACAGCCTTTTTATATGCGTCTTCTTTAGATGTTCCATAATGATACATCATTGGTTCCATGATCTGCTTACCAATTGTCATTGTTGGGTCTAGAGAAGTCATTGGATCCTGGAAGACCATCGCAATCTTACGACCACGGATTTCCTTCTGGATTTCCTTTTCTGTCATCTTAGTGATATCTACTGTATGTTTTTCATCAGTATCCGGATCATGCCAAGTATAGTCGATTGAACCACTTTCAATATTACCATTCTTAGCTAAGATACCCATGATAGCTTTTGTAGTAACTGATTTACCTGAACCAGATTCACCTACAATCGCAATTGTTTCTCCCTTATAAAGGTCTAAGTTAACACCACGGATGGCATTGACTTTCTTACCTTCAATCTTAAAGGAGATATTTAAGTCTCTGATTTTTAAAATTCTTTCTCTGTCAGCCATAATTACATCTCCTTCATAGTAGGATCAAGTGCATCTCTTAAACCATCACCTAATAAGTTGAATCCTAACATTAATACTGCAAGGATGATAGCTGGGATAGTCATCTGAGTTGGATATACTGTGAATACTTCGAAACCTGAGTTGATCAAAGTACCAAGTGAAGCCTGAGGTACAGTTAAACCTAAACCAACGAATGCTAGATATGCTTCATAGAAGATCGCATTTGGGATAGTCATCATAGACATGATGATTAACTGACCAAAGATGTTTGGTAAGATTTCCTTGAATAAGATAAAGATATTGCTTGCACCTAATGTTCTAGAAGCAAGAATGAATTCATCTTCCTTGATTTTTAATACCTGTGCTCTTGTGATACGAGACATAGGAATCCATTCAGTGAAGATTAACGCAAGAATAACGGTATATAAAGAAGGCTTTAATACTGTTAAAAGAATAGTTAATACTACTAGTGTTGGGATTGAGTTAATGATTTCCTGAATTCTCTGAAGGACAGAGTCAATTAAACCACCAAAGTAACCAGAAATTAAACCATAAGTCATACCAACTACGATATCAATAACTACTGCAACTAATGCGATAATTAATGAAATACGAGTACCTTGCCATGTTCTTACGAACAAGTCACGGCCATATTTATCAGTACCAAAGAAATGAGTACCATTTGGAAGAATATTCGCAATACTTGTATCAATTGCATCATATTTCCAATGAGATAACATTGGTACAAAGATTGCAAGTAATGCAATTACAATAATACAAACTAAACCAAAGATTGCACCTTTGTTCTGAGTGAAACGGTAAACAACGTCTTTCCAAGCAGGTCTTGCAGGAGCAACTTCATCAATGTTGATATTCTGTTTATCACCGATAAACTCAAAATCATCTGGCAAAAAATCATACTTCTTGTCATCCATCTTAGTTGTCCCCCTTTCCTAAACGGATACGTGGATCGATAATACCATAAGATACATCGATTACTAACATCATAACGATATACATGAATGCATATAAGAATGAACATGCAACGATGATGTTGTAGTCATTAGCACGAATACTGTTAATTAATAGCTTACCTAAACCTGGTACAGAACAGATCTGTTCTACTACCATTGTACCAGTCATCAAGTTAACTAGGATTGGACCTAAGATAGTGATTACTGGGATTAAGGCATTACGTAATGCATGCTTGAAGATTAATGTCTTACGATCTAAACCTTTAGCCATTGCAAGAGTCATGTATTCACTATTTAAAACAGAAATCATTTCTGTACGAGTGAAACGTGCTACGTTGGCAATAACGCTCATAGATAGCGCAACAACTGGCAATATAGATGAGAAGATTGGATTCATATCATCATACATTGTCGGTAAGATGCGAAGATCATTACTGAACAAGATAACAAGTAATAACGCGAATACGAATGATGGGATAGATACACCTAAGATAGAAATAATAGTTGCGATTGTATCCCAAATAGTGTTCTTGTTTAATGCAGCAACGATACCAAGTAACATACCTACTAACGTACCTAAGATACATGCAGCGATACCATAAGCAAATGAGATCTTAGCTGCGTCAAATACTAATTCAGAAACATTCTGATCTTTGTATAAAACATAAGAAACACCGAAGTCGCCTGATAACATATTCTTTAAGTATGTACCATACTGTACAAGAACTGGCTTATCAAGACCATATTTTGCCATAATGACTTTCTGCTGTTCTGGACTCAACTTTTCTGAGTTGAATGGAGAACCCGGCATACAACGAGTCATAATGAACAGAACTGTAAGTATAACGAATAGAGTAATTGCTGAAATAAGCAATCTCTTTAAGATATACCTAATCATGGATTTATCCATATAAATATCACACCTTTCATTTAAAAAAGAAGAACACATTATAGCAAGAGCTATAATGTGTTTATTCTCACTATGTTCTGTTTATTCTTATTTGATAGTTACGTATTTGAATGTATAAGGAACACCAACTGCTGAATGAACAAGTCCTTTTACATTCTTAGCCTTTAATGCTGCAGCACCCTTTTCGAATACTGGAATATAAGCTAAATCATCAAGTGCAGTCTTTTCTACCTGAGTCATTAAGTCCCAACGTTTATTTAAGTCTGATTCAGCCTGAACCTGTTTCATTAATGAATCAACTTTAGCATTGCTGTACTTACCATAGTTATTCTGGTTACCAGTTAAGAATAAGTTTAAGTAAGTTGTTGGATCAGCATAGTCTGGACCCCAACGAGTACATGCAATCTGATAGTTACCATTTGCCTGTCTGTTGTAAATTCTGTCTTTCTTTACAGTTGCAACCATGTTTACTTTTAAGCCTTTTAACTTAGAGAATGAACCCTGTAAGTATTCAGCCATAGTATCCATTGGTGATTCATCAGTACCATATAATAAATCAACTGTGATTGTATCAGTACCTAATTCTTTCTTAGCTGCATCTAAGTATTCCTGAGCTTTCTTAACATCGTAACCTACAAGATCACCTGCAGTATCACGGAAGTCTTTACCAGCTGGGCTCTTAGATAACTGTGATGGAACAAAACCAGTAGCAGCTTTAGAACCATCCTTTAAGACGTTTTCACATAAGTCTTTTCTGTTAATTGCATAAGATAATGCTTCTCTTACGTTCTTATCAGCAATTGTCTTATTGTTGAAGTTTAAGCTTAAGTAGAATAAGAAACCTTCATTGAATGTTGTGAAAGTATCTTTACCTTTATACTTATCTACTAATGTAGAGTTGATTGTTGCATAGTCAACTTTACCATTGTCAAAGTTCTGTGCAGCAGTCTTAGGATCCTGTACTAGGAACATTTCAAGGTTCTTAGTCTTAACTGCTTTTGCATCATAGTACTTATCGTTCTTAGTGAATGTTGCTTTATTACCTTTGATCCACTTAGTCATTGTATAAGCACCATTAGATAATGTGTATTCTGGTTTAGTACCATAGTTCTTACCACATTTTTCAACGAACTTTTCGTTTTGTGGGAAGTAGCATGGGAAAGCCATTAAATCTGTGAAATATGGAACCTTGTTGTTTAATTCAACAACTAAAGTCTTATCATCAGTTGCTTTAACACCTAAAGTGTTCATCTGTTCATCTGTTGCCTTTGGGCCTAGATCAATCAACTGACTCGCATTCTTAACTGATGCACCATCATCACCTAACATGTAAGCATAGTTACCTGCATTCTTAATAATTCTCTTCCAAGAATAAACGAAATCGTTGGCAGTGACTTTATCACCATTTGACCACTTAGCATCTTTTAAGTGGAAAGTGTAAGTCTTACCATCAGCACTTACATCCCAGCTCTTAGCTAATGCTGGAACTGTCTTGCCTTTGTCATTTACTGCTGTTAAGCCGTCTGTGATTGCGTGGATTGCGTTGTATGACATACCATCATCAACTACTGTAGAATCCATACCCTGGATATCTAATTCACTTGCAAATCTGAAAGTATCTGTATCAGTTTTGCTTCCACATCCAGCAAGTAATGCTGCTGCCATACTTGCAGCAACTAAAACCTTTACTGTCTTCATAAAATTTTCCCCTCCATAATGGATATAATTATATGATAGCATCCAACTATCATGAGTCACATCTTACACTCTTTGTGTATACATGTCAATATTCATTAGCATAAATCTTTGTGCATTTCATTAATCTCATTTGCTAATTTGTCTTTTCCACAAATTGACCATTTTTTATATTATTTGCACTTAATTTTTTATCATAAAGAGAAAAAACAAGCATATAAAAAAGGCACCAATCAGGTGCCTCTTAGTCCATAAATGGAGTGATTTTATCAAGAATTGCGTCTTTATTCGCAAAACCAATGATCTGTGTAACAGCCTTTCCATCTTTAAAGAAAATCATGTTTGGAATAGACTGAACACCGTATTTAGATGCTAAATCAAGTTCATTGTCTACGTTTACCTTAACAACTGTTAACTGATCGTTTTCTGCATCTAATTCTTCTAATACTGGGCCAACCATCTTACAAGGGCCACACCAGTCTGCATAAAAGTCTACTAATACATACTTATTATTTAATGCTTCATTAAAACCGTTCTGATCTACAATTTTCATATTCTTCACCTCACCTATATTTAAACAGATTGAAGAATATTCCGCAACTTATTTGCTTAGATGAATATCATAGGTCGTATAGGCAAGTTCTATACCTGCTTCATTGAAACGCTTATTCATATTTTCAAGTAAACTACATCTAAGTATTTCATAGTTTTCTGTAGCCGCCCATACTCTAAGTGTAAAGCTTAATGCACTATCCTTATATTCTGTCATATTCACAAATGGTGGAATATCATGGAGACAATAAGGATTAGATAAGGCTTCATCCATGATCACCTTCTTAACTAATTCTACATCACTATCCATCACAACATCGAAGTTTAAATCTACACGACGCATTTCTTCACTTGAATAGTTGACTAGTGTTGAGTGTGCTAATTGTGAATTAGGAATCACAATCTTCTTATTATCTAAAGTAAGTAGATTAGTATAAAGTAAAGAAATTTCCTGGATTCTTCCTGTTACACCTACTACTTCAATAAGGTCTCCTTTAGAAAAAGGTTTCGCAAGTAAGATGATGATCCCATCAAAGAAGCTGGCTAATGAATCTTTAATTGCTAAGGCAAAGGCAGCAGATGCTGCAGTAAAGATAGCAAGAATAGAACTAGTATTAATACCAAGCTGTGATAGAGCCATAATCGCAATTATTACAATAAAAACTGTCTTGATGATTGTCTTAAAGAAGTTTAAAACAATTTCATCCTGGGATGACTTCTCAATGAACTTGGTAAATAATTTATCAAAAATCTTATATACAATATATCCAATAACTATAATGATAAGGGCTTGAAGAGCTTTCTCTCCCATGCCATAAAGTGTTTCTAAGTATTTTTTCACCATTTTTGTAAATCCTTTCATGTACATTTAAAGTAATTCGTCTAACTTGATTAGTCAAGAAAATGTTGATTTATTCCTCAAAATTGTTAAAATTGAGTTTGACTGAAGGAGGTCCTTGTATGAAAATTGCAATCATGACAGATAGTAACTCTGGCATTACACAAGCTGAAGCAAAAGAATTAGGTATCTATTGTATTCCTATGCCTTTTACTATAGATGGAAAAGAATTTGAAGAAGATATCAATTTAACACAAGAACATTTCTATGAAAAACTAATGGGTGGTGCAGAAGTATTCACTTCACAGCCTACTATTGGTCTTATCGCAAAGAAATGGGATGAAATATTAAAGACACACGATGCTATTATTCATATTCCTATGAGCAGTGGTTTATCAGGAAGCTGTCAGACAGCGATGATGATGGCAGATGAAGATCAGTATAAGGGAAAAGTATTTGTAGTAGATTCTCAAAGAATCTCTGTTACACAAAAAGCTGATGTTCTAGATGCAATCGCTATGGTGAATAAAGGATATAGCGCTAAAGAGATTTATGATTATTTAATGACAAATAAGATGAATGCGACTATCTATATTACTGTAGATACTCTTGAGTATTTAAAGAAGGGTGGACGTTTATCTCCTGCCGCTGCAACTCTTGGTGGTTTATTAAAGATCAAGCCTATTCTAGCTCTTCAGGGTGAAAAGCTAGATAAGTATGGTACTTCACGTACTATGAAGAAAGCCCGTAAGATTATGATTGATCAGGTTAAACAGGATATTCTTGATCGTGGCTGGGGTGATGATTATGAAGTATGCTGTGTTTATACTTATGATAAAGAGGCTGCTTTAGATTATCTAGAACAGATCAAGGAAGCATTTCCTGATAAAGAAGTCATCTTTGACCGTTTATCATTAAGTGTTTCTTGTCATATTGGTCCTGGTGCACTTGCACTAGCAGCTTACAAGAAAGGTTCTTATTAAGATGTTCGTCAGAACATCTTTTTTTAATTTTTGCTTGTATTCCCTTACAGCGTTGATTATTCACTTTTTTTATATTATTATTTTAATGAATGATTTTACATTTTTGAGAAAGAGGTGGATAGTAAGTTATGTCAGTCAATAATACTGAAAAGAAAAAGACATTCAAGCCTCACCGTTCTAAAAGAAGATTCCCTTCTACGCATCATAATGTTAAAACACAGGGAACAAAGATATTCGCATTAGGCGGTTTAAATGAGGTAGGTAAGAATACTTACTGTATTGAATGCAATGATGAAATGATTATTATTGATGCAGGTGTTAAGTTTGCATCTGAAGGTCTTCCTGGGATTGATTATGTTATTCCAGATTATACTTATTTAAGAAAGAATAATAAAAAGATCAAGGGATTATTTATTACACATGGTCATGAAGACCATATTGGGGGTATTCCTTTCTTATTAAGACTTGTGAATATACCATTTATTTATGCTTCTCCATTGGCTTGTGCCATGATTAGAAGAAAACTAGAGGAACATCATCTTACACATGTGACTAAGATGGTTCCTATTACACATGAAAGTTCTATTAAGACTAAATATTTTAATATTGGTTTCTTTAATACTAACCATTCTATTCCTGAATCTATGGGGATTATTGTGAATACACCTGATGGGCGTATTGTAGAAACAGGTGACTTTAAGTTTGACTTATCTCCTGTAGCTAATCCTGCAGATTATCAGATTATGAGTTTCTTAGGTGAAACAGGTGTTGATTTATTAATGAGTGATAGTACTAACGCAGAAGTACCTACATTCTCTATTAGTGAAAAGACAGTTGCAGGACAGGTACAGGAAGAATTCAGAAAGACTGAAGGACGTATTATTGTTGCCACATTCGCATCTAATATACATAGAGTACAGCAGATTGTAGAAGCAGCAGTTAAGTTTAATCGTAAGATTCTTGTATATGGTCGTTCAATGGTAAACAATATTGATGTTGCGAGAAAGATGGGTTATATCAAATGTCCTGATCGTTTCTTTATTAAGAATGATGAAGCAAGACATCTTCCTGATAATGAAATCTTAATTCTATGTACTGGATCTCAAGGTGAAGCATTAGCTGCTTTAAATAGAATTGCGAATGGTACACATCGTCAGGTTAAGATTAAACCAGGTGATACTGTATTATTCTCATCTAACCCTATTCCAGGTAACCAGTCTTCTGTATCACGTTTAATTAACAAGTTATATCGTTCTGGTGCAAGAGTTCTTGAAAACTCTATGATCAGTAACCTTCATACTTCTGGACATGCTTCTCAGGAAGAACAGAAGTTAATGATGTTACTCACTAAACCTAAATACTTCTTCCCAGTTCATGGTGAACATAAGATGCTTTGTATTCATAAGAAGTTATATGAAGAAGTGGGTGGAAATCCTGATCATGCATTTGTATTAAGTAATGGTGATTGCTTATGTTTAAAGGATCATGAGATATTCCAGACAAGAAGCGTACATGCTGATGATATTTATGTAGATGGTAATGATTTAACTGGTTTGTCTACAGCGGTATTACATGACCGTCAGATTTTAAGTGAAGATGGTATGGTCGCTGTTCTTATTAGTATGGATTCACATGCTGGTATCTTACTTCATAAGCCAGTGATTATGAGCCGTGGATTTGTATATATGAAAGATAGTAAACCTATGATCTATGGAGCTGAAATGGCTGTAGATCGTAAGCTACGTGCTTTATTACAGGAAAAGACAACATTTGGTGAAATTAAGAATACAATCAGAGAAACATTGACTACTTATTTCTATACTAAGACAAAGAGAAGACCGATGATTATTCCTGTCATCATGAATAAGAAATAATGAAGAAAAAGAGAATTATTCGTACTGGTATTCTTGCAGTTTTTGTTTTCGCATTGGTGTTGTTTGGTGGTTATACATGTTTGTTTTCTAGAACACATTATTCTTTCACAAGAATGAATTATAGTAATGGATTATTACCTGAAGGTTTTAAGAATTTTAAGATAGTTGATTTATCTGATGTACATATTAATACATCTAAAGATATTGATCGTCTTGAACAGATTGTAGATGAAATAGAAGACCAGAACTATGATATGGTTGTGTTTACTGGTGATCTATATGAAGGTAAACCTATTGAAGATGCAAGAGTACAGAAGATCTTAAAGAAGCTTCAGCCAGGTTATGGTAAGTTTGCGGTATTAGGTGATGAAGATCATGCCCATGCAGATGAAGTGACTAATATCTTAAACGAAGGTGGATTTGAAGTATTAAACAATAGTGCTCGTACGATTCATTATCGTAATAGTTCTTTTACCCTTTATGGACAGGCCATAAATAGTCAGGAAGAAGTTCCTGCGTCTGATGGATTTGTCCTTACCTTAAGTCATTATCCTGATAGTTTTACTCAAAATAAAGGACGTACGCATTTACAATTATCTGGACATAGTAATGGTGGAACAATCTGGTTCCCTGGTATTGGTCCACTTGTAAAGTGTAAGAACGCCATTACGTATAATCATGGAAGTTATGCAGAAAGTGGTTCTGAACTTATTGTAAGTAATGGTGTTGCACCACGTAAGAACTATCATTTCAAAGTATTCTGTGAAAATGAAATCATTATGATTACATTCGAGTAGGGATTTTTACCCCTACTCTTTCTTTTACTTTCATATAACGAGTAAGATTGGTAAAATAGAGATAGGGAAATGAGGTGATTCCCATGAAAACAAAGAAGAGCTATATCTTGAATATTGCGTTAATTCTTGTGATTAGTGGTATTTCTTTATATTTATCAGTAGGATCTGAAGTCTCTACTGTATTTAAGACAATTACAACAGCGCATCCTTTCTGGCTGTTCATCTTATGTTTTATTATGTTCATGTATTATGTATTTGATGGACTAGCTACAATGATTTTTGCGCGTTTCTATAAAAAAGACTTTACTCTTAAAGAAGGTTTTGTGAATGGACTTGTCGGTACTTTATTTAGTGGTTTAACACCTTCTTCTTCAGGAGGACAGTTTGCCCAGGTGTTCGTATTTAATAACCAGGGTATCTCCCCTGCGATATCTACAAGTATCTTACTCATGTGCTTTATTAGTTATCAAATAGTGATCATGGGCTTTACTGCAGTGATTATGATTGTAGATTCAGCCTACTTCTTAGATAAAGGTGTGGGTGTTTCGTCTATGGCTGCATTAGGATTTCTTATTAATGCGGTAGTGACTACTCTATTATTTGCAGGAGCTAAGAGTAAGAAGTTCCAGAACTTTATTGTAGATAAAGTAGTCTATCTTCTCTCTAAGACACCACTTATAAAGGATTATGAATCAACATGCTTTAGAATTCAGAATTACTTTGGTGAATTCAGAGAACAGATGAATGTATTACAGAAGAATAAGAAAGCTTTACTACAAACAGTCTTGTGTAATGTAGTGAAACTTACTATCATCTATTCTACCCCATTCTTCTCTTGCAAAGCTTTAGGAATAAAAGTTCCCGTTACCCTATTTGTACAGTTCTTGGGATTAGCATCTATTATTAATTTAATTAATACATTCCTCCCTATTCCTGGTGCATCAGGTGGTAGTGAAGGATGTTATATGATCTTATTTGGATTCTTAGGAAGAGCCAATGCGTCTAGTTCTATGTTCCTCTGGCGTTTCTTCTCTTTCTATTTTGGATTAATACTTGGTATGATCACATTTATAGTTGCGAAGGATACAAAACGAAAAGACGATTAAGTCACTCTTATATATATGAGTGGCTTTTTTTGTGCACTTTTATCCAATCTGCCTAAAAATAAATTAGCACTCACCTTGACAATGTGCTAAGACGGACTATAATACCTTTTAGCAGTTAGATAAATAGAGTGCTAACAAGGAGGAATATAAATATGTTGAAACCTTTGAATAAGAATATCGTATTAAAGAAAGAAGAAGTAGAAAATAAGACTGCCAGTGGTATTATTCTCACTACTGAGACAAAGAGTCTTCCTACTGTTGGTCAGGTTATGGCTGTAGGTCCTCAATGTGAAAATGAACTCAATAAAGGTGATCGTGTTGTATTCAAGGAATACTCAGGTACTAAAGTTAAACTTGATGGTGTTGAATATATTGTGATAGATGAGAAAGATGTTCTCGCATGTATTGAATAGGAGGAATAAGCTATGAGTAAAGAAATACGTTTTTCTAGTGATGCACGTCAATCAATGTTGAAAGGTGTGAATACTCTTGCCGATGCAGTAAGTGTCACACTTGGTCCTAAAGGCAGAAATGTAGTATTAGAGAAGAGTTATGGTTCTCCTTTAATTACGAATGATGGTGTATCTATTGCCAAGGAAATAGAGTTAGAAGACCATTTTGAAAATATGGGTGCTAAACTTGTATATGAAGTAGCCAATAATACAAATGATATTGCCGGTGATGGAACTACAACTGCCACAATTCTTGCCAGAGATATGATTGTGAATGGTATGAAACAGGTTGAAAAAGGTGCAAACCCAGTACTTATGAGAGAAGGTATTGAAAGAGCCTCTAAAGCAGTGGCTGAAGTATTATTAAAGAATTCTCATAAGGTAGAAACAAGCAGGGATATTGCATCTGTTGCGACTATTTCTTCTTCTAATAGTCATATTGGTGAATTGATTGCTCAGGCTATGGAAAAGGTTGGTAGAGATGGTATTATCAACGTAGATGAATCTAATAGCTTTGATGATGAATTAGAAGTCAATGAAGGTATGCAATATGATAAGGGTTATGTATCTCCTTATTTTGTAAGTGATACAGATAAGATGGAAGTAGAAATGGATAACCCACTCATCTTAGTGACTAATCAGAAGATTACTAACTTACAGGAAATCCTTCCACTACTTGAACAGATATTAAAGGCCAATAAACCATTATTACTTATTGCGGAAGATTATGAAAATGAAGCCATTTCTTCTCTTGTATTGAATAAGTTAAGAGGTGCCTTTAATGTCGTAGCGACTAAGGCTCCAGGATTTGGTGATAAACAGAAAGAGATGTTGGAGGATATTGCGGTATTAACTGGTGCTAAATTCTACAACAAAGACCTTAATATGAAGCTTTCTGATTTAACTATTGAAGATCTTGGTACAATCAAGAAAGTGATTGTAAAGAAGGACAACACAACTCTTATTGGACATAGTTCAAGTGAAGCAGTGAATAACCGTGTTGAAGAATTAAAGACACAATTAACTCATACTAAGAGTGATTATGAAAAGAAGAGCTTGAAAGAACGTATTGGTAAATTATCTAACGGTGTTGCAACAATTAAAGTCGGTGCTACAACTGAAGCAGAATTAAAAGAAAAGAAATTAAGAATTGAAGATGCTCTTAATGCGACTAAGGCCGCTGTAGAAGAAGGTATCGTTGTTGGTGGTGGTGCTGCGTTAGTAGAAGCCTATGAAGAATTAAAGAATCAGGTCAGAGATACGAATGTAGATATCCAGAAGGGTATTAACGTAGTAATGAATTCTTTATTTGCGCCTCTTACTCAGATTGCGATTAATGCTGGTTATGATGAAGAAGAAATCGTATCTATCCAGAAGACTGCTGAAAAGGATTATGGATTTGATGCAAAGACAGGTGACTGGGTCAATATGTTTGAAGCAGGCATTATTGATCCTACTAAAGTCACTCGTAGCGCATTATTAAATGCGGCTAGTATTTCAGCCTTGTTCTTAACAACTGAAGCAGGTGTGGCAGAACTTCCTAAGAAGGAAGAACCACAACAGCCTGTTATGCCACAAGGTGGCATGTATTAAAAAAAAGCCAGAAATGGCTTTTTTTGTTACTTGCAGAACTCATATGTTAGTTCTCCTAGGATCTGAATACCTTTTTCGATATTCTCCATAGAAGCAGCTGAGAAGTTCATACGAATAGATTGACATGGCTGAGTACTATCTACCATGAATTCATTACCTGGTACGATGGCTACATGCTTCTTAATAGAAGCCTGAACGAATTCTGGCATACTGACTCCATCAGGTAAATCAAACCATATAAACATACCACCTTCTGGTTCAATGACATGAATAGAAGGATGGAAATACTTTTTGATCATCTCTAACATGAAGTTACATTTCTTTGCATAAAGAGATTGTAGATGTTTAATATGCGCATCCATATCTGTTTCTCTTAAGAATGCATCCATCATATATTGTGAGAGATTGTTTGTATGGTTATCTCCTGATTGTTTTGCCATAAAGAGCTTAGAGATAATATCTTTACTTGCACAGATAATTCCTGTACGCATACCTGGTGAGATAATCTTAGAAAGACTGGCTGCATAAACAACACGATGGTCTTGATCTAAAGATTTAATAGAAGGGACTTCTTCTCCTGTAATACGTAAATAACCATAAGGGTTATCTTCTAGAATAACGACATCATACTTTACTGCAAGTTTATAGATTTCTTTTCTTTTTTCTAGAGATGTTGTGACTCCAGTAGGATTCTGGAAGTTAGGAATTGTATAGAATAGTTTTGGTCTTTTCTTAAAAGCTTCTTCTAGTTCTTCTAGGTTTACACCGTCTTCTTCTAAAGAAACACCAAGCAGCTTTGCTCCATTACACTTAAATGAGTTTAAAGCACCTAAATAGCTTGGGTTCTCTACAACAACATAGTCTCCTTCATCACAGAATATCTTAGACACAAGATCTAAGCCTTGCTGTGATCCTGTTGTAATAATAATATCATCATCACTTGTACATATACATTCATGCTTATTAATGAATGACTTAGAAGATTCTATTAAACCTGGATAACCCTGAGCAGAGCCATACTGCAAGACTTCATAAGTCTTTTCTTGAAGAATCTTATGTCCTACTTCTTCTAGTTTTACCTGTGGAATCGCTTCTGGATCAGGAAATCCACTCGCAAAACTAATATAGTCTACTGTACCATTCTCACTTGCATCAGCCATGACACTTCTAATGGCTGATTTTTTTACGTTATTCATCTTATCTGCGTATCTCATATATGTCACTCCATTCACTTTTTTCTCATTCTACTACTATTATTCAAAATTACCTAATTATTTTTTATATCTGCGTAAGTTATAATCTGAATATCGTTATCCTTGATGAACTGTTTGAATGCATCACTCTTAAGTAATTCTAATTCCTTGATACGATTCATATTGTAGCTAGATACTTCTATCAACCTTTCATCCACAAGCCCAGGATGACAAACAAGTTCTACTGTATCATAGCCTTCTGTTGAACAGATTTCTTTGAATGTTTCAAAGTTCACACCATCTTTATAGAATTCACAACGTGCTGGGAAGTAGTTTTCATCCACATATCTTGTTTGTCTGATAGGAAGGTTATATTCCTTAGCTAAACGCTTGATCACTTCTAATTGTCTATGTTCCATATGGACATAGTGATGAGAATCTAGATGTGTAGGAAGATGTCCTGTGTGTGCAATGAAAGCTTCTATCTGTGCTTTCCATTCTTCATAGACTTCATCCGGTTCTCCATCTGGGAATTCATCTTCATAAGCACTTGGTCTTAAGAAGTTCCCTTCTTCATCTGTATAGCTTTTCTTGCCAGGTAATAATGGCTTACCAGCAGTCAGGTTTAGATGAACACCAATTCCTAAATCAGGATAAGCCTTTGCCTTGTCTAGGGCCCACAAAGCATATGGCATATTCATCATCACTGTAGTGGAACTTACAAGTCCCTGAACGTGCGCAAGAAGGATACCTAGGGAGTTCCCTTCACACATACCAAAATCATCAGCATTAATAATTAATTTCTTAATCATACTTTTTCACCTCTAGAATCCATTGTACTAAATATTATAAGAACAGTCACACATAACGATAAAATGATGTATAATACAAGACAAAAGGAGAGTGCTATGAAAAATACAATTACTGGATATACTGGTTTATATGGGGTTGTCGCAAATCCTATTAAACATTCTTTTTCACCAATGATGCATAATACTGCATTTCAAACATTAGGTATTAATGATGTTTATCTAGCATTTGAAGTGACAAAAGATCAGTTAGATGATTATATTACGTCTGTAAAGACATTACCTATTAAGGGATACAATATTTCTATGCCTTATAAACAGGATATGATGAAATATATGGATGAACTCACAACACAGGCAAGACTTGCAAAGAGTATCAATACTGTAAAAAATGAGAATGGTAAACTCATTGGTCATATTACTGATGGAGAAGGTTTTGTGATGGCCTGCCGTGATAAAGGATGGGGTATTGCGAAGCATAAGATTGTAGTACTTGGTGCAGGTGGTGCTGCAAGTGCCATTATTATTTCTCTTGCGTTAGCGGGTGCTAAGGAGATTGTGGTTTATAATCGTTCTGATAAGCCATTTATTAAAGAACTCAATGAGAAATTAGACTGCCCTATTACTTTAAAGAAAATTGATCAGGAAAGTATTAAGGAAGATTTAAAGGATACTTATTTATTGGTCAATACAACAAGTGTTGGTATGGCACCTCATCCTGAGGGATGTATTATTGAGAGTGCTGATATGTTACCTGATGGTTTAAAAGTGGCTGATATTATTTATAACCCTAAGGAAACAAAGCTATTAAGTTATGCAAGACAAAGAGGTCTTGATTATATGAATGGAGAACGTATGATTGTTTATCAGGGTGCATGTTCTTTTAAGTTCTGGACTGGTAAAGATATGCCTATTCATGAAGTCAAAGTAGCGTTAGGAATGGAGGAAAGCGAATGAAAGAGATCGTAGTTGCAACAACAAACAAAGGAAAACTTAAAGAGATTTCTGCGATGTTGGAAAAGTTAGGTATTGAAGTGAAGTCTATTAAAGATGTATTAGGTTATAATCCTGATATCGAAGAAACAGGGACTACTTTTACTGAAAATGCAGTGATTAAGGCTGAAACAGTGATGAATATGATTCATATGCCTACTCTTGCAGATGATTCTGGTTTAGAAGTAGATGCATTAGATAAACAGCCTGGTATTTATTCTTCTCGTTTTATGGGTGAAGATACAAGTTATGATATTAAGAATCAGTGGATTATTGATGCAGTGAAAGATAAAGAAGACAAGACAGCACGTTTCGTATGTGCTATGGCTTTAGCTATTCCTGATGAAGAAACAAAGACTTTCTTAGGTACTTTTGAAGGAGAAATCAATGATCGTATTGATGGTGAAAATGGTTTTGGTTATGATCCGATTTTCTATTATCCACCATTAAAGAAGACTTCTGCAGTGATGACTATGGAAGAAAAAAATAAAGTCTCTCATCGTGCCAAGGCATTAAAGGCTTTATATGATTATTTAGAGGAGGCACATAAATAATGAATCATGTTGTATTAGTACATCCAGCTATTCCCCAGAATACTGGTAATATTATGAGAACATGTGCAGCGACACATACACCTTTACATATTATTAAACCTACAGGGTTCAAGTTAAATGACCCAAGAATGAAAAGAGCGGTTATGGATTATTTTGATCATCTCACTTTTAAGGTTTATGAAAACTTTGAAGAGTTTGAAAAAGAGAATCCCGGTATTTATCATTTCTTTACACGTTATTCTAAGAAAGTTTATAGTGAAGATGATTTTAAACAGGAAGGTGAACACTATCTTTTCTTTGGTCATGAACATGATGGTATTCCTCATGATATCTTAAAGAAGTATATTGATGATTGTGTACGTATTCCTATGTATGGAGATTCACGTAGTTTGAACTTATCTAATACTGTAGCCATTGGTGTTTATGAAGCATTAAGACAGCAGGGTTATCCTGATTTATCTACAGTAGAGGTTCAAAAGGGAGAAGATTTCTTATATAATGAAGAAATTTAAAGGTATTCTTTTAGCTGTATGTTTGACCTTTTTGATTATTGATTGTGCTATTTTATTAGTGACTTTTGTCCCTGTACTCTATCCTTCTTCATTAATAGCCTCTAATATTGGGGTAAGTGAAAAGATAGTAAGAGAAAGTTATATGACAATTATTCACTATTTAAGTCTATTCTCACATAAAGCACTTTCTACTCCTGCTTTTCCTATGACTAAAAATACAGCTTTTCATTTTTATGAAGTGAAGGTATTAATGAATCGTTTAGAAGTGATTGGGTTAGTGGTACTGATTGGAACTATTTATCTCATCTACTCTACAGTCAAAGAGAATGATTATAGACCTTTTAAATGGGCAGGATTCACTACTTTAGGACTCGTATTTATTGTAGGTGGAACAGCCTATGTTGATTTTGACGGGGCATTTACTATGATGCATCATATCCTTTTCAACAATAACTACTGGCTGATCAATCCTGATATTGATCCTATTATCAATATCTTTCCAGAAAGTTATTTTGTGACATTAGGAATTGCGCTATTTAGTTTGATTGGAATAGGTGTTCTTATTAATTTAGGTATATATTTCAAACATATTAATTGCATTAATACAAATAAATGAGTATAATTTATGAAAAATAGACACGAGGTTCTCGTGTCTTTTCGTATGAGGGAGTTAAAAATGAAAGAAATGATTAAAGACTTCTTAGATGAGTTATCTTCATCTTCACCGACTCCTGGTGGTGGAGGTGCTTCAGGACTAGTGGGCGCTATTGGATGTGCTTTAGGACTCATGGTAGGTAACTTAACTGTAGGTAAGAAGAAATATAAAGATGTAGAAGATGAAATAAGAGAAATCATAGAGAAGTTAGAAGACTTAAAGAAGAAGCTTGTGACTTCTGTAGATGATGATGCAGAAAACTTCAAGCCTCTTGCAGAGGCTTATAGACTTCCTAAGAATACTGAGGAAGAAAAGAAACATAAGGAGTTTGTGATGGAGTCATGTTTATTGGATGCATCTCTTGTACCATTACAGATCATGGATTTGAGTTATCAGTCTTTAAAGTTATTTTCTACTTTAAATGAGAAAGGTTCAGTGATGGCAATCAGTGATGTAGGTGTTGGTGTACAATGTCTACGTAGTGCGTTGACTGGTTCTATTATGAATGTCTATATTAATACGAAGTCTATGAAGAATAGAGAAATGGCTGAGAAGATGAATAAACGTGCTGAGAAGCTATTAGTTGAAGGGCAACTGCTTGCAGATGAGATCACTAATAGTGTGATTAATAAGTTAGGAGGAACATCATGTTAGAGTTAAGAGGAAAAAAAGTTTCTGATGGAATTAAGGAATATGTATCAAAAGAGTTAGAGACATTATCTTTTGTGCCTAAGCTTGCGATTGTAAGAGTAGGAGAAAATCCTGATGATATGAGTTATGAACGTGGCGCAACTAAGAAATTAAAATCATTTGGTTTAGATGTGGCTTCTTATGTTTTCCCACAGGATATCAGTGATGAAGAATTCAAGAAAGCTTTTAAAGATATTAATGAAGATGATGAAGTGACAGGAATCTTATTATTAAGACCTCTTCCTCGTACGATTAATGAAAAAGATATTGAGAATATGATTAATCCTAAAAAGGATTTAGATGGTATTTCTCCTATTAATATTGCGAAGGTATTTGCGGGAGATACAACTGGTTTTTCTCCATGTACTGCAGAAGCAGTAATTGAAGTATTAAAGGCATATGATATTGAGTTAACAGGTAAAAGAGTGACTGTAGTAGGAAGAAGTATGGTTGTAGGTAAGCCTGTCTCTATGCTGCTTCTTAAAGAGAATGCGACAGTAACTATGACTCATACAAGAACTGTTAATTTAAAGAAGACATGTTCTGATGCAGAGATTGTGATTGCGGCTGCAGGACGTGCAAAGATGTTAAATAGCGATTATTGTGGACAGGATGCCGTGATGGTTGATGTAGGAATCAATGTGGATGATAATGGTAAGTTATGTGGTGATGTAGACTATTCGACTCTTGATGGCAAAGCCTCTGCCGCTACACCTGTTCCTGGTGGTGTTGGTACTGTCACAACTGCAGTACTTGCAAAACATTTAATCCAGGCAGCTAAAATGCGTTAAAGACCTCTTTCGAGGTCTTTTTTCGTATAATAAAAGACAGCTTTCGCTGTCTTTGCACACAATTTTATTAATCAAAGAATTTGTATTCTTCAAAGTAAGCCTGTGGATGATTACAAGCTGGACATACTGTAGGAGCTTCTAAAGATTCTACTACAAATCCACAGTTGTTACATTTCCATAGTACTTTATGATCTTTCTTGAATACTGTGCCGTCTTCAATCTGTTTAGCAAGTTTTAAGTATCTTTCTTCATGCATCTTTTCGGCCATCGCAATAGCTCTTAAGATAGCTGCGATTTCAGGTAATCCTTCTTCTTCAGCTTTCTTAGCGAATTCTGGATACATATGTGTCCATTCTTCATTTTCACCAGCAGCTGCAGCTTTTAAGTTTTCTACAGTTGTACCCATTAATACTGGGAATTCACCTGCAACAGGTAATGTTTCACCCTGAGCAGCAGTGTTCATAAGCTTCATTAAACGTTTCGCATGTTCTTTTTCCTGGTTAGCTGTTTCTTCAAAGATTTTAGACACTTCTACATAACCTTCTTTTTTCGCAATACTAGACCAGAAAGTATAACGATTTCTTGCTTGTGATTCACCTGCAAATGCAGCCATTAAGTTCTTTAATGTTTCAGTTCCTTTTAAATTAGACATCTTTTTTATCCTCCTTCATATTCTTACAATCATTACAAACTCCTTGAAATAACATATCAACATGTGTCAGGTGTACTTGATCTAGTTCTTCTATATCATGAACAAGTTCATCAAATGCACCATGTGGAATATGTATATCCACAATCTTTCCACATTTTGAACATACCATATGATGATGTGGTGTCACATTACCATCGTAATGTACAGTAATACCATCAATGTTTAGTTTTCTGATATACCCATTTTCGACTAAAACATTCAGATTACGATAAACAGTGCCTAGTGATATGTCTGGAATGATTCTTCTTACATGAGAATAAATAACTTCTGCTGTAGGATGCGTATGATCATTCACGAGCATATCATATATCGTATCTCGCTGTTTAGATCTTCTAAGTCTTGTCTCCGCCATATGTTCCCTTCTCCTAATCAGTAATGATTACTACTATTAGTATACTATTTACTACTAATAATGCAAGTCAGATGCATTATTTTGACAAAATTGTATGTATGAGTGTATAGAAGTCATTGGTTGCATAAACAAGAGGATCAATCACATAGACTGGAACTGATACAATGGACTCTATATCCCCTTTTAAATGCATCACTGAAGGAGATAAATACAGTGCATCATAGTCTCCTTCTACTTCTTCTAATGAGGAAAGACTTACTGAGTCTACTTCTAGATTAGACTTTTCTATTGTCAGACTTTCTTTCATTAAACCAATTAAATAACTAGAAGAAAAACCATCCTGATCTACAATCCCTACTTTAATATGTTGAGGATCTGCATCTCTTAAGAACACAACCATGAAATCTCTATAATAAGATAAGAACTGTGATAAGTTCTTTAATGTGTAATGAAGATAGAAATAGATTTCTTTCCCTTCTTCATCTGTAATCTGTTCTTCAATAATACCATTATGCCAGACAGTTAAAAAAGCGACACGATTCTTTAAACAAAAACGTACTGTATGATAATGATCTGTATCTTCAATCATATCACACATAATATTTTTCATATTCTTTCTTGTATAGTAATAAGACCATTTAAAAACAATCATTAGATAGGTCTTTTGATAAAATTTATCCATATCCTTCACCTATAATAATCATATCATAATTCAACTATTTTTTTTGATGATTATGTTCTGTTTTGCATTCCTTTTTGTGTATGATAAAATGTATTTGAGAGGCAGGTGAGTATTAGTGAAGAGAATTTTTGTCATGTCTGATTTACATGGACAATTTGTGTTATTGCAGCTGATGCTCAATAAGATTCAATTCACTGATGAAGATGAGTTATATATCCTAGGTGATATTATGGATCGTGGTCCTAATTCAATTGATATATATTATTTTGTGAAAGCAATGCCTAATGTTCATATGATCAAGGGTAATCATGAAATTATGATGAGACAATCTTTAGCAGCCAGCTTAAAATATAATGATTTAGATTCTGATTTGAATAATGCGTATCGTTTATGGAAACAGAATGGTGCCACAGGTACTGTAAATAGTATTAGAGAGTTCTTACAAAAGGATTCTATTCCTTATGAGGAATATTTTGAAATTAAGAAAGAGTTTGTACAGGAAATTATTGATTTTATTGATAGTCTACCTAATTATATAGAGCTTAATTATCAGGGTAAGCATTATGTAATGGTGCATGCAGGTGTGGATCCTGAGGTGACTCATATAGAAGAGAGTGATCCTGAATTACTTGCCTGGATTAGAGAATATTTCTATATGAACCCATGTAATCCTGAATATACTTATATATTTGGACATACACCTTTATGTTATGTGAATGATGATCATTCTTTTAATATCTGGTATGATCCTGATTATCATAATAAGATCGGTATTGATGGTGGACTCGCTGTGGCTGATAAAGGACAATTAAACTGTTTATGTTTAACAGATGGAACTTCTTATAAGATACCTTATAAGGATGGTCAGCCAGGAGAATTACAACGTATTATAAAAGACTTAAAGTAAAACGGAAGGGAGATATGAAAATCCCTTCCGTTTATTCGTTTTCTATAGTTAGTAATGTTTTATTTTCTGATAATAAATGTACTTTAATCTCTTCTGGAATATGATCATCTGTAATGATTGTATCAATACGTTCTTTTAACTGAAGAGGAACAACACCATGTGAATTAAACTTTTCACTTTCAGTTAAGACAATAATATGTTCTGCCTGTTCAGCCATATCTCTAACAGCCTGTGCACGTAAGTGATCACTATTTGTGAAGCCTACACGAGGATTATAACCATCTGCACCAATAAATAACTGGTCCACACAGAAGTTCTTCGCACATTGTGCCACAATAGGCCCTACCATAACCTGTGAATCTTTCTGGTAAGCACCACCTAGAAGAATCACATTGGTATTCTTTTTATCACGAATATATCCTGCAATAAAAGCACTATTTGTCACAATAGTCACATCTATTTTCTCTGATGCAATCGTATCTGCAAGAATAGCACAACAGCTCCCGCTTTCAATCATGATGGTATCTCCATCATGAATAAGTTCTGCAGCCTTTTGTGCAATTCTTTTCTTTATTTCATAATGATAAGCTAAGCGTCCATTGATATCATCCTTGTTCGCAAGGATGGCATAGCCATGTCCTCTTTTAATAATCCCTTTTTCTTCAAGTGCATCTAAGTCTTTACGTATAGTGACATTGGATACCCCAAGTAGTTGAGATAATTCATTGACTTCTATTTTATTTTCTTTTGTAAGTAGTTCTAATATTTTATTATAGCGGTCTTTCATAGATTACCTCCGCACTCATTATATTAATCTAGAAGAAACAATTCAAGCCACACTTGATGAACTCATTTTGATAATCTACTAAATCTTCAGGATGTAAGGCTTCTACTTCATGAAGCTTATAGTCTTTACCAAGTAGTTTATATTTGTTTTCACCAAACTGATGGAATGGAAGAAGCTGTACATCTTTAGCCCCTGCTTCTTTAATACATGTTGCTAGTTCTTTCGCATCTTCTAATGTTTCATTAAAGCCAGGAATAACAGGTATTCTAGGTAATACATTCAGTCCCTGTTCAATAGCCCATTTGAAGTTCTTTTGAATCACTTCATTTGTGACATGTGTTCCCTTCTTATGCTTCATTGGATCAGCCTGTTTCACATCAAATAATAAGAGATCAAATAAAGGAGCTGCTTTCTTAAACTTCTCATGATCTACAATACCTGTTGTTTCAATCGCAAGATGAAGTCCTTTTTCCTTTAATGCATGAACAAGAGCCATCATGAAATCATATTGAACCATGGCTTCTCCACCAGATAAAGTAACTCCACCATTGGACTCTTCATAGAAATCAATATCCTGCATACAAATATCAACAACTTCTTCTACTGTTTTGATTTCACCTTCCTGAGTTAAAGCTTTACCAGGACAGGCTTTGACACATTTCATACAATGATCACATGTTTTATGATCAATTCGAATCAAGCCATCTTCCATCTTTATAGCCCCTTTAGGACAGGTATGTACACATGTTTCACACTGGAGACACTTTTCATTATTGTATAAAACCTGAGGACTCACTGCCTGGCTTTCAGGATTGGCACACCATTCACATCTTAATGGACATCCTTTAAAGAATACTGTTGTACGAATACCAGGTCCATCATGAATACTAAATTTTTGTATATTAAATATAATTCCTTCCATATCATATCCCTCTTTTCGCTTCTATACTATCATTTCTAGTTATGTTTCGCAATATAAAAGTTTCATATGAAAGTTTATAATATTTTTTTCATAATTTGTAGTTGACTGATAGCCCTTTTATGCGTATGATGTGCTTGTAATGAAAGACATAAAACTTACGTATGAAACTTTAGGAGGAACAAAAATGGAAAATACTCAGCATTTTGGTCAGTTAACTGAAAGAATGAAAGCTTTCAGAGAAGAAGTATTGGATGAAAAGCCTTATGTAGATGGAGAACGTGCTGTTCTTGCGACAGAGGCTTATAAAGAAAACTTAAATCAGCCACGTGTAATGGTACGTGCAAGAATGTTGAAGAAGATTCTTGAAAACATGTCTATCTATATTGAAGATAAAACACTTATTGCAGGTAACCAGTCTACAAAGAACTGTAATGCCCCAGTATTCCCTGAATATACAATGAAGTTTATCATGGATGAATTAGATCTTTTTGAAAAGAGAGATGGTGATGTATTCTATATTACTGAAGAAACAAAACAGCAATTAAGAGATATCGCTCCTTTCTGGGAAAATAATAACTTACGTGCAAGAGGTGAAGCTTTACTACCTGATGAAGTGAGTGTATTTATGGAAACAGGTGTATTTGGTATGGAAGGTAAACTCAATGCAGGAGATGCACATCTTGCAGTTAATTATGAACGTATTCTTGCACAGGGCTTGAAAGGTTATGAAGCTTATACAAGAGAAATGAAAGAAAAACTCGATTTAGCTCAGCCAGATTGTGTTGATAAGTATATGTTCTATAATTCAGTTTTAACTGTTATTGAAGCAGTGCATACATTCGCACTTCGTTATAGTTCTCTTGCGAAAGTTATGGCAGAAAAAGAAACAAATCCTGCAAGAAAAGAAGAATTATTAGAAATGAGTAGAATCTGTGCAAAGGTCCCTTATGAACCAGCACATTCTTTCCGTGAAGCAGTACAGTCTGTATGGTTTATTCAGTTGATTCTTCAGATTGAATCAAATGGGCATTCATTAAGCTATGGACGTTTTGATCAGTATATGTATCCTTATTACATCAAGGATATTAATGAAAAGAAAATCACTGAAGAAGACGCATTAGAACTTCTTACTTGTTTATGGATCAAGACACTCACAGTCAATAAGGTACGTTCACAAGCTCATACATTAAGTTCAGCCGGTTCTCCAATGTATCAGAATGTCACTATTGGTGGTCAGACTACTGATAAGAAGGATGCAGTCAATGAATTAAGTTTTGCGGTATTAAAATCAGTGGCTCAGACAAGACTCACTCAGCCTAACTTAACTGTACGTTATCATGCAAACTTGAATAAACATTTCTTTGATGAATGTATTGAAGTCATGAAGCTTGGATTTGGTATGCCAGCATTAAATAATGATGAAATCATTATTCCTTCATTTATTAACTGGGGTGTTAAGGAAGAAGATGCTTATAATTATAGTGCTATCGGCTGTGTAGAAACAGCTGTTCCTGGTAAATGGGGATATCGTTGTACAGGTATGTCTTATGTCAACTTTCCAAGAGTATTATTATGTACAATGAATAATGGTGTTGACTTAACTACAAACAAACGTTTCACTAAAGGCCATGGTTACTTTACTGAAATGGAAACATATGAAGATTTACTTGCAGCATGGGACAAAACAGTAAGAGAAATGACACGTTATAGTGTTATTGTAGAAAACTTTATTGATAAGGCATCTGAAAGAGATGTGCCTGATATTCTATGTTCTGCATTAACTGATGACTGTATTGGTAGAGGTAAGACTATCAAAGAAGGCGGCGCTGTTTATGACTTCATTTCAGGTCTTCAGGTCGGTATTGCGAATATGGCAAACAGCTTAGCAGCTATCAAGAAGCTTGTTTATGATGAAAAGAAGATCACAAGAGAACAGTTATGGAATGCTATCTTAGATGATTTCCAGTCACCTGAAAACAAGAAGATTCAGGAAATGTTGAATGATGAAGCACCTAAGTATGGTAATGATGACGATTATGCAGATAACTTAATTGTAGAAGCATATGATTCTTATATTGATGAAATCAAGAAGTATCCAAATACTCGTTACAACAGAGGTCCTATTGGTGGTATCCGTTATGCAGGTACTTCTTCAATTAGTGCCAATGTAGGTCAGGGTATGGGTACAATGGCTACTCCAGATGGTAGAAATGCACATGAACCACTCGCTGAAGGATGCTCTCCAGCACATAACACAGATAAGAATGGTCCTACTGCAGTATTCAAGAGTATATCTAAGCTTCGTACTGAAAAGATCACAGGAGGCGTACTTCTTAACCAGAAGATGACACCTCAGATGCTTTCTACAGAAGAAAATAAACAGAAACTAGAATTATTAATCCGTACATTCTTTAACCGTCTACATGGTTACCATGTACAATACAACATCGTTTCTAAAGAAACTTTAATTGATGCACAGAAGCATCCAGAAAATCATAAAGACTTGATTGTACGTGTTGCAGGATATAGTGCATTCTTCAATGTATTATCTAAAGCAACTCAGGATGATATTATCGGTAGAACTGAACAGAGTTTATAGGAGGAGAAAAACAATGGAATTTATTATCGATACAGTAAATTTAGAAGAAATTAGAGATGCAGTGGATCACTTACCAATCGTAGGTGTCACTAGTAACCCAAGTATTGTAAAGAAGACAAGCCCAAAGGATTTCTTTGGACATATGAGAGAAATCAGAAAAATCATTGGTGATGAACGTTCTTTACATATTCAGGTTATTGCGACAGAAGCAGATGAAATCGTGAAAGAAGCACATAAGATCTTTGAAGAAGTAGATGACAAGGTATATGTAAAGGTCCCTACTACTTATGAAGGTGTTAAGGCAATGAAAATCTTAAAGGCTGAAGGAAAAAATGTGACTGCAACAGCTGTTTATGATTTGATGCAGGCTTATATGGCTTTGGCTGCAGGTGCTGATTATATTGCGCCTTATACAAATAGAATTGGAAACTTAGGAAATGATCCTTTTGAATTAATGGCTCATTTATCTAATAGAATTGTAGAAGATGGTTATGACTGCAAGATTCTTGCAGCAAGCTTCAAGGGTGTACAGCAGGTAAGAGATGCATTTAATGCAGGTAGTCAGGCAGTGACTGCACCAGTGAGTGTATTAAAGGCTATCTTTGAAAATCCAAGTATTTCTAAAGCTGTGACTGATTTCAATAATGATTGGTATTCAGTATACGGAGAAGACAAAGGTCTTTGTGATATGTAAACAATGAGGAGAAAACTCTCCTCATTGTTTTTTTTGTGTTCTATAATAGGTATAGGAGCGTGATAATATGAGCAAGATGATTGGTGCACCAACAAGATATAGACAAGGTAAAGATGAGTTAAAGTGTCTTGGTGATGATTTAAAGGACTATAAGAGAATAGTTGTAATTACAAGTGAAAACTTGAAAGAGATGTTTATACCTCAGATAGAGGAAAGCTTACATGAACAGGAAATGACTGTTGTACTATTCCAAAATGAATGCAGCATGAGCGAGATTGAAAGAATACAACATATTGTAGAAGAAAAGAATGGTGAAGTGATTGTCGGTGTAGGTGGAGGAAAGGTACTAGATACGACTAAAGCATGTGGTTATTATGCGAAAAAGCCTATTGTCGTTATACCTACTGCCGCAAGTACGGATGCCCCATGTTCTTCTTTATCAGTGATTTATCATGATGATCATACGTTTGATCATTATTTATATTTACCTAAGAGTCCAGATCAAGTGATTGTGGATACACAGGTCATTGCGAATGCCCCAGTAAGACTACTTAGAGCGGGTATTGGTGATGCATTTAGTACTTATTTTGAAGCAAAGGCTTGTTATGTGAGTCATAGTGAGAATTGTCTTCATAGTCATGTGACAAGAAGTGCTTTGGCGATATCTAAGGCTTGTTTTGATATTGTCTATTCTTATGGATTGCAGGCTGTAGAAGATTGTACGCAGAATAAAGTGACAGAAGCACTAGAGAATGTGATAGAAGCCAATATTTATTTAAGTGGTATTGGTTTTGAGTCTGGTGGAGAAGCAGTCGGACATGGCTTGCATAATGCGTTCACTCTTATTCCTGAAACTAATAGTAAGATGCATGGTGAAAAAGTCGCTTTTTGTACACTTGTACAATTAGTACTAGAGAATACTCCTAAGGATACACTCAAGAGCTATTATGAGTTCTTAGAAGCATTAGAGTTACCTACTACACTTTCTGATTTAGGGATGAAAGAAGTAGATGAAGAAGCATTGATGCATGTATGCTTAGAAGCAGTGAAAGAAGGTTCTACGACATTAAATATGCCTTTTGAAGTGACTTCAAAGAATTTATTAAAAGCTATTATCAAAGCAGATCAATATGGACAGAAATGGAAAACCTCTGGAAAATAATCCAGAGGTTTTTCTATTAGAAATATAATTTTGCGATAATCGCGATGAGAACAATAATGATAACTACAAGACTATATGCCACTGTCATTGCGCCATAGCCTTGCCAATCTTTTTGAAGTTCTTTTGTCTTTTCTTCTGAAATGACGCGTTTCTTTTTACTCATAATCATCATCCTTTCTTAATCAAGGTAATGAAATAGATTTTTTTCCTGACATCTTTAAAGTCAATCCAGCCACTAATGTACAAGTTCCTTTAAAATTGATTTTATTTGATGTATAAGAAGTAACAACAACTTTTGCATCAGAATATCCTTGAGCTCCTAATGGATTACTCACACTTTGGATAACAGGATTCTCATATCCGATACACTTTGAATTGAAATTACTATCTAATTTGAAGAATACATTTACATAAAAGCTAATATTCACATCTAATGTTGGATAACCTGCTGCGCTGCATGTAACACCTGTATGATATGTCTTATAATAATCATACTTAGATGGAATTCCTTTCGGCGTCAGTACACTTAAACTAGGTGAATCATATCTTGAGTCAAACACAACTTCAGTTTTAATAGGTTCAACTTCAAAGTCATAATCTACCATTGGAGTTTTCCCATTAAAAGCAGTGTTCAAGATTATATCTCTATCCTCCATATTATAAAAAGCCAATGCATGTGATGTATTACAAGCCAAAATACAAATCAAAACTAAAGCCACCGATATAATTCTTTTCATATTTTTCTCTCCTTTCTTTTGAATTCTTATATCTGTTATGAAATGACGATTGTCAAGTGGAAATATCATATTTCTTTGATTGTCGTCTTTTCGCTTTTTTTGTGTTGTTTTAATCAAGGACATAGGACAAGAAACTTCTATACAGATTTATCGGCGGTTGGCCACT
>OIXW01000002.1_pt1 | contig 77382 bp, 75 predicted proteins | sample 1587951 | NCBI WGS metagenome assembly OIXW01 (sample SAMN03283239) | human gut metagenome | biome: human-associated habitat; material: feces | host: Homo sapiens | place: Peru | collected 2012
ACATTAACTATATTATCACATACTCTTCAATTTTAAAAGAAAAGACTGTTAACATCGAGTTTGTCAACAGTCTGAAGAACATTCTTACAAATGTTCTCTTCTTTTTGTAGATTTTCTAAATGCAGCCTTTAAAGTCTCATCATCATTATCACGAATCGCATTCTTTATAAGGTCTAGCTGTTCTTCAAAACGTTCAATAGACGCAAGAAGATACTGTTTATTATTCATGAATAATTCATCCCATAAGTCTTCATTGATATTCGCAATACGTGTGAGGTCTCTAAATGAGTCACCAATATACTTTCCTGTCTCATATTTCTGATCATCACTATTCATAAGTGATACAGCAAGACAATGTGGTAATTGAGATGTAAATGAGATGATTTCATCATGTGCTTCAGGTGACATGATCTTAACTGAACGGAAACCTAACTGCTTAGAGAATTCCTGTACAAAATCTATAGTTGATTTCTTATTATCATCATGATAGACAATAATGAAGTTTGCATTCTCAAATACCTGTTTAGAGGCATATTGATACCCCTTCTTTTCTCTACCTGCCATTGGGTGAATAGAAATATATTCTACATCTTCTGGAATAATAGAAAGTGCTTCTCTTAAGAAATAAGATTTGATTCCTACTGCATCTGTGACAATACTTCCTGGTTTAAATTGATTATTCTTAATAAAGTCTAAGACAAGACTTGGGTAAAGACAGATGATTGTGAGATCTGTTTCAGGGATAATATCTTTCCCATCTAGGTATCCTTCGATGATGCACCCTTCTTCTTTAGCCATATCTAAAGTCTGCTGGTTTGTATCAATACCATAGACTTCATAACCCTGTCCTTTAAGTGCCTTGACAAAGCTGCCGCCAATAACACCTAAGCCTACTACTGTAATTTTCATCCGCGTTTTTCCTCAAGCATCTTCAATTTATAATCAATGAGTTTTTCAGAAAGGTCTACATAATAAGTATGTGGGTATTCTAAACGGAATATTTCATCCCATAATAATGTGCCCTGCTTCTTGACATTTTCTCTGATTTCTTCAAGTGTCTTTTCTTCATATACACATTCACCATCCACAAAGATAGGTTTCTGTAATTCAAAGAATGTATATGTACCACCTATAAGTGTCTTATTCTTCCATTTATCATATTGAGAGTAAATAGTAAGATTCTTTTCTGGATCAATTGTTTCATCCGCAAACATCACAATATCCGCAATGGCTTTATTTGTTTCATTTTCTATTAAACGATAAACCTTCTTATAGCCTGGGTTAGTGATTTTTTCTTTATTTTCTGAAATCTTGATTTTAGGAATGATGTGACCATCCTTTTCCATAGCTGCCATCTTATAGACACCACCAAATACTGGTGAAGACTTAGATGTAATCATATTTTCCCCTACACCAAATGAATCAATACGGGCACCCTGTTCAAGTACAGAACGGATTAAATATTCATCCAAAGAGTTAGAAATAGAAATCTTTGTATCAGTTAATCCAGCGACATCAAGCATCATTCTTGCTTTCTTAGTAAGATATGCAATATCTCCTGAATCAATACGAATACCAGCTAATGTTTTACCCATTGGCTGTAATACTTCTTCTGCGACTCTAATCGCATTTGGAATACCGCTCTTTAATGTATCATATGTATCTACTAAGAGAATACATGAATCTGGATAAATTTCAGCATAAGCTTTAAATGCGTCATATTCGCTGTCAAATGACTGAACGAAAGAATGTGCCATTGTACCAAGTACTGGAATGCCAAAAGCTTTTCCTGCAGATACTGTGGCAGTGCCTGCTGCTCCGCCGATATAAGCTGCTCTTGCCCCATATGTTGCACCATCATAACCCTGAGCTCTTCTTGCCCCAAATTCCATAACAGGACGACCCTTAGCCTCCTGTACGATTCTATGTGTTTTAGTCGCAATCAATGACTGATGGTTGATTGTGACTAAAAGGAATGTTTCAAGTAACTGTGCTTCAATCAGTTTTCCTTTGACAGTCACTAATGGTTCATAAGGGAATACAGGCGTTCCTTCAGGGACAGCCCAGATTGTACCATCAAACTTGAAATCAGCTAAATAAGATAAGAATTCTTCATCAAACATATTAAGTGTACGTAAATAGTCAATATCACCCTTTGAGAAGTGCATATCTTTAATTGCTTCAATCAGCTGCTGTAACCCTGCCATAATGACATAACCACCATTATCAGGATTCTTTCGATAGAACATATCAAAATACGCAATTTCATCCTTCTTTCCCTGTTTAAAATAATCATATGACATTGTTAATTCATAAAAGTCCATGACAAGAGTTATATTTCTTGCTTCACTTACTGTTGTATTTCCCATATTATAATCTCCTAACTTGTTTGTTTTTTATCATACTATCATTATGCCAAAAGTAAAGTGATTTGTCTTAATTAAAAAAATTACATATAAGAAAAAGAAGACTATGAAGCCTTCTTTGCCATTTTCATTAATGCATCTTTTGCAGCATGCTGTTCTGCACGCTTTTTACTTGTTCCCTTACCAGTACCTAAAATCATATCATCTAAGATGACTTCAATCACAAATTCAGGTGCATTGGCTGGTCCTGTTGAACTCTTAACATGATAACTGACTGTCTTACGATCATCAGACTGTACAAGTTCCTGTAATTTAGTCTTATAGTCAGTAATATCATCAAATTCATTTACTTCATTGACATGCTTGAAGATTGTCTTTTCAAGAATGCGAATCACCTGTTCTTTACCACAATCTAGATAAAGTGCACCAATAAATGATTCATAAATATTTGCTAGAACACTTTCACGATGACGTCCACCGCTCTTTTCTTCACCAACACCTAAGTAAAGAAGTTCACCTAAATGAAGTTCTTCAGAAAAACGTGCTAAAGATTCTTCTCTTACAAGTTTAGAACGAAGCTGTGTGAGCTGTCCTTCTTTATATTCTGGATGTAATGCGAAAATAAATTCTGATACAAATAGCTGTAAAACAGCATCTCCCATGAATTCTAGTCTTTCATAATCAGGAATATGTGCACTTGATTCATTCGCATAAGATGAATGAGTAAATGCTTCCTTATAAAGACCAATACGTTTAAAAGGAATGTTTTCTTTCTGTAAGAAATCTAATATTTTCATTATTGAAGTCCTTCTTTCATACGACCTACAACATCTAAGTCTACCATTCTATATACTAATTCCATTGCATTATAAACTGCCTTAGCATCTGAGCCACCATGTGCTTTTACGATTGCTTTTTCAAAGCCCATAAATAAAGCACCACCAACTGATTTATAATCAAAGCGTTCTTTTAAGGCATATAATTGAGGCTTCGCAAATAAGGCACCAATCTTACCTCTTAATGTCGCAAATAAAGATTCTTTCATTGCCTTCATCAATAAGATAGCTGCACCTTCTGATGTTTTTAATGCGATATTACCGCTAAATCCATCTGTTACAACAACATCAGTATCACCTGATAATAACTCTCTACCTTCTATATTACCTGTGAAGTTGATCTTATTACAGTCTTTTAATAGTTTATAAGCTTCCTGATGCATTTCATCACCCTTATGATCTTCTGCACCAATATTAAGTAAAGCCACCTTAGGATCCTTCTTATCTAATACAAGTTTACTATATAAAGAACCCATAACCGCAAATTCCTGAAGTTGTTCTGCCGTATTAGTCGCATTGGCGCCAACATCCATCAAGCATGTACTATTACCGCTATATGTAGGAAGAGTTGCCATTAAGCATGATTTTTCTACGCCTTCAATACGCTTTACAAACAACATTGAAGCCGTATAAAAAGCACCTGTAGAACCACATGAGACAACACCATCTACTTCATCCTTACGTGCCATCATTAAAGCCTTCACCATTGAAGATTCTTTCTTTCTTCTTACCCCTAATACACTATCAGTCATTAATACAACATCACGTGCATCTACAATATGAATAGAATCAATAGATTCTAAAGCTGTTAATTCTTCTTTTTTACCTGTCACAAATAATTCAACATCTGGATGCTTTTCTGCAAACTTCTTGCAGGCTTCCACAACAGGTGCACTACCTAAATCTCCGCTCATCGCATCGATTGCTAATTTCATAAAAATCACCTCGTCAGTTACATAATAGCATAACTAATCAATATATTCATTCCCTTTTTTTATCTTTTTCTTGATCATCTCAATATAGTTTTCATATTCCCCATACTTATAATAATCATGAATCATCTTAACTGCATATCTTCTCGTTTCTTCTAGAATATTCATATCCTTAAAAATATCACCCATCATAAAAGCTGGAAGACCACTCTGTTTATCACCTAATAGTTCTCCTGGTCCTCTTGTTTTTAAATCATATTGTGATATTTCAAACCCATCATCATGTTCTTCTAGATAGTGTAGTCTCTCTTTTGCTGGTTCATCCTGTGCTTCAGATAGCAGAAAACAATACCCCTGCTGATCTCCTCTTCCAATACGACCACGTAACTGATGAATAGAAGATAAGCCAAATCTTTCTGCATTATAAATAACCATCATATTCGCATTGGGTACATCAACCCCTACTTCTACCACTGTCGTAGAGACAAGAATCTGTATTTTATTGCCTTTAAAATCCTGCATCACTGCATTTTTTTCTTCATCCTTTAAAGAGCCATGAAGAAGTCCTGTTTGATAATGTCCTTTAAAATAAGAAGACATCGCCTCATAAATAGTGAGAGCACTTTTTAAAGGAAGATCTTCGTTGTCTTCAATCAAAGGACAGATCACATAACATTGTCCACCCTGTGATAAATAACTCTTTAATTGTTTTAAGAAAGGTTTCATGGAACTACCTTCAAAATATTTTGTTAAGATAGGCTTTCTACCTTCAGGTCTTGTTTCTATACTTGAGACATCCATATCTCCATACAAGCTCATTGCAAGAGTTCTTGGTATAGGAGTCGCACTCATGACAAGGAAGTCAACACCTTCACCTTTTTGTTTCAAAGCTTTTCTTTGTTTTACTCCAAAACGATGCTGTTCATCTGTGACCACAAATCCTAGTTTCTTATAATGAACACTTTCCTGAAATAAAGCATGTGTCCCAATGACTAGATCAATGGCACCACTCTCTAATCCTTCATAGATTTCTTTCTTTTCTTTTAAAGTGAGTGATCCTGTGAGTAACGCGATAGTCATATCATATGCTTCAAATGTCTTTTTTAGTTTACTATAGTGTTGCGTTGCGAGCACTTCAGTCGGTGCCATCAAAGCACCCTGATAACCACTTAAATAGTTTGCATATAACCCTATGGCTGCCACAATTGTCTTACCGCTTCCTACATCTCCCTGTAAGAAACGATACATGATTGTTGGATTATGTAGATCTAATAATATTTCTTTTGCACTCTGTTTCTGATCTTTAGTTAGTTTAAAGGGAAGCGTATGGATAAAAGCATTGACTTCATCTAAAGAAAAATCCTTTGCATAGCCTACTTCCTGTTCTCTTTGCATCCTGCGATAAGAAAGAGCCAGTTCAAAATTTAAAAATTCTTCATACTTAAGAGTTTTAATACCCTTTTGAAGCTGTTCATGGTTCATTGGAAAATGAACCGCATAGAGTGCTTCTTTCTTGCTCATAAGATCAACTGTTTCTCTTATTTCTACAGGAAGCCCATCTTCTATTGGAATATTCATCCCTAATACCTTTTTAACATATTGTGAAAAAGCATGACTTGTGAGACCATCCTTTAATGAATAGACAGGTGTAATACCTGATAATTGGTCAAGACTCTTCAATAATATATTAGAGGCAGTGAAACGATTCCCTTCTACTTTACCTTGTAACGTAACGATACGATTAAGTGTGAGATGAGGGCGAAGAAAATGTCGATTAAAGATTGTGACTGTATAGTCATTGCCTTTAATAGTTACATTGAATGTCATACGGGAAAAACGTCCTTTATAGAATACTTTAGGACTACTTATGATAACTCCCTCCACGCAACATTTATCTTCTACCGGAGGCCATATCTCACTCACTTCATCATATTTATAAGGATAATGATAAATAATATCTTCTAATGTATAAATAGAGGAAGCATGTAATAAATCTATTCTATTTTGGCTTGTTGTTACTTTCTTTAATTCTTCCATAATATCACCACTTCTTTGATTAACATATACATTTTATTTAGTATATCATATAATAGTTGAAAGGAGAAAAAACATGGAAAATATTGTATTTGATTTAGGACGCGTTCTTTTAGACTATCAGCCTTTAGCTTGGCTGAAAAAGAAGAACTATACGCATTATAATGAATTATTTGAAATCATCTTCCAGAATCCTTTATGGGTTAAACTTGATGAAGGGACAATTACTAGAGAAGAGTTTACAGAAAAACTGATCGACGAATATCCTGAACTTGCATTGGATATAGAGGAAATCATGGAAGAATGGATTGAACTGCTTCTTCCAATTGAAAATAATATAAAGTTACTCTCTCTATTAAAAGAGAACGGTTATCACCTCTATATTATTTCTAATTTCCATCTAGATGCCTATAATCGCTTCTTAAAGAAGCAGGATTGGTTTACTATATTTGATGGAACCATTATTAGTGCCAAAGAAAAGCTGATCAAGCCTGATTTAAAAATCTATGAATTATTATTAGAACGTTATAATCTAAATGCAGATGAATGTCTATTTATCGATGATTCACTCAATAATATTAATGCATGTAAGGAAATAGGCATGGATGGTATTCATCTACCTGACAATTCAAAACTAGAAGAAGAATTAAGAAAACATCATATCATATAAAAAGAAACGAGCACGCGCTCGTTTCTTTTGATTACATATCACAAAGACCTTTGTCTTCTCCGTATACTGAATACCAATCATTATTGAAATCAGTCACAGCTTTAGAAATACTTGGATTTTCAAAGATAGCCTTTAATACACTCACTGGTGCAGTCACTGCCTGACTACCTGCATTAAATGCATCTCTTACCTGCTGTACACCCTTGAAGCTTGCTGCAAGAATCTTGCAGTCATAACCATCTTCTACAATTCTATTAGATAAATGAGCCATTAATTCAAAAGGATCATTTCCTAAGTTTCCAATTCTATTTGTATAAGGCGCAATATAATCAGCACCTGCAGCCAAAGCCATATAAGCCTGCATCAAATCATAAACAGCTGTTGCAGTCACATTTTTTCCTTCAGCCTTTAAGATTTTCATTGCCTTAACACCTTCATAAGTAGTAGGGACCTTTACATATACCTTGTCATCTACTTCTTCAAAGATCTTATGTGCTTCTTTCACGATTTCATCTGCTTCTGTCGCAATAACCTGAATATGTAAAGAACGTTCATCACCAATGATTTTTCTGATTTCTCTCATATGTCCAAAGAAATCCTTTGGGCTTGTCTTCTTTACAATACTTGGGTTACTAGTGACACCTACGATTGGTAAGTGGTCCACTGCATCTCTAATTTCTTCTAAATCTACAGTATCAATAATAAATTCCATTTTTTAATCTCCTTTGATTATATTTTTTATTCCACTATCAGATATAATTTGATAGTAATGGCTTAATTCTTCCTGGCTATAGGCCAAAACGTCCTCTTTGACACCATATTCAAATTCAGTTAAATCATATTTTGCAGATGCAAGAGGATTATAATTCAATAATTCATAACGTACTTCTGGATATAAACTATAAAGATAAGAGGCAATATTCTTAATATTGTCATCATCTGCCGTAAATCCTGGAATAAGTGGTGTTCTTACAATAACTTTACCTTTATGTTCACTTGTAAGTAAATAAGCTAAATTTTCTTTAATAATTGTATTTGATACACCGGTTGCTTCAATATGCGCTTTGTCATCTTCTATCTTTAAATCACAATAGATCTGATCAAGATAAGGTGCTGCCTCTTTCACTAAATCTAGTGATGTATAAAGAGAAGTTTCTATGGCTGTATGTACTTTTGGATGGAGTTCCTTTAGTAATTGTATCAGTTTTTCCTGCTGCATAAAAGGTTCTCCGCCAGAAACTGTCACACCTCCGCCATATTTAAAGAAAACTTCATCTTCCATCACCTTATCAACAAGTTCTTCCAAGCTATAATAAGAGCTATCGTACTGGATGGCATCTGTAGGACAATACTTAAAGATTTCATCCAAGTCATCTTCTATAAATACAGGTCTATCTTGATAGACTATTTTACCTGATCCATGCTTCTCACAGTTTCTACAATGCATGCATTTGTTTTCTAAATAAATAGGCTTTCTTTGTGGTAAGAGTCCTTCAGGATTCTGACACCACTTGCATCTTAAAGGACATCCTTTAAAGAATATTGTCGTACGCAATCCTTCACCATCATGTACCGCAAATCTTTTGATATCAAATACAAGATATTTAGATGTTGTCATAAGTAGTTCTCGCAATGATTTCATCCTGTAATTTACCAGCAAGTTCTACAAAGTAAGCTGTATAGCCAGCAACACGGATAGTAAGCGAACGATGTCTTTCAGGATGGACTTTCGCATCTAATAAATCTTTTTTATTCACGACATTGAACTGAATATGAGGGACATGTAAGTCTACAAATGCACGAAGGAAGTTTTCAAACTTCATACGTCCTGTTTCTGTTTTAAAGAAGTCTGGTAAGAACTTCATATTGAGTAATCCCCCATTGGTTGTGAGATCATCATCGAGTTTAGAGACTGATTTCAAGACAGCAGTTGGTCCAGCTAAGTCTCTACCATAGACAGGTGACATACCACCATCTGCAAGAGGGGTATAAGCGTTTCTACCATCCGGAGAAGCACCTACATTCTCACCCATAGGAACATGTGCTGAAACAGTATACATACCTGTATGAATAGGACCACCGCGGTAATTCTTATACTCTTTCATCTTATTTCTAAAATAACGTGCCCATTTAGCCCCACATTCATCTACCCAGGTGATATCGTTACCATATTTAGGAACTTTATTTAAAAGCATAGCTTGTGTAATTTCGTGTCCTTTAAAATCATCCTGTAAAGCTGTGAGCAGTTCTTTTGAATCTAATAGATGATCTTCATAGACAAGCTTCTTAATAGCAGCAAGAGAATCCGCTAAGTTTGCAATCTGAATCATCTGAATACCGGATAAATTATATTTAGCGCCACCTCTTGTAACATCCATACCTTTTTCTAAACAATCATCAATGACACATGATAAAAAGGCAGTCGGTAAGCATTCCTGGTGAACTTTTTCTACAACTTCTTCTGCTTTCATCATCATCTCAATAAAGTAATCAATCTGAATCTTAAAGGCTTTTTCTAACTGTTCATATGTCTTATATGTTTCTAGTGACCCCATATCTAAACCAAGTTTCTGTCCAGTTAATAAACATTTCCCATGATTTAAAGTAAGTTCCAATGCCTTATTGAGGTTAAACATGGCTGCATCACTCCAGCCTAGGTTATTACCATGAGTAGTCAATTCTACGCATCCTACAATCGCATAATTCAAAGCATCCTCATGGCTGATACCAAGTCTTTCCATCGCAGGAATAATGGCTTCATCATTAAAGAACTGAGGCATACCACTTCCTAATGCCACGACTTCAATCGCTTTCTGCATGAGTTCATGAGATGTATTCTTATTGAGTCTTACTGACAAGTTAGGCTGAGGAAGACATAATTCTTTCTGTGCTTCTAGACAAAGCATGGATAAATCATTATATGTATCCTGTCCATTAGCGTCTAAACCACCTACCGCAATATTGAATCCAATTGGGAATCCTGCAAAGTATTTGGCTGAATTACTGTTACGAAGATAAACAATCTGGTTAAACTTCAACCAAAGGCATTCTAATATTTCTAATGCATCCTCTTTTGTGATAAGTCCTTCTTTTAAATCATGCTCATAATAAGGGTAAAGATATTGATCCATACGTCCTGGTGAGAATGAAGACGCATTGGATTCCATATGTAAGATAACAAATAGGAACCATAAAGACTGTACGGCTTCATGGAATGTTTTTGGAGGTCTTTGAGATAAAGAGAGGCAGTTATCTGCAACACGCTTTAAGTCATCACTCTCATGATATTCAGGCATTGAGATAATATAGTCATGATATCTCTTCATGAAAGTGATTGCCCCTTCTAATACAAGTTTCGTACATGTATAGAATTCGGATTCTTGTTTTTCATTAATCTTATCTAATAGTCCCTGCGGTCCATACTTTAACCATAAAGCAGAATCAGGACAGATATGACCCTGTGCGTGGTCTTTCTGATTGATCTTTACAACTTTACTGATCTGATTGATTTCCTGACCATAACGTGATCTAATGACATCCTCCATAGAATGTCCTTTCCAGTATGGATAAATCGTTTCTCTAAATTCTTTGATATCTTCAGTTCTCACTTCAAAGCGGTCCTGAGGACGAGTAGGAAGTGTTTCAAACTCTTTATCAACCCATGAGCATCCACTTTCAGGGAATACGACACCCGCACGTACACCTTTTGTACGATTTCCAACAATCAATTCCTCTTTTTCAACACCAATTTCTATTTCTTCTAAAGCTGCTTTTAAAGAGAGGGCACGTTTCATAGGAACAGAAAGAGTTTCATTCTCTTTATAAATACGTGTTATGATACGCGCTTGTTCAATAGATGCATAACGTTTTTCATCAAGCATCTTCTCTTTTAATATTGTGATTCTGTTTCTCATACTTTCTCTCCTTTTCACCTTAATTATACTTATAGAATTATTGTTTTCAATACTTTTATTATTGTTTTTAATAATTAAAAAGGCATGCATCACCTGCATACCTTATATCTTATCTCCAGCAATCAAATCTTCATGCTTCGCGCTCTTAACATGTGCATCTTCTTTCATAGTTGTTAAGAAAAGATAGAGTATTTCTATTACTGCAGTAGCAGTTACACGAGAGAAACAATATCCTTCTAAATAAACCTTCTCACGTGTGGCTGTAGTGATATGATAATCACTTTCTAACGCAATGGATGACTTATCACTATTCGTAATAGAAAGTGTTGTCGCTCCCTGATGACCTGCTTCTTTAATCGCAGTTAAGACACCTGAAGATTCTCCTGAGTTACTAATCGCAATGACCATATCTTCTTTTGAAACATTGAGAATCATACCAAGTTCTGTTTCTAATATAGAAGAGGATGAACTAGGAATACCAATCTGATTGAATTTAAAACAACCATCTAACGCAACAGGTACAGTATTTCCTACTGCCACAAAATAGATATGTCTTGATTTCAATATACACTCAAGTATTTCATCAAGTTTATTTGATTTCATCATCGTGATCGTCTGTGTGAGTTCTTCTACCTTATTGGCAAGAATACTATCCAATGAATTATTAACATCATTAATAGAAATACGATTAGAAATAGTAGTATTACTAGAAGGTATTTCTACAAGTTCCTGCGCAAGAGATATTTTTAAATGATGGAATCCTTTTAATCCTATACGTTTACAAAAGCGAGAGACAGAGGCCTCACTTGCACCGCTGGCCTGTGAGAGTTCTCCTACTGTCATATTGACCACTTCACTTGTATGATGCATGATGTATTTCGCAATCTTCTTTTCTGAATCAAAGAAATGATCATAGGATGAATAGATTTCATCAATAACGTTCTTAGGCATAATTTTCTCCTTTAATCTGTACGTAATGCTTTGACAGGATCCTCTTTAGCTGCTTTACGAGATGGAATAAGTCCTCCTAGTAATGTCAATCCAATACTTAATAATATAAGAATAATCGCACCACTTACTGGCAGCATCGCATTAATAGAGGTCTGGTTGGATACATTATGAATAATTATATTAGTTGGAACGAGTAGAATCAAGGTAATACCTATACCCATGAGTCCTGATAATAAACCAATGATAAATGTTTCTGCGTTAAATACCTGTGAAATATTATGTTTAGACGCACCAATGGCACGTAGTATTCCTATTTCCTTCTTTCTCTCTAATACACTGATATAAGTAATAACACCAATCATGATTGAAGAGACAACGAGTGAAATACCTACAAAGGCAATAAGCACATAACTGATAACATCTACAATATCAGTCACTGAAGACATGAGTGTACCTACAACATCTGTATAAGTAATCACTTTATCTTCATCTATCTTTTTCATCTTCTCATTATAATGGTCTAAATAATTAAGGACTGACTGTTTCTTTTCAAAGTCTTGAGGATAAATACTAATACTACTTGGATCATCAAAGCTACAATAACCGAATTTCTTCATATTATTATCATAGCTTGACTGTTCTGTATTCATCATTGATTTTAAAAGTTCAGTCATATCCGTACTATCTCTATTCATTTTAATAGCCTGTTTAAAGACATCTGGATTAAAAGTAAATGCCTGCGAGAATGATGTAGAAAGACTTTTAGAGACACTTTGCATATACCCTGCCATAATAGTATTCAACTGTTCTTCTAGATGATTGTCTTTGATGACTTTATTAATAAACTGATTAATGACCTGCTTAGAATCCTCTGAATTGAGATAGTTCATCATACTATTCTGTAATCCTAGTGTAAATGAATTGATATCTTCTTTTGCATAATTACTAAAGTCATCTGCCACATTCTTCATGATTTTCTGCATCTGTTCTTCAGTGATCTTTATTTCACCATTTTCTTTAATTGCATCATCAATACCTTTCTTAATAATATCTGATGCTCTTTGGGATTGAAGATAATTTTGAACCACCTCATTTAAATTTTCTGCTTCTTTTAAAGGATGCTCCTTTAAATAATCGTTATAACCTGAAGTAAGAGTGGACATAAAAGCACTTGCATCTGTATCAGAAATATCAATCTTAATCTGGCTTAATACCTGTGACAAGTCCATTTGTGGCATGGACATATTCACCTTGCTTGTATCAAACTGAAATGCATTCTTTAGTGCATTATTGTCTACTTGAAACATAGAAGATAAATCAAATGACTTTTGAGACTGATCATTAAAAGATTGTCCAGTAATCACATTTATATTTTTGTTTTCTAGCTGCTCTTTAACTATCTGACTATTACTCGCATCTTTAATAGTAGAAGTGCCAAGTGAGTAAGGATAATAAATACCCATAGAAAGCATGGAAGCGTTAGTGGATTCTTTAGGCTGTACAACACCAACAATCTTTAAATCACTGCCATTTTGTACAAGTGAATGAATATAGTTTGTATCATTACTTTTATCTTTATATACCTTATATGTATCATCATATTGGTAATAAGAGGATGCGTTAACCACTTTAAAAGTAATACCTAATAAATCTTTATAACGATACCCTTGTTTGCCTGTTGTTACTTTAACACTTTTCTCTTCACTAAAAGCCTCTAACATCTGGTCTAATTGTGCGGGATCTCTTAAACCTAATGTATACAGCACAAAATCACTGATACCACCTTTTTTAGAAAGAACCAATACACATTCATTTATATTTTTAGGCCAGTGACCTGCTTTTACATCATATTGATCATCATATAAAGAAGCATGAGATGGCAAAGAATAGAAGACATTCGTATTCATCATACTGTTCATCATAGAATTAGTACTTGTACCCATACCAAGTTTCTTCATAGTCGCATCTGGGTTAACTTGTCTTATACCATATTGATCATTTGTATAAATCTGTGGTGAAATACCATAATCATATTCTACAGCACGCGCATATTGATTGATTTCCTTATGATCCTCTATATAAGATTTCAAGCTCTTTAAGTCATTTGAACCAATCTTAGAGAACATATTCTCCATCATATCAACAACCTTGACTTCACTATTGTTTTTCTTAGTTGGTTCACCCATCATCGCACTCATATCAATACCTGTCGATTGAATAGAGAGAGGATATTCTGATAATGTTTCTTTTTCAATAGATGAGATATAAGCATTCACACCTGTAGAAATAGAAAGAATAAGCGCAATTCCAATAATACCAATAGAACCAGCAAATGATGTGAGGATGGTGCGGGCTTTTTTTGTCTTAAGGTTATTAAAGCTAAGCATTAATGCGGTTAGGAAGTTCATGGATGTCTTTCCAAGATTTTTATGAACAGGCTTTTCTTCTTTAATAGATACTGGATTAGAATCAGAGACTATCACACCATCCTTAAGATTTACAATACGATTAGCATACATATGTGCAAGTTCTGGGTTATGAGTGACCATGACTACAAGTTTTTCTTTAGCTACCTGTTTCAATAAATCCATAACCTGGATACTCGTTTCACTATCAAGTGCACCTGTAGGTTCATCAGCAAGTAAAATATCAGGATTATTCACTAAAGCACGGGCAATAGCCACTCTTTGCATCTGTCCACCTGATAACTGATGGGGAAGCTTATGAGACTGTTCTCCAAGTCCTACTTGAGTCAGTGCCTGTTTGGCACGACGCGTTCTTTCTTCTCTAGAAACACCTGAAATTGTAAGAGCGAGTTCTACATTCGCAAGAATGGTCTGATGGGGAATCAGATTATAACTTTGGAAAATAAAACCTATTGTATGATTACGATAAGAATCCCAATCCTTATCTTTATATTGTTTTGTAGAAATACCATTGATGATAAGATCTCCTGAATCATATTGATCTAAGCCACCAATCACATTTAATAAAGTTGTTTTTCCTGAACCAGAAGGTCCTAGAATAGCGACAAATTCATTATCTCTTAAACATAGAGAGACATGATCAAGTGCTGTCTGAGTAAGTTCACCTGTATGATATTGTTTGCATACATCTTTAATTGTCAGCATCTTTCTCAACTCCTTTTTAATATCATAGCATAATATATCATGTATAATAATAAACATTTTTCGTGTATTTTATATTAACCCCTTGTAAAAGGTGTTGTCGAAAGGTTACATAACGCATTTTAATTTAAAATAGTATATAATATGCGTAGAGGTGATAAATATGAGATCTTATTTATATGTTTATACAATAAAAAAAGAAGAATCTAAAGATATGTTTCTAAGAATATGTCATTCTATAGAAGTATCTTTAAAACCTTCCTTTATTGAAAAGCTGATTGTAGATTTTGACAAATCACGCATTCAGCGTTATATGTTCCCTAATAATCGTATATTACTCTATGATGATGTTTTATCAGATAGTGTTGTGATACAAACTGACCAGCCTTTTGAGCTTTCTACTTTAAAGGTATAAACAATACATCATTACGACCACCACAGATCATACCAAGCTTTGCGCCTTCTTTGTTACTCAATTCATAAAGATGAGAACGGATACCTTCTTCATTTCTTGCATCAAGTATTGCCTGATATTCTACACGTCCTCCGCCAATTGTTTCAATGATTCTTTCATCTGTGACAAGCATCATGCTGCCTACACCGCGGGGTGCAGACCCTTCTTTGGATGTAATAATACAAAGAGTCCCTTTTTCTTTTGTATGATATAAATCACTTGTCATTGTAGAAAACTGATGGGTATTTTTAACTTGAATGATTTCAGCCATAATACTTATCGCAATTTCTGCAGGTGTTTGTGAATTGATTGAAAGACCAATAGGTGCATGAACTTGTTTTAATAAAGATTCATCATAACCTTCTTCTATTAAGGCATCCATCGTCTTCTTTACTTTACCTTTGCTGCCAATCATCCCTATATAGAGCGCTTTTTGGTTAAGTGCCTTTTTAAGGCAGATTTTATCATCCTTATGACCTCTTGTCACAATCACATAACATGTATTCTCCTCTTTTGGAAAATACTGTTCTGCCTCTTCATAGTTGACACAATGAACTTCCTGTGCCTTTGTAAAGATGTTCTTATTCGCAAATTCTTCACGATTATCAATGACTATTGTATAGAAATCTAATAAATGGGCTGTTTTTTCTACATATTGTGAGACATGTCCTGCACCCAATAATACTAATTTAGGCTGAGGCATGAACCACTCTTTTTGTATACACGAGATATCTACGTTATGTTCTATTAAAGAAGCCAAAGCTCTTTGATATAATCCTTCCGGCTGTTTGACTTCTATAACTGCATCAGGATATCTCTTCAAATAATATCTCACAAGCTGCTGAATAAGTGCGCCATCTACTATTCTATCTGGATCAAGGTCTAATAGTTCATAACGATGTACAACATCCTTGACTCGTTTTCCTAATCCTTTCATAGAAGTAATCAAAATAATTTGATCTGTATCCTCATCAATGACAGGCTCATAATCAGCTGGTACTTTAAGAGGTAATCCTCTAGAGCCATCTGCTTCAATCAATACGACATCTACTTCTTTTTTTAATTGATTGAGTAAATCCTGATCTAAAGCCTTAATCTTATATTCATCAAAACGATTTCCTGCAAAGGCATAGCCTTTGTTTTTTATTTCTTCCTGAATTTCTTTATAAGTTGGATCAACTAAAGTATCTTCTTCTATATGCATATGTGTAGAAGTAGTCATGAAAACTGTTTTTCCTTCTTCTTTATACTTAAGAAGCAGTTCCTTCATATGTGTTGTTTTTCCACCTGACCCAATAATACTAATGATCATTCCTCAATCGCTTCCTTTAAGACATCAATGACAGTATTGACTTCTTCCATACTATTCATAAATGATAAGCTGAAGCGTACAATACCTCTTTCTACTGTATTAAGATGTGTATGCATCAGTGGTGCACAATGAGCACCACAGCGTGTAATAATATCATATTTATAACTTAAGACATCACTGATCTTAGATGAATCATAATCTTCAAGATTAAAGGCAATGATCGGTGTATGTCTACAGGTATCATAATCACAATAAAAAGTTATACCAGGAATAGTCTTCATTCCTTGATAGAGTGCATCAAATAATTCTTTTTCTTTCTTTTCTATTTCTTCTTGATGTTCAAGTAAATAAGTCATACCTGCATTTAGAGAGGCAATACCGGGTATGTTCAATGTTCCTGCTTCCAGGTGTTCAGGATAACTATCAGGCTGTTTTTTATTAAAGGAATCTATCCCAGTTCCACCTGTCTTAAGTGGGCGGATGAATACATCTGTATTAACACAGATTCCTCCTACCCCGCTTATTCCAAGTAATGCTTTATGACCACTAAAAGTAAGCAGGTCAATATGAGATTTCTGCATATCAATAGATATATGACCTGCACTTTGTGCACTATCAACCACAAATAGGATGTGATGTTCATAGGCTAACTGACCAATGGCATCTATATCATAGAGTTCACCTGTCACATTAGAACTATGCGTCATAACAATCATCTTTGTGTCTTCTCTTATTTCTTTAAGAATATCTTCCTTATAAGGTGCTGTAACAGTTAAATCAACACCTATTTGACGAAGTGGTCTTAATACAGAATTATGTTCCGCATAAGTCGTAATAACATGATCATCCTTTGATAAGATTCCTTTTAAACATGTATTCAAGCTTTCTGTATTACCACTATTGAATATAACATGATCAAAAGAAGGAAGATTGAAATAATCCGCAATAAGCTTACGTGTAGAATATAAAAGACGGTCTGTCTTAAAAGCACCCGTACTTCTTTGTGCATTCATATGATGCTCAAGTGCATCCATCACTGCCTGTTTGACAGAAGGCAGCTTAGGAAAACTAGTTGCCCCTTGATCAAGATAAATCATGCTGACCTCTTAAATAGAAGATTGCTTCTAATACACCACCTGCAATACATCTTGCTTTATCTGAAATAGTGAAGCAGTTCTCATATTCATCTAAACGAGGATCAATATCTGCCATCTTGAATCCCTTTGTGACATAATAACCTTCTCGAATCAAACCTCTAAGTAACCCTGACATAGAAGCATATACCAGATGCTGTCCTTCCTCATTTTCTATATAAGCAAGCACATCTCCTTTTTCAACTGTATCCGTGATTTTCTTAACCTGATGAAGAGTGCCTTCTACTTCTGCATGAATGACACGTTCTTTCCCGTATCCTTTAATAAGTCCTGGAATCCCTGTGTTTTTCATTGCTGGTCCTTCTTCAATCAAGCGACCTAAGCGATGTCCTCGCATTGTTTCAATCACAATATCCACATCTTCTCCTGCATTAAATCCAGGACCTAATCCTATCGTAATAGGTGCCATATTTCTTGAAGTCCCCATATTCTTTTTTGCAAGTATCGCATCAATCACGATTTCTGGCTTTAAAATATCAATAGAACGACCTTCAGGATCTACCATCATCGCAATCTTATTTTCTTTAAATACAGACTCTAATTCATCAAGTGAATGAATCAGTACGCATTCAATACCCTCTACTTCTTTACAACCTTCATACACCGCTTCAGAGTAAGCAACATTACGTCTAATCGCACTTGGATGGGCAATCTCTAATACAAGTACATGAAAACCACAGCGGGCAAGCTTATAAATAGTGCCAGTCGCAATATCACCGCCACCTCTTACTACTACAAGATTATTCATATTAGTTAGGCTTGATGACTTTTTCAGCCTTCTCCATTCTTTCTACAATATCATACATATTAGTAATACTGCCCACTTTTAAATCATCTCTTAACTTAAAGAAATCCAAGCATGTTCCACAGTTCACAATTTCAACACCAACAGAATCTAAGAATAATAAATCATTCACTGTATCACCTTCTTGTGTAGTGATCTTAACACCTTCATTATAGAAAATAATTGTTTCTGGGAATGCATCCTGCTTAGTAAGCGCAAAGATGAAAGATTTCATTAAGATTTTACCTAATTCCTTGTCACTTCCTAAACCATCACTGCTTAGTACGACAATCTGTCCTTTCAAGATATTGTCAGCCTTCTTTTCTTCTACAACCTGTTCACCTGAACTGATGACTACATGATAATCTTCATTCACTTTATTGCTTACTGCATCATAACCCTTTACTTTCGCAAACTTCTTTAAGTTTTCTACAGCTGTTTCATTATCTACTACGACTTCTACAGCTTCACTACTTTCCTTTAATAATTCCTTAGTTTTAACTACTGGTAATGGACATTCTAATCCTCTTGCATCTAACTTTCTCATTTCTATTCTCCTACATATATACTTTTATCTTTTAAATCAATAACTTCTCCAATGATATAACATTCTCTTCCTGCTTCTTTAAATGCATTCATTATATCATCTAAATCCTCTTTGGCGACACTTGCAAGTAATCCCCCGCTTGTCTGAGGATCATACATAATTTCTTCTAAGAAGAAGTTTTCTTTCTCAAAAACAACTTCTTTTTCTACACTATTTCTATTTGTCTGGGCAGCACCACTTAAGTAGAATTCCTCTACATAGTAAGGACAATCTCTAAAATAAGGAATATTATTCCCATAAAGTATTGCACTTTTTTTATGATCTAACATCTCATTTAAATGAACCATTAAGCCAAACCCTGTGACATCAGTCAGTGCATGAACATCATATGGTTTAAGTAGTTCTGCAGCATACTTATTAAGTGTTGTCATACTCTTAAAAACATCATCTAATACTTCTGGCGCCGCGTCTTTCATACGCATCGCATTGAGTGTCATACCAACACCTAATTTTTTAGTAAGTATAAGTACATCTCCAGCCTGAGCATTATTATTTGTCTTAATAGAATCAACATCCACAATACCAGTCACGCTTAAGCCATACTTAATAGATGTATCTCTAATAGAATGCCCTCCAGATAAAGTTACATGAGCTTCTTTTAACTTATCATTCCCGCCTTCAATAATCCTTCCTAATATATTTAAATCTTCTTCATCTGGAAAACAGACAATATTTAAAGCGGTTCTAGGCACACCGCCCATAGCATAGACATCACTTAATGCATTGGTGGCTGCAATCTGACCATAAAGATAAGGATCTTCAACCATTGGAGGGAAAAAATCCAGTGTAGATACAATTCCCTTATCTTCAGTAATCTTTAATACAGATGCATCATCATGACTATCAAAGCCTACTAACAAGTCCGGGTCTTCATACTTATCAATCTTTTCAAGGATGCGAGACAGCTTCTTTGCGCCAAGCTTTGCGCTGCATCCTCCGCCCTGACAGTAAATCTTCTCACTCATTAGAATATCACCTCTTTCATATAAGCATATTGTACATGTTCTTCTTCTAAGAATCTATACCATTTATCTTGGTCTAGTTCTAAAGAGGCAAAACAGAGTCCACATCCTGCTTCTATTTCTCTTGGAAGAGGAATCAGCCTTCCCTGCATCTTATTTTTCGCCTTGTCCTCCAAGTCCAGTGCATGGCTTGTAGAATCAAACGCAATAATCAAATATTTATCTTTCTTCATTAAATAATTCTTGAAATGTTTCTTCCGCGAACTCTTTCATTTTTTTCTGGAATTCATCATATTTCTTTAATAATGTCTTCCCTTCTTCGCTTAAAACACTTCCTCCTCCATTACTTCCTCCAGATACACGCTCTAATAGCTTCATATCTAGATCTTCTTCAGCTCTTTTTAAGATTTTCCATGCTTTAGAATGGGACATTCCCATAACCTCACATGCCTTACTTAAAGAGCCATACTCATCACATAAATGCAGTAACTGTGAGACACCTTTTCCAAAACAGGGTTCCTCATTAAAAAGTCTGACTCTAAAATCGAATTTTTCGGGATTATGATATATCATCCTACCAGCCCTTTCCAAAGCCACAATTCGGGAATGTACATTGTGGACAATTTAAACATAAACCACCCTCACCAAGCATTGCAAGTTCATCAGCAGTGATAGGATCATTGGCTACAAGTCGAGGAAGAACTAAATCAAAGACTGTTCTTTTCGCATACATCACACATCCTGGTAACCCAACAATTGGTGTATCTCCCTTATATGATAATAAGAACATTGCACCTGGTAAAACAGGAGAACCATAACTAATAATATGAACACCTGTGTTCTTAATTGCGAGCGGTGTCTTATCATCTGGATCAACACTCATACCACCAGTACAGATTACCATATCTACATTTGTATCAAGTGCTTCAGAAATTGCATGAGTGACCATATCTGGATCATCTAAACATAGTTTATGGAATACGACCTCTACATTGTATTCTTTTAATTTATCAACAATAACAGGAGTAAATGTATCCTTAATACGTCCCTTATAGACTTCACTTCCTGTAGTAATAATGGCTGCTTTCTTGAATACAAAAGGTTTTACTTCTAAAATGGGTGTCTCCGTGATTTTTGATGCTTCATCCATCTTTTCCTTTTTAATAACTAATGGAATAATACGCATACCTGCTAGATGATCACCTGAATGAACAACTGTATTTCCGTTTCTTGTCGCAATCATCATTTCACCCATGCGATTCACTTCTAATAACTTTTCTCTATTCACTTTAAATAAGCCATCAATGGCGCTAATTAATTCTATTTTACCTTCTTTAATTTCTGTTGTAGACATATGATCATTTATACAAAGCTTGCATAATACTTCTGCAGCTTCATTTTCATGCATCATTGTCTCATCATTTTCCCATACATAGAGGTTTTCTTTTCCTAAAGACAACAATACAGGGATATCTTCTTCTTTTACGATATGACCTTTTCTAAAGCGTGCGCCTTTTCTTACGCCTCTCACAATTTCAGTAATATCATGACATAATACTGCCCCTACTGCATCTTCTGTCTTGATTTGTTTCATGATTTGACCTCCTAATAGTTAAAGTTTATTTCTTATTATCCAATGTGTCAATACTTACAAAAAAAGGAGGGAACCCCCTCCTCTACACTACTTACAAATAGTGAAACCACTCTTCTTGAATATTTCTTTAGATTCCTTAGTTTCTAAAAACTTAATTAAGTTATTGGCTTCTTCTTGATGTTTAGTTTTAGTTACACGTCCTACTGGATAAATAACTGGTGTATCTAATAGGTTGTTATTGACCTTTTCAAGTACTGTTACTTTAGAACTGCTGGCTGCATCTGTAGAATAAACAAGACCTACTTCAGCACTTCCGCTTTCTACCCAGCTTAATACTTCAGTGACATTACCACCTAAAGAAATCTTATTCTGGATAGCATCCCAAGTATTTGCGTTAGTAAGTGCGATTTTCGCATACTGACCTGCAGGTACTACTTCAGGATCACCTACCGCAATCATCTTCGCATCAGTGATGTTTGAAATACCTTTTACAGCAGTTTTTGTATCTTTCCCTTTGATTAATACAAGTTTATTTTCTAATAAATTTACAACACTCTTAGAATCAACAAGTTTTTCATCAACTAAGCTATCCATCTGTTTAGTGGCTGCACTAAAGAACACATCAGCATCTAATCCCTGTTCAATCTGAATCTGTAATTTACCACTGCTGTCATAAACACCCTTTACGTTCACATTTGGATATTTCTTTTCAAAACGAGGAATAAGTGTTTCTTCAAATGTCTTTTCCAGACTGGCTGCAGCCGCAATAGTAATTGTGACTTTCTTTTCAGGCTTCTTTTCTTGGCCACATCCAGCTAAACCGAATACGAGCGCAAAAGCACATAAGATACTAACTAATTTCTTCATGAATCATTTCTCCTTTTTTTATAATATCCATTTCATGACTCAAAGTTTTGATTTCATCCTTATTATGGGATACAAAGACAACAGGTCGATGGTAAGCATCTAGTTTAGTCTTCATCTCTTTTAAGAGTTCCCTTTTTAAATCTTCATCTAAAGCACTGAACGGTTCATCTAAAAGAATCGCCTCAGCGTTATAGATCAATAGTCTTGCCATGGCAACACGCTGTTTCTGTCCCCCTGACAACTGTCTTGGATAACGCTTTTCTAATCCTTCTATATGCAACTCCTTCATCAGCTGAATCACTGAATCATGAATTGTAGTCTTATCAAGTCTGCGGGCCACAAGAGGTGAGGCAATATTGTCATAAACTGTCATATTTGGAAATAATGCATAATTCTGAAACATATATCCAATATTTCTTTCTTGTGGTGATAAATTAACATGTTGATCTGAATCATAGAGTACTCTTCCATCCAAGACAATTCTTCCTGAATCGGGTGTTTCTATACCAGCAATACATTTAAGTGTCATACTTTTACCACTGCCACTTGGCCCCATCACACCCAAGCATATTTCATTAATCTTAAAATGAACATCTAAGTCAAATTCACTTAGTTTTTTATAGATATCCACTTCTAATAACATATTAATAACCTCTCTTTTGCTTCACCCATAACTGATAGATATTCAGTAATATCACAGCCGTAAAGCATATCGCAATAATGACTGCCACATAGATGGATGCGCTATGCATATCACTGCTGACAACTTCACTATAGACAGCCAAAGGCAGTGTACGTGTTTTTCCAATAATATTACCTGCAAGCATGGCAGTGGCACCAAATTCTCCCAAGCCTCTCGCAAATGATAATACGCCCCCGCTGATAATACCTGGCAAGGCATTAGGTACGAGTACCTTGAAAAAGATACTTGTTTCACTCATACCAAGTGTCCTTGCAGCATCGACCAAATCTTCATCCACCTGTTCAAGAGCCCCTCTTGCCGAGCGATACATGATAGGAAAAGAGATGACGACTGCCGCAATCACTGTGGCACTAAAGCTAAAGGTAATACGCACGCCTAGTACATTTAAGAAAAATGAACCAATCGGCTGATTAACTCCAAATATCAATAATAGGAAAAAGCCCATTACTGTCGGTGGTAAAACAAGTGGAAGTGTGAAGATACCATCAAAGATAAGTTGAATGACCTTATTTTTAAGTGTCATCATCCATCTTGCTGCAAAGAGTCCTAAAAAGAATGTGATAAATATAGAAAAAGCAGCGCATTTAAATGAGATCCATATAGGTGAATAATCAATCATCATTTCTTGCACAATCGTGTGCATCTCCTTTTAAGATTTCTAAGCCATGATGAAGAGGATCTATAATAATATCCAAACTCTCCTTCACTGCCTTGACACTTCCAGGAAGATTAATAATGAGCGTGTTGTTTCTAATAACACTTACACCTCTAGATAACATGGCACGATTTGTATATTTCATAGATTCATAACGAATCGCTTCAGAAATACCTGGCACAAGTCGTGTGGCCACTTTTAAAGTGGCTTCAGGTGTCACATCTCTTTGTGACAAGCCTGTACCACCTGTAGTCAAAATTAAATCATTCTCACATCGATCACTTAGATTAATAAGAGCCTGCTCAATCATCTTCTGATTATCTGGAAGGATATCTAAAGAAGTGACATGATAACCTCTTTCTTCCATATATTCCTTAATAGAAGGACCACTTTCATCCACTCTTAATCCTTGACTTCCTTTATCGGATAAAGTGAGTATTGCGACACGCATACGTGAATCAGTAGGTGGCGTATAAGTCACCTCATCACCAGAATGAATCACTCCACCATGAATGACTCTTGCGAAAATACCAAGTCGAGGCATAATACATTCACCTACCTGGTGATAAATACGACAATGAGCATGACAGCTTTTACCTCTCTGTGTGATTTCTAAATCCACTTCACCAATATGAACATGGCTTCCTACAACAAGCTTATTAAAATCAATACCAGAAATAAGAAGGTTCTCACCAAAAGCACCATCTTCTACATCTCCACCACGTCTTTTAAAGTCTTCTCTTTCTTCATAAGGTAATAAGCTGACCTGTCTATGCCATTTACCTGCATGGGCATCATGTTCTAAGCCAAAATCTTCTATTATTTTAGTTTCTTGTATAGGTTTCTTTTCAGTTCCCTTCTTCTCACTAATACAAATTGCTTCTACTTTTCCTGCCACTTGAATTCACCGCTCTTTCCACCTGTTTTCTTTACTAGATGTATATTTTTAATTTCCATTTCTTTACTGATTGCCTTGCACATATCATAAATAGTAAGCAGCGTGACACTTACAGCATAGAGTGCTTCCATTTCTACACCTGTTTTTCCTTTACATTTCACTGTTGCATAGGCATCAATCTGATTATTTTCTTCATCAATTTCAAAATCAACAGTAACGTTAGTAATCATCAATATATGACAAAGAGGAATTATATCGCTTGTCTTTTTTGCGGCCATGATACCCGCAATTCTTGCGACACCAAGAACATCCCCTTTTTCTACTGTATTATTTTTAATATGCTCAATAATCTCATGATTGACTTGAATTGTACCTCTTGCATAAGCTGTTCTTTTTGTGATTTCTTTATCAGATACATCTACCATAATGGCGTTTCCATCTTCATCAAAATGTGTAAATCCCATATTACCCTCCTATTTGATTCATTACAGTAACACTCTGTTCATCTTCGAAATGGTGCTGTTCTGGCTTCATATAAATAGCATCTCTCATCACTTCTTCTAGTTTTTGCTTATCATCTATGTTTGGCTTTAATGCGATACTATTCTTATGAAATAAACATAGCTTTAATTGTCCTGTACTAGACAAACGCACACGATTGCATTCATGGCAGAACTTATGATGTAATGCTTCAATAAATCCAATAACACATTTCATATTCTTTATTCTTATATAATGAGCAGGACCATTGCCTAATCTTTCATTTATTTCTTCTATATCATAATGCGATAAGAAATAGGACTGCACTTCTTCTATTCTACTTTCTCTCTTATTTGTACCTAGTGGCATGAGTTCAATAAAACGAAGACTTATTGTTAGATCCTCACAAAAGTCAATCAAGCCTTCTAAATCACTTTGTGTAAAAAGTGGTCCTACGACTGTATTGATTTTTATATTGAGTCCAATAGAAACCCCATATAGAAGATTTTTTAATACTTCATCCAATGTATCCTGCCCACATATTGCAGCATATTTCTTTGAATCAAGAGTATCTATAGAGAAATTGATGCCATCAATCCCAATATCCTTTAATTCATCCATAGTACGTGCATCTAGTAATAAGCCATTGGTTGTAAGAGTCACCTGTCTCACGCCATCTAGTTGTTTGAGCTGTCTTAAAAAAGAAAGATATCCTTTTCTTACAGTCGGTTCTCCACCAGTCACCTTAAAATTCACTATGCCTAGTTTAACTGCCACCTTACATATATCTAGTATTTCTTCATAGCGTAAAATATCATTATGTGAAAGAAATTTGAATTGGCTTGGATTACAATAGCTGCAATGATAGTTACATCTATCAGTAATTGATATTCTCATATAATCAATTGTACGGTTATAACGATCCTTCATGTAAACTCCCTCTCGTTATTCTCAAGTGAGAATAACGCTATACATAGTGTACAATGTTGCATTAGTAAATACAATAGTTTTAGAAAGCAAATAAGAAATATCTTTTTTACTCGGAAGATTCAACCGTGTTTTCTAATCGTCCATAAGAGGAAATGTTTTTTTCGCGAGAAATTCTCTGCACAAAAAAAGGTATCTACACTCCTTAAAATTGAATGTAAATACCTTATAACTATTGATTTTAATATATCAAATCGGAGCAAAGTCCCCCTCTCTATTCTACAGGATTCAAATATGTAATCGGGTTTTGTGCACTCTGATTCACTTTTAAACCTGCAATAGATTTGTATAAATAAAACTTCTCAGGTTCATCTGGTCTCATATGATTCTCAAATCCTTCATCAACAAAAAATATACGATTTTCTGTTTTCTCAGTCAACTCAGTAACATGTTTTGGCAACTTATCCACTGCATCTTTACATACATGCCAACTCGTTGGTTTATAAACAGTGACTATCAAGGAATTATAAACACCAAAAACATACTCTACGTCCTTTACTCGGTTCATGGACGCTCTCCATATACCACGCACCGAATCATAAAGGGCATTTTCTTCCATCCCCTTTTGATAAAGTTTATTTATCTTGATAATCATAATCTTGTGTTGAATATCTGATTTCTGTAGTTTTTCTGCTCCATATATCTTTTCAAAATCTTCAACACTTAAAGCTCCTATTGAGTGATGTCCTGCAAAATATTAGTCAATCTACTATTTTCTACATAATTGAAAATATTAATTAATGCTGCCTCTGAAGCAAAGGCTTCTGATTCAGTCAAACTACATTTAATGATAACTTTCTCGACTTCCAAGCCTGTCGCCTGAATTTCAGCTATTGTTTTTAATTTTAGTTTCTCACTCTCAGGAATCCCCTGACTTTCTCTTTCATGTTCAGAAATTCGATTCCCAATCCCCTTTCCAATATAGAATACTTTTCTATTTCTAGGATTTATTAAACCATAAGCATAATACTCACCAAGGGATATTAAACTTTTTTCCGAAAATTTCTCCACACCGCACTCCTTCACATTTCTTTCGTATATCCCATCTTTTTATCTACTCTTGAAATGATATTCTTTTTTCAACCGCTCATAGATTTCAAATGCTACCGGACAGACTTCAACCGCGTTCAACACGCTATACAGACTCTGCAATCTCTCTGGCTGATCTGTATAAGGATATTTTTTACAGCTCTCTGGCCTGCATTCTCCCAGTTTACATTTTCCGTTCTCTTCAAGAAAATCACATGGTTTATTTTTAGTTTCGTATGTATTTTCCATCTCATTTTTCACAAGAAATGTATCTACGAATTGTTCTTTGGTCATATCCAGAAATTGTGCATCTTGTTCTAAATCTTCATTCGGAATACTTCCTTTATACATCTTACAGCAGTTTCTGCATCTATTACAGTCATAATTTGCAAATAATTCTTCATGCAGCTCTTTGAACTGCTTATCCAGCTCTTCTTCATCCGCATTGCATTTTAGAAACGTGCGGAATTCTATATTTTCATTTTCTTTTTTCTTTGCTTCAAATTTTACTTTCCTTGGTGCAATCATACTTCTTACCTCTCATCATCTGAAAAAATGTTTCATTCTTCTGTTGATTTCTTCTATTGTTCGTTCTTTTTCTTTTGTAAATTCTGACCACTGAAGCATAGCTTCGTGTTGCGGATGATTCTTATCTGAGATAATTCTCATATACTCTTCAAATCCACTTTCACCGCCTACATCTTCCGGTGGTCTTTCTCCGTTTCTTTCAAGGAGAACCGGAAATCGATTATTATTCTCAATCACCTTTTCCAATGTAATTACATGCTCCCAGTTGTCGCCAAAATCGTAGGTATAAATACATGTATCTGTGTCTTTGAAAACATCTTCTAGACTTGTCTTCGTATCAAATTTCACTTCATACTTGTCTGGTTCCAAATATTCTCCTGCTTCCGGATCCTCCCCATCTACAATCCGCAGCTTAATCGGATATGCATATAGTGGTAATTGATGATCTGCTCCCTCTAGTTCTCCAATCAATTGAAATTCATGCAAGTGATAGTCAAACCATCCGAATGTTTCCTGTATAACACGATGTAATCTCTGAAATGTACAGCTTGATGGAATCAATACTCTTCTCCATATATCAAAATTTTCAAAATTTAATCTGATTTTTAACTGATAATTTTCCACTTCGAGTATTCTGTCCCATTCTGACTCTGAAAGATTACGCATTTTACAAAGTGCTCGAAACAATCTCTCTGTCGGATGATCATAATCCCCATCAAACTTGACAAAATATTTCCCCAACGACATACTGATTCTCTTTTGTATTACAGTATCCTCATCAAGCAAATCTGCATACCACTGCACTACCTCACAGATTTTATTCAAATAAGCAACCATACTTCTTCCAGCTGTTTTTGAATACTCTGCTACGCCACATGTTTCAATATATTCATTTATTACTACTTCTGAAATACCTTCTTCACAAAAAGCTGTGCGAATCCCTTCTTTTATCCTACTTTCCAGCTCCATCATATCTTTAGCCTTTGGTCGATACAAAACAATCGTATATCGTGTTAAATTATTCATACACACAATAGCTTTTCGCCTGTTAATCGTAATAAAATGTGCATGCCAGGAATAGAATCCCTCCGCACCTTCTTCACAGCTTTCAACCGGAAGCAATTCGCTTTTTTCTATTTTCAATTTGTCAAGTAATGCTTTTGTACACTGTATATACATTTCTACCTCCTAAAATCCTAGTTGCATATTTCGCTCATACATAACTACGATTATTATATCATTTCTTTTCATGCATAAAAGAAAAACAGCCTCATCCAGATGTTTTTTCTACAATAATCTTATTCCTATTCTACCACCCATACAAACCGTTCTTTAATGTTACAACCGTATGAACATTTGTGTATGCGACTTCAACACCAGGGAACACATGATAAACAAAGGACTGTGCGTCACAAGTGTCATTTGTGTATGTATAATTCTTTGTTTCCTGTATTTCTTCTATATCTTGACTTTTCATCATAACTTCCTCGGAGTGCTCTGTTACTTTTTTCATTACTTTTGTAAGTAAGAGCAGAGGAAACTGTTTGTTTTGTTGCATTCACACAGATTCAGCCTTTCTCGTTCTTATTTACATGGGCATTGGAAAAGCCCGCTTCATTCAGTGCATTTAGAATCTGGACTGCATTATAAATGATCATACAGTCGATCTTCTCGACCCACTTGTCATCCTTGCTGGTTTTACTGTTGGATTCATTGCAGATGAAGAATATACCACCGGGCTTGGTAACCCAATGTACTTTCCGGAAGCAGTTTGCCAGACCGGGACAGAAATAAATGGTCTCGAAAGCGGTGACCAAATTAAAGCTGTCATTTTCAAAAGGCAATTCCACTACGCTGGCTTGTAAAACTTCACAGCGCCCGGCAGCAATTCCCTTGGCAGGAAATAAGAAATATCGCTTTGTTGACTTGTTTCAAACGCAATAGCGTATTAGAATAGTATCTATATTACTAAACAAGTGGAGGATAACGTATGAATTTCGTAAAAGATAGCGTAAATCAGCAGCCAATAGTAGATACAGTATTTACTATTGTAGCGAAAGCAAAGGAAGCGAAAGAAAAGTATGGGGCTGATCAGGTTGTAGATGCAACAATCGGTTCTTTATATAATGAAGAAGGTCAGCTTGTAGCATTGGATAGTGTTTTCAATTCTTTAAAGAGTCTTGATAATAAGGTTCTTGCAAAGTATGCAGCAAGTTTTACTGGTAACCCTACATTTAGACAAAAGGTTTATGATTGGGTATTAGATGGTAATAGCCATCTTGAACATGAAGTAGTGGCAACTCCAGGAGGAACTGGTGCTGTATCTATGACTATTCAAGAATGTTTAGATGAAGGTCAGACTGTCATCCTACCTGAGATTGCATGGGGAAGTTATGCATTAATGGCTCAGATGCACAATCTTAAAATGGCTAAGTATTCTTTATTTGAAGGAGATCATTTCAATATTGCATCTTTTAAGGAAACATGTCTTGAAACAATGAAGAAACAGAATAAGTTAGTGATTGTCATCAATGACCCTTGTCATAACCCTACAGGTTATTCTTTAACTCATGAAGAATGGGATGAAGTGATCACTTTCTTAAATGAATGCAGCAAGACTCATGCTATTGTATTATTAAATGATATTGCCTATATTGATTTCTCAAGCCGTCAGAAAGAAGCAAAGACTTATTTTGGACAGTTTGATCAAATCAGTGATAATGTGATTGTGGTTGTTTCATTCTCATTATCTAAGTCAATGACAAGTTATGGTTTAAGATGTGGTGCAGCAATCATCTTAGGTCAGAAGAAAGAATCAGTCAATCAGGTAAAGATCGTATTTGAAAAGAATGCTCGTGCCACTTGGTCAAACATCAACAATGGTGCAATGGAAACATTTGTAGACGTATTGGACAATCATGGTGAAGAATATGATCAGGAAAGATTAAAATATGTTCACTTATTAAAAGAAAGAGGAGATATCTTCACTTCTGAAGCGGATGAAGTAGGATTAAAATATTACCCATATAAAGAAGGTTTCTTCGTTACACTTGCCATGGATAATGAAACTCGTGATAAGTATCATGAAGCTTTAATGGCAAATAATATCTTTACTGTAAAGGTAAATCTTGGTATTCGTGTCGCTATCTGTTCATTATCAGTAGAAAAGACTAAAGGTCTAGCAAAGAAAATGAAGGATATCTTAGATACAATTCAGTAAAAGCAAAAAGATTGAGTCAAATTGGCTCAATCCTTTTTATTTGTTTTAACCAACAGTTTTATTATAAAATTCATCAGAATTCAATGTATTCTCATAGTTGATAGCACATAAAGATGTAAAGAATAAATCAAAGATAAACTTAGTAGAAATACTGAAAATAACATCTCGTAATTTCACCAATGTCTCATTACTTTCAGCCTTGATTGTATATGTGACACATTTAGAGATTGTTCCTTTATCATCTGGTGTAATCGCGATAGTTCTAATACCTCTACGGCATAATATACGTGCATTATCCAGAATATGTCGTTTAAAGCCAGTTTTAGTGACCAAGATAACAACATGAGTTGATGGAACATTTAGACTAGCATGTACCTGTAAGTCCTGATTTTCATAAACATGAATTTGTTTACCAATTGGCATCAAAACATGTTGCGCATAATGCGCAATATTTGCGTTCATATCTGTCGCAATAATATCAATTGCCTCACATTTATTTAATACATCAATAATTTCATCATATTGTGCAAGTGATATATTATTTTTTGTACGCGCGATTACATTATCATAAAGCTGTGCTGTTTTATTAATACATTCTAAGCCACTATCATTTTTGTTAAGTTCTACTTTAGGCATATGCATATCACGTAGTTTTAATACAATATCAAATTTAAAGTCATTAAAATTGGCATAACCGAACTTTCTAGAGAGTCTCAATATAGATGTTGGATTAGAATAAGTCAAACGTGCTAATTCTCTTGAAGACATATAAGGCACCTGATCTAAATGTTCGATAATATACTGACAGATTGATTTTTCAGCATCACTGAGTTTTGTATTTAATTCAATACCTTTCTGAAGATTTCCTCCAGATTCTATAAGTTCATCTAATAGCATAACTTTTCCTCCCTTATACGCATAAAAAAGGTACTTTCCCGCCTAGAAAGTACCTAGAAATGATTGATTATTCAGCCTCAGACTGTTTAGCCTGGTACTTTTCGTAAGCAATCAAGAATGGTGTATAGATTACAACAGATAATGCGATAACGATTAACTGTGATACAGCACCCATTAGTTTACCACCTGTACATAAGAATCCTAAGAATACTGGTGGCATTGTCCAAGGTACTTCAAGTACGATCTTAGGACAGAATCCACTAGAAACTAATAGATAACCTACAACAAGTGTAACTACTGGAGCTAAGATAAATGGAATATCTAGAATTGGGTTCAATACTAGAGGGACACCAAATGTCATAGTTTCATTGATGTTGAATAAACCTGGAACGACAGAGATACCAGCGATAGTTCTGTTATCTTCACGTCTAGAGAAGATAAGAATTGCGATTACTAAACCGATAGTAACACCAGAACCACCGAATTCGCCAAACATCTGTAACATAGTTAAGTTCATTACATATGGAATGTCCTTCTGAGCAGCACCTGAAGTATATGCAGCTGTGTTAGCATATAGTAATGGTCTGAAGATTGGTTCCTTAACAGCAGCAACCATGTTGTTACCATGAATACCTACGCACCAGAATAATGAGATAATTACATAAAGAATAGCAACTGCAAAGATATTGTTACCAATTAAGCTCTGTAATGGTTTCTGAACGACATTAAAGATAAATGCATTTAATTCAGAACCAGTAGCTAACTGACATACTAAACCAACAGCTCCAATAATGATTGCAGTTAAGCAAGTTGGAATTAATACTTCGAATGCACGAGCAACTCCAGGTGGAACCTGTTCAGGCATTCTGATCTTTAATGAATCATTCTTACGGAACATGTTGTAGATTTCCATACCAACGATTGCAACAATTAAACCTGTGAATAAACCAGTTGCAGCAGTGTAGTTAGATAAAATACCACTGTAAGTGAAGCTATCAGCTGTAATTTTATGCTTAGCAGCTGCACCAGTTACATTGATGAAATCACCTAAAGTATAACCATGAGATTTACCAGCTTTATCGATGAAAGAAGCAGATAAATCTTTTGCAGAAAATGAAGTTGGAGTTACCATCATCCATAAGACGAAGCCTAATACAGCTGGGAAAGCACCAGTTTCACCATTTGCTTCAGCAATTTCAGAAGCAAGTAACATAGTAATACCAATAGTAATACATGAGATTGTAGCATACTGCATAGCAGTAAAAATTGGGTTAAGAACTTTAAGAACCATAATTGGAGACCATAAAGCACCTAAACCTGTTGTTTCGTTTACTAAAACGTTTGTCCAAAGAACACCAACGGCACCTGAGATTGTAGCTGGCATAAAGTTCTGGAATGCATTCTTGATTGCATTCAAGTACTTATTCTGACCACACCAAGCACCGACACGTCCTAGCTTATCAGCAAAAGCGTCCATTTAATTTCCTCCCTTTCAAGAGTTGGCGTAACTCTTGTACAGGTACTATTTTACACAATCTGAAATGTAAGTCCATGGATGCGCTATCACAAGCACGATTGTTACAAAGAACTCTTTTCCACATATCATTATCTTGTAAATATGATACAGTTATAATCTATTTACCAAAGTACTTTCACTTCCATTATACCCATTCACTCCTTATTTTAGAAAACTTTTTTTAAAACAGTGATTATTTTCCATTATTAAAATGATGTATGATAAAATATTTTTATAGATTTACATTACATAGAAGTGCATTAGAAAGGTGGTAGATGTTTATGAGAGATTATCATGCGCACGAAATTGGAAATGTAGCTGTTTTAGGACATTCTGGATGTGGTAAGACAAGTATAGTAGAAACAATGGCTTACCGTGCTGGAGCAATTGGTCAGATTGGTAATATCCAAAGTGGTAATACAATTAGTGACTATAGTGCTGAGGAGATTGCACGTCAGTCTTCTATTAATTTATCCATCATTCCGATTGAATGGGATAACTGTAAGATTAATTTAATAGATGTTCCTGGTACTTTTGACTTCGTTGGTGAAACAGAAGCAGCTTTATCCGTTTGTGAATCTGCTTTAATTATTTGTCCAAGTTATGCTGGTATTTCAGCAGGTACAAAGCAGGCCATGTATAAGGCAAAAGATAAAGGTAAGATCATCTATATTAATGGATTAGATAATCCAAATAGTGATTATCCTACAAAACTGCAACAGTTAAAGGATACTTATGGTAAGGGTATTGCCCCAATACAGGTACCAATCATGGATAATAATAAGATGGTTGGTTATGTCAATGTTGCAAAGATGGAAGGACGTATGTTTGAAAATGGTCAGACGCATGTTGCCCCTATTCCTGAAGATATGATGGATGAAGTATTACCAATCAAGGCAATGATTGATGAAGCCGTTGCGAATACAAGTGATGAATTACTTGAAAAATATTTAGAAGAAGAACCTTTCACAAAAGAAGAGATTTCTAATGCATTAAGACAGGGTGTAACTGATGGTAGTTTGATTCCTGTACTATGTGGTACTGATCGTATTGGTATTAGTATTATCTTGAATTCTATGTGTGCTTTCTTTGATTCAGCCAATCATCCAAAGAACGCTTTAATTGTAAAGGATTTAAAGAAAGATGATGAAAAGATCTTAGAATGTAATGAAGATTCTCCTACAAGCTTATTTGTCTTCAAGACAATTACCGACCCATTTGTAGGTAAGACTTCTTATTTTAAAGTAACAAGCGGTACTTTATATACAGGTATGACACTTTATAATCCAAAAGAAAAAGAAGAAGAAAAGATTATAAAGATTTATCAGCCTATGGGTAAAAACTTGATTGAAGTAGATAAGCTTCATGCAGGAGAAATTGGCGCATTTACACGTTCAGCAACATGTCATACTAATGATACATTATGTGATCCACGTTCTCCTATTCTTATTCCTGATACAGAATATTCTAAACCATATTATAAGAAAGCTATTGTACCTCTTGGTAAGAGTAATGAAGAAAAGATTGCGAATGCGATCAATAGATTACTTGAAGAGGATCCTACTTTAGTTTATGAATATAATGAAGAAACAAAGCAGCAATGCTTATCTGGTATTGGTGATATTCATCTTGATACAGTTCTCAATAAATTAAAGGCAAGATTCAAGGTAGAAGCAAAGTTTGATGATGTGAAGATTCCTTATCGTGAAACAATCAAGAAGGAAGTCACTCAAAGAACAAGATATAAGAAACAGTCTGGTGGTCATGGACAGTTTGGTGAAGTAGAAATTACTTTCAAACCTTCTCGTGATTATGATAAGCCTTATATCTTTAAGGAAGAAGTATTTGGTGGTGCTGTACCTCGTACTTATTTCCCTGCTGTTGAAAAAGGACTTATTGAAAGTGTGAAAGCAGGATGCTTAGGTGGTTATCCAGTACTCGGTATTGAAGCAACACTTATTGATGGTGCTTATCATTCTGTTGACTCTTCTGAAATGGCCTTTAAGACTGCAACTTCTATGTGTTTCAAGGAAGCGATGCCTAAGGCAGAACCTGCATTACTTGAACCATATATGAAAATGAAGGTTATTATTGATGATGAGTTTACAGGTGATATTATGAGTCATTTAAATACATTACGTGCAAGAGTGATTGGTTCTGATGTATTTGAAGATGGATTAATTAAGATTATTGCGGAAGCCCCTATGAGTGAAGTGATGAACTATGCAGTTGATCTTCGTTCTATGACTCAAGGTCAGGGTGTCTTTGAAATGGAATTCCTTGATTATGAATTTGCACCTGCGAATGTAGTAAAAAAGATTCTAAATAAATAACAAAGCGAGGGAGTATTAATTATGAACTCCCTCGCTTTTCTATTGGAATAAGGATTGAAGGTCTACTAGATAGCTTTGTTTATCATCATAGATGATCAATTTATTTTCTCCTTCATATTCATAGAGTGAAATGTCTACACCATCTTTAAATGGTAAAGATAATGGAACATAAGTATTCTTTTGAATGTCATAAAGATAATAATTGACATGTTTATCATAGAAAGAATCCTCATTCTCATTTGTGATAAGAAGATATTGACTTGTACGAGATACAATTTTTATAAGATAATTTTCTTCCTTTATTTCACAACTCTTTTTAGTGATATGATTAATGATTGAATTATCCACTAATTCAAATGCAGACGCAAACTCAGTAATACCATTCCATTTTTCAACTACCTTCTGCGTTGCACAATCAATTACGATTGTATAATCATCACCATAAGTAATAATATAATCATCACCATAAAATGAATGTTCATTTGATAAAGCATACCCACATATATCAGGCACAATCTTTTCTGTCTTATTGACTGTATCATAGATTGTCCAATACTCATCCTGCTTATTAATAAGCAGATAACGTCCATGAGGTGATAGATATGGATTTACAGAGCGATGATCAGTGGTTATTGTTTCAATATTTCCTGTCTTCATATTCAAGGCAATGATATCATTCTTTTTTGTACATAAATAAACAGTATTATTAAATATACGATTAACACCATACCATATATAACCTGAAAAATCATACATGAAAATATCATGATGATAACGTACATATTTAAAAGAGAATGGTTTCTTATAAACACCCTTATAAGTACGTGGTTTTTGTAGTTTGATTTGATTATGATACATAAGATAGATACTTTTTATTTTATCATCTTTAGTATATGTATATCCAAAAGGCACCTCGTACCATCTAATATCCTTAAAAGTGACATTCTCAACAGGATGTATATCCTCTTTAGAAAAGTGATTTGTCAGCCATTCTGACATATCAGAATGAAATGCACTGACAGTTATTAAAGAAATACATACAATCACAGCTGTTATAACCATAGAAAATGAATAATGTTTTTTCTTTTGTGTATATGTGATCTTCTTCCAATCTCCTGGTGTATGAATATCATCAAGTTCCTTCCACTTATTCATCATCCTCACCTACTTTCTTCTTTAGTATCTCCCTTCCTCTTTTGAGTCTTGATTTTACTGTATTGATATTCATCTTTAATATTTCCGCAATCTCATCTGTTTTATAGCCTTCATAATAATATAGATAAAGTACATTCTTATAACGCGTTGGCATATCTAATATCACAGGAAGCAATACATAATCCTTCTTCTCATCTTGAATAAGCACATCTTCTATATTAATTGTCTTTTTGTAAAAAACACGACGATAATCCTTACATGTATTGATTGTGACACGAATCAGCCAGTGTTTAAGATGATCACAGTCTTCTATCATGCCATGCTTATAGAGTTTAATGAAAACTTCTTGAAAACAGTCTTTCGCATCATCACTATTTCTGAGATTCATGATACATATACGTGTCACCATATCCCCATATGTATCAATTACTTCTTCTATTGTCATGATATTTCCCTCCCTTCACTATTAATACGATGATTCCCTCCATTTGGTTGCACATATGTGCTGAATTATTTTATTTAAAGGTCTATAATAGACTCTACAAGGGGGAATGAATGTATGCCATGTACGACATTACTAGTAGGTAAGAACGCATCTTATGATGGTTCTACCTTAATCGCAAGAAATGATGATTCACAATCTACAAGATTTACACCAAAGAAACTTGCAGTGATTCATCCAGAACAACAAAAAAGAGAATATGAAACAGTATTATCTCACTTAAAGATTCAGTTACCTGATAATCCAATGAGATATACTGCGATGCCAAATGCCTTAAAAGGTGAAGGTATCTGGGCAGCAAGTGGAATTAATGAAGCAGAAGTCGCAATGACAGCGACAGAAACAATCACTTCTAACCCTCGTGTATTAGGGGCTGATCCACTTGTAGAATATGATGAAGAAACAAATACACCAGGTGGTATTGGTGAAGAAGATATTGTTTATCTTGTATTACCTTATATTCATAGTGCAAGAGAAGGTGTATTAAGACTTGGTTCATTATTAGAAAAGTATGGAACATATGAAATGAACGGAATTGCCTTCTCTGACCATAATGAAATCTGGTGGTTAGAGACTATTGGTGGTCATCATTGGATAGCAAGAAGAGTACCTGATGATGCTTATGTTGTAATGCCTAATCAGTTAGGTATTGATACATTTGATTTAAAGGATGCTTTTACTACTAAAGAAAATCATTTATGCAGTGATGATTTAAGAGAGTTTATTGAAAAGAATCATTTATGTTTGAATCTAGATGATTCATTTAATGCACGTTATGCATTTGGTTCACATGATGATTCAGATCATGTCTATAACACACCACGTGATTGGTTTATTAGACGTTATTTAAATCCACGTACTTATAAATGGGATGGAGAAAATGCAGACTTTACACCATTTTCTGATGATATCCCTTGGACTATGGTACCTGAAAGAAAGATTACAGTTGAAGATGTGAAATATGCATTATCCACACATTTCCAGAATACGCCTTATGATCCATATATTACTCGTGGAGATTTATCTAATAAAGGTGCATTACGTCCAGTAGGAATCAATAGAAATGACTTCTTATCTGTATTACAGGTAAGACAGGGACAGGAACCTATTGAATGGTTTACATTTGGCTCAAATGTATTTAATACACTCGTTCCATTATATATTCATATTGATACTGTACCTGAATATTACAGCAATACAACAGGTGAAGTCTCTACTGATAACTTCTATTGGGCCAATAGATTAATAGGTGCTATGGCTGATGCATGTGATAAGCAGTCTGCCATCCATATTGAACGTTACCAGAGAGTAGTACAATCTCATTCACATCATATTATTCATACATATGATGAATTGATTGAAAAAGAAACAGATGAAGCAAGAAAAACAGAATTAAGACATGAAGCCAATCAAAAGGCTGCTGATATGTTGAAGAAGGAAACTTCAAAGACATTACATCTTGTCTTAGATGAGTTAAGCTTTACTATGAAGAATAAATTTGCACGTTCTGATGCATAAGAAAAGAAGCCTCGCTTCTTTTTTTAGTTATTGGAAGCTGAACACTTTTCAGCATCTATTGCAAGTACAACTAGTAATGCATAAAGTGCATCCTGGCTATTATGAACATCAATGACATAGACATCTGTAAAATGGAATAATTCTTTTGATATAGTCGCAATCTCATGATCAGAATCATTTATAGTGTAATTCCAATTCATGAAATCTCCATCAATAGACCAGTCATTGAATTCTAATACATATTTAGGAAATAAGAAACTGAGTTTCTTCTGGAATGAACCGATATACTGATCATCTACATAGATACTAAATCGTGGCAGGAATGTCAATATTTCTTCTTTAATCGTTGCAACACAATTACCTGACGGGTCATATACATCCAATTTATGACCCCATGAAAGACGACTGCTTACTGTATAGACAACCTGATCATATTCATCATAAATATCATAGCTATCCATTAAACTAAAGAATCTTTGTTTCAATATAAGCTTCATATTATTCATCCTCTCTAGAATATTATTATATCATTTTCTTTATGTTTAATACCATAGACAAGATAATCATTCCAATCTTTATGCCTATAAGGATAGGCTACATCTATTTTGATATGAGGATACTTCTTATTTAAAATATCAATAATTGTATGAACTGCATGTCTTCCTGCTTGATCATTATCTAATCTTAATAAGACTCTTTCTATTGGTTGATGTTCTAGATGATAAAAGAGTGCACGATAGTGAGAGACAGAATTCAATGATAGATAATCATAATTTTTAAAATCGTTAGTTAAAGTCATTAAGGACATCATATCTATAATAGACTCAGTTACAATAAGCTGTTTTGAGTTGTGAGATATATAGAAACAGTACTCATAATCATTTCCTGCCTGTTCACGCATATAGCGATTATTTTTGATACTTCCCCTTTTACTTATGAATGCTGGTTGACTTCCTTTATAAGATACAAAAATAAGATTATGATGCACTGCTTCCTGATAGAGATATCCATGATTAATAAAATAATCAATAATATTGAGACTAATGCCTCTGTCATATAAGTAGTAATAGACTTTCTTATTGTTGGTATTCTTTCGAGGTAAGTAGAGTTTTCTTTTTTGTCTTTCTATCCTTTTGAATTCATGTTGAGGATTCTTATACATGCTCATTTCTAGATAGAGAATCGTATAGATAAAAGATTTAAAATCAGGATTCTTTTCTAAACCCAATGTCTGACATAATGTAATCGTATCTCCACCAAAACCTTTTGAATACCAATAAAATCTATTAATATTTACTCTAATTTTTAATGAATCATGTTCCTCAAGATGATAGTAATTGGTGCTCTCATAGACGAGTGTAAAGCCTAAATCTTCTACAAGAGAAAGCATACTATATTTTTTTACATGTTCTATTCGGCTTCTTTTCATTGAGTGATCCTCCTCTATATAATATATTCCATATAATTTAGGAGAAATCACAAAAAAAACAGTGGAAATTCCACTGTTAGATCAAACTGCTGATAAATACGAAGATGACCGCAATAGGTAATATAATCGTAAGATAACCCTGCATCCAGTTCTGGATCTTAGGACCATCACCCATATTGGCTTCTGTTTGATAATTCTTGAATCCCCATCCTAGTCGAGATGTACAGAATAATAAATAAACAAGAGATCCAAGTGGTAATAGAAGATTACTTACAATAAAGTCTTCTAAGTCTAATATTGTAGAACCACTACCTAGAGGCTGTAAGAAGCTAAGGATATTAAATCCTAAAGCACAAGGTAATGAGCATACAGTAATAAGAATTAAGTTAATAATAACTGATTTCTTTCTTGTGATGTTCCATAATTCCATTGTACAGGCAATAATATTTTCAAATACTGCAATGACTGTAGATAATGATGCGAAAGCCATAAATAGGAAGAATAGAGCACCCCAGATGCGGCCACCTGTCATTGATAAGAAGACATTAGGTAAAGTAATAAAGATAAGACTAGGACCACTATCAGGATTGACTCCAAATGAGAAACATGCTGGGAAGATGATTAAACCTGCCACAATAGCCACAAATGTATCTAATACAGCTACGTTCACTGCTTCTCCTAAAAGAGTTTTATCTTTCTTTAAGTAACTACCAAATATTGCCATTGAACCAATACCAATACTTAAAGTAAAGAAAGACTGGTTCATTGCCGCTACAATGACATTTAATAACCCAATATGCTTGATCTTATTAAAGTCTGGATATAAATAGAATTTAACACCTGCCATCGCATTATGAAGTGTTAAACCATGGACTGCAAGTACCACAATAAGTCCAAGTAAGCCAATCATCATGACTTTAGTGATTCTTTCTACACCATTCTGTAATCCCATTGAACATACTAACATACCAATAACAACAACGAATACCATCCAGAATACATTCTGAGATGGACTTGATAATACATTCTGGAAAACTGATGCAACTTGTGATGTTTTGACTCCTGTAAATCCACCAGACAAGAACTTATAGAAATAGTTCAACATCCATCCAGATACTGTAGTATAGTAGATCATTAAACAGAAGTTTCCTAATAATCCAACATATCCATGTAAGTGCCATTTCTGTCCTGGCTTTTCCAAAGCCTGATAAGCCTTAACTGGACTCTTTGCACTTGCACGTCCTACAGAGAATTCCATACTTAAAATTGGAACACCAATAAGAAGTAAGAAAATCAAATAGAAAAAGACAAAGATTCCTCCACCATTTTGTCCTACAACATAAGGGAATCTCCATACATTTCCAATACCAATAGCACATCCTGCAGATAGAAGCAGGAAGCCTATTCTTGATTTAAATTGTTCACGTTCCTTCATATTTTCACCCTTCTTTTAAACATACTGACTTATAATAACACATACAAAAAAATATGGAAATATTTCGCTTCCATATTTCAACCAATAAGGTGACTTTTTATTTTAATATATATAATTTGTGCAATTATTCCTACCACCCCACCTGACAGGATTCCTAGTAATATCAGATAGGGAAGATAGTAGATAAAGGCGGAGGTAGAAAAGAAGACAAACGCAATAAGTAACTGTCCTATATTATGAGAGACGCCTCCTACTATAGATACGATTATATTTGAGAAGAGATGGGTTTTAACCATCACTGCCATGATAGTAATAGAAAGAACTCCTCCAGCTAAGCTATAAAGCATCATATAAGGATTTGTGAAAGTGATTCCTATAATAAAGATACGAAGTAATGCGATACCCACTGCATATTTAAATCCAAAGCATAATAGAATTGTAAGAGACACAATATTGGCTAAGCCAAGTTTTGCGCCAGGAATTCCTAGATAAATAGGAAACAACATTTCTATATAATTCAATATGATGGATATAGCACAGAATATTGCCAGAAAGCATAATTGTCTGACTTTAGTATGCTTGATCATCCTGTTGTTTTTCACCTCCTGACACCACCTCTACAATGAGTTTATGAGGAAGACAGATGATACTCTGCCCCTTTTTATTAATAGCCCCCTGCTTGATACATAAATGATCTGGACAGGTTGCTGAAACCATCTTTATTTTATGATTTTCTATTTTTAATGTATTTTCTTTATTAATATGTATTGTTTGGTTTTTATTGAGATCATAATAGCCATACACTTCTTTATTTAAAGTTACTTTTACTAAATTACTTTTTGACTGAGGACGAAGAAGAAAACCAGCAGCAGCTATAATCAATAAAATAGCCAATACATAAATATCATATTTTCTGTTTTTCATTGGTTCCTCCTTGTATAATAGAATAAGGAGGTACTTTATGAAAAGAATACTTTCTCTTATCCTATGTTTTTCTTTACTTAGTGGCTGTAAGCCTAATAATGAACCTATGACTCAAAAAGAGTTCTGTTTAGATACAATTATTTCTATCACATTATATGATTCATCTTCAAAGAAGATTCTAAATAAGTGCTTTGATTTATGTAAGAAGTATGAGTTACTTTTCTCAACTACAAACACAAATAGTGAACTCTATCAAATAAATCATAATAAGAATAAGACGCAATATCAAACTATTTCTAATGAGCTTGCCTCTGTTATTCAACAGGGACTTTATTATAGTGAGTTATCAAAAGGTGCTTTTGATATTACGATTGGTACAGTCAGTTCTTTATGGGATTTCAAGAGTGATAATCCTACTCTACCTGATGAAACTCTCTTAAAAGAAAGTCTTAAAACAGTCAACTATCACAATATCATCTGTGAAGATAATCAAATAATCTATAAGAATCCTGATACAATGATAGATTTAGGCGCCATTGCGAAAGGTTATATTGCAGATCAAATCAAAAATTATTTGATTAAACATAAAGTGAATAATGCCTTGATCAACCTTGGTGGTAATATCCTATGTGTCGGAGATAAGATGACAGAAGGATATCGTATTGGTATTACTAATCCTCAAAAGACCGATGAATCGATAATAAGTACTAAAGTTGAAAATAAGTCAGTTGTGACAAGTGGTATTTATCAAAGACAGATGAAAGTCAACCATCATGTTTACCATCATATATTAAACCCTCATACGGGTTATAGTTATGATAACGGACTCGCTTCTGTTACTATTGTATCTCCTACATCAATGCAGGGAGATGCATTAAGTACTGTCTGCTTCTCTTTAGGATTAGAAAAAGGAAAAGCACTGATTGAATCACTGGACAATGTAGAAGCATGCTTTATTGATACAAACAATCAAATCACTTATACAACACACTTCAACCACTCTTAAAAAAATCCCTAATGGGATTTTTTTATTGAATGATCTTTCGAGGACATTTTTCTACACATGCCCCACAATTTGTACATTTAGAATAATCTATATGGGCTAAGAAATCATCGACTGAAATCGCACCATTTGGACATACTTTAGTACATAACTTGCAGCCAATACAGCCTGATTGGCAGCTTTTAGTGATTACTGGACCCTTGTCATGAGAATTACATTGAACACGATGCATTGCATCATAAGGTACCATTTCAATCAGATGATTAGGACATGCTTCCATACATTTCTGGCATCCTCGACATTTTTCCTTATCTACAACAGCCACACCATCTACGATATGAATTGCATCAAATTGACAAGCCTGTACACAGCTTCCTAAGCCAATACAGCCTGAAGTACACATCTTACCACCTTTACCTGGTACTAATGCAGCACTTAGGCAATCTTTGATACCAGAATAATCAGATACAGGTGTGACTTTGTCACATGTTCCCTTACATTTCACAAAGGCCGTATAACGTGTACTTTCCTGTGCAACTTGTCCTAGAATAGAAGCAATCTTTGCGCCTACTTTATTACCTCCTACTGGACATTGATTACTAGGCGCTTCTCCTTGCGCAATTGCATGAGCTAAGCCATCACATCCTGGATAACCACAGGCACCACAGTTATTACCTGGAAGAACAGATCTGATTTTCTGTTCTTTTTCATCTACAACAACCTTAAACTTCTCACTCGCAATACCTAGAACTATTCCAATAAATAGCCCAATCAAACCAACAAGGAGAGTCGCAACCATAATTGACTTCATATTCATTCCTCCTTAAATCAAGCCTGAAAAGCCAATAAAGGCAATGGCCATTAAACCTGCAGTAATTAATACAATAGGAGAACCTTTGAAGCTATGAGGAATATCATTGTCTTCTATTCTTTCTCTAATTCCTGCAAGAATAATAATAGAAATAGTAAAGCCTACAGCTGTTCCAAATCCTGCAACAACACTTGTAATGAAATCATAATGATTCTGTACATTAGTCAATGCCACGCCAAGTACAGCACAGTTCGTTGTAATGAGTGGTAAATAAACACCTAAAGACTGATATAGCCCTTGTGAGTACTTCTTTAAGAATAATTCTACTAATTGTACAAGTGCTGCGATAATAAGAATAAACGCTATTGTTTCAAGATATTCTACATGAAACAACACAAGTAATCGATAAAGAAGTGATGTGACAGCTGAGGCAATCGTAATAACGAATATAACGGCGCCTCCCATACCTGCCGCTGTTTCTATTTTCTTAGAAACACCTAAGAATGGACATAAGCCTAAGAATTGAGATAAGACAACGTTATTGACTAAAGAGACACTAATTAAAGTTAAAAGTAATGTTTTCATTATTTCTGCGCCTCCTTCTTATATTCTTCAAAACAAGTAATACCATGACAGTGCATACAATCTTCTCCACATTCGAGTGTTGAAGAATGGTCTATATTTGTCGCACTTGGTAGTTTTAATTTATTTTGTATAGCCGTTAACATACTTAATACAAAGAATGCCCCTGGAGCCATAATAAAGATAGAAATAGGTTCATAGGCTTTTGGCATGATTGTATAACCAAAGGCAGTCCCTGCGCCTAAGAGTTCTCTCACGAGTCCAATACAAGTAAGGGCTAATGTAAATCCTAATCCCATACCTACACCATCCAATATAGAAAGAATAGGATTATTCTTAGAAGCGAATGCTTCTGCACGACCTAGAATAATACAGTTAACTACAATTAATGGAATATATATACCTAGTGTATCATATAAAGATGGAAGATTTGCCTGTAATAAGAGCTGGACAACAGTGACAAGAGTAGCGACTATGACAATATATGCTGGGATTCTGACACGTTCAGGAATAATTTTACGTAATGCGGAAATCACAAAGTTACTCATAATGAGTACAGCCATTGTAGTAAGTCCCATACCCATTCCACTGATAGCTGAAGTTGTAACAGCAAGAGTTGGACACATACCTAACATGAGGACAAATGTAGGATTTTCTTTAATAATACCGTTATAGACTGGCTTAATATATTTATTCACGTTGTCCCACTCCTTTCAACAGATCATAGAAATCAAGGGCACCATTGACACCATTTGTGACAGCTTTAGATGTGATAGTGGCACTAGAAAGAGAATCAACTTCATTGTCCTTCTCTTTACCTGTTTTAGTAATAATAAACGAATCCACCTTCTTATTAAGGTACTGTGATCTGAATGATTCATTCTTCGCATTCATACCAAGCCCTACTGTTTCACTAATAGATAAGATTTCTACGCCTTTGATCTGCTTATTTAAATCAATTCCAATAATGAGTTCTATTTCACCACCAAAACCATCTTTATCAGTGACCTGAATGACATAGCCCTGTAGTTTATTATCTTTATAAGCCCCTAAAGCATTGGTGATTTCAACACCATTTTTACCATAATCTTTTGTAAGGAGCTTTGGACTCTGTTCAATGAGTTTACTGTAATCTGCCTTGAAATCATCGGCTTCACTCATAACCTCTTTATAAGCAAGAAGTTTTGTTTCTTCTTGTTTTGAGGCTATTTTATCTTTTGTAGAATGATAAACAAAACCAAGGAGACATCCAGATACAATTGTAATGATAAATAATATGCATGTATCCTTGATGATTCTCTTTATATTCATGATACCACCGCCTTCTTTGTTTTATAGAGAAGTGTATATTTCTCAATAAGAGGTACAACAAGATTACCTAGAATAATCGCATAAGAAACACCTTCTGCAGTTGTCCCAAAGAATCTAAATAAACCTGTGAGTATTCCTATTAAAACGCCAAAGACAATCTGTCCTTCAAAATTAATAGGTGTTGTGACATAATCGGTTGCCATAAAGAAACAGCCTAGCATTAAGCCACCACCACATAATTGGCAGGCGAGATAATAGAAATCAAAACGGAAGGGTGAAAAAATAAGAGTAAAGAGCGAGAATGTAAGAAGATAAGTCACTGGAATAGTAGGTTTAATGACTCTCTTTACTAACATATAAACTCCACCTATTAAAATCATAAAGGTAGATGTTTCACCAATAGTCCCTGCTGTTGTACCGATAAATAAACGGAATAAATCATAATGTGATCTTGTTTCAAGAATCGCGAGTGGAGTGGCAGTAGTGACACCATCAAAGACGAAATGTGTCATGCGTCCAGTAAATGATATAAGTAAAAAACAGCGTGCTGCCAAGGCAGGATTCATAAAGTTCTGTCCTAGTCCACCATATAACTGTTTTACAATAATAATCGCAAATAGAGCGCCTATCACTGGTATCCATAATGGGACAGTAGATGGAAGATTTAATGCAAGAATAAGTCCTGTCACTACAGCTGAACAATCTTTGATTGTGATAGGCTTCTTCATAAAGTATTCAAATAAATATTCACATAATACACAAGTAAGTACTGATACAATGACAATAAGTGCTGCATTTAACTTAAATTGATAAATACCATACAGTGTTGCAGGCATCAATGCGATAATGACATCAATCATAATACGTGTTGTATCTGTTTTATCACGTACATGAGGTGATGATGATGTATGTAATAGTTTATTCATAACATTCCCCTACTTTCTTTTAAGAGATGCCACAGTTGATTTACATTTTCTAATAGCCTGTGTCATATTTCTTTTTGCAGGACATACATAACTGCAGCATCCACATTCTATACATTCCATACCATTTAGCTGTATGAATGTATTGATATCATTCTTCAAAGAAGCTTGATAAAGCTTTTGAGGAATGAGATGACTTGGACAGGCATCTATACAACGTCCACATCTAATGCAGGCTGTAGGCGTGTTCACTGCCACTTCATCATGAGTAAAGGCAAGAATAGAACTGCTTGTTTTGACTGCAGGAATATGAAGAGAAATAAGTGAAACACCCATCATTGGACCACCACTGATGATTTTCTCCACATTCTCTTTTAAACCACCACATGATTCAATAATATACTGGAAATCAGTTCCTACAGGTACTTCTACATTACAAGGTGTAGTGACACCATCACCTGTTAAAGTCATGACTGTAGAAATTAAAGGACGATCATACTTAATTGCATCTCTAATTGCAAGAACTGTAGCCACATTATCGACAATACAACCGACATCAAGAGGAAGCATCTTAGAATTCAGTCTTCTTCCAGTTAATGCTTCTATCAACATTCTTTCTCCACCCTGTGGATATTTTGTCTTTAAGACCTTAACGCTGATTCTTTCTTCTTTTCGACAAAGCTGCTTTAAAAGATGAATCGCTTCTTTCTTATTATCTTCGATTCCAATATAACCAACAGCATGAGGATAAAGAGTTAACATGATTCTTAATCCTTCAATGAGTTCTTTAGATCTTTCAAGCATCAAACGATAGTCAGATGTGAGATAAGGTTCACATTCAGCCCCATTCACAATCACATATTCTATTTTTTCTGGTTCTTTTACATTGAGCTTCACATGTGTTGGGAACCCTGCCCCACCTAAACCGACAACACCTGCTTCTTTCACTTTTTCTATCTTTTCTTCAAAACTAAGTGTATTGATATTATTTTCATGTTCCTGATAATCAGATGTATAATTCCCATCATTTTCTATAACCACTGCATCCTGATAAGCTCCTGTTGCATCCTGTCTTTTTTCAATACGTTTCACTATTCCTGAAACAGAAGAAATAATATTTGCGGAAACATAACCGCCAGCCTGTGCTATAAGTGTACCTACATGTACTTCATCCTTTACTTTAACTACAGGAATACTTGGTGCACCAATATGTTGTTTCATTAAAAAAACAACCTCCGGGCTGGCTTCCAATTTTTCTATTTGTTTATCTTTAGTATATTCTTTTCCATCATAGGGATGGACGCCACCTCTAAAAGTAATCATATCCCAATTCTCCTTTAATACTATTGTAGGACGATACGAGGCAAAATGTAAGCCTTTACATTAAGTTAATTTATTCACTAAACGTTTATATTTTCACAATGAAAAAGACCATGCCTCAGGCATGGTCAAAGCACGTATTAGTCTAAATCAGCACCGTTAGATTCAAATACTTTCTTGATATAATTATAAGATTTCTTTGGAATACGTTTCATATCTCTTAGATCTTTGTTTGTTCTATTGACATAAACGAATCCATAACGCTTATCCATATTACACATACTAGCTAGGATATCAATTGGTCCCCAAGTAACATAACCTAAGCAGTCTACACCATCTTCAAACATAGCGTTTTCCATTTCACGGATATGATCTCTATGATAATTAATACGATAATCATCTTCAATTGTACGACCTTCAGCAAGCATCTGATCTACTTCTTCCTGAGTCATATCTTCACGCCATCCAATACCATTTTCAAGAACGAATACTGGTAAACCTGTTCTATGATGTAAATCATTTAAAGTCCATCTAAATCCAACTGGATCGATTTCCCAATGCCATTCATTGGCTTCACAATGAGGGTTCTGAATCTGCTGTTCATTGACACAGTCGCAAGCTGGTCTTTCATGATCAAATACGCCAGTCTTAACTGTATTAGAACGATAGTAAGAGAATGCGATATAGTCTACTGTATATTTTAATAATTCTTCATCGCCTTCTTCAAATGTTGGCATCCATCCACGGTTTTCTAAGTATGCATTCCAGTAATCAGGATATTTACCCTGTGCAAATGTATCTACAAGGTAACCATTTAATAAGTTATAAGCCTGAGTTGCGAATAAATTATTTTCTGGACTATTATCATAAGCATAAACATTAGTAATAGCACCCATACCACAGAACTTAGCATCTGGCTGCATTTCTCTTAAAGCACGTACTGCCTTACAATGAGCCATCATAACATTATGGTTAACCTGGTATAAATGTTTAGGAAGACTTACACCTTCAGGAATTTCTTCAGCATTAGAAACTCTTAACATCATTGAATGAAGGTTCTGTTCATTGAATGACATCCAATGTTTAACTCTATCACCGAATCTTTCAATACATACTTTCGCATATCTTTCAAAACAGTCTACAACATATCTTGAAGCAAAACCATTGTAGTTCTTTACAAGATGATAAGGCATATCGAAATGTACTAAAGTGATCATTGGTTCAATACCTGCAGCAAGTAACTTATCAATTAAATCACTATAGAATTTTACACCTTCTTCGTTTACTGGTTCATCTAATGTACCATTAGGAATAATACGGCTCCAGCAGATTGAGAAACGATAGAAGTTGAATCCCATACCTTTCATTAATGCGATGTCTTCATCATAACGAGTGTATTCATCAATAGCATCGTTCCAGTCAGAGAATTCAGGGTTCATTGGTCTTACGTCATAAATACATACACCCTTTCCACCTTCATTTCTGTGTCCTTCAGTCTGGAATGATGATACTGAACCACCCCAGTAAAAATCTTTTGGCATTTTTCTTTCCATTTTATGTGTCTCCTTTATCTTATGAATTCATTCTATCAATCACACCTAAGATATGTAAACAGTTCCAAGGTTGATTATTATAACGTTTCATAAAATATGTAAAAAGAGGACGATTAATGAAACTCCGTTTCATTAATTCAAAAGAAGATACTTAAGATAGTCTTTAATATCCTGTCTTTTGGCTTCTATCTGAAGATAGATATAATCATCACGATAGTCAACCTGCTCCACATAAGTATTCTCATATAGATATTTGAAATCTTCTCCCTTGTCATAAGGGATACCTAATTGGAATGTTTCATAATCTTTAAAGAGAATATGACTGATTTCATCTTCTAACAAGTCTAAACCAGTCTTTTCCTTCGCAGATATAAAGACATAAGGAGATACAGGATGAACATAACCATACTTATTTAAATCAACTTTGTTATAGACATAGATCATTGGTGTATTCTCAACACCTAATTCTTCTAATACCTTATTGGTTGTATCAACCTGTAATTGATAATCTTCAAAGCTAGAATCAACTACATGGAGTAATAAATCAGCTTCCTTAACCTCTTCTAGAGTTGAACGGAATGCCTGAATCAGGTTATGTGGTAAACGTTCAATAAAACCAACTGTATCAGTAAGCAAACATGTATGATTCTTAATCTTGATATTTCTAGTAGAAGTCTGTAATGTCGCAAATAACATATCCTTCTCAAATACTTTTTTCTCTTTATTCTGACATAAGGTATTAAGTAAAGTAGACTTCCCACTATTTGTATAGCCTACTAAGGCAATAACAGGTACATTATTACGTTTACGTCTTTCTCTTTGTGTTTGTCTCTGTTTTACAATTTGTGCGAGTTCTTTTCTTGAACGAGACAATTTTCTAGCAATAATACGACGATCTAATTCAATCTGTTTTTCCCCAGATCCTCTAAAACCAGAACCACCCTGCTGGTGTGACATATGTTCCTGCATACCTACAAGTCTAGGTAATAGATATTGGTCTCTGGCTATTTCTACCTGTAATTTGGCTTCTTTTGTCTGTGCACGCTGTTCAAATATACGAAGAATCAAATCAGTACGATCTGTTACTTCAGTTTGTAATTGATCAGTGAGGTTCTTTACCTGCAAAGGAGATAGTTCATCATCAAAGATGACCATTTCTCCATCTAATCTTAACCTTATTTCTTCTATTTTACCCTTACCAATATAAGTGGCAGGATTGATTTTTTCTAATTTCTGAATAACAACATCTTCTACTTCAATATCGCATGCAATGCATAATGATTTCAGTTCATCTATGTAGAAGGGATTATCCGATGTCATAACTAATATAGCTTTCATTGATATACTTGTTCTACTTAAAAAAGAAGAATTCCTTTCTTTGGACTCGATTCTATTATAACACGAGTTTTAGAAAAGAATTCTTCTAATATTATAGATATCAAAGAGTAGTGATAACTTATTCAATTTATACTATAATAGGCATTGGAGGAAATAAAGTGGTAAAAGAAAAGCGTTCCGAATTATCCAACTAATCGAAACGCTCGTGATTAGAATTATTTCCTTGATTGGATGGATTTTGATTCTAATCAATTTATTCAACTAACTAGGTTGAGAAGCTTGTCCTCTCTTCCCATTACTATTGTAATACCACTTTTCAAAGGAAACAATGAACAAATTAGTTTTAAAAGTAATTGAACTTATTGGACTTATTGCAGCATTAGTATTCTTAATTTCAAACTCATTATAAGGAGAAACCATCATGGCAACTGAAGCACAAAAGAAAGCAAGTGCAAACTATGCAAAGAAGATGACAAAATGTGTTAATCTTGCATTCAATAAGAAAACAGATGCAGATATTCTTGAAAAGCTTGATCAGGTTGATTCAAAAATGGGATATATCAAAAAGCTTATTAGAGAAGATATTGCGAAATCAGAAAGTAACCAGAGTGTTTAAGCTCTGGTTATTTTCATATCAAAAAAAAGCCTAAGAATTTCTTATTAAGCCTGTAAGTAATGAATAATATCTTTCGCATCCTTTGCTTCTAATAAGACCTTCATCGCCTGCTTGTTATCCATCACTGAATAAAGATCCTTCAATGTATTTTTAGTCATCTGCGGTTGCTTAATACTCATCGCAATCATAAATACGATTTGTATCTTATAATGATTCCATATAATAGGATTCTTCAGTGTCGCAATAAGTATCTTAGATTGGAGAATCTCTTTTTCATTACCATGAGGAATCGCAACATCATTACCTAAATCAGTTGCCCTAATCTTCTCTCGGTTAAAGACTGATTCTTTATATTTCTCTGTAACATAGTAATGTTTATGTAATTCATCACATAGACAACTGATCAGATCACTTTAATCGTTGTATTCATCTCTTTTTACCTCCATATGTATCATATAAATTTTATGGAGGATTAACTATAATTTGAACTTCATATCAAAGTCTATTTACAAATAAATAGATATAAACGAATTATTTTGAAAATGAATTTCAAAAAAAGAATGAACATTGATGTCCATTCTTTAATAAGTGATGTAAACTTAATTTAATTATTTACCAAAATATCTATCTAATAAACCTTTTAATGCTTTACCATGTCTTGCTTCATCTCTTGCCATTTCATGAACTGTATCATGAATTGCATCTAAGTTGTTCTTTTTAGCACATGTAGCAAGTTCAACTTTACCAGCAGTTGCACCAAATTCGCAGTCAACACGCCAAGCTAAATTATCTTTAGTAGTCGCTTTCATATTTGGTTCTAAATCTTCACCTAACATTTCAGCAAACTTAGCTGCATGTTCTGCTTCTTCATAAGCAGCTTTTTCCCAATATAAACCAATTTCAGGGTAACCTTCTCTATGAGCGATTCTAGCCATACATAAATACATACCAACTTCTGAACATTCACCTTCGAAGTTTGCTTTTAACTGATCAAAGATAAATTTCTTATCTTCATCTGTGATATCAGGATTGTTCTTTACAGTTTTAGCATAAACACCATATTCATGTTCAGCAGCTAATTTCATTTCACCTTTTACTTCTTCAAACTGATCAGCGCCTACATGACATACTGGACATTCAGCTGGTGCTGCATCTCCTTCATAAACATATCCACACACTTTACATACAAATTTTGCCATATTCTTTTCTCCTTTTTAATTCCTTATTAGGAATGATTACTATTTAATTATAACATAGAATTCTTTAATGTCAATGGATTTGACTTTTTCCTGTAAACAAAAAATTCCCACCACACAAGTGATAGGAATTTGAGTTATTTATTCTACACCAACGATGAATGAGTAAACTGGCTGTTTACCAATATGAACTTCACATTCTACATCTTCATAGTTTTCTTCAATGAAGCTTGCAGCTGCTTCCTGTTCTTCTTCTGTTACATCTTCACCACAAATAAGTGTAACGATTTCAGAATCTTCATCTACAAGATTGCTTAAAACATTCTTTAATGCTTCTAGCTTGTCTGGTACACAAGCCACAATCTTCTTTTCGCACAAAGCCATATAGTTATTTGCTTTAATTTCTAATCCATCAATTGAAGTATCCTTGATTGCGAAAGTTACCTGACCAGTCTTTACATTCGAAATAGCTTCCTTCATTTCTTCAACAGTTTCATCTAATGTTGCTTCTGGATTATACATGATTGCAGCAGATAATCCCTGAGGAATAGTCTTTGTAGGTAATACAACAACATCTACTTCTCCTTCTAATACTGTAGCAGCCTGCTGAGCAGTCATAACGATATTAGAGTTGTTTGGAAGAATGATGACATGCTTTGCATTAACACCCTTGATTGCTTTTACGATATCTTCAGTAGCTGGGTTCATTGTCTGACCACCAGATACAACATGATCACAATTTAATTCAAGGAACATATCCTTAATACCATCACCAGCAGCAACAGAAATAAGAGCCGTTTCCTTTGCAGGAGCCATTGGGATTTCTTCTTCCTTTTCTTCATCAGATACTTCAGTATTCACTACAGTGACCTTAGTGAATTCACCAAAACGAAGACCTGTATTTAAGGCATTACCAGGTTTTAATGTATCTACATTACCAATAACCTTGTTATCTTTCTGTGCTACTTCTACATTCTTACCAGGTAAGTTCTTTAATTCATTGATGAAACCATCTAAGTTGAATGCATTCATCTTTCTTTCATCAATCTTTAATGTGAACTGTACACGATAACCATAAGGCTTTTCTTCTTCCTGTACAATTTCCACATCACTTGCAGCACCAACATTGTCTACCTTTTCAATTACTTCACCAGCAAGAGCAGCCATGAAACCAGTTAATACTAATAATAAACCAGCTCCTCCTGAGTCAACTACACCTACTTCTTTTAATACTGGAAGAAGTTCAGGTGTATTATCTAAAGACTTTTCAGCGCTCTTTACAAAATAAGAGAACCAGTCTTCAATTTCCATATCCGGCTGTACATACTTAGCAGCTGCATCAGCAGCTTCTCTGATAACTGTTAAGATAGTACCTTCTACTGGACGCATAACAGCCTTATAAGCCACTTTTGCACCAGAAGAGAATGCATCAGATAATTCTGTTACATTAGCAGTTTCTTTTCCCTTAAGTGATTTAGCTACACCTCTAAAGATCTGAGAAAGGATAACACCAGAGTTCCCTCTAGCACCCATTAATAAGCCCTTAGAAAGAGTTTTAGCGATATCACCAATAGATGTATCATCAGGAAGCTTTTCTACCTGTTCAGCCCCAGAATTGAATGTAAGAGACATATTCGTACCTGTATCTCCATCTGGTACTGGGAAGACGTTTAAAGCATCTACCTCTGGATGATTATTATGTAATACGATAGCCCCGCTTAAGACCATCTGTTTAAACATTTTACCGTTAATTTCCTTCATGTTCGATCCTCCTAGTCCATTACACGGATGCTCTGAACATAAACATTCACAGCTTCAACATCAATATCTAGAGTCTTTTCTAGTACATATTTAACTTTCTTCTGTACTTCATATACGATTTCAGAAATCTTCACACCGTAACCTACGATAATATAAAGATTAATAATAGAACCAGTCTGACCTTCTTCAACAACAATTCCTTTAGAATAATTATCTTTACCTAGAAGATCATAAAAACCATCCATCATCTTCTGGCTAGCCATACCTACAACACCATAACATTCTGTTGCAGCTCCGCCACAAATAGTAGCAATAACGTCAGTTGAAATATCTATATTTCCAAGATCAGTTGTTTTTTTAATCATATTGATTCCTCCATTTTTATTCTTTTTTCATAATAGTAATTATATATCATATACACAAACATTACAAACAAATAGGATTATAGCAAACAATAAAGATTTTTCAATCCTTATTTTGTCCATATATTCAACTTTTTTTACATTTTGTACAATTTAATAAAAAAAATGATTGATTTTTGATGAGGTAGATGGTAAGATACACGAGTATGTGAAACAAGTAAAAGGATGGTGAATTCAATGTCTAGAAAATGTCAGCTTAGCGGTAAAGGACCTATGTCTGGTAACAACCGTTCTCATGCATTAAACGCTACAAGAAGAAAGTGGAATGTTAACTTACAGAAAGCTACTGTCATCATCGATGGTAAGCCTACAAAGGTAAGAGTTTCTGCAAGACAGTTAAGAACTTTAAGAAAGAGCGCTTAATCGATATAATAATAGAGGCTGGTAACAGCCTCTTTTATTTTACTATGTCTAACACTTCTATGAGTTTGTCTATTTCATATGTGACAGCTTGTGAAGTGTTTTTTTGATGTTCAGGATTAAAGTAGCATGTATCTATTCCTGCGTTTTCTCCACCTTTTATATCACTTGTAAGTGAGTCTCCAATAATAATTGTGGTATCAGGGGCATAGTGAGTCTTTTCTTTAATATAGTTAAAGTAAGTGAGATCAGGCTTTTCATATCCTATATCTTCTGAGATGAATATATCATCGAATAAGTCATAAAGCCCTGTACCCTTTAATTTGCCTAACTGAGCGACTTTTGAGCCATTTGAGGCTGCATACTGCCTGCATTGTGGTTTAAGCGCCAAAATGACTTCTAAGGCATTCTCATTTAAACAATAATATGTGCCCAGTGCTTCCTGATAGTCTTTATTAAACTGTATACCATCAATAGAGACATTTAGCAATGCGAAAAAATCCTCAAAACGTTTTATCATGAGTTCATTTCTTCTTGAATGATCCTTTTCAATCATCTTCCAGCATTCTTTATTGATCTTTTTGTATTCTTCAAATTGTGCTTCTGTCATAGATACACCATACTTCTCTAGACATTTTTCCATGCTGATTCTTTCAGACATTTCAAAATTAAGAAGTGTGCCATCTATATCCCATAATATAGTCTTATATCTCATAATTTCCTCCTTATTTTATTATACAAAAAAGATAGGAATAGACAATATCCCTATCTCTTGAATGATTTCTTGAACTGATCAAAAATAGATTCTTTTTCATCAAGTTCTTTAAGTTTTGTATAAAGGTCTTTTTCTTTCTTGCTGAGCTTCTTAGGAATAGAAACATTGACCTGAACATACTGATCACCATAAGTATCACCACGCATGTTCTTAACACCTTTACCCTTAAGTCTCATGACTGTACCAGTCTGAGTTCCTGCAGGAATCTTCATAGTCACATCACCATAAACAGTAGGTACTTCTACTTCGCAGCCAAGAGTTGCATCCACTGCAGAAACTGGAACTGATATAGAAATATCATTACCATTTCTCACAAAGTATTTATGTGGACGAACATAGATTTCTACATATAAGTCCCCATTAGGTCCGCCATTGACGCCACGCTGTCCTTTACCAGCGACACGTAACTGCTGATGAGAATTAATACCAGCTGGGATAGTTAATTCAACAGTGACATTCTTATTAATATATCCTGAACCATGACAATGTGGGCACTTATCCTTGACTACCTTACCTGTACCATGACAGTCTGGACAGACTGTTTCATTAATGATAGTACCAAATGGTGAACGCTGCTGTACTCTAATACGTCCTGTACCACCACATCTAGAACATGTATGCACATCATTAGGATTCTTCGCACCTGTACCATGACAATGAGAACACTGTTCATCATAGTTAATCTTAAGTTCAGTCTTTTTGCCCTTGATAGCATCCATGAAATCAATTTCTATCTGAACATAACGGTCTTCACCTTTTTGTGGTCCTGTAGGTCTTCTAGAACGTGACTGTCCTCCGCCAAAGAATGAACCGAAGATATCACCAAAGTCCATATCTTCAAATCCACCAAATCCCTGGCCACCAAATCCTCCAGCACCTGCACCACCCTGTTCAAATGCTGCATGTCCATAACGGTCATAAGCGGCCTTCTTATTCTCATCAGAAAGAACTTCATAGGCTTCATTGACTTCCTTGAACTTTTCTGCTGCATCAGGCGCCTTATTCACATCAGGGTGATATTTCTTTGCCATCTTACGATAGGCACGTTTTATTTCATCTTTCGAAGCATCCTTGGATACACCAAGGACTTCATAGTAATCTCTCTTATCTGCCATAAATCACACCTCATTTAATATAAGCCAAGGGGATTTCCCTTGGCTTTCTTGTTAGTTCTTTTCAGTAAAATCTGCATCAACGAAATCATCGTTATTGTTGTTAGATGAAGTGTCTGCACCTGCTGTGTTACCAGCATTCTGCTGCTGATACTGAGCAGCAGCCATCTGCTGAGCAATCTGTTCAAGTTCGCTCATCTTAGATTCAAGAGTAGCCATATCATTATTATCTAATGCAGTCTTAAGTTCATCTCTTAAAGCTGTAGCCTGGTTCTTCTGATCTTCTGGAAGGTTAGCACCCTGTTCAGCTAAAGCCTTATCAATCTGGTTGATCATAGCTTCTGCTTTGTTCTTAGTTTCGATGTCTTTACGTTTCTTTTCATCGTCAGCTTTGTTGCTTTCTGCTTCCTTAACCATTCTATCGATTTCTTCTTCACTTAAACCTGTAGAGTTCTGAATAGTGATAGACTGTTCTTTGTTTGTCTTCATATCTTTTGCTTTAACGTTTACGATACCGTTAACGTCGATATCAAATGATACTTCAATCTGAGGAACGCCTCTTGGAGCTGGTTCAATACCATCAAGTTTGAATAAGCCTAACTGCTTATTATCCTTAGCCATAGCACGTTCACCCTGTAACACGTTGATATCTACAGCTGGCTGGTTATCAGCAGCAGTTGAGAAGATCTGTGATTTAGTAGTTGGGATAGTTGTGTTACGTGGGATTAATACTGTCATAACACCACCCATTGTTTCGATACCAAGTGATAATGGTGTAACATCAAGTAATACGATATCTTTAACATCACCAGTGATTACACCACCCTGGATTGCAGCACCCATAGATACTACTTCATCAGGGTTAACTGACTTGTTAGGTTCTTTTCCTAATAATCTCTTAACTGATTCCTGTACTGCGATAATACGAGTAGAACCACCAACTAATAAGATCTGGTCGATTTCTGATGGAGTTACTTCAGCATCAGTTAATGCCTGTCTTACTGGAACTTCAGTTTCAGCAACTAAATCAGCTGTTAATTCATCGAATTTAGCTCTTGTAAGAGTCATATCTAAATGAAGTGGTCCATTTGCACCAGCTGTGATATATGGTAATGAGATCTGAGTCTGCATCATACCAGATAAGTCTTTCTTAGCCTTTTCTGCAGCATCTTTAACTCTCTGCATAGCCATCTTATCAGCGCTTAAATCAACACCGTTTTCTTTCTTGAATTCAGAAACCATGTAATCCATGACTTTCTTATCGAAGTCATCACCACCTAAGTGGTTGTTACCTGCAGTTGCTAATACATCGAAAGTACCATCAGCTAAGTCAAGGATAGATACATCGAATGTTCCTCCACCTAAGTCATATACTAATACTTTCTGTTCCTGATCTGCTTTATCTACACCATAAGCAAGTGCAGCTGCAGTAGGTTCGTTGATAATACGTTCAACTTCAAGACCAGCAATCTTACCAGCATCCTTAGTAGCCTGACGCTGTGAGTCATTGAAGTAAGCTGGAACTGTGATAACTGCACGAGTGACAGGTTCACCTAAATAGCTTTCAGCAGTAGCCTTTAAGTTCTGAAGAATCATTGCTGAAATTTCTTCTGGTGTATAATCACGACCATTAACATGTTCTTTATAGCTTGTACCCATATGTCTCTTAATTGATGCAACTGTATCAGGGTTTGTAACTGCCTGACGCTTTGCAGCTTCACCAACGATGATTTCACCGTTCTTGAATGCAACAACTGATGGAGTTGTTCTCATTCCTTCAGGGTTTGCAATAACTTTTGCTTCACCATTTTCCATTACACTGACACATGAATTTGTTGTACCTAAATCAATACCAATAACTTTACTCATAATAAGTTCTCCTCCTATTAATCCTTATTCACTTTCACTAAAGTTGCTCTAATAACTCTATCTTTTAACATATAACCTTTTTGTAATTCTTCAGTCACGACATTTGGACCAAAGTCAGGATTGTCATCCTGCATCACTGCCTGGTGTATATTAGGATCAAATTCCTTACCCTGTGCTTCAATCACAGTTACACCATTCTTACCAAGAATATTCATCATCTGGTTTAAAATCATCTTATTACCTTTGAGAATATTCTTTGCTTCTTCGCTTTCAGGTTCTACAGTTAATGATCTTTCATAGTTATCAATAACTGGCAATAACTCTTCAATAAAAGACTGCATTGCATACTTTAACTGATTTGCATGTTCTGTCTTAAGTCTTTTCTTTAAGTTTTCCATATCAGCGAATACTTTATAATAATCTGTCTTCCACTGGTTGATTTGAGATTCTAAATCTTTAATCTTTTCATCTTTAGGATCTACTGTTTCTTCAGTTGTTTCTTCTTTTACTTCTTCAACTGCTTCTTCAGTTTCTTCAACAGCTTCGTCTTTCTTCATTTCTTCTGCCATGGTCTCACCTCTTCTACTCATCATTTTCCTTGATGATTCTTTCTATATTTTCAGTAATATATTCTACAAGCGATACAACTTTCTTGTAAGGCATACGCGTTGGACCGATTACAGAAATCGTTCCTTTGTTAGCTCCTCCTGTATCAAAAGAAGATGAAATAACAGATACGTCATCAAGTCCAGATACATTTGAATCATCACCAATCAACACCTTGATGCCATCGTCATCTGTTGGTGCTAAGAAATTCCAATTTGACGAATTTTCAAATGCACTCACTAATTTTCTTAACTTGTTGACATCATTGTATTCTGGTTGATATAACAAATGATCTTTACCAGAGAAATATACATTGTTTCTTGCGAATTTCATAAATGCTTCTAAGAAAGCATTAAACAAGATTTCATGTTCCTTGATTCTCGTATTGAGGATTGGCTTGACATCGTTTTCTAATTTATCTGCTACCTGATTGATTGGTGTACCTACTAGTGTATCATTCATTACTGATACACAAGCCTGTAAATCATCTAGACTCAATGTCTCAGATAAAGTGAAAACTCGATTTTCTACATGTCCCTTATCCGTCACTATGATGGCTGTCACATTTCTTGTTCCAATTGGAACAAGTGTGATGTTCTGCAGACATTCATAGCTTGAATTAGGTCCTAGAGCAACCGCCGTCAGATCAGTCAACTGGCTTAACATTTCGCAGCTTTCTTTAATCAAACTATTTAATGATTGATGTGTATCACTAAAGATTGTTGCAACCTGATTTTTCACCTGTTCGTCGACATTTGGCTGAAGCAAAGTATTGACATAATAGTAATATCCCTTCTTAGAAGGAACACGACCAGAAGATGTATGTGTCTTCACTAGAAAGCCAAGTTCTTCAAGCTTGCTCATTTCATTTCGGATAGTGGCGCTTGAATAAGGTAATTCATATTTTGTCATCAATAGCTTAGATCCAACAGGTTCTGCTGTTTCAATAAACTCTTCGACAATATATTTAAATATTAGCATTTGTCTTGCCGATAGCATCCTCAAGCACCTCCTTAGCACTCTTTTTCCTCTTGTGCTAGATTCATTATACATTCTTTTTTAGCAGTGTCAAGACTTTAGTGCTAGTTTCTGCAAAAAACGGTTTCCCTTTTTTGAGAAACCGTTAAGCTATTCTGGCAAGAAATCTAGAAGAATGGAATTAAGAAGATCAAGCGTATGATTTGTTTTTAAATGCTTATTTTCAATAATCAATAATTGATTTTCTAGGTTCTTAGTAAGAGCTTCTTTATATACTTCTTCTATTGAACGATGATATCTTCTTTTAAATTCATCGAGGTCCAATCCCTCTTCTAGACGCAAGGACATCATGAGGTGATTAAACATTGTATCTTCGATTGTTTCTTTTTCTATATATATTGTATTCTTTTCCTGCAAATAATCAGTAAGACTACGCGAGTGCGAGATGAGTTCATCATCTATTTTACCAGTCGCACCTATCCCCACACCATAATAGTTCTCATAATGCCAGTAGACTTTATTATGTTCTGATTCATGATCCCTTAACGCATAATTAGATACCTCATAACGATGAAAACCTGCATGATGAAGTGTTTCTACAATATAATCACTCCATATTCCTTCTGTTTCTTCATCAAGAGGTTCATAGTTGTCATAAAGTCTAGTATGTTCTTCTAATATAAGCGAATAATAAGATAAATGATTGATAGGAAGTGATAAGGCAGTATTTAAGTCTTCCTTCACATCTTCTAGTGTCTGTCCTGGAAGTCCATACATGAGATCAAGAGAGATATGCTTAAAGCCAATAGCCTTCGCATTTCTTACGACTTCTTTTGCAATATCGGAGGTGTGATAACGTTCAATTCTTTTTAATAATGTATTATTAAATGTCTGTACACCAACACTTAAGCGATTGACACCATGACTATGCATAGTTTCTAGTTTATCTAGCGTGGCTGATTCAGGATTGACTTCTATTGTATATTCAACAGTTTCATCACCTACAAAAGGATCTATCATATTCAATAATGTCTTTAATTGATTTAAAGAAAGAGCACTCGGTGTCCCTCCTCCTATATAAATTGTTCTCATAATATGATGAGGAAGTGCATCAAGTTCTTTCTTTAAACAGTTCAAATATTTTTCTACAAATTCTTCACGATAATACACCTTTGCGAAATCACAATAAGAACATATATGATCACAAAAAGGAATATGAATATAAAGTGCTTTAGTTTCCATATTATATCCTCATCAAGAAGAGTTCGAGTCCTCTAAACTTATCTACTGTACCAGTCTTGATAGCATAATCAAGTTCAGATAAGGCATAGAGTTTTTCCATCAGTTCAGTGATATCAAAATGAGCAGCATTTTTACGGATTGGATAGATGGCACGTGGATTAAGACCTAGCGCTGAGGCAATATCATTATCACGATAGCCCTTCTTGCTCATAATAGAGACCTGGTAGAGATTACGCAAAGAATTCGCAATTAAACCTATGAGTTCTAAAGGATCATGTTTTTTAGAAATCAAATCCTGATAAACACGCATTGTGTTTCTTAAATCATGATTCAATAATGCATTAGTTAACTTGAAAACGTCCTCTTCAATACGTGGTGGTACAAGTCTTTCAACATCTTCCTTCTTTATACTATGTGTATATAAACATAGTTTTTCTACTTGATTAGAAATAGTCAAAAGATCATTACCACAACGGTCCAACAATAAAGCAAGCGCATTATCTTCAATAGAGGCATTTCTATGAACTATTGCTTCTCTAGTCGCTTTATAAAGCTGATTGAAGGTTAGTTTCTCCATTTCATACCATTTGGCATGCTGACGTAATGACTTGACGACTTTCTTTCTTTCATCAAAGTTACGCTGATCCTGATAGATCACAAATACAGTTGAGGGATTATCATGCTCAATATAATCTAAAAACAACTTGATATCTTCATCTGTCACAAGCTTCTTTTTAGGTTTTTCTTTTGTAAGAAAAATAGGATTCTTTAAAACAACCATCTTATATTCTGTAATAAAAGGCTGTGTTAAAGCATCTTCTATGATTTCCTTCATTGGTGTTTCACCTGCGTGATAAACCATATAGTTCATATCATCACTTGTACATTGATATTTCTTCTTTAAATCCTCTAACCTTTGAGCGAGTAATAGTTTTTCTTCTCCATATAATACAATATTCATAGTTCTCCATCCTTTTGTCCTATTCTACCATAGATTCATTAATAACGGTAAATAAGATGTTCTCCTAAATAAGTGATAATAGAAAAGCTGCCATCAAGATCAGTACGTAATATCTTAATCTTTCTTTCCTCTAAACGTTTAATCACAATGTGAGCTGGATGTCCATAAAGATTATGTTCTCCTACACCAATCATCGCGATACGTGGATGCACCATTTGAAAGAAAGTAACTGAAGAAGAATAGCCACTACCATGATGTGCGACCTTTAAAACATCAATATCTATTTTTCCATATTTCTTATAAAGATCTTCTTCTACATTACTTGGGATATCTCCAGTAAACAAATAAGTATAGCCTCCTGTTGTGACTAACATAACTAATGAGTTTTCATTGGTAGAAGGATAAATGACATCACTCTTAAGCATCTTGATAGTAATAAGTTTATTCTTTTCTTCTTCCTGATACGTATCAATGATGCGCTTGACTTGATATTTCTTCTTTAATGACTCTAAGGCTCCATAATGATCATAATCATGATGGGATATATATACTCTATCAATATACGGAACACCCTGTGATTTAAGAAACGGAATGACATTATGAGAGGCAATGTCATATTCCCTGTTACCTCCTGTATCGATGAGATAATTGCCTTGATTAAAAGGAAGACGAATCAATGAACAATCTCCCTGCCCTACATCAATTGTAGAGACCTGGGTATAAGGCTTATAGATACTATATATATGGAAACTGAGCATAAGTGCACATAACAGAGACATAGAAAACTGTATACTCTTCTTCTCTTCCAACAATAAGAAGATATTAAATAAGATAGCATAGTAAAGAATAATGAATGAGAGTGTTGGTTTCTGGAAGATGATTTCCGCATTGAATGAAGTAATAAAGTTCAAGATCATCTGCTGATAAGTGATCATCATCTTCATAATAAGATTTATTGGAAAAATAAGAGAAATAAGTGTTACAACATAAAAGCATGAAATAAAAGGAGAAAGAAGAACAGTTAAAAAATATGAAAAGATATTGATAGAGAAGTTAAGCGTAAGGACAATGGGAATACCACCTAAATAGATAAGGAAAGAGCGATATGGGAAATGTTTTGTCATAATGACAAGAAAATAGATAAAATAAGAGAAGACAAAAGAAATACTGAAGATGATGTAAGGATTCTTAATAACATTAAATAAAACAAGAAATGAGAGTACATCTAATTGATTGAACTTCTCTTTTACAAGATCATAGCCGACAAGCATATAAAAAGCACGATGTAAGGATATATTATAAGGTATAGAAAAGACATAGAAGCCTATAAGTATTTTGATAATGATATCCGCAATATCCTCACGTACAATCGATTTAATAAGACCGAGACATTTGTAAAGCAAATGAATATGCATGCCTGAGAGAGCGAACATATGTACAAGAGAAAGACTTGTTAGTAAAGAATAGTCTTCTTTAATCGCTTCATCTTTAATACCTAGAATAAAAAGCTTTTGATAGCTTTTTATAGATTTTGAGGAAGAGAACTGTTTTTCTAGTAATTGATAAAAGGAAGGATGAGATGAAACAGAAGTCACATGAGTGATTTTAGCCTTTGCGACAATTTGATTGGCTTTAAGTGAATGATATTCATCATAGCCAATCGGATCTTTACGATGCTTAATATCTAGAAAATTAAGTTTTACAAGTACTTCATCATTATATTGAAATTTATGATCTGTATAGGCTTTAATCTTCCCATAATCAGTGTTTAAAACAACATAATTATCTCTTATATCTTTCACCTTTCCTGAAACAATAGAAGGTACTTCTGGTGAAGTGACTGGTCTTAATATAATAGGTATTAAAAAAAGAAGAAACAACATTCTTCTTCCAAAGCGTTTGATGAGATATATGAAATAAACTAGTAGAAATATATAAAAGAGTGGATGAACAAGATATGCAACAGCGAGTAATAAGACAAATACAGCATAATACACTAAATGGTATCTTAAAGGCATAGATAGTCACGATAGATGAGATATTTCTTCTCACCAATTCCTTGTATGTTCATGATATCTTCTATTGCATAGAAGGGTTGTATCTGTCTGTAGTCAATAAACTTCTGTGCTGTCTTTTCTCCCACTCCTTTTAAAGTCATAAAGTCTTCTAATGTACCTTTATTGAGTGAAATCATGTTTGCTCTTTTTTCCGGTAAGTAAAAACGCATTTCTGCCTGAATACTTCTATTCATATTTAAAGAATCCATACATGCATTCTCTTTCACTCCTACTTCCTTTACTAAATCACTCATCGTCATACCTTCTTTAATAGGCACTTCACCTGTCTTGTTAAAAGCACCTTCTAATGTGATATAGACTTCTGATTTTTGTGTAGAGCTGACTTTTTCAGGTTTTTGATAACTATATATAAATGAGGCAATACTTAAAAGAATCAACCCTATAATCTTAATTTGACGCATAAAAAAAGAGAATTAAATTAATTCTCTCTTGTAATATGAAAATGTCTATAAGCAAGATCTGTCGCAATTCTGCCTCTTGAAGTACGTTTGATCAAGCCTTTTTGCAGCAGGTAAGGTTCATAGACATCTTCCAATGTCATTCTTTCTTCACCAATACTTGCAGCCAGTGCTTCTAAGCCTACTGGTCCACCCTGGAAACGATTGATAATACCAAGTAGGTATTTATGATCGACATCATCTAATCCTAGATTATCGACCTTTAAACGGTCTAGTGCCTGCATTGTACGGTCCTTTGTGATGATTTCATCACCATAAAACTGTGCAAAGTCTCTTACACGTCTAAAGAGTCTATTCGCAATACGTGGTGTTCCTCTTGAACGTCTGGCAAGTTCCATCTTGGCTTCTTCTTCCATAGTCATACCATAGACTTTACTTGTACGAGAAATGATATCTCTGAGTTCTTCATCTTTATAATAATCAAGTTTTGCCACAATTCCAAAACGGTCACGTAATGGAGCAGAGATATCTCCTGCACGTGTAGTCGCACCAACAAGAGTAAAAGGAGGTAAATCAATACGTACAGAACGTGTTGTGGCTTCTTTACCAATCATGACATCCACACAGAAGTCTTCCATAGCTGGATAAAGTATTTCTTCTACTACCTTATTAAGACGATGGATTTCATCAATAAAGAGCACATCACCTGGTTCTAGAGATGTAAGTAATGCAACTAGATCTCCTGTTTTTTCAATAGAAGGTCCTGTTGTAATCTTGATATGCGTTCCCATCTCATTCGCAATAATCATTGACATAGTCGTTTTACCAAGTCCTGGAGGGCCATAGAATAAAACATGATCAAGCGTCTCATCACGCATCTTAGCCGCACCTACAAAGACACGTAGGTTTTCCTTTAAATCATGCTGACCGACATATTCATCAAAAGAAGCCGGTCTTAAAGAGCTTTCTTCATCTTCAATATGTTCATTTGTATCTAAAATATCACGATCCATAAGATTCTCCTTTCATTATTGTGTTAATAAGGCCAATGCACGTTTGACATAGCCATTTGTATCTAAGTTTTCACCAGATAAGACTTTCATTGCCTTTTCTACATCACTTTGTTTATAACCTAATGCAATTAATACTTCAGTCGCTTCTTCATAATCTGGAGAACCTAGAGGCTTCATTGCACGTTTATCAAACTTACCATGTAAGTCAAGAATGATCTGCTGTGCAGCTTTAGGCCCAATCCCTGGTATCTTCTTTAAATAAGCTGTATTTTTACCTTCTATGGCATCAATAATCGCATCAATCTCACCTGTCGCAAGAATACCAATAGCTGTCTTACAACCTATCCCCTTTACTAGAATAAGCTTCTGAAATAATTCTTTTTCTTCTTTTTTCTTAAAGCCAAATAAAGTAATATCATCCTCTTTGACCTGCTGGTAGATATAGACTGTTGCATCATCACCCTTTTTAAAATTATAAGGATTAGACACATGTACTTCATAGCCTATTCCATGATTATCTATGACAATATGATCTGAATACAGATCTGCAATGATTCCTTTGATATAACTATACATAAAAAATCTCCTTTGCGCATTTCATAATTCTATCATATGTCAAAAAAAAATACCATTTCTAGAAATGGTATTAGTTATAAAATTCGAATTCGAAGTCATATAGGCGTACAGTATCGCCATCTTCACAGCCTGCTTCTCTTAATGCATCATCGATACCCATATTACGGATCTGTAATGCGAATCTCTGGAAGCCATCATCTGTAGTAAATGATGCCATCTGTACAAGTCTTTCAACCTTCTTACCAGTGACTTCCCATACACCATTACCCTTGTTGTGGATAGTGAATGGTTTTTCTTCTTCCTTATAAGTATAAAGAACACTTTCCTGTTCTTCTTCCTGATTAAAGAAGTCTGGTGCAGTTTCTAATGCATCAGCCACTGCATAAAGTACAGCATCAATACCTTCATGGATAGGTGCAATGATTGGGAATACTTTCTGATCTCCAAGCTTTTCCTGGAATTTCTTTAAGTTTTCTTCTGCTTCATCACCATCCATCTTATTTGCGACAATGATCTGTGGTCTTTCTAATAGACGATATTCATATTCACCTAATTCTTTATTAATAGTGACATAGTCTTCATAAGGATCTCTTCCTTCGCTGCCGCTCATATCAATAATATGTACGATAACACGACATCTTTCGATATGTCTTAAGAACTGATGACCTAAACCTTTACCCTGTGATGCACCTTCAATAAGTCCAGGTAAATCAGCCATGACAAATGAACGACCATCCTTAACCTGTACAACACCTAAATTAGGCACGATAGTAGTAAAGTGATAATCAGCAATCTGTGGTCTTGCTTTTGAAACAACAGATAATAAAGTAGACTTACCAACACTTGGGAATCCTACTAATCCAACATCAGCAAGTAGCTTTAATTCTACTCTTAAGTTGAATTTTTCACCTGGTTCACCGTTTTCACAGATCTTAGGTGCTGGATTACGTGATGAAGCAAATCTTGCATTACCACGACCACCACGGCCACCTTTTGCGATTACAGCACGCTGACCATCTTTTGTAAGATCGGCAATAATATTGCCTGTATCGTCATCATAAACACAAGTGCCCACTGGTACTCTGATGACTAAATCATCAGCATCCGCACCATGCATCTTTTTAGCATGACCTTTTTCACCATTCTGGGCTTTATATTCACGATAATATCTTAAATCTAATAAAGTAGATAATGAGTTTGTTGCAACGAAGATAACACTTCCGCCACGACCTCCATCTCCTCCAGATGGACCTCCTTTAGGAACATGTGCTTCACGTCTGAATGCAACTGTACCATTACCACCAGTACCAGCTTGAACATAAATCTTAACGCGATCAATAAATTTCATGTATCCACCTTCTTTCTTCAAAAAAAGAATCCCATAGGGGATTCTTGAGATTAAGCTACTGGGTAAACAGATACCTGTTTCTTGTTTTTACCAAGTCTTTCGTATTTAACGACACCATCAACTTTAGCGAATAAAGTATCGTCTCCACCTTTACCAACATTAGTACCAGGATGAACCTTTGTACCTCTCTGTCTATAAATAATTGAACCAGCTGTGCAAGTCTGTCCATCAGAAAGCTTAGCACCTAAACGCTTTGATTCAGAGTCACGACCGTTCTTAGTAGAACCTACACCCTTTTTAGAAGCGAATAACTGTAAATCTAACTTTAACATAGTATTATACCTCCCTAGTGTTAATTTTAACATATTGTTCATATGAGTATTCAACAGTTTCTAGAATTTTTATTAAAGTTTCTAGAATAATCTGATAATCTTCACGATTATTGAATATCTCGAAATAAGAGTAACCACTCTCTACATTGGCAAGATTGCCATCTTTCATGAAGCCTTTGGCTTCAAGCATATTGTAAATACCTACTACTGCAGTACTGATTCCAGCACATGCAAGATCTTTACCATATTCATCTTGACCAGCATGTCCTTCAACCTTAACAGATTGAATCTGACCTGCATGATACACGACATCTACATGAGTCATTAAGCGTTAATTTCTTTGATTGTTAACTTAGTATAAGGCTGTCTATGACCCTGTTTCTTATGATAATGCTTCTTAGGCTTATATTTGAATACAGTGACTTTCTTTTCCTTACCCTGTTTTTCAACAGTTGCAGTAACCTTAGCGCCTTCTACATAAGGATGACCAACTTTAACACCGTTATCACCAACTAAAAGAACCTTTTCGAAAGTGTATTCAGTGCCTTCTTCAACATCTAACTTTTCTACAAAAATAGTATCTCCGGCTTCAACCTTTAACTGTTTTCCACCAGTTTCAATAATTGCGTACATCAGTGTACCTCCTTCATATTTTTTTCTCTTAGACTCGCCAACCAAGGCAGCACTTGCATTTAATACCTCTTATGTGCGGTTGTAGTCAGAGGTCTACAACGCTGATTATAATATCATTTATTACCCTTATCGTCAATATTTTTTTCGATTTTCTTGAATTCTTGTCTAGGACAGGTGCGATTATAGACTTCTCTTAAGTGTTCTTGTGAGACATGAGTATAAATCTGAGTTGTTGATAAAGAGGAATGTCCTAGTAATTCCTGTACAACACGAATATCCATGCCTGCATCAAGTAAATGAGTCGCAAAGGAATGACGGATCGTATGAGGATGAATCTTACGTAAAGGATCATAGAGATACATTGTGCGATCAATAATATTCTCTACCCCTCTATTTGTCAGCTTCTTACCTCTTCTATTCACAAATACATAATCATGTATTTCATGATATTCATTCATGATGCTCATTCGATCATCATTGATATACTGCATTAACCATTTTTTCGCATAATCATGAAATGGTATTTCTCTTTCTTTACTTCCTTTACCAAGCACTCTAATCATCTGTCGATTAAAATCAATCTGTGATAATCGCAGTGTGACTACTTCACTGACTCGAAGTCCTGATGCATACATCAATTCTAGAAGTGCTTTATTTCTTACGCCTAGAGATGTATGGATATCAATGGAGTCTAGATAACCCATCATTTCATCTACATAAAGAAAATCAGGATTTCTAGAGCCTGTCTTTAATGAATGCACCTGAGCGAAAGGATTAGAGGCTACAATGTTCTGCTTGCATAAATATTTAAAAAATGATCTTAAAGAGCTTAAATAATGATTGATTGTAGTATGAGATAAACGTTTCTCATTTAAATGAATCAGATAATTCTGAATCACATAGTAATCTACTTCCTGTAAAGTAATACTTTCTTTTCCTATAAATAAGAGAAAGTCTGTGAGTTCTCTTTCATAGGATTGTAAAGTGAGTACAGAATAGTTCTTTTGATATTTAAGATAGTGAAGAAAAGCTTTCTTTTCATCCATTGATGAATTCTTCCATCTTTTCTAATGCACGCTGTGCATATTTTTCTTTCTTTTCTTTTTTCTTCACTTTACCTTCTAAATCAGGAAGAATACCAAAGTTAGCCTTCATCGGCTGGAAATCACTAGGAGATGCATGAGTAATATAGTAAGCAAGAGATCCCATGACTGTTTCTCTAGGATAGACAAGTAGTTCTTCTCCCTTTAAGTATCTCACCATATTCTTACCAGCTACGATACCACTCTGTGCTGATTCTACATAACCTTCAACCCCTGTCATCTGACCAGCAAAGAATAGATCTTCACGATTCTTGAACTGATATGTAGGATTTAAGTAAGTAGGTGAATTAAAATAACAATTACGATGCATAATACCATAACGGACAATAGAGGCATTTTCTAACCCTGGAATCATATGAATAATACGGTCCTGTTCACCCCATTTTAAATGTGTCTGGAATCCTACAATATTATAAAGAGAACCTACCGCATTATCCTGTCTTAACTGAACAACTGCTTCAAAACGCTGACCATCCTTTTCTAATCCAACAGGTTTCATTGGACCAAAGAGTAATGTCTGTTTACCTCTTCTTGCGATTTCTTCAAATGGCATACAGCCTTCAAAGAACTTTTCTTCAAAGTCATGAGGCTTTACAACTTCCGCATTGATAAGCGCATCATAGAAAGCATCAAATTCTTCCTTATTCATCGGACAGTTGATATATTCTCCATCACCCTTATCATAACGTGATTTATAAAAAGCTTTACTAAAGTCAATAGATTCTTTTGTGACAATAGGTGCTGCTGCATCATAGAAATAGAAATAATCCTGATTACCCATCATATTCATAATTTCCTTTGCAAGTGCATCACTTGTTAAAGGGCCTGAGGCAATAATAGTAGGTCCTTCTGGAATATGAGTCACTTCTTCACGATGTACAGTGACTAAAGGATGATTTTCAATAAACTCTGTCACTGCACGAGAGAACCCTTCACGATCCACTGCCAAAGATCCTCCTGCAGGAACTGCATGATCTCTTGCCATCTTGATAATCAAGCTGTCATTCATTGTCATTTCCTGTTTTAATACACCAACTGCATTCTTTAATCCATCAGCACGTAATGAATTAGAACATACAAGTTCAGCAAAATCACTTGTCTTATGTACATCTGTCTTCTTGACTGGTCTCATTTCATATAGATGTACTGGAATACCTTCTTTAATAAGCTGGTAAGTGGCTTCTACACCAGCAAGTCCACCACCAACAACGTTTACTTCCTTGATCATATTTCCTCCAATGAAAGAAAATGAACTGCATGGGCAGTTCATTATTCTTCTTTCTTTTTCTTTTCTTTAATAATTGTTTTACACTTTGGATAATTAGAGCAGGCTTTAAATGGTCCAAAACGACCCTTCTTCCATACAACTGGACTGCCACAGTTAGGACATGTTTCTCCTGTCTCTTCAAGCTTCTGAGGCTTGATATATTTACATTTAGGGTAATTAGAACATGCTTCAAAGCGTCCAAATCGACCCATCTTATAGATCATTGGAGAACCACATTCAGGACATGTCTCTCCTGTTTCTTCATTGATCTTATTTTCATCAGCCTTGACATATTTACATTCTGGATAATTAGAGCAGGCAACAAATTCACCATAACGACCCTTTCTAACTACAAGGTCTCCTCCACATTCAGGACACTTCTCACCTGTCTTTTTAGGTTCAACCTTTTCCATACCATCATAGGCTTTTTCTAATAATGGTTCAAATGCGTCTTCGAATTGAGTGAGGGCATGAACATAAGTTTCCTGTCCCTTCGCAATTTCATCCAGCTCATTTTCCATCTTTGCGGTATAGTCTACATTGATGATTGAATCAAAATATTCTAACAGCTTCTTATTTGTGAAAAGCCCTGATTCTGTTGGCTTGAATGTTTTCTTTTCAAGAGTTACATATTCTCTTGTCTGGATTGTATCAATAATAGTCGCATAAGTAGAAGGACGACCAATACCTAATTCTTCCATTGCCTTGATGAGCTTTGCTTCTGTATAACGAGCAGGTGGAGTAGTAAAATGCTGCTCCTTATTGATTTTCTTGGCATCAATCGCTTCATTTTCACTCATATCTGGGAGTAGTTCATTCTTACTCTTATCATAATCTCCATAAACCTTTAACCATCCATCAAACTTTAAGATAGAGCCTGATGCATTAAACTTATAATCATTATTATCGAATACGAGAGATGTACTTGCAGACTGGCTTGGTGCCATTAATGATGCAAGTGCACGTGCATAGATCAATGAATAAAGCTTATATTGTTCAGGTGTAAGGTATTTCTTAATACTTTCTGGAGAACGATCAATACTTGTAGGACGGATTGCTTCATGGGCATCCTGTACATTTTCAGTCTTCTTAGATACCTTAACACTTCCTACATATTCTTTACCATATGTCTTTTCAATATAATCCATTGCAGCTGCAGTGAATTCTGGTGATAAACGAATAGAGTCTGTTCTCATGTAGGTAATCAAACCGACTGTTTCAGTTCCGATATCAATCCCTTCATAAAGCTTCTGGGCAATGGACATTGTACGTCTTGCCTTGAATCCAAGCTTAGAAGAGGCTTCCTGCTGAAGTGTTGAAGTAATAAATGGTGCATAAGAGTTTCTTTTCTTTGTAGTCTTCTTGATTTTCTCAACAGTAAATGTTGAACCTAATGCATCATAAATATTCTGTGCTTCTTCACCATTATGGATTTCTAGCTTGTCTGTTTTATACTTTGACAGTTCTGCCTTGAATGGAATATTGTCTTTCTCAAACTCAGCATCAATCTTCCAGAATTCTTCTGGTACGAATGCATCAATTTCTGCTTCTCTTTCACAGATCAATCTTAAAGCGACAGACTGTACACGACCTGCAGACTTAGACTTGATTTTTCTCTGTAAGAGTGTAGAAAGCTTAAAACCAATAATTCTATCAAGAACACGTCTTGTTTCCTGAGAATGAACAAGATCCATATCAATCTTACGAGGATTTTCAATCGCATTTGTGACTGCGTTCTTTGTGACTTCGTGGAATTCTACTCTTTTTGTAGTGGCAGGATCTAATCCTAACACTTCTGCTAAATGCCATGAGATGGCTTCTCCTTCACGGTCCGGATCGGTTGCGAGATAAACATCATCTGCTTTTTTGGCAGCTGCTTTTAATTCTTTTACTACATCTTTCTTATCTTTACTAATAACATAATGAGGCGCAAACTCATTTTCTATATCTACACCTAAGCGACCTTTACCAGACATTGCAAGGTCTCTAATGTGGCCCTTTGATGACTTAACTACAAAATCATCGCTTAAGTATTTACTAATTGTTTTAGATTTAGATGGTGATTCGACAATAACTAAATGACTCATACATCTAACCTCCTTCATCACCTTATAATATGGGAATTTTTTATTTTGTCAACATCTTAGTGAGAATAAGAAGCGAAACGCTTCTTATTCTTCCAAGATATCTTCTACATTCATAACGAGTTTTGCGCCCTGCTGGATGAGTGCATTACAGCCTTTTGAGTCATAAATACGGCCTGGAACCGCAAAGACATCCTTGCCCTGTTCTAAGGCAAAACCGACTGTAATCATTGTACCACTTTTAATATCGGCTTCAGTGACAAGCAGTTTTTGTGAAAGTCCGGCAATAATACGATTGCGTTTAGGAAAGTAATCCTTACGTGGTGGTGTTTTACCAGGGTACTCACTAATGATGAGTTCATTATGCATAACATAATAAAGATCTTCATTCATTGGAGGATAAGGATAATCAATCCCGCTTCCAAGTACCGCCACCGTATGACCTCTTGATTTAAGCGCTACACGATGACTAACACCATCAATTCCCTTAGCCATACCTGATACTATGACCTTGTCATGCTTTACTAGATCCTCTACAAGAATACGGGTGGCCTGTACACCATATTCACTGCAGTCTCTCTTGCCGATCACTCCGATGCAGTCTCCATCTAACAAAGAGAGAGAACCATAATAATAGAGCACAAATGGAGGACAGTTGATATATTTAAGATGCTGAGGATAATCATCACTAATAATAGTCGTATAAGAGCTCTTTACTGTCGCAAAGAGTTCCTCCTTCAATGATTCATCCACACGTTCCTTACGTTCTAAAGCCTGATAAATCTGATCAAACTGTCCTTTGTACTTTAACGAAAAATAGAGTAGAATATCTTCCACACAATCACCTCCTACTATATCTATTCCTAATAGAAGGCATATTTTCTCAAACAAAAAGAAAGATATTTAATCTTTCTCTTCAAAATCAAATGATAATTGTTCATTCAGTACTTTCTGTACTGGCGCAAAAGAACGACGATGGATTGGTGTCACACCATACTTTTCTAATGCTTCCTTATGAGCTTTAGTGACATAGCCCTTATGTTTTTCAAAGCCATATTCAGGATATTGTTTACCATATTCCTTCATCATACGGTCTCGAGTCACCTTTGCAAGAATGCTGGCTGCCCCAATAGAAATACTTTTCGCATCTCCCTTAATAATAGAAAGATGAGGTATATCTCCTAAAGGCATGGCATCACTTAATGTGAAATCAGGTTCTAATGATGCAATAATACGCTTCATACCAGTACGAGACGCTTCATAAACATTAAGAGTATCCACTTCTTCTACTGATAATACTTCTATTTGATAAGCTAGCGCATTTTCTATAATAAGATCATAAAGTTCTTCTCTTTTCTTTTCTGTCAGTTTCTTTGAATCATTGATACGTTCATCATAGAAATCTTCAGGAAAGATGACACCACCTACAACAAGTGGTCCTGCCATGGGACCTCTACCTGCTTCATCAACACCTAGTATGCGTGAATAACCTGCAGTTCTTGCTTCATTTTCGTATTTTAAACGTTCCTGTTTATTCATCGCCAAGCTCCCATGTAATTTGTCCTAGAGAACCGTTCTTTAAGTCATTAAAGAATGTTTCCTGAACACGGTCATAGTCTGTTTCGCCTCTTAATTTCATAATATGACGATAATCTGAGATATGATCATAAACAGGCAATACCCAGTCTGAATCCAAATCAATAGTGAGATTATAACGCTGTTTTAACATCTCTGGATAATGTTTTGCGAGATATCCAATAGCATGAATAAAGAGATCATCAAGAGGAAGAATTTCCATCTTAATAGAACCGCATAATGCGACATTCATGGCTTTATTGATATCTGTGAATTTAGGTTCTAATACACCTGGTGTATCAAAAAGTTCAAAGTCCTTATCAACACGAATAATCTGCTGAGCCTTTGTGACACCTGGTTTATTTCCTACTGCAGCGGCTTTTCTTTTCGCAATCTTATTAATAAAAGTAGATTTACCTACATTAGGAATACCCGCTACTAGCGCACGAATTGGCTTAGGTTTCAAGCCTCTGGCCGCTTCTTTTTCACGCTTTTCCTTTAACTGATAGCGACACATATTGACAATCTTCTTTTCTTCCTTGAAGTTCTTTAAATCAACTGCGATAGCACTATGCCCCTGTCTTTTAAACTGTGCAATAAGTGCTTCTGTTGCCTTAGGATCAGCTAAATCCTTCTTTGTAAGAATATAAAGACGTGGTTTATTCTTGATCATATAATCAAGTTCTGGATTATGTGTTGAAAAAGGAGCACGTGCATCAACAAGTTCAATCACAATATCTACTAACTTTACTTTACTTTCGATTTCTCTTTGGGCTTTAGCCATATGCCCTGGATACCACTGAATCTGTTTTGCCATAATTTCCTCCTCAATCATTTCTTTTCATATGCTGGAACGGATAAATAATATATCCATTTTTAGCACGAATATCTTCTTTGTGGACCGGTCCAAAATATCTTGAATCATAGGACATAGGACGGTTATCACCTAGAATAAAATATTCATCATGCTTTAACTTAACTCTAAAATCTTTTGTATATTGTGTAAGAGCCAATTCTCTTTTTGATTTCTGAATAAAAGAGAGTGTAAGAAACGGTTCTTTCACATAATGACCATTAATATATAAATGATCATTCTTATAGCTGACTTCTTCTCCTGGAAGACCAATGATACGTTTAATGATATCTTCCTTTAATGCGCTGCTGCGTACATCAACGATATCAAAACGATGAATCTGTTTATGAGATGTAATACCAGTCATTAAAATAAAGTCTCCATCATATATAGTTGGCATCATAGATGTTCCTTTTACTTTGACTGGAAGAACAATAAAAGTAAACAGACATAATATAAGTGTGAATATACCAGGAAGATACAGCTTTTTGAGTTTATTCATAATATAGAAAAAAGAATGGGGTAAGCCCCCATTCTCTTATCGAATTTCTTTAATTCTAGCAGCTTTACCAGATAATCCACGTAAGTAATGTAATTTAGCTCTACGTA
>OIXW01000003.1_pt1 | contig 73166 bp, 61 predicted proteins | sample 1587951 | NCBI WGS metagenome assembly OIXW01 (sample SAMN03283239) | human gut metagenome | biome: human-associated habitat; material: feces | host: Homo sapiens | place: Peru | collected 2012
CCCTTAAACAGGCACTTTTCTCCCTTTTTTATATACCCAACTGTCAAAAACGGGATTATAGAATAATATGTTGATTTTTCAAGAGTTATTATTCAGGTTTAGAAGTAATACATTGCACTCTGACATAAAGAATAACTAGAACTTTTTCATACAAATAATTAGTAAGTAATTCTTAATATTTTTGTAAGTAATTTGAGCCGTTTCTTTTTATAATTTTACGTTATAACTATTATGAGAATGAAATATAAAAGGGAGACATAATAGTTATGATTAAACAAGTCAGAATTGAAATAAAGAACGCAGTGAATCAGATTGAGTTCAAAGTTTTGTTTGCAACTATACTTTTAATAAGTCTAATAAGTATTTTATTAAATTGTTTCCAGGATTATGGTCGTAATATTTTATTTATCAGGTCTTATATTGATAATTCCATGTATATCAGCATTAAGGCAAGACCTATTATGAGTGTTTTTGAATATTTATCACCACTTATTGTAATGATGATTTATTCATCTAGTAAGTGGAAGGAAGAAAAAAATGGAATGCAGTCAATGATCATCACTCGTCTAAATAAGAAAGAATATTATCTATCAAAGTTCATAGCGAATTTTATTATCGTATTTGGTGTAGTTCTATTTTCAGGATTAATGAATCTACTTATTTCATATATTGTCTACCCTACTGTAGGATTTGATAACCGATGGGGAATACCAGTCTATGATCTTATTCAAAGATATGATAATAGAGCTTTATTGGATCTATTAAGAATTCAAAATCCTTTTGTTTATATTCTTGTTAAAAATATTATAGTCAGTACTTTTCTTGCGACAATTTCAAATATTCCTTACTGTTTAAGCTTTATCAAGCATTTCAAGGAAATGGAATTCATACAAATATGCATTATGACGTTTATTGCGATTGCTGTTGCTAGTGTTATAGGAGTTATTTTTCATATTAGTTTCATTAATTACATATCGTATATGTATGTAGATGCTAGAATCTCTTTCTCAAGTGTATGTCTATCGATAATAGTATTGAATATAGCTGAAGTATTGATTTTATTTAAAGGAATGAAGAAATATGAAACGATTCATTCATAAGGACCAGATGAACAACTCTATTTTCTTTGTAATTGTTGAACTGGTTGTTCTATTCATGTTTAGAAGTTCAATACATACGAGTCATGTGATGATAAATACATTCTCAGTCATCGTTATTATGATATTTATCATTCCAGTTGTGTTGTCCTATTTTTCTACGGATATATTGCGAATATTTAACTATATGATCATACCTAGATTTCAATCTAAGAAAAAACTATTTGGTTTCATTATTGAAAGAATCTTAATGGATTCTTTTAAAATGACATGTCTATTATTAGTTCCTGTTCATGTTGTGGGAACTGTAATATATCATATGAGTTTTTTAATGATCATGAGATATTATTTCAGTTTCTTTATGGCTTTGATTTCTGTCTGTCTAATATATATCATCGTCTATTTAAAGATGAGAAATAAGAATATATCCATCATTATTTCTTACTTCTTATGCAACTTCACCACTTTACTAGGCAGTTTACTTAGACAATATAGTATTCCAAGTATATCATCAATTATGCTTTTGGAGTATGAAAAGCCTGCAACTCTTCTTATTGTGACGATTGTGCTTATTGTTTTACTATCTGCAATTCTATATAGCGTAATCAACAGATTTGAGTTATTAGGAGGGTCTAAAAATGTATTATAAGTTCATCATAAGGAATAAGCAGATAATGCTTAGGATATTATTCTTGATTGCTTTCTCATTTTTTCTTAAGTATGCAACTCATAACAGTTATATGCCTAATGATCTATTAGGTGCATATCAGATATATATGGGAGGTATCTTTCTAGAAGAAAGTAAATCAATACCACAGATTATGCTTCTGTTGATCAACGCTGTGTTATTCATATACTACGTTCCTTATGAAATTATTAAGGAAATAAAAGAAAACGAAATCTATATAAAATATAGATATGAGAAGAACAGTAAAATCTTAATGCTTATTGCGATTAAGAATTTGTTCTACTCATTATTTTATCAATTGGTTTATGTATTCATCATTATGTTGATGACCTTCCAGTTTAATCCTGTTTTTGTCATAGGAAGTCAGTTCATCAAATTACTTTTGACTTCTACCATCCAGTTGTTGATTATATCGTTTATGAGTGAATTCTTCTTATATTGTTTTAAATTTGAGATAGGTATTACTCTTTCTTTAATGCTTGTTGTGAGTCCAGCTATTATAACAGGTGTTATAATAGATCAATTTTCATCTAGTTTAGAACTCTGTAAGTATATTCCTTTAAATCATGGTAATTATAATTACTATCATGCATCTACATATACGCTACAAAGCATATCTATCACTTATTCACCATTGCCTTACTACAGATACCTTTTATCTATTGTGAGCCAGGTTATTGAGTTAGTAATCAGTGCTGTAGGACTTATGTGTGCTATTGATAGAAAAGAATTAATAGGAGGTCATTATGAAAATTAGTGTAAAAGATGTTTCAAGAGAAATGAAATCAAATATAATCTTGAATAACATAAATCTTGAATTTGAAAGTGGAAAAATATATGGTTTATGTGGACACAATGGTTCAGGAAAAACAATGTTGTTACGTGCTATTGCGGGATTGATTCAGATAGATCATGGAGAAATCATGATTGATGAGAAAATACTTCATAAGGATATTGATTATCCACCTGAAATGGGATTGATTATTGAGACACCTACTTTCTTTAAATATTATACAGGTATGGAAAACCTTCAGTATTTAGCTGAAATCAGAAATAAGATTTCACAGAATGATATAATAGAAGCACTTAAAAGAGTAGGATTAGATCCTAACGATAGAAGAACAGTCGCAAAGTATTCACTAGGAATGAAACAAAGATTAGCAATTGCGCAGGCTGTTATGGAAAAGCCTCAACTTATATTGCTTGATGAACCTACAAATGCATTAGATCCAGATGCTGTTATTCAATTTAAGAAAATGATGACAGAAGAAAAAAGACGCAATGCCTGTATTATCATTGCGACTCATAATCATCAGGATATAGATGAATTGTTTGATGAAAAGATATATTTAAATTCTGGCAGAGTAGAAAGAGTTGAAAAAAAATGACTAAGAACACAAAACTATATTTCATGATTCTATTGGTTTTGATAAGTGTGACTATAGGATATGCATTTGTGACTAAGTATTCTTTCACAGGTGATTACTATCTCAATAAAATTAAGAAGCAGTATAATCTTGATGATTTTGTGTATTCTAATATTGAGGACAGTGAGTATTTCAATGAATCTATAAGTACACTGGATGAACTAGAAAAAAGCAGTGATCTGATTGTGAAAGTAAAACCAGACGATGGTAAATTATTTTATAACAGTATAGAAAGACAAGTAAAAATCATTGATATATACAGGGATAAGGATTCCTTGAAAAAAGGAGATACTATCTATATTCAAGAACCGTTTTCTATCTCTTATCTTAAGGGGATGGAAAGTATGAATTCCGAAAAGGGATATGTCTTGATGAATTCTAATCAGGAATATATTCTATTTTTGAAGCATCTCGATAAAGCAGATGGATATAAGTATAAGGATAACGAAAAGATAACTTATGTACCTGTATCTACTAGATTGAGTAAATATTGTAGACAAGAAAGACCACTATTAGTCAATGCATCTAAAATTGAAGATGGAGAATTGTATTATAAAGATTTTAAAACATCATCAGCTATTTTTATTAAAACGGAAGAATGGAATAGATATAATGCAATTGCATCACAGATCTATGATAAGTACAAATGAAAAAGGGAACCTCAGGTTCCCTTTGATGTTATCTTAATGCTGTACCGAAATGTAATGCTATATAAGCCAATTCATCTTCATTAAATGATTTATGATAATGTTCCTTAACTACATCATTTAAAATCATTGCACATTTATATTCTGTTTCATTTTCAGTTTTAATCTTGTCAGTTAATACATTATCATGGAGCTGTTCATCATTCTTTAAACGCTGAATTGCAGGATAGAAATGCATTGATAATCCCTGATAGAAATCATCATTCTTCTTTAAATTTAATCCTAAACGGTTATTGATTTCCTGTACGGCTTCTAAAGTAATGCTTTCAGTTTCCTGATCAATAATATCGCATTCACTAAAGAAGTCTAAATCTAATAATGTCATGTTTGATAAATACATCGCACAATAACAAATATCGTCTTCAGAAATTCTTACATCATATTTCTTAGATAAATCATAAATAATTAACTGTGAAATCTGATAAGTGTTGGCTTGTTTTAATTGTTCAATCTGAGATGAACTCATTTCGATATAAGATCCAGATAATTCTCTTGTAATTGATAAAGCAAGATGAATAGATAAGTTTTCTACAACTGTATCTGAGATATCCATTTTTGCTTCTGTCACATACTTCTTGATTGTCGCAAAGATTTCTGCTTTGCGTAATTTAAACTTTTCTTCTAATTCTATGACCATTTTTTTCTACTACCTCTTTGTGCCCTTATCATATAGGAAAGAAAGCGGTTTGTCCATGCTTATTTTTAGATTTGTACGCTAAAAGAGGTTAATTTTCATGAATTTATGAATCCGTTTACAAGTTTTATGGAAAAAGATATATTACTTGTGAAACTATTTTCTCATCTTGAGATAAACAGTATCATATTCACATTGTGTACCTAGTCTAAATGGAAATCCCCATGATCCATAACCACCAGATACAAGAAGATAATGGTTCTTATAATGGGATAAACCATATGAATTCTGATAGTAATAATGAAGGATAATATTTCCTGGGAAAATCTGTCCATTATGTGTATGTCCTGATAATTGAAGGTCAGTGAAATAGGTATGTTGATCAAATCTTTCAGGATTATGGTCTAATGTAATAGTCGGTAAAGAAGTATCCATCCCTTCTATGACTTTATTGATTTCATAATGATCATGAGATGTCTTATCTGTAAAGCCGACAATATTAAAAGTATTATCTACAGTTTCATAGGTGTTCTTTAGAAAGTGTATGTTATATTTTTCAAAGACAGTAAAGTCTGTATGTTTACCATAATATTCATGATTACCAGATATCCAGTATGTTCCATAAGTACTCTTCATATTCTTGAATTCTTGTAAAGAACGATTCATTAATGCATCGGGTGTATTTTCATCAAATACATCTCCTGCAAAACATACAAGATCATAATGTTTATCATTCACTGTTTTTACAAGTTTTCTTACCTGTCTCATATAAGTACCAGAACTCAAATGTAGATCACTGACTAAACAGATCTTTAACTTAGATACAGAAGATGTCTTAGGAACAGTGACATGATAGATCACTTCTTTCTTATTATAATGAGAATGGAAACCAGAGATTGTAAGAGTAATCGCAATCATAGTCGCTACGATATTCCCAAAACGATAAGGTCTACGTTTTACAAACTTAAAGGAGAAACGATACAGATAAACACATATAAAAAGAATATAAATATACATAGTGAGAAATTGACACACTAGTATGAACATGGTAAAGATATGATTATATGGTTTAAAGTTAAATTTAAGTAATATACCGATTGTAGAAAGAATAGCCATGACAACCACAAATGTTTTAAAAATCAGGTGTTCATGTTTTAATAGCCATATAAAATACAATGCTGGTATAAGAATGAATATGATATATAATGCTAAGTTTAGGATTTTAACCATTGTGATAACCCTCCTATATCTATTGTATATCTTTTTTAGAGGAATAGTGATGAATAATTACCCTTTTGCTTTTGATGAAATATTTGATATAGATTTGAGAGGTAAGTTTGTAGTGACTGGTTTATTTACTTCTATGAGAAGAAGTGATGTTGTACATTATATATATACACATGGTGGTTCTGTATTAAGCGCCCCTACACGTGCTACCGATTATTTGATTGTTGGTGGAGAAAAAAGTAAAACATGGAAGTATGGTCAGTATGGTACTAAGATTAGAAAAGGTTTAGACTTAAGAGAGAAGGATGAAAAGATATTGATTATCTCAGAAGAAGACTTTGTGAGATATATAGGAGGATAAGAACATGTCTATTGATGTATGTATTAAACAGAAGGGTTTATTTAAAAAGACTATTCCATTAGATGTCATAGTCGGTGATGAATTGGCTTTTGGAATCAATGATGGTATGAGAATGGTGGGTGATGATCAGGAAGGAAATATGATCTTCTATAATCCAAGTTCTATTGGAAGAGGGTTTCATATTTCATGGGATGAAGACGAAAAGAATGAATTAAACTTACGTTTACTCAATCCTACTACTACAGATGAAATGCGTTCTTTCTTCAACTGTCTAAGAAGAATTACTGACTATTGGAAATGCAGTGTTACTATTGATGGTATAGAAGAAGATATAGATGACTACTTATCACAGGAAGATGATCTTCTTGCCTTCAATCATCGTGTTATTAAAGAAGTATCAGAAAAGATTGTGAACGGTGAAACAGATTCTCTTACGTTAATGAGTACGATGTGGCCGTTAGTGATTGGTAAGGATGAAGCAGAACAGTTTGTCCTTAATCCTCATCTATTCTCTTCATGGATGCATGAGCTTCAAAGTCATGACTATTATTATGCAAAACCACAATTCTTTAAAACGGAACAAGGTATTAAAGGTATCTATGCATTAACTGAAGACTGTCCTACTTTACTCCCTAATAAACCATGGGTCCCTGTAGGATATCAGAATCCTGAAACAGGTGAAAAGCTAGAATGTGATTATTATGACATAGCGCTCTATTCTACAACAGAAGAAAGATCATTGGGTACAATTCCTTTTGAACGTATATTTACATTAGGTCCTGACTATATCAACTATTATGATGGTAATACTGTATTAGTAAATAATCTTCCTTTAGAGGTAATGAAAAGACTGTGATTAAAACACAGTCTGGATTAGAAACATATAAGTTATTGTACCTAGAAGAATAGAAAGTAATGTACTATGTTTCCATTTATGGATACATACTACCACTATAAGTGCTATGAGTTCTGGAATACCATAAGGGGCTTTTAGAACCGATACACTCTTCAAACAATACACCACTAACATTGGTATGATTGCATAAGGTAGTACTTTACCTAAATAGAGAATACTATCCGGTGTATGTTTACTAAATACAATAAAAGGAAGAGCACGGATAAGAAGTGTGACTATTGCGGCAGTAAGAATAATAAGTATGGCATGCATTAAAGATCACTCCTTTCTAAGCTCTTTTTTTCTATGAATAATGCGATAGTGATAAGAATCATAGAAGGAATCAGGAACTGATTAGGTCCAAAGAGTAATAAACAGAATATAGAAATAATAAATCCTGTAAAGGCAGGAAGATGCTGTTTTGATTTCTCTAATTGTTCTACTAGGATGATGACAAATAATGCAGTCATCGCAAAATCTATCCCTGTTGTATCAAAGGGAATAATGTTTCCTAGTACTGAACCTATAATACTTCCTACTATCCAGGATAACTGATTGACAAGAGAAACAATAAAGAAATAGTCTTTACGATTAATATCATCAGGAAGATCAGGAGAGCAGATTAAGGAATAGGTTTCATCTGTTAATGAGAAGATTAAATAAGGCTTTCTCCACCCTGCTTCACTATATTCTTCTAACATAGTAATCCCATAAAAGAGATGTCTTATATTGACCATAAGAGTCATAATAGCAGTTGTAATGATAGAAGCCCCTGTTGATAGTAGATTAATTGTCACAAACTGCATAGAACCAGCATATATACCTGTACTCATTAAAACTGCCCAGCCCCATCCAAAACCTTTATCTTGAAGTAATAAGCCAAAACCAATACTTAATACAGCATAACCAGTCATAACAGGGAGTGCAGATTTAATTGAATAAATAATTGTTTTCTTATTCATGTATTACCTACCTCCTTAGTTGGTTTATATTATAATAACTATATATCATTTATGATGTCAATGATATAATAGTAACAGGAGGTGTTGTTATGAGATTAGACACAGTACATCATATTGCGATCATTACAAAAGATTATGATCAAACAATTGACTTCTATGTCAATAAGTTAGGTTTTAAGATTATTAGAGAAAATAAGAGAGAGGATAAACAGGATATCAAGTTAGATCTTCAATTAGGAGAAATGGAGTTAGAAATATTTATTAAAGCTGATGCCCCACTTCATCCTTTCCCTGAAACTGCAGGACTGAGACATCTGGCTTTTAAGGTAGAAGATGTAGAAGAAACAGTCAAAGAATTAAATGCATTAGGTATTGAAACAGAACCAATCCGTTTTGACACATTTACTGGCAAGAAGATGACATTTTTTAAAGATCCTGATCAATTGCCTTTAGAAATCCATGAATAATAGAGAAAAGCTGTTAGAGAACTATGTGCGATTGTCAGGCATTTCATTTCATAATAACGTTGCCTTTGCACATACTAAGTATCAGGTTAACTGGAAGAAAACAGCACTTACCATGTGGTTAGGTCATATAGTCAGTAAGAAAACAGAATTCTATGTATTAAGTTTTGAACGTGAGGGGATTACCTTCATGCAATATGATAATCTGAAGTTTCTAGATGGTGTTTACTTCTTTGATTATCGTTTTGTGACTGATTTTAAAGTGAAAAAGAAAGGAGCTGAATCAGAGATGCGCTTCATGTATCAAGGAGAGGAAGTCGTATTAATGCTTCAGCGATATGCCCTAGATAGTCCCTGGATAAAAGAATATATGCAGTATTTAGAAGAAAATCACTTTTTTTATGAGTGATAATATGTTATTATGTTGACAAATAGAGGTGCATGCGTTAAGAATTCATTATTAATGGATACAGCCAGATAATGAAGGGGGAGCAATTGCCGAAGAGACAGGGAACTGTATATGAACTGTTATCTGGGGGATAAGAGAAGATCTTATTCACTGTCACAAAATATTTGTGGTGCGCTATTGAATATAATGAAGACTACTAATTATATTGCAATGGCACCATTGCAATATTTTTTTATAGAAAAATGGAGATGATGAAGATGAACAGTGTGATTACAAGATTAGAGATTGAAGAAGACATTATTCAAGTGAAGTTAATGAATGTTGAAAAGAATCCTCTCTTTGTGGCTGATGTGTTTGAAACAATTAGTCGTGAAGGTGTGAACATCGATATGATCTCATCAGTCATGCTAGAAGATGAAATGCGTATTGATTTCACATGTGATGCAAAAGCACAAAGTGCTTTAAACAAGGCTATTGAAGAAGTTAAGAAAAATCACCCACGTATTGGTGTATTTGCATCTAAGAATGTAGGTAAGCTTGTTGTAGAAGGTCATATGGAAAATGAAGTCGGTTTTGCAAGTAAGTTATTCAAAGTTCTAGGTGATAACCAAATCCCATTTGCTCAGGTGACAACAAGTGAAGTATCTATTTCATATGTTATAGAGAAGAAATATTTAAAGAAAGCATTAGAAAAGATTCAGGAGGAATTAGCATAAAATGGAACCAATTTTTGAAGGTACAGGTGTTGCATTGGTATTACCAATGTTTGAAGATGGAAGTATTGATTATGAAGGTTATAAAAGACAGGTACAGAGAATGATTGATGGTGGTGTAAAAGCATTACTTGTCAACGGAACTACTGGTGAACCTGCAACTATTGATATTGAAGATGAATTTGAACTTACTAAGATTACAGTAGAAATGGCTAAGGGTACAGGTGTAAAGGTTATTGTAGGTGCAGGTTCTAACTATACTGCACAGGCTATTAGAAAGGCTAAGTTTAATGCTGAAGCAGGTGCTGATGCAAACTTAGTTGTAACACCTTACTACAATAAGACTTCTCAGAGAGGTTTAATTGAACATTATAAGGCTGTTGCTGCTGCAAGTGATTTACCACTTATTATGTATAATGTACCAGGTAGAACTGGTATGAAGATCAGTGTAGATACAGTAGTAGAACTTGCAAAGGTTCCTAATATTGTTGCTATGAAAGATGCAACAGATGATATTGCCTATGCTATGGAAGTATTAACACGTACTAAGGATATGGATTTTGATTTATATTCTGGATGTGATGATAATATTCTTCCATTTATCGCTGCAGGAGGTAAAGGTGTTATTTCCGTATTATCTAACCTTTATCCAAGAGAAACAGAAATGTTTGCACAGGCTGCATTAAAGGGTGATTTAGAACTTGCGAGAAAGATGGCTTATGATTTAAATGATGTATCTAAATACTTATTTATTGATGTAAACCCAATCATGCCTAAGGCTGCTTTAAAGCATATGGGTGTTATTGAAAGTGATATGCTTCGTCAGCCTCTTATTCCAACTACAGAAGAAAATAAGAAGTTATTATTTGATGCAATGAAAGAATTCGAAAGCAAGGGTTATTAAGATGAAAGTATTAGTATATGGTTATGGTTTAATGGGCAAGAAAGTAGCCCATGCAGTGATGAATGATGCAGATTTAGAATTAGCTGGTGTTGTATCTCCTGTGTTTGATGTACAGCCAGAAGTACCTGCATATAAGTCATTAGATGAAGTACAGGATGATATTGATGCAATTATTGATTTCTCACATCCTGCCAATCTAGATAGTATTCTATCTTATGCATTAAAAAATAAGTGTAAAGTTGTATTCGCTACTACTGGCTTTAGTGCCGAAGACTTAAAGAAGATTGAAGAAGCATCTCATGAGATTGCTCTCTTCCAATCTTATAACACTTCTTATGGTGTGGCTATGATGAATAAGATGGTAAGTGAATTTGCGAAAGAATTCTTTGAACATCATTTTGATATTGAAATCATGGAAAAACATCATAATCAGAAGATTGATTCACCATCAGGTACTGCAGTGATGTTATATGATGGTATTAATAATGCTTTAGATGATTCATTAGAACCTACTTATGATCGTCATTCTATTCATCGTAAGAGAGAAAGAAATGAAGTAGGTATTTCATCTATAAGAGGTGGGACAATCTTTGGTGAACATACAGTAATGTTTGCGGGACAGGATGAAATCGTAGAAGTAAAGCATACAGCTCTTTCTAAAGAAGTATTTGCGAATGGTGCTGTTGCTGCATTAAAGGCATTAATGAATAAAGACAAAGGTTTATTTGATTTAAAAACATTATATTAAGGGGAATGGTATGGTATTACAGACACAGTTTGCTGATATAAAAGGCAATGATTTATATATAGATGGTATTAAAGCATCTGATCTCGCAAAACAGTATGGCACACCACTTTATGTTATGAGTGAAGGTCATATTAGACATCAGATGAATGAATTAAAGACAAAGTTCATGGATAAGTATGAAAAGGCACTTCCATTATTCGCATCTAAGTCTTTTAGCTGTCTTGCAATCTATAAGCTTGCAAGTGAATATGGTATTGGAATTGACTGCGTATCTGCAGGAGAAATCAGTATCGCATTACGTGCTGGATTTAATCCAGATAAGATCTACTTCCATGGAAACAATAAGCTTCCTTCAGAAATTGAATATGCATTAAGTCATGATGTCACTCATTTCGTAGTAGATAACTTCTATGAAATTGAAAACTGTGAAAAGATTGCAGGTAAACTAGGTAAGAAAGTAAAGGCTACTTTAAGAATTGTACCTGGTATTAAAGCTGGTGGTCATAACTATATCATGACTGGTCATAAGGATACTAAGTTTGGCTTTAGTTCTCATTATGGCATCTATTTAAAAGCTATTCAGAAAATCTTAGAGTCTGATAATATCGAATATGAAGGTATTCATTGTCATATCGGTTCTCAGGTATTTGATTTATTCGCCTATGTGAATGCAATGCTTCAGTTCATGAAGTTCGTAAATGAAATCTATAATACATTTGGTGTTGTAACAAGTAAGATCAATGCCGGTGGTGGTTATGGTATTGCCTATACGAAACAGGATGAACCACTTGATTTTGAATCTATTACATCAGAAATCATGAAAGTTATTTATAATGAATATGATAGTCATGGATGGGAACGTCCAGCTGTTATGATTGAACCAGGACGTTATGTTGTAGGTAATGCAGGTATTACTCTTTATACAGTAGGATGTATTAAAGAAATCCCTGATGTACGTACTTATGTCTCTATTGATGGTGGTATGTCTGATAATATCCGTACACCTTTATATGATGCGAAATATGATGGTATTGTCGCAAATAAAGCAGGAGAAACAAAGACTAAGACTGTAACAGTTGTAGGTAAGATCTGTGAAAGTGCTGATATGATTACTAAGGATCTGCCAGTTACAGCTAATATTATGCCAGGAGATATTTTTGCAGTATTCTCTACAGGCGCATATAACTACTCTATGTCTTCTAATTACAACCAGTTACCTAAACCAGCTGTAGTATTCACTTATGAAGGTGAATCAAGAGTCGTTGTAAGAAGACAGACATTTGATGATCTAATTTTATTTGATGAAGAATAGTCATGAGGAGATAGCAATGCTATCCCCTTTTTTTATGCATAAATATATATAATATAATTACCGTTACTTTGAAGAAAGTACCATTTTAGGGTAAAAAAAGATTGAAGAAAGTCACATTTTTGGTAAATAAAAGATTGAAGAAAGTTATATTTTGGCAGATAATAAGATTGAAGAAAGTTATATATATTTAAAAAGCGAGGAGGTATTCTATGTTTTTTAAGAGAAAGGCGTATGATAAGCTACTTGAATGGAAGCATAATTATTCAGATCGATATGCAGTTCTATTAGAGGGAGCAAGACGTGTTGGTAAGTCAACTATTGCGGAAAATTTTGCGAAGAATGAGTATAAGTCATATATTTTGATAGACTTTTCAAAGACAACAAATAATATTCTTGAATGTTTTGATGATATAGGAAACCTAAATATATTTTTTCTAAGATTGCAGGCTGAAACAGGAATAACATTATATGAACATGAGTCTCTTATTATTTTTGATGAAGTACAGTTATTTCCTAAAGCAAGACAAGCAATTAAACATCTTGTTGCAGATGGTAGATATAGTTATCTAGAAACAGGATCTTTGATATCAATTAAGAAGAATGTAAAGGATATTCTTATTCCTTCAGAGGAAATGAAGATTCAGATTTACCCAATGGACTATGAAGAATTCTGTACTGCCACAGGTAGTAATTATGGATTGTTGAAAGATATATATAATATGGGTAAAGCCATTGGTCAGGCTACAAATCGTAAGTTAATGAGAGATTTGAGAATATATATGGCTGTTGGAGGAATGCCACAAGCTGTAGAAGCCTATGTAAATGGTAAAAACTTTTCAGAAATAGATATGGTCAAAAGACAGATTATTAATCTGTATGAAGAAGATTTTAAGAAGATTGATGCTTCTGGTAGATTATCAGCTATGTATCATTCAATACCTGCTCAGCTCGCAAAAGATACAAAAAAATATCGCATAACAACTGCGATAGGTAAGAAGAATAATGTAAGAAGTGAAGAATTGTTGTATGAGTTGATTGATTCAAAGACAGTGCTACCATGTTTTAATACAACTGATCCTAAAGTGAGTTTGGCAGACACAAAAGATTTTGATAGTTATAAGCTCTATATTGCAGATACTGGTTTGTTTGTCACACTTATGTTTATTGATCGCCCAGCAACAGAAAATGAAATATATGCAAAACTATTGTCTGATAAGTTACCTATTAATCTTGGTTATTTGTATGAAAATCTAATGGCTCAGATGATTGTGGCATCAGGAAGAGAATTGTACTATCATACTTGGAATAAAAAAGGAAGTACACATTATTATGAGGTTGATTTTCTAGTATCAGATGGAAGTAAAATCAATGTATTTGAGGTAAAATCTTCAGGTATTGGAAAACATGAATCAATCAATGAATTCTGTAAGAAATATTCCAACATTGTGAATAAATCATATTTGATTTCACAAAAAGATATAGGCAAAGAGAATAGTCTATTGTTTAGACCATTTTATCTTGTTTGCTTTTTAGTTCAGTAAAAATAATATATACTATATTTATGTTAATAAAGTGAAAGGTAAAATCATATGGAAAAACAAATGAAATGTAGTCATTGTGGGCAGGTTTTTACTACTATTCCAGATAGAAATAGCTTTGGAGAAGTATGTCTATGTAATACCTGCTTACAACAAGTACCTAATCTCACAATCACATCAACTAAACTGAAAAGTACTCATCTTTCTACAAAGCAGCTGGATGAAGCTATTCAGGCAATTGATCAACAGTTAGATAAAGGTCATTTTTCTCAAGATATCAAAGAAGGAATTCATACATATTTTGATAAGTATTACAAACAACGTCAAAGTATGGATGAACAAAAAGAAATCAACTCAAAACTAGATCAAATCATAGAAAAAAATACTTCTAATGATTCGATGACGGAAGATAAGTTCACAGAATTATTGGAAGAAAGAAATAATGATTATAATTTAGATTCTATTTTAGAATGTAATGATCTTTATGAATATGATGTAGTTACTGTTCATGATTCTCATGGTAGGACAGATACAAATAATTTAAAGAAGATATTAATAAGATATAGTGTACAGGGCTGGAGACTAAAGACAGCGTTCACAAATGAAATAGGCAGTAATATGGTAGGTGGTGCTATTGTAGGTGTGGGTGTAGGAAGCAATAGCACAAGTGATGAGGTTGTACTTATTTTTGAAAGAAAAATAAGAAATGCGAAGAAATAATGATAGACCGAGCGATTGCTCGGTCTATTAGTCTACATATTTCTCTAAGAAATGAGTAATATTGCTTTGAACAAGTTTCTTCTCTTTATGATAAGATTCGCCATGTGCGGCATCATTCACAATAAGTAATTTCTTTTCTGCCTGACAGGCATTATAGAGTTCTAATGCCATGTAAGTAGGCACAAAGTGATCCTGGTTACCATGTATAAATAATGTAGGTGTTTTAGACTTCTTGACTTGATTGACTGCACTGGCCTGTTTGAAGTTATACCCTACTGTCTTTTTAGATAATAATGTGGCACTAGGAAGTAATAAGAATGGTGGACATCCTTTATTCTTTAAGTAGTATTTGAATTCATCATAAGCACTTGTATAGCTGCAATCAGCGACAATAGCTTTTACACTATCCGATAATTCTTCACCACTTACCATGAGTACTGTTGCCCCACCCATAGATATACCATGTAAGACAATGCTCATAGGTTCATTATGGAAGTATTCTTCCATTTCTTTAATCCATTCTAATATATCTAAACGGTCCAGCCATCCAAAACCAATATAATGTCCTTCTGACTGTCCATGTGCTCTATTATCTGGAAGAAGGATATTATAACCAAGTTCATGATAGAAACGAATATAATAGGCAAACTCACGATAATGGTAAGAATGGAATCCATGAACACAGATCACTAATTTATTAGAATCAGGATAAGGAAGGAACTGCCCTTCTAGCTTTAATCCATCATAAGAAGTGATTTCCATATCAATAAATGTCTGATGATCTAGCCATTGTTTATCATCTTCACTCATTGGATGTTTTAATCCTACTTTTTCTTTTTTACGTCTTGTACATACTTTTTCTATCGCAATGCGCCCTGCTGCAAGATAAGTGGCAGATGCCGCAGCGGCTGCACCTATTGTACCAATAACTACATTCTTCTTTTTCACGACAAAAATGCCTCCTTTTATTCATTATATAAGATATTCTATGAAGAATTCATGTACAAACAATTAAGTTTGAATAAATAATTGACAGATATATGAATTTGTAAGTAGAAAAGGGTATCTTATAAAGCGATAAATATATGTTTTTAAGAAAGTTTTTGTGTTAGAATAGTAACCGATATGAGGTGATTTTAATGACACAGGTTATAGGACCAGAACAGATGGATTTATTAGTAAGTGCAGTAAGAGATGGGAAGATTGTTGCATTTCCTACGGAAACTGTTTATGGCGTTGCCTGCTTATTCGATGATTTGAAGGGTCTTGATAGAATTATGGAAATCAAGAAACGTAACCCGAATAAAGCAGTGACTCTTATGTTGTCAAAAAAAGATGATGTAAAGAAGTATGGCTTAGTAGACGAGGGTACCCAGAGAGTGATTGATAAGTTTATGCCAGGTAGAATGACAATCGTATTAAAAAGACTGGATAGTGTGGATTCGAGACATGTTAGTGGAAAAGATACGATAGGTATTAGAATCCCAGACAGTTCTTTCGTTTTGTCACTCATTGATCAGACAGGGCCTTTATCAGTAACAAGTGCTAATTTATCTGGTCAAGGGAATACGACAAACGAAAAAGAAGTACTTGCACAGCTTGATGGACAGATTGATATGGTTGTCAGAGGACAGACTGCTTCGGCAACTGCATCTACAGTCGTGGATTTAAGTCAAGGTGATGTGAGAATACTAAGAGAAGGTTTAATTACCAAAGAAGAAATCGAGGAGGTATATTATGAAAATTGCAGTCGCTTGTGATCATGGTGGATTACGTTTAAAGAATGTTCTTATTGATGAAATGAAGAAACAGGGTTATGAAGTTGTAGACTATGGTACTTATACTGAAGACTCTTGTGATTATCCTGATTATGCATCTAAGGCAGCTAAAGCTGTTGCATCAGGAGAATGTGAGAAAGGTGTCGTTGTTTGTGGAACAGGCATCGGTGTATCAATTACATGTAATAAGGTAGATGGTATCCGCTGCGCATTATGTCATGATGTATTTAGTGCGAAAGCGACAAGAGCTCATAATGATACTAACATGATTGCAATGGGACAGAGAGTTATTGGAGAAGGACTCGCTGTTGAAATTCTTAATGCATGGCTTCATACTGATTTTGAAGGTGGAAGACATGTTAAGAGAATTGAAAAAGTAATGGCTTTAGAAAAGGAGTAAGTATTATGAGAGATACAGAAGTATTTGCGAGTGTTGAGCGAGAATTGAATAGACAAAGAAACAATATTGAATTGATTGCTTCCGAAAACTTTGTATCTAAAGAAATTATGGAGCTTGCGGGCTCAGTTCTAACAAATAAATATGCTGAAGGATATCCAGGTAAGAGATATTATGGTGGATGTCAGTTTGTGGATGAAGTAGAAACATTGGCACAGGAAAGACTTAAGAAGTTATTTGGCTGTGAGTATGCAAATGTTCAGCCTCATTCTGGTGCACAAGCGAATACAGCTGTTTATTTTGCTTTATTACAGCCAGGTGATAAAGTACTAGGTATGTCTTTAAATGATGGTGGGCATTTAACTCATGGACATCCATTAAATTACTCTGGTAAGACTTATGAATTCCATGCTTATGGTGTTGATAAGGAAACAGAAAGAATTGATTATGATGAATATAAGAGATTATGTGAAGAAATCAAACCTAAGTTAGTTGTTGCAGGGGCAAGTGCTTATGCAAGAACAATTGATTTCAAATTCATGGCTGAAGTAGCACATAGTGTTGGTGCGATCTTTATGGTAGACATGGCACATATCGCTGGTTTAGTTGCTGCAGGAGATCATCCATCCCCATTCCCTTATGCAGATATCGTGACTACTACAACTCATAAGACTTTAAGAGGTCCTAGAGGTGGTGTCATCATGTGTAAGGAAAAGTATGCAAAAGATATTGATAGAGCTGTTTTCCCTGGTATGCAGGGTGGACCTCTTATGCATATTATTGCTGCTAAAGCAGCTTGTTTCTATGAAGCATTACAGCCTGAATTCAAGGAATATAGTCATCAGATCATTAAGAATGCGAAAGCTTTAGAAGAATCTTTAAAGGAAGAAGGATTCCGTCTTGTAACTGGTGGTACTGATAATCACCTATTACTTATTGATGTAAAGAGCAGCTGTGGTATTACAGGTAAGAAGGCTCAGAGATTACTTGATGAAATTAATATTACAGCGAATAAGAATGCGATTCCTTTCGATACAGAAAAACCTTTCAAAGCTTCTGGAATCCGTGTTGGTACACCAGCAATGACTACTAAAGGATTTAAAGAAGAAGACTTCAGAGAAGTTGGAAAGATTATTGCGTATCGTTTAAAGAATGAAGAAACTGATGAAGTAAAGAATGAATGTCTTGCGAGAGTAAAGAAGTTAACTGATAAAGTAACTATGTATGACGATATTAAATACTAGGAGGCCATAAGATGGTTAAAGTACTCAATCATGCATTAATTAAACACAAGCTCTCAATCATGAGAGAAGAAAAGACATCAAACTATATTTTTAAGCAGAACCTTGATGAAATCGCAATGTTGATGGCTTATGAAGTCACAAAAGACTATCCTTTAAAAGAAAAGGAAATTGAAACACCTATTTGTAAGACAACTGGTTATGAACTAGATAAGGATATTATTCTAGTACCTATCTTACGTGCAGGTGTAGGTCTTGTAGATGGCTTCAGAAGAATCATCCCAACTGCGAAAGTAGGTCATATTGGTATGTATAGAGATGAAGAAACATTGATTCCTCATGAATATTATGCTAAATTTCCTAAGGGATTAGAGAGCGCAAAGGTTATTGTTCTTGATCCTATGCTTGCTACTGGTGGTTCAGCTGATATGGCTATCCAGAATATCAAAGATCGTGGTGCGAAGGATATTGAACTTGTCTGTCTTGTAGGTGCACCTGAAGGTGTGAAATACATTGAAGAACATCATCCGGATGTGAAGCTTACTTTAGCTGCATTAGATGAAAAACTAAATGACAAGGGATATATTGTACCAGGTTTAGGAGATGCGGGAGACCGCTTGTTTGGTACTAATTAATGGGATTTGATGAATATGAAGTAAGAAGAACTTCTATCAAGGTATTTCTTATAGGATTGATTCTTGCGGTTGTACTTTCTATCATTCTTCATTCGATCAGCTACTGCTTAGGGTTTGTATTAGGTTATCTTATTGATTTATTGATCTTACAGATCAATATGAAGATGACTGATACAATACTTTCTATCCAGACTGCAGGTAAGACAATTGCAGTTATGTTATTTATGGCTAAATTGTTTATTTTTGCCGCTGGTTTTGCAATAGCTGGATTCTTTCCAGAAATAGTAAATATGTATACTGTATTTCTGGGCTATCTAGTAGTAAAGATTTCTATTTATATACATGCATATGGAGAAAGGAGGCGTATGAGATAATGAAAATCACTATTCAGCCAGAACTGATATCATCATTGATTGTGACTGTGATACTTTCTATTTTCTTTGTTTATGCAGGTAAAAAAATAAGAGAAGCAGATCCAACTAAGAGACCAACAGGTGTGGTCCTTGTTGTTGAAACCGCCATTAAGATGGTTTATGACTACATGGGAACAATCATGCCTAAGAAATATGCGAAGAACTACTATCCTTATTTCTCTATGTTATTTGCATGGCTGTTGGTATCTAACTTATTTGGATTAACAGGTTTTGATGCGCCAACGACTAACTACTCAATCACGTTATCCTTAACATTAATTACATGGGTATTAATTCAGATCAATGCGATTAAGTATCAGGGTGTTGGCAGTTATATTAAGGGAACTTTGATTCCCCCAACAAACCTATTTGGTTTGGTTTCACCATTGATTTCTATATCAATGCGTATTTTCTGTAACTTATTGAGTGGTACATTTATTATGGCCTTAGTATATCAGGCAACATCATTCTTAAGTTACAAGTTGATTCCATTCAACTTTTTAGGACCAGTAGTCGCACCATTATTACATTGTTATTTCGATGTATTCTCTGGTTGCGTACAGGCACTGGTATTCGTTACACTATCTTCAATTCTGATTTCTAATGAAAATCCAGATGAAGAATAAATGAAAAAAATGTCAATAGGAGGAAATTGATTATGACAAGAGGTTTAATTGCAATCGCTGCTGGTATTGCAGTACTTGCAGGTTTAGGTACAGGTATTGGTGAAGGTTTAGTTGCCGCTCATGCAGTATCTGCAATTGGAAGAAATCCTGAGGCTGAAAGCAAGATCCGTACTACTATGATCTTAGGTATCGCCTTAACAGAAACAGTAGCCCTCTATGGTTTACTTATTTCTTTCATCTTATTATTCGTATTCAAATAAAAAATAGTTTAAGGAGGAAAAAACTATGCCAGATATAGCCGCAAAGTTATTTCCAAACCCTACCACTATGATTGTTCAGTTATGTTCCACTGCAATCATGCTTCTTCTGTTCAAGAAATATTTATGGAATTATGTATTAGAATTCTTCCAGAAGAGAGCTGATTTTATAGAAGGTAATATCAATGATGCGAAGGCTAAGAATGAAAAAGCATCTGAATATCTTCTAGAAAGTGAAAAGCAGGCTAAAGAAGCTGCAAAACAGTATAAAGAAATCATAGATCAGGCTAAGGAAGATGCCGTAAAGGCTAAGAATAAAATCATGGATGAAGCTAACAAGCAGGCTCAAGAAAAGATTGAACAGGCTCGCCATGAAATTGAATCTGAAAAGCTTGCAGCACAGGATGAAATGAAGAAAGAAATTGTGGATGTTGCTGTTGAAGTGGCTACTAAAGTCATGGATCAGAATATGAATACTGAAGCCAATAAAGCTTTAGTAGATGATTTCGTAAAACAGGTTATTAACTAATGGATGCAAATGTTGCAGAACGTTATGCTGAAAGCTTATATCAGTTAGCGTTAGAAGATCATGCGCTAGAAGATTATCTAGCAGACATGAAACTAGTTGATACAGTTTTAGAAAGTAATCCAGAATTTGAAACATTCTTCTCTCATGTGCTTGTAGATGATGAAGCAAAGTGTACATTACTTGATAAAGGTTTTGGCACATCAGTAAATCATTATGTATTGAATTTTCTTAAACTGCTTGTAAAGAAAAGAAGAACAAGATACATTGCGCCTATTACAAAAAGCTTTATTAAGATGAGTAATAAGCATCTTGGTATCGAGGAAGGCGTTATCTTCACACCTTTCGCATTAAGCGATGAACAGGTAAAGGCGATTGAAGAAGCGATTTCTCAGAAAGAAAACAAAACAATCACTTTAAGAACTGTTGAAGACAAGACACTTATTGGTGGTGTTAAGGTTCAGATTGAGAACCGTGTCTATGATGGCTCATTAAAGAACAAAGTCAGCAAGCTCAAGACTGAGCTGTTGAGAAAGTAGGTGACGCAAGTGGCATTAAGACCCGATGAAATCAGTGCTTTAATCAAAGAGCAGATTAAGCATTATGATGATGTCATGGAACAGAAAGACGTCGGAACAGTTATGACTGTTGGTGACGGTGTCAGTGTTGTTCATGGTTTAGACAATGCAATGCTAGGTGAATTGATCCTTTTCCCAGGTGATGTTTATGGGATGGTCATGAACCTAGATGAAGATAGTGTTGGTGTTACTTTATTAGGTAATGCGGACGAAATTAAAGAAGGCGACGAAGTAAGACGTACAGGTAAGATTATTGAAGTACCTGTAGGTGATGCAATGCTTGGTCGTGTCGTTAACCCTTTAGGACAGCCTATTGATGGTCAGGGTGAAATTATCACTACAAAGACTAGACCAATCGAAAGAGTGGCTCCTGGTGTTATGACAAGAAAATCAGTAGATCAGCCAGTACAGACTGGTATCACTACTATTGATGCAATTATTCCAGTTGGTAGAGGTCAGCGTGAGTTAATCATCGGTGACAGACAGACTGGTAAGACAGCAATCGCTGTTGATACAATCATCAACCAGAAAGGTCAGGATATGTACTGTATCTATGTTGCAATTGGTCAGAAGAACTCTACAGTTGCACAGGTTGTTGAAAAATTAAAGAAGGCAGGCGCAATGGATTATACTGTTGTTGTTTCTGCATCAGCTTCTGAACTTGCTCCAGTTCAGTATATTGCACCTTATGCAGGTTGTGCTATTGCTGAAGAATGGCTTGACCAGGGTAAGGATGTATTAATCGTTTATGATGATTTAAGTAAGCATGCCGTAGCTTATCGTACAGTGTCTCTATTATTAAAGAGACCACCAGGACGTGAAGCTTATCCAGGTGATGTATTCTACTTACATTCAAGACTATTAGAAAGATCTTGTCGTTTAAATGAAGAAAATGGCGGAGGTTCTATCACTGCCCTTCCAATCATTGAAACACAGGCAGGGGATATCTCAGCATATATCCCTACTAACGTTATTTCTATTACTGATGGTCAGATCTTCTTACAGCAGGAATTATTCAATGCTGGTTTCAGACCTGCCATTGATACAGGTTTATCTGTATCACGTGTAGGTTCTACAGCACAGATCAAGGCTATGAAGCAGGTTTCTAGAAACTTGAAGTATGAATTAGCACAGTATGAAGAAATGCAGTCATTCGCACAGTTTGGTTCTGACTTAGATGCAGCAACTAAGAATGCGATTGAACATGGTGAACGTGTACGTGAAGTATTAAAACAGGCACAGTATGCACCAAGAGATGTTATTGATCAGATCATTACTCTATTTGCACTTGAAAATGGATTCGTTAAGAATGTTAAAGTGGAAAAGGTACAGGAGTACATGGATGGTTTAGTAGAGAAGTTTGCTGTTGCACATAGTGATCTTCTTGATGAAATCAGAGAAAAGAAAGTATTATCTGATGAATTAACTGCTAAGTTGAAGGAAGCTGTTAAGGCTTATACAACTCAGTTCGAAAACTTACAGAAAGCTGAGGCTTAATTATGGCTGGGCAGATGCAAGCCATCAAGCGTCGTATCAAATCAATTGAATCTACTAAGAAAATCACAAGAGCTATGGAACTTGTTGCAAGCTCTAAGCTTTCTAAGACTAGAAATCAGTTGAATGACATGAAGCCTTACTATACACAGGTAAAAGATACCTGCGCACAGATCTTATCTTCTGCAGGAAATGATATTGATTCTCCTTATTTAGTATTAAATGATAAGGGTGAAGATGTTTATATCGTTATCACTTCTACTTTAGGATTATGTGGTGGATATAACTCTAATATCTTTAAGCAGGTTGAAGCATCAGTGAATGATGCCAAGAAGATTATTGCGATTGGTAATAAAGGCTTAAATCAGTTTAAGAAACATTTTAAAGGTGAAGTAGATGGTACTTATGTAGACCTTAATACGACCCTTGATTTTAGAAGTGTTGTGAGATTAGTTGCGTCACTTCTAGAAGGCTATAAGAAAAAAGAAATTAAGTCTATTCATATTGTATATACAGAATATGTGAATGACTTAACTTTCGTACCTAGAGATGTGACTCTTCTTCCACTTAAGGCAGAAGATCTTGTCTCTGATAAGAAATTCCATAAAGATACATTGTTTGAACCAAGTCCTGAATCAGTACTTGGAAGCTTAATTCCGATGTATTTACAGGCTGTTATCTATGGCTACTTGATTGAATCAGTGACTGCAGAAAATGCGTCTAGAAGAACATCTATGAAGAACGCAACAGACAATGCAAATGAATTAACAGATGAGTTGTTATTAAAATACAACCAGGCACGTCAGAGCGCGATTACAAGTGAAGTAAGTGAAATCGTTGCTGGTGCCAATGCACAATAAGAAGGAGGTGCCATATGTCTTTGAATGTTGGTAAGATTATCAAGGCTCAGGGTCCAGTTGTCGATGTACAGTTTGCTGCTGATAAAGATCTTCCAGATCTAAATACAGCTATTAAAATCAACAACAATGGTGAAGAGTTAACTGTAGAAGTTGCTCAGCATATTGGTGATGATATTGTAAGATGTATCGCAATGGGTCCTACTGATGGTTTAACAAGAGGTATGGATGCTGTGGATACTAATGCACCTATTAGTGTTCCAGTAGGTAATAAAACACTTGGTAGAATGTTCAACGTATTAGGACATTCTATCGATGGTAAAGATGAATTGACTGAAGAAAAACATATGCCAATTCATAGATCAGCACCTACATTTGCTGATCAGAGAACAGAAACTGAAATTCTTGAAACAGGTATTAAAGTCGTAGACTTGATCTGTCCATTCATCAAGGGTGGTAAGATTGGTCTATTCGGTGGTGCCGGTGTAGGTAAGACAGTTCTTATCCAGGAATTCATCAACAACATCGCAACTGAACATAACGGTTTATCAGTATTTGCCGGTGTTGGTGAACGTTCTCGTGAAGGTAATGATTTATACTATGAAATGAAAGAAAGTGGTGTATTAGATAAGACAACACTAGTGTTTGGTCAGATGAATGAACCACCTGGATCAAGACTTAGAGTTGCATTATCAGCACTTACTATGGCGGAATATTTCCGTGATGAACAGGGACAGGATGTCTTACTATTCATCGATAATATCTTCCGTTTCACTCAGGCTGGTTCAGAAGTATCTGCTCTACTTGGACGTGTTCCATCTCAGGCAGGTTATCAGCCAACTCTTGCAACTGAAATGGGTCAGTTACAGGAACGTATTACTTCAACTAAACAGGGTTCTATTACATCAGTACAGGCCGTTTATGTACCTGCCGATGATATGACTGACCCTGCTCCAGCAACTACATTCACACACCTTGATGCAAGAGTTGTACTTGATCGTAGTATTGCAGCATTAGGTATTTACCCTGCAGTAGATCCACTAAACTCTTCTTCTAGAGGTCTTGATCCAAACGTTGTTGGTAAAGAACATTATGAAGTGGCTCATGGAGTAACTCAGATGTTACAGAAATATCAGGAATTACAGGATATCATCGCAATTCTTGGTATGGATGAATTGAGTGAAGAAGATAAACTGATCGTTGCACGTGCAAGAAGAATTAGAAACTTCTTATCACAGCCATTCACTGTTGCAGAACAGTTTACTGGTTTAGATGGTAAGTATGTACATGTAGAAGATACAGTAAAAGGATTTAAAGAAATTCTAGAAGGCAAATATGACGATTTACCAGAGCAGGCTTTCCATAATGTAGGTACTATTGAAGAAGCAGTAAAGAAAGCTGAATCTTTAAGTGAGTAAATTTCATTTACATATCGTCACTCCTAAAGGTACCTACAGGGATGTAGACGTAGATATTCTGAACATCAGAACAACTGATGGTCAGATGGGTATACTTGCTCACCATATGCCATTGGCGAGTGGTGTGGAAATCGCCGAAATGAATTATAGGATTGATAAAGACAGATATGAGTTCGCTGTTGGTGGTGGATTTGTTTATGTAGATGGTGATAATACTGTTACACTTATTGTGAATGATATTGAATCACCAGAAGAAATCGACTTACGTAGAGCTGAAGAAGCAAAGGCAAGAGCTGAAGAAAGATTAAAGTCTAAGGATTCAAATCTTGATTATCAGCGTGCTGAAGTAGCTTTAAAGAAGGCTATTACACGTATTCATGTCAAAAACAATTACTAAGATCCAGGGATTATCCCTGGATTTTATTTTGGAGATAGTATGAATAGTGATTATGTAAGAGTGAAAGATTATATACCTGATATATATGTGGAACTGCGTTATGCAACAGAACGTAATTTTACACATACTAAAGTATATGATTTTGATGAAGCGTATTTAAGATTGGGTACAACACTTAAGCTTAAGAAGGTTCAGGAAGAGTTAAAAGAATTAGGTTATAGCTTAAAAATCTGGGATGCTTATAGACCATTTACTGCACAACAGTATTTCTGGGAACTGATTCATGATGATGAATTTGTCGCTGATCCCACAAATGGTCCTAAAACACATAACTTTGGGAATGTTGTAGATGTGACTCTAGTAAAGAGTGATGGAAGTGAAATAGATATGCCTACAGAGTTTGATGATTTTACGAGTCAAGCAAGTAGAGATTATTCATGGTTAACAGGAAGTCCTCTTGAACATGTTCTATTATTAGAGGAAACAATGAAGAAGTATGGTTTTATAGCATATGAAGGTGAATGGTGGCATTATACAGATGAAGACTCATATGAGTATATAGAATTCAAGCCAAACGAAAGACACAGCTAATAATGACGCTGTGCCTTTTTAATTAGAGTATAAATAATAAGTGTAAGTAATATCCCAATACAGGCACCTGTAGAATCTATCATAACATCTCTAAAGCTTGCACTACGTCCTCCGACAAAGAACTGATGCAGCTCATCTGAACAGGCATAGAGGAAACTCACTAATAGAGATATAAAGGATTTAAAGCGTAAGGGATAATTTTCATAAGTAAACATCAGCAACATTGTAAGAATACTTAAGATGAAATAGACAAACATATGTGCACATTTACGAATAATGAATTCTATAAAGCTAAAAGCATCTGTAGACAATGTATTCACTATATTATGTCCAGTTACAGTCTTAGATATATGACCTATAAGATATATCACTGATTGAGAAGAAGAGGAACTTTTAGGACCTGTTTGATTAGAAAAACAGAATATAACCCCCATCCAGATTATGATTAATAGAGTAAGTAGTATACGTAGTTTCTTCTTTTTAGCCATAATGTTTCTCCCCTTTCTTGAGTTTATAATATACAACATCTGTGAAGAAAAGACAAATGTGTTCCTATAATTAAAAGAGTAGATTTTTTTTAATAGAAGACAAAAAGATAGTATAAAACACAAAATTGAACTATAATTGTTATATTAAAGTATAAAAAATACATGTCACATTACATTTATGTTAGTTATATGCAAAAATTGATATTATCATCATATCTTGATTAATTGTATTAGATAATATATCGCTAATGCTTGATATGGCAATCATATAATATGGAGGATTCTTTCAAATGGGGTATACAGTAGAAGATTTAGTCAAAAGTAATGAATTTTCTGGAATTAAAATAATAAACAATTTGTATGAAACAAATAGAGAAATAAAAGGTGCACAATTTATTTCGATGGCTGATATTGAAAATTCGGGGGGGGGAGGCAAGCTATTACTAACCTCTTTAAGAGTTTATGATAATCTTGATAAGAACACAGTGATTTACCATCTAGAAGAATTGAATAAAAAGGGAGTTAGCGGATTTATAATAAAAAGAAGAAAAGATACAGTGTATCAGAAGGAATTATTTGAACTATTTATACACTTTTGCGATGCACATAGAATACCTGTATTAGAACTTCCACAGAATATTAGTTATTGGGCTGTTTTGAAACATGTATTATGTCATGCCTACGATCTTGATATTGCAAAGTGTCTATATAATGAAATAGTTCAAGATCAAATTAATCATTTTTTATTACATGAACGATATGATGAACAAACAATAGAGACATTCTTTAAAAGTTTAGAGACTATGGTAGGAAATTCTGTTTCTCTCTATGATGAAAATTATCACTGTATTTATCCTATTACAGGACAAAAAGAGTTTACTATCATAGGTGATGAAAAGTATGTACCTCATATTACTACTAAGCATGAGTATATACGCCAAAAGAGAGAGTATGTGGAATATATTCAAAAGATTGATATTCTTAATTATTGTCATTATTATCTAGTGATTACAGAAGTGAATGAACCATTGAGTGAATTAGACTTTGTTACATTAGATAATATAATTACGGCTTTATTCTATCTTTTAGCTCAGGATGTCACAAAGAAGGAGATGGAAAATAAATATCTTCGTGATTTGAGACATAGGTTGATTAATGGAGGTATGTCTGATGCCGAAGAAGATGATGCCGCAAGTTTATTTGATTTAAGTGGTACAGATGAATATAGAGTAGTTATATTCTATTTAAATCCTGAGGATAAAAAAGAAAAAAATGGTATCGCACAGAAGGATGAGACGAAAAATCTAGAGAAAGAAATGTATCATTACTTACCAAAAGAGCATACTTTATGTAATACAAACTATATCTTGTATCTTTATAATGAAAAGGATTGGAAAGTGAAAAAAGACTTTGGAAATATTTTAAAAGAGATTCATAAAGATACACAAGATTCTTTAACTAGAAGAAATGAGAAGTTTGAACTTCTAATTGGAATAGGAAAGAGTGTGAAGGGATATCATGGATTAAAGGATTCTTTTAAGGATTCTAAAGCAGCATTAGAGTATATTGGTCTTATTAGAGAGGCTACTGGAGAGAAAACTAAATCAATCGTAGATTGTGCTAAATTAGGTTTCTTCCAGATATTTACAAATATTAATGATAAGGAAGAATTAAGACAATATATACCTTATTCAGTCATTAAGCTTAATAAACAGGATAAAAAGAAAAACAGTGAGTTGATTAGTACTTTGGAATGTTATTTGAGTAATAAACAGAGTATTAGAAAAACTTCAGAGTTAATGAACGTTCATCCTAGAACTGTCTCTTATCGTTTATCTAAGATTGTAGATCTAACAGATATAGAGTTTGATAATATTGCGGAAATACTTGCAGTAAGAAATGGAATTATAATACTTAAAATATTAGAACAGTTGTAATTAAAGACGAGTCACATAAGTGGCTCGTTATTTATTTTGTAATATTATATGGTACACTTTAGACAAAAAACTGTTAAAAACTTTTCTCTTTTTACACATTATATTTACAATTTTATAAGTTTATAATGCAAAAAGATGTAAAAAAAGTGTGTTTATATAGAAAATATCAACAATATGGGGCCTTTTAGAACAATTGCGACATGTTTTCTGAATAGTAACTCAGAATATTAAAGGAAGGGAAAAGGTCTTGTATGAATAAAATAAAAACACTACTCAATAAATGGGTATTACTCATACTGTGTATTGCGCTTGTTTGTACGCAGGTAAATGCAGCAGGTATAGTCAACTTTAATCAAACTGATAATATACCTCAAGAGACAGTTTATGATAATAATACAAATACAACTGAAACAACTGAGAATATAGAAGCATATTACCAGAATAATAAGATCTGTATTTATAACTACAATCAGTTAAAACAAATTGGTTCTGATGCTTATGTTTATACAGGTGATAAGGATGGAACAATTGGTTCTGGAGAAATAGTAAAGAATGAAGGCACTGAATTGAGATATACATCAGATGCTCAATATGTATTAATGAGTGATATTGAGATGAGTACTGATTATATCTGGACACTTCCAAATAACTTTACTGGTAGCATTACAGGTACAACTAGAGAAAGTACATCACTTTATAATAAAGAAACAGATACCATTACTATCTATAATCCCTATCAGTTAATGGTTCTTGCACAGGATAATTCAGAGAATGAACCAGTGATGTCATTAGATTATGATGCACCACAGTTTGGTATGGGACAGATGATTTATCCTAATGGAGAGAATCAGCCCTACTTAACTTATAGCAAGTCACATAATTATGTACTCTCTCAGAGCTTTGATTCTAGTAAGCCAGAATTAGCTGCGGATCAGGTAAGAGAGAATGTGAGTAAAAAAAATACAGAAGGTCGTGATTTTAAGGGTCAGGTTGTTAAGACTATTGGGGATAAGACTTATATCCTGATTGGTAATGAAACACAGCTTAGAACTATAGGAACTGATACACCGGTATATGGTGCGGTTTATCAGGCCTATCTGTCATTAGGTAAATGGTATGTTGATAAGGATAATAGAGGCAAACCAATTATGCTTTATGGTGGTGATGCCGATTTAAAGAATGATCAAAATGGTGTAGCTGATTATACTTTTGGAGACATTAAATCTACTGATAAAAGTTTAAGCAGTGAATCTAGCATACATACAAGAGGAAGATGTGGTGTTAATCAGACAACTGGAGAAATTGATCCTAATCTTAATATTGATAAAGCAGCAAATCAGAAATATAGCGCTAATGCGAATTATATTATCTTCCGTGATATAGATCTAAGTAATTCAAATTGGAAACCTCTTAACTTCCAAGGCACAATGTTTGGTGCTAAGAGTACTAACAATAAGATTTGGGATGCAGACGCAAAGATAGAGAAACCAGTAATTTCTAATGTGAAGGTTGAACAATCAGATAAGCTTAATGTTGGTGAACAAATGGGTGTTGGTTTCTTCTCAACTATATCAAGTGAAGTAAGTGAGAAAGATATTGGTTTAAGTAAAGGGTTAGTACAGGTTTCAAATATCAAGTTTGAAAATATGACGGTTCATACAACTACTACAACAACTTGGTATCCACCTAGCCTTGTAAGTACTCTCACAAATACTTTGGGTAAATTACTAGGTGGACTTCTAAGTGGTCTAACATTTATCTTAACGTTTGGTCAAGTTAAGATTGATCTAGGAAAAACATTAGGTGATGTTCTTAATGCAAGAAAGAAAGACCCTACAGCACTCGCAACAGGTGCTATTGCAGGACGTGTAGAAGGTCATGTAGAAATCTCTAATATAGAAGTAAATAATGCGAATGTAAAAAACGTAAACAGTAATACAGGTGGATTTGTAGGTTATGCAGTAGGTAAAACACAGTATGATGGTTTATCAAATGCACTTGGTGGGTTAGTAAAGTTACTTACAAATATATTAAATGTTATTCCAGGATTAGGTTTAGGTGACTTAATTACGATTCTATTAGGTAATGCGATTCCAGTAAGTAAATTGATTCCTACTGGTTATATTAATGCGAAAATAAAGAATTGTTCTATTAATGGTTTAAGTATTTCTACTTCAAGTGAAAAAGATTATGCAGGTGGATTTATTGGACAACAGAAAGGCACAATTATAGAAGGTTGTAAAATCACAAATAGTGACTATACAATTAATGGAAAATCATTTGCGGGTGGTTTTGTAGGTTTAGCTCGTGATGATGTCATTGAAGGTACTCTTTCTGGGGCATTGGATATTGAGACAAAGCTTCCAAGAATGAATCCAGAAAGTTTGCTTCTAAATTGTTCGTTAAACAATGCGGTAGCTTTTGTTTCAGGTGAAAGTTATATTGGTGGTTTTGCCGGTGGATTGGCAAATGCTTCTACAGTTAATTGCAATGTTACATCAGATAAAGCACTTATTGTAAAGGCTTCTGGAAATTATGCTGGTGGTTTTGCTGGAATTGCATCACTTGGATGGGCTGCGGATTTAGGTAAAGATGATACAAAGAATAATTTACTTGGCGGTGTAGTTGATCTTGTTGTAAAACTTTTGAGTAGTAATCCTGGAGCAACTTCATCCTTACTTTCTCTTGCTGGCGTAAATCCATCACATATATTAGGATGTTCTGTAAATGCTTCACTGCAAGTTAGTGGTAAGGACTATGTTGGTGGTGTAACAGGCCGAGGTAATGGTGCATATATAGCACAATCGAATGCGGATAATTTACAGAAAATATCATATTGGAAAAATAATGTTTATGATGTTGGTTCTGTTCAAGTGATTGATAGCTCTTTAACGGGATTATCAAGTGTTACAGGAAATGATTATGTTGGTGGAATTGCTGGATCAATGGGAACGGCCAGTGTTGCCGGTTTATTAAATACAACGCTTGGCATTGCATCTTATCTTGCGTTTACTGTAGATAATGTTCATGTAAATGGTGCAGAGAATGGATTTACTATTAAGGGAAATGAACGTGTTGCTGGTGGATTTGGAGATACGATTGGTGGTTCGATAACAACTGTTAGTATCAATAATTTAGCTTCTATAGAAGGTAATAACTTAGTAGGTGGTTTTATTGGTCTTTCTGGCCCTGGTGATTTGGCTGGAACAGATGGTGGATTAACTGTTAACCTGTTAGGTTTGAATTATTTGTTGAAATTGAATAATTTACTTTCTTTAGGACAAGCAATTGAAGTAAAAATTAAGGATACATATGTAAATGGAATTAAGGATGGGTTTACGGTATACGCAAAGGGTAGTCGTGATTCTAATTCGGTTCGTGATTATAGTGCTTCTGGTTTTATCGCAAAAAGCGGAAGTACAAAAATAGAAAATTCGCATGTAACAAATCTAAAATCAGTGAAGGCTGCAGATGATGGCGGATATGCTTCAGGATTTGTTGGTATTTCAAAAACAGGTGGTCTAGCAGAAGTTGCTGATGATAATTCAATTAAATCATTAATAGAGACAAATGGTTTAGTAAATGCTGTAGGATATTTAATTCCTAAATATACAAATTGTACGGTTTCTTTTGTGAATGGTGGAAGTGTTACAGCAGATGTTGCTGGTGGTTTTGCAGCTGATTTTCAAAGCGGTACAGTTGATAACAGTTCACGAGGTACTAATGATTACTACGCAGTATACAATTTAGATTCTGTGAATGGTCAAACCTATGCAGGTGGCTTTGGTGGAAATGTTTATTCTGGAGCATTGGCCGATGCTAGTAAAGGTATTAGTATTCTAGGAAATATAGATGGGCTGAATATAAACATTGGAGAGTTATTAAACTTAGTAAATGCATATGTTCCAACAATAGAATATGCAGGAGTTAAATCCGATAATGGATTTACAGTCATTGCAAACAAATTAAAATCAAATGATACTCATGCAGGAAGTGCGGGAGGCTTCATTGGTTATGGTAGTGGCGTACAGGTAAGTTATTGTGATGTAACAAATTTAAAACATACAGAAGTAACACCTCCAAAAGATTTGGAAGCAACAGAAGCACCTACATATTTTAATAATGAAAGCCAATATGCAGTCACTGGATCAAGATATGCAGGTGGATATATTGGTTATATGGATATTGGTTCTGCAGCTTCTGTAGGTAAAGGATTAAGTGTTCTAGGTAGATCTATAGGAATTAATAATGTATTAGATGCATTAAATGTAGTGGTATCTACTATTGAACATTCTCATGTTACTGGAAATGTTGGTGGATTTGCGGTTAAAGCATCTTATAAAAATACAGCTTCTGATGCATCAGAGAATGATGTACTTGGAGATGCAGGTGGATTTGCAGGAAAGATTTCTGGTGGACATATCCAGGATTCTAATGCGAATAACTTCTCTTATATTATTGGTCAGTTAACAGCTGGTGGTTATGTAGGAGATTTACAGCCAGGTAATATTGCAAATGTATTAGGTGATGCAAGTATTTTAGATGGATTAGTAAGTGCTGAAAGTGTACTTGCTTCTGTCGCAGAAGATTTTGTACCTACTATTAGAAATAGTTCTACTACTTGTGTTCCTTGTGGTGGTGCAGTACGTGCACAAGCATCTTCTACAACACAGGTACAAAGAGGTATGGCTGGTGGTTATGTAGGACATAACGAAGGTGGTCATATCTGGGGTAATAATACAAAGAAATGGAAAGGTGAAGACTATACTGGACCAACAAGTACTTGTAAAGCAGTAAGAATTCGTTCTGTATATGGTGAAGAGATTGCGGGTGGATTTACTGGTTTAATGGAATCTGCAGATACTGCAAGTACTGGTAACTTATCTCTATTATGGGGATTAGTAAAGGTAGATAACATACTTGGTGCATTAAGTGTTGTTTATCCTACAGAAGAGAATACAGCAGTATATGGACCACTTGCTTTAATGGATTATGAAACATGGAATAAATGGGTTGAATTCGTTGGTAAATATGGTGGTTACGGAAGCGATCTTGCAGATCATGGTACGGTAAAAGATCAAGCAGAATTAGATAAGATTATTCATAAATATGCTTATGGATACAATGTAGTAGCTGGTAGAGTAAATTATCGAGATGAAATTAAACTAGCGAATGGTGGTGCTGCAGGAGGCTATGTTGGCTCTATGCAGACAGGTACTATCACAAATGGTCAGGCATATCAGACTAAGAAAGTAAAAGGATTAAGAACTGCAGGTGGTTTTGCTGGAGAAATGATCAATGGTGGTGCTGCAGATCTTGGTGGTGTGAATATTTTAGGTCTTAAACTTGATTTAGGACGAATGATTAATGTACTGAATGTATTTGTCCCAGTAATTAAGCAATCTTCAGTAGAAGGCTACCAGAGTGGATTGATGGTTGAGTCTACAGGAACTGATTATAAGGATAACTATGGTTATGCTGGTGGTTATGTAGGTAAACTCATTGGTGGACAAATCTGGGGAGAAAGTACTGCACATTGTCAGGTTAAGAAACTCAGACGAGTAGATGGTAGAAGCTACGTAGGTGGTTTTGTAGGAAGTTCTAGACCTGGTTCTGTAGCAACACTTAACCCTACTGCTGGTGAAGGATTATTAAGTCAATTACTTAATAAACTACTTAGTACCCCTTCGGACTTAATTAAAGTACTTAATGCGACAGTTGCGACAATCCGTTATGCAGATGTTGAATCCTGGGATAACTGGGGATATATCGTAAATGGTGCATATACAACTGGTGAGAATAATACTTCTTATGCGAAAACTGCAGGTGGTTTTGCAGGAATGCTGGAAGGTACAGTTTTAGGTAAAAAGGACACATCTGAAGCTGGCATTAAAGTAGAGAATATTCGTTCTGTAGTAGCAGGTGAATATGCTGGTGGATGTTTTGGTGTTGCAGATGTAGCCGGAGTGGCGAATATCAGTGCAGGCAATGAAACGTCACTATTAGATAAGTTATTAAAACTAGGAAGAACAGATGTACTAGATGCTTTTAGAAGTTATGTATATTACGGAAATGTAATTGGAAGTAAGGATGCAGGACTAAGTGTCAATGCGAATGTTGCAAAGAAATCTGGACAGAACAATCAAGTCACATACAGTGGAACAGCCGGAGGTTTTGGTGGTTCACTACTAAATGGTTCTGTAAAGAATAGTACAGTTACACAATTAAGCAATGTAAGAGGCTTAAATAGTGTGGGTGGATTTATTGGTTACTCTGGTAAGAGTGGTGTTGTGAAAGCTGATAAGATTGATGTCCTAGGAAATAATACAGGACAGCTTCTTGGTGGAGCATTAGGTGTCATGGATATCTTTGGTTCTCATATTGATGATTGTAGTGTAAGTGGTACAAGTGATGGGTATACAGTACAGAGTCAAAGTGGAGATGAACAGATTGCAGGTGGATTTATTGGTTATGCAAACCTTGCAAGAATGTCTAATTGTACAGCAGGAAGTGTTAATGAACTAAATAAGGGATTGAAACAGGTCGCATCTGGTGGAACAGCTGGAGGATTTGCAGGTAGAACAAGCTTTGCATATCTTGCAGATCTAAAGCTAGATTCTACAGCAGTTAATATTATATTCTCTGTTCTTAATCAGCTTATAAAAGCACTTTATCTAGATAAGATTCAAGATTCAAATCTTCTAAAAATCAATCTAGGAATTATAAAAGTAGAAGCTTTATATGATGGAAAACTTCTTCATGTCAATCTTCTAGGCTTAGATATATCTGTAGGTCTCTCTAAGAAATCAGCAGATAATAAACAACAGACAGATCTTGCGATTATTACTATTGGTGATTCATCTATTAAACTCCCATGTAATGAGAATGGTTTATTAAATGATGATGATGCAAAGTCAAATATCAGTATCAGTCTTATTAAAGCAAACCGTACAAAGATTACTGACAGTAATGTGTACGGTGTGAGCTATGGATATGATGTTTATGCAGGTGGTGCCAACAACAATACTGATGGTACTTCCAAGGATGGTCGCAGTGGTGGTTTTGTAGGATTTAATGATGAAGGTTTATTAAAGAATAACAACATGTATTACTGCGACGTAGTCAGAGGGACTAACAATCTTGTAGGACCTTTTAGTGGTAAGAGTGAATTAAATTCAGTATACGACTTTAATACACAGGAAAAGATTGAAGGCGAAGGCAACAATTATCGTATTTATAGAAAATTGGATAAATCTTTCAAAGAAATCGAAGGCAATAATCAGAAATTAAATAGGGATTATGAAAATAAAGATGGATGGGATATTTATACAATTGGACATATGATTACAGTCAAAGCCTTCGATACTTTAAAGAATGCGGTTCTATCAAATGGTAATGAGAAAGCTGATTTAAAGGCGTATGAATCACCTGCCAAAGCAGTATTAATGGCTGATACAAAGACAACTCTTAATACGGGTGAAAGTGAGACACCAGAACCATCTGAGTCACAAGATCCATGTGATGATATGGTTAAACTCACTATTAATAAAGTTTGGAAGGATTTCGATAACTTCGATCATAAACGACCAGACAGTATTACGGTAACAATTTCTCGTACTTGGAAGGATAAAAACAATGTAGAAAAGACAGAAGTCGTTCCAAATTATGAGAGTTACAAAATAACAGGTTCTATCAACAAATCAACATGGCAAGAAGTGATTAAAGAACTTCCTGCTTATTTCAAAGAAAGTGATGGAACTCTTCGTTATTATAAATATTCCGTAACAGAAGCGGAAATTAATGGTTATACAACAACTATTAAGACATCAGATGATGGCTTTACGTTTACGATAACCAACAAGCATTTCCCATGTCTTCCTAATACTGGAGGATTTGGAAACTACTTATTTTATGCGATAGCAATTCTGCTTTTCCTTGTTTATTTCGTTATGAGATACAGAAAGAACAAGGAAAATAAAGTGGAAAAACTATAAAGAAAAATGAAAAAAAGGAGAAAAGGTTATGAAAAGTATTAAACGCATTATCGCATTGTTATTAACTGCGGTTATGACAATGACTATGTCCGTAACAGCATTTGCAGCAAATACAAACTGTAGTCTTACTGTAAATGTAAAAGATGGACAGGATTTAAAGGGACAGACAATTAACTTATATAAGTTATTTGATGTGACTGTGTCATCAGACAAAAAGAACTATTCTTATACTGTCAGCAAAGAAGCTGGTTATAAGGCTGCATTAGTAGAAGTATTAGGTTCATCTATTACAGCAGATTCTAAAGATGAAGAGATTGCGAAAGCTGTAAGAGACTTAGGTCAAAATGATTCAAAAGAAGTACAGAACTTCGCAAATGAGTTCACTGCAAAAGCTTTAACAAAAGGCTTAACAGCTACTAAAACTTCTGGAAAAATCATAGGAGAAAACAAAACATCTTATGATTTCACTGAATTAGCTGCAGGTTACTATTTAGTATATGTAACAGGTGGAAACAAAATTCAGTCTTCATTAGTTACAGTAACTGGTGCAGATGGCAAAGTAAGCTTAAAAACTGAAGCTCCAAGCATCACAAAAGCAGCAGATAAAGAAACTGTAAGTATTGGTCAGGTTGTTAAATATACAGTTACAGGTTCAGTGCCAGATACAACTGGATATTCAGAATATGTATATAAGATTCACGATACATTATCAAAAGGTCTTGATTTCGTAAAGAACGCTAACGGTGATGCTCTTGATAGTGCAAATGCAGTAAACGTAACAGTTGCATTTGGAGAAGGTGTTACTGATAAAGGAACAGCTCCTACTACAGCTACATTAGATACTACAAAGAATACTATGTCTCTTGACTTATCTGCATGGGTAAGAACTAACCAGGAAAACAAGGGTAAAGAATTCACAGTAACTTACTATGCTAAAGTGAATAAAAATGCAGTTGTAACAGAAAAGAACAAAGCCGAATTAGAATATGGTAATAACCCAGGTGATACAACTAAGACTAAACCAAGTGAAGTTAAAACACCTACATACTATCTTGATATTAACAAGATTAAAGCAGGTACTACAGATGACAGATTAGCGGGTGCTAAATTCAAGTTATATAAAAATTCTACTGACAGCGAAGAAAATGTTATTAAAGTAACTGGTAGTGAAGGTAACTATGTTGTAGATCCAACATCTGAAAACACAGTATTTGAATCAGTAAAATCAATTAGTGGTGAAGGTTATAACCTTCGTGTTAATGGTCTTGCTGAAGGAATTTACTACTTAGTAGAAACAGAAGCTCCAGCAGGTTACAACAAGTTAACTGATCCAATCAAGGTTGAAATTAAGAAGAGCACTACTGAAGATGTAAATGCTTGGACTCTTTCTAAAAATGGTGAAAAAGAAGAAGACAAGATCATTGACGTAGAAAACAGCACTGGTTCTATGCTTCCATCTACAGGTGGTATGGGTACTATCGCATTTGCTGTTGTTGCCGCAATCCTTGTATTTGGTGTTGCAGTAAGCTTTATCCGTGATAGAAAAAGAGAAAACTAAGAAATAGTTTTTAATGGAATGAGCGGTTATCTTTCTTAAAAGATAACCGCAATTCCAATTATTTATATATTAATAGGGAGAATGAAATGAAGTGTATGAAGATTAAAATCACTAAAAATGATATTATTCGTTTATTTGTACTTTTGATTGCATTCTCCGTGTTGTTATATCCTAGCTTTAGTAGTTATCTGAATGAAAAGAATGGTTCTAAGGCTATCTCTTATTATGATAAAGAGAGTGTAGAGCTCTCTAAGGCAGATAAGATAAGAATGTTAGAAGAAGCACGTGCTTATAATAGAGAGATGTTAGGAAATATAGATCTTATAGATCCATTCTCACAGGAAGATACAAAGCTAGATGCACGTTATGAGAGTTTATTAAATATAGATGGTTCTGGAATGATGGGATATATACGTATTCCTAAGATTCATATAGAACTACCTATTTATCATGGGACAAGTGAAACAGTCCTACAGGCTGGTGTAGGACATTTCTGGGGTACTTCTTTACCTGTTGGTGGAGAGAGTACACATACTGTATTAACAGGTCATAGAGGCTTACCTACTAAGACATTATTCACAAATATGGATAAGCTAAAAGAAGGAGATATATTCTATATCAAGGTTTTAGATGAAACATTGGCTTATCAAATAGATCAGATACTTACTGTATTACCAGAAGATACAAAAGCATTATCTATAGAATCTGGTAAAGATTATGCGACTCTAGTGACTTGTACACCTTATGCGATTAACACACATAGATTATTAGTGAGAGGACATCGTATACCATATCAAGAAGCCACAAAGAAAGTACCTAATACTGATATTAAACCAGAGTTATCATTTACTTCTAAAGTATTAATTATAACAGTGATTATTATTTTGATAGGTTTAATTATCGCAATTATTTACTGTATAAGGGATAAGAGAAGGAGGAAACTAACATGAAGATAAGAAATATTATTGTGATGATGATGGTTTTTCTTATGAGTATGTTCATGAATGTTTCTACTATTCATGCAGAGAGTGGTTCTAGAAAAGGAAGTATACATATTGTATATAAGGGTAGAAATGAATCAAACAAGGAAGTGAATTTATCCCATGCTAAGTTTTCAATCTATCAGGTTCAATATAAGAAGAATGATACATTGAAGTGGCAGGATAGTTTTAAAGATTCACATGTTTCTTTAGTCGATACCAGTGCAGAGTCTAGAGAAAAACAAGCAAAACAACTATATGAGTATGCACAAAAGAAAGGTATATCTTGTTTAACACAAGAAACTAATTCATTAGGACGTACAACATTTAGTAATTTAACGCAAGGTATTTATTTGATTGCACAAGAGGGATATGTAGAAAGTGGTAAAAGTCAGTTTGAATCTGCCCCTTTTCTAGTTGAGATTCCTTCTCTTGTGGATGGAAGTGTAGAGTATAATGTGACTATAGAACCTAAGGCTGAATGGGTAAAACCAGTAAAGCCTACTCCTTCTAAACCTCATAAACCACATGTTAAAACAGGTGATGATACAAATATATCTGTATGGGTGATAGCTGCGATAGAAAGCTTATGTATCATGATATTGTTGTATAAGAATAAGGCTGATTCTCTATGAATCAGTTTTTTTATGGATAAGTTGAGTAAAATTTGATGAATCATAATACAAATGTTAGAATGAGTATTAGGAGGTTTTTTTTATGAACATCGTTTTAATACTTGCTTGTATAGCTGTATTCTATAATATCGATTTACTCAGCTATAATTCAGAGTATCTCTCAGTACAGCAGACTAAAAACTTAAAAGGGATATTTACACTCATAGTATTATTCCACCATCTCGCAATATTCGCAGGTGTAGGTGATATTTATACTATATTTATTAATTCTGGATATATTGCGGTAGGTGGATTCCTATTCATTTCTGGATATGGCTTAATGTACCAATATATGCATAAGGGAAGAGATTATGTAAAGTCCTTTCCTAAAAGAAGAATACTCACAATACTTATTCCATCCATTGTAATGGCTATTGCCTATTTTGTATTGAAACAATATAGATATGGTTATACCCTAGGTACTCTTATCTATGATTTTAAAAGAGGGGCATCAGTAATAAGTAATGGATGGTATATCAATGCGATTATCTATTTCTATATTATTTTCTTTATTTCAATGCTTCTTTGTGAACTCATTAAGAAACGTAGATTTATGATCATCTTTACTTTTATCTTTACATATCTCTATATCTTCTTATGTATGAAGTTCAAGTTTGAAGATCATTGGTTTAGTGCAGCTTTTGCTTTCTATTTTGGTATCGTATGGGCTATGTTTAAATCTAAAATTGATTCTAATCTTAAGAAATCAATCCCTATGATCATTGGTTGTCTATTTGTTTTCTATTATGTATTAAATGTATTTACTCCATTTAAGTATGGCTGGACGGAATTTAAATGTTTAATGTATCTCGCAATTATTGTGATAATAGGAATGAGAATTAAACTTCAAAGTCCACTTATGGAATGGGTAGGAGATCATTCTTTAGAAATCTATTTAGTTCATGGTTTATTCTTTGAAATATTAAGAAATAACCATATTAATATAGTGGATAACTTTGAATTCATGGTTACTCTACTCATACTTACATTCATATCTTCCTATGTACTTCACAAGATATTCACATTTATAAACAAAAAAATCATAAACAGTTAAGAAGAGTGCTGGTCACTCTTCTTTTTGATACAATTATGATGCAATCATGTTCTATGATGAAGTCGGGTGAGAGATATGAATAAGATATTAGTAGTAGAAGATGAAGAACCAATATTAAATCTAGTAAGAATAAGTTTAAAAGAAGCAGGTTATGAGTGTATAGGGATAACGACAGGTAAAGACGCTATTGATTTAGTGGATCATGATCATTTTGATCTCGCAATATTAGATATCATGTTACCTGAAATGAATGGCTATGAGATACTAGAATACCTTAAACCATTAGGTATACCTGTTATCTTCTTAACGGCTAAATCAGCCGTTAAAGATCGTGTCAAAGGACTTCATTTAGGGGCTGAGGATTATATTATTAAGCCTTTTGAAATCATTGAATTAGTCGCAAGAGTAGAAACAGTACTCAGACGTTATAACAAGATATCACGTTATTTGTCTGTATATGATATTGTGGTAGATACATCATCAAGAGTTGTTAAGAAGAATAATGAAATCATTAATCTCACTATGAAGGAATATGATTTACTTGTTTTATTTATCAGGAATAAGAATATCGCATTATTTAGAGATTCAATTTATGAGAATGTATGGCATGAAAGCTATTTAGGTGATAGTCGTACAGTTGATTTACATGTACAGAGAATGAGAAAGAAATTAGGGTTAGAAGATAAGATTGTACCATTATATAAGATAGGTTATCGATTAGAGGTAGAAGAATGAAGTTCTTCTGGAAACTCTATTTCTCTCTTATGATCTTATTATGTTCATGTTTTAGTATTGGAAGTTATATCCTTATTCAAGGAAGTTTTAATAATTCGTTGAAAAGGGAAATGAATACAGCGTATCAGGAAAATAGTATTATATGTTCAACATTGAAGAACTATACTAACTGGTATGAAGAAGATATTGAAGATATATCACGTATACAGGAATTACTTGCGACAGTGACTGTACAGTCTTTTGATCGTAATATCATGTTTTGTTTAAGAGATAAAAGTGGAGATGTAGTATTTCAAAATGATCATTTTAGTCATTCTTCTTCATTAATAAAGAATCTAAAGAATAACCAGAAGAAGTCTATCTTAAAGAAGACTTCTTCTAAGTATTATGTCTATACGATTCAGCCAGTCAGTATTAGAAGTAATCCATTCTATATTGAGAATAAGTATGATGTAACATCATTATTCCAAACACGTAGCAGACAGATACAGACATATTTAAAGAGTACAGTTGTATTATTATCTCTAGGTATGGTACTTGTGTATATGATTTCTTCATGGCTTATGAAGCCTATTAAACGTTTATCACAAGGTTTAAAGGAAGTGACACAGGATAATGTCTATAGTCAGTTAGAAGTGACTGGTGATGATGAAATAGCGGATGTAATGAATGATTTCAATAGTATGTCTATTCATCTCTCACAGACATTAGATGAACTCAATGAAACTATAGAGAAACAGAAGATCTTCATAGGAGACTTCTCTCATGAACTAAAAACACCTTTGACTTCTATTATAGGTTATGGTGATTTAATTCGTTCTAAGAAGTTATCAGAAGAAGAGCTAATACTCTATTCTAACGCTATTGTAGAAGAAGGAAAAAGACTAGAAAAGATTTCTATGAAACTCATGGATCTGACTGTATTAAAACAGGATACTTGTACTATGTCTCCTATCCCTACTACTCTCTTCTTTGATCAAATACAACAAGGTATGCAACCCCTATTAGATCAACATCATATTACTCTTACTATGGATATAAGCCCTTCTACTATTTATATGGATTCAGACTTAATGAAGACAGTACTTTATAATCTTATTGATAATTCTAGAAAAGCGATTGGAAGTAATGGACATATAGAAATAAGAGGATTCATAGAAGATAAGAATTACCATATTACTCTTACTGATAATGGTTGTGGTATTCCAAAAGAAGAGATAGATAAACTGACACAGGCATTCTATATGGTAGATAAATCAAGAAGCAGAAAGAACGGTGGTGCTGGTTTAGGTTTATCTATAGTAGATACAATCATTAAGGCACATCATGCTTCTATGCATATTAATAGTGTTGTGAATCAAGGTACAACGATAGAGATTATATTAGGAGGTAGTTATGAAACATCTTAAGATATTTTTGATAGTATTATGCATAGTCTTGATTGTTTCTACCCCTATTGTCTTATTTAGGTATAATGATTCACAATTAATCAATCATGAGAAAATAGAAACAATCAAGACTAAGAAGGTTAAAAGTACTTTAACAACACAAGAGAAGATCAAGATGATCTATGATGCGACTTCTGATGATTCTCATATTGTCACAATATATAAAGAGTGGAAAAAAGATACAGAACAGTATGAAACTTTAAAGATGAATGTGGGAATAGAATTAAAGAAGCTTCAAAAACTTAATATCATTCCTACATTCACACAATATGAATTAATACCCCAGAACATAGAAACACTCATTGATGGTACAAACACGACGAAGTCCATGAGTGTTGTACGATTAAATATCACGTCTCAGGATACTCAAATGGATTGCTGGGTAGATTATGATACAGGTATTATCTTGCAAGGTTCTATTAATACAAAGATTGATATAAGCCTTAAACAAGCATTTATCCAGAATTATCTCAAAGTATCACAGACAACAGAAAAATACTATAGTCTTTTCTATGCGAAGAATCGTACATTCGTACGTATTTCTAATTATAGAAATGATGCAATTATGATGACAAATTGAAGCATAAATGATGAATATGATTGATATCCTCCTATTAGGAGGATATTTTTATGAGAAGAATCATTTATTTAATAACTATGTTACTTATTGTCTCTTGTGCTTATAAGAGTACACGTATTGAATCATATCAAACAAAAAAGATAATACATCCAGGACCATTACTTACATTAGTGAATGATAGAAATAAGATACCTGATACATGGAATACAAAACTTGTTCAATTACCAAATGGGAAACAGATAGATCAAAGAGTATATCCCTATTTAATGAGAATGATAGAGGATGCAAAGAAAGAAGGATGTCGAATAGTGATTGCATCTGCTTATCGTTCTAATGAAAAACAAATATCTTTATATAATACAAAGTGTGAGTTCTACCAGTCACAGGGATATGATAGAAAGACATCTGAAAAGAAAGCATCACAATGGGTGTCTAAACCAGGGACAAGTGAACACCAATTAGGCTTATCTGTGGATCTTGTCTCTTATGAGTATCAACTACTTGATAAGAAACAAGAAGAGACAAAGGAACAGATGTGGTTGATGAATCATTGTGCTGAGTATGGGTTTATATTACGTTATCCTGTGTCTAAGAGAAGTCAGACACATGTAAACTATGAACCATGGCATTATCGTTATGTAGGTGAAGAACATGCAGTAGAGATGATGAGTAATAATTTATGCCTAGAAGAATATTTAAACATTAAATATAGTCAAAATACAAAATAAGATGTCACATAAATATAAGTAAATATGTTAAATAAACGTAAAAAAGTTACCGTAAGGGGTTACTGTTCATAAGTGTTGATGTTATAATGAGAACATGTGTTATAGATTTCTAATGAAATGTCTTTTTTTGTGAAATATTTCGCATTTAATAGAATGTGTTAGAGTTTTATATACGGGAAGGAGAACACGCTTATGAAAAAAATATTTATGAAGATTTGTGTTGTAGTTTTATCTTGTTTTATGGTGTTCAATACAGCTTATTTACCATCTTATGCAGAAGATGAAATGAGCTATTATGAACAGAATGACCTAGCAAATAGCTTTAGATATTCTAATGGTCAAACAAAAGCAAGTGGTCGTGCCAATTATGCAGCACGTGCCTCTACTAATTCTGGGTGGCCTGAAGATTCTAAAGCGATCAGCAAGGGAATTGATGTAAGTTATCATAATGGAACAATTGACTGGAAGAAAGTCAAACAGTCAGAAGTAGAGTATGCGATTATCAGATGTGGTTATGGTACTGATGATAAGAGTCAGGATGATAAGAAATGGGAAGAAAACGTAAAGGGATGTACAGACAACAATATCCCTTATGGTGTTTACCTCTATTCTTATGCAGATACTGTAGAGAAAGCCTCTAGTGAAGCAGATCATGCGATTCGTTTATTACAGGGTAAGAAGTTTAAGTATCCTGTTTATTATGATTTAGAAGAAGATAAGTTACGTGATAAGATCAGCAAGAAAACTATTGCGGATATTGCACAGACATTCTGTAATAAGTTAACTGCAAAAGGATATACTGTTGGTATTTATGCGAATAAGGATTGGTTTACTAATTATTTAACTGATAGTCGTTTTAATAACTGGACTAAGTGGGTTGCACAGTATAATACAACTTGTAGTTATCAGGGTAAGTATGATATGTGGCAGTGCTCTTGTACTGGAAAAATACCTGGTATCTCAACTAATGTAGATTTAAATTACTCTTATAGTCCATTTGAAAATTCAGATGGTGGTGGTAACACAAATAATGGTGGAACTAATACTAAGTATTCTGATGGATTAAATGAAATTGAAGGAGAATTATACTATTTCAAGAATAATCGTATTGATACTTCTTATAGTGGACTCGCTACTTATAAGGGAGATACATATCTCGTTACAGGTGGTAAGGTAGATAAATCTCAATCAGGATTAGTACAATGTAATAATGAATGGTATTTATTAAACAAAGGTGAAGTAAGAGTAGATTATACTGGACTTGCTCAATATGAGAATGAATGGTACTACGTTGATTGCGGACGTGTGAATAGAGATTATTGCGGTATCATAAAATACAATAATGAATGGTTCTATGTTGATAAAGGACATCTAGATTGGAGCTATAATGGTTTAGGTCCATCTGGTGATACTTATTACTATATTAAAAACGGACGTGTGAATTGGGATTACTCAGGACTCGCTCAGTATGGTAACGAATGGTACTATATTGAAAAAGGTAAAGTAAACTGGAATTATACAGGACTTGCACAGCATAATAATCAATGGTTCTATATTGAGAATGGTGTGTTGAACTGGGATCATTCAGGAATTGTGGAATACAATAATCAGTGGTTCTATGTTGAAAAAGGACGTTTAAACTGGAATTATACAGGTTTAGGACAATCAGGTAATGATTGGTACTATATTGTGAAAGGACGTGTGAACTGGAACTATACTGGTCTTGTTCAGCGTGGTAATGAATGGTTCTATATTGAAAAAGGTAAGTTAAACTGGAATCATTCAGGAATTGTAGAATACAATAAACAGTGGTTCTATGTTGAAAAAGGACGTTTGAACTGGAATTATACAGGTTTAGGACAGTCAGGTAATGATTGGTACTATATTGTAAGTGGACGTGTTAACTGGGGCTATACAGGTCTTGTTCAAAAAGGCAATGAATGGTTCTATGTTAAAAATGGTAAGTTAGATTGGAGTTATACAGGACTTGTTCAGAAAGGTAATGAATGGTTCTTTGTACGTAATGGTCGTTTAGACTGGGGTTATACAGGTCTTGCTTGCTATGGTGAATATTATTTCTATGTTAAGAATGGACGTTTAGACTGGAGCTATTCTGGTTATGCACAGATTGATGGTCAGGGCGAATATTATGAAGTAAGAAATGGTAGACTTGTTGGTGGTACTTTAACATTAGCTAAGATGCATGGTGTTGCGAATAATCAAGATAGCCCTACAAACTATATTGTGCTTGTAGATAGAGCCGCACATCGTGTTGGTGTATTTAAAGGCAGTAAGTATAATTGGTCAGATGTAAAGTATTATAAATGTTGTGTAGGTAAACCTTCTACACCTACTATTAGTGGTACTTACTATATTAAATCTAGAGGTAAATACTTTGATACAGGTACTAAAGGTAGATGCTGGTATTATACTCAGATTAATGGTAACTACTTATTCCATTCTGTCATCTATGATAGACAGAATACTCCAAAGAGAATCATTGATAACTCAATGGATGCAGCTGTATCTCATGGTTGTGTAAGATTAGATCTAGACAACGCAAAATGGATCTATGACAACATTCCAAAGAATACTAAAGTTATTATCTATTAACACTCAGGTTCCTCCTATTTTGGGAGGACCTTTTTTATGCATAAAAAAAGGATGTGATTAAACACATCCTGGCTAACATTCTTCTGAAACGATGAACTTAGGTCTTCCTTTGATTTCATCATAGATCTGCGCAATATAGTAACCAATAATACCAAGACAGATCATGATAATACTACTAGAGAATAACTGAAGTAGGATGACTGTAGTAAAGCCTCCTAAAGCTGTCCCATTCACATACTGTACAATTGAATTAATACCAAATACTACAGAGATAACTAACATGATAAAACCACAAATAGTCACAATCTGCATTGGTGCAGAAGAGAAAGAAGTAATATTAAGTATCGCATACTTAATAAGTGACTTAGTAGACCACTTTGATTCCCCTGCTTCTCTTTCAGCAACTCTAAATGGGATTTGTGTTGTCTTAAATCCTACCCAAGAAGATAAAGCTCTAAAGAAAGAATTCTTTTCCTTCATGTTAAGTAATACCAACATTACTTTTCTATCAAGAAGCTTGAAGTCTGAGGCATTCATCATATCGATATTAGTTAGCTTAGAGATGATTTTATAGAAAGTATTAGCCATAAATCTATGGATACCTGATTCCTCTCCTCTATCTTCTTTGACAGCTTCTACAACTTCATATCCTTCCTGCCATAATTTATACATTTCTACAATCTTAATTGGTGGATGTTGTAAGTCACAGTCCATGACAACACAACAATCACCCTTTGCATATGTTAAACCTGCAGTAATCGCAGATTCTTTACCGAAGTTTCTAGAGAAATGAACACCTCTTACATGTTCATGTTTTTCTGCTGCTGCTTGGATTCTATTCCAAGTATCATCCTTAGAACCATCATCCACAAATAAGATTTCATAAGGAATCTTATGTTCTGTCATGATATCTACTACAACATTTGCAGTATTATCAATTAATAGTCCTTCATTATAAGATGGTATTATAATACTTAATAAACCTTCCATATTAATTCTCCTTACAATATTTTTTTCTAACAATTGCACTTACGATTATAAACAATATTGCCCCTGCTGTTAAGCAAATACCTAATGTTTTGTATTTTGTATGATATCTCATGGTAATTTGATTTGTGCCAGAATGAAGTTTGATGGCATATAAGCAATCTCCAAATGACTTCACTTCTGCCTTTTCATTATTGACTAATACATCCCAACAATCATCTACAGGAACAGATAGATATAAGTAACTATCTTCACTTGTTGCTTTAACTGTTGTATCAATAGAACCATTCTTCATTGAGATATTGACTTCATTCTTACGTGCTGTCTTGGAACACTCATCTAATACACTTAAATCTAATGCATAGAAATAGGCATTATCATAATTGAAATTAGAATCTGCAGATTCAACTCTTAACTTTGTATTTGAATGATCTGTTTCAATATGGAATACAGTTGGTGATAACCAGCATGCATACTTAGTAATCACATCTTTACCATTATAAACATAAGATTCTGATTCTGAAGTCCAAGGGATAAAACCATAATAAACCATATTCTTATAGTTAGAGGTATTTAAATTGATTTCTGTATTAGAATCATCTTTCTTATTAACTGAATATTTGACAGGTTTATAGATATCTTTTGAAGTATTGAATAATTGTTTAAATAATAAGTTCTGATAATCAAATGGGTTCAAATAGCCTTCTTCATATTTTATTGCATCAAAGTTATTACATGTAAATGCGAGAGGCATATAGTATGGATTTGTATATGTATACTTACCATTAAGTTTCGTATTGTTTTTCTTTACTAAACCAGTGTAGTTTTCAGAAGTTAATACATATTTCACACCAAGTAATGAATCAATACCTAACATAGATGTATTTGTGACAGTTAAACAATCTGCATAAGTAGGATAACCACACTTATTTAAGAAGTCTAACTGAGTACCATCTGGTGAAGAAGTATATCCACTTGTAGATTTATATCCATAGGATAATGGTTCATCATAGTTGGCAGTTAAGTTACCTTCATACATAACTCTATTAGAAGTCTGTGTGATTCTATAGTTTGATGAGTCATCATTCTGTATGTTACCTATGATCTTTTCCTGATTCTTTCTATATGATGTATATTCTAAATCATTCATACATAAAGAGTTCGCAAGAAGACTTGAGTTGATTCCTAAATCGATAGAACCTGCAATAAGTAATACGACAAGAAGGATCTGTTTTGTCTTCTGTTTAGTGATTAACTGATTAGAGATATATAAAGCAGTTAAGACAATAATCATAGCTACAGTTAAATAAGCATAAATCTTTTCCTGATGTGTATAATGACGTGTTAATACAATATTTAGTACAGAGAATACAATTGCGACTACACCAGTCTTCACAATATCATTCTTCTCTTTTGCATATACACAATTGTATGCAGCTAAGAAGAGAATAAAGAATTCAATAAGGAATGAATATCTATAGTTATAGCTTCCTACATATTTAAAGAGTGAGAATACCAAATAAAGAGGATGCCAATAGAGACATAGAAGTATTCCAAATAAGAATATACCGAGTACTACTTTAACTTTTAATTTAATCTGCTTGTTGAAGAAGACTGATAGTGCAAGTACTATCGCAAGTCCTCCACAAAATAATGCCGCAAAGCCTAATTCACTATGTGCCCCATAGCTATACTTAGGAATAACACTTAACATATTACCGACAAAAGAGAAGTCTAAAATATCTCTTAATGAGAGACTTCCTCTAGGACCATTAGTAAGCGCACCAATTGTAGGTAAGAACAAGACTGCACTTACCATAACACCTAGAATCATCGCAAATACATATCTAATGCCAGTCTTAATAAACTGGATGAATGTCATCTTGTTTTCTACTGCATATAAACAACATTCTAATAAGAACCAGATACCAGTAAAGACACAGCTGATTCCGGCTATATACCAGTTGAAGATAATAGCTAAACCTACCGCGATAGAAAGATTCCAGTTCTTCTTTCCCTGCACAATATAATAAACCTGTAATAACATGAATGGTAACATATACATGCCATCCAGCCACATAATATTACTTGCCTGGAAGAAGCTATATTGACATAAACCATAACCACATGAAAGAAGAATAAAGAGAACACTATTGTCTTTATAAGATGCTTCAAATCTATTTGTGATAAAGTATGCAAAGGCGATAGATGCCAATGTAAGCTTTAATGCGACTACGATATTAAAGAATGTATAGAGATTCGCATTAGAGAAAAACAATAATAATAGGTTAAATGGTGAAGATAAATAATAGCTAAATACGGCTATATTTGATCCACCCAATGTTTTCCCAAAGCTATAAGTAATTGAGTTCTTTCCCGCAATAACATCCTTTAGATATGAAAAGAAATCAATATACTGAATATTTGCATCCATTACAGCTAATGTTTTAGTGCCAAATGGCGCAAATCCACTGAATGCATAAATACATAAAATAATGAGTAAAGTAATAAGTCCGGATAGGAATATAATCTTACTTTTTTCTTTTTTATTCATAAGAACCCCCTTGAATTCAAACACAATAATTATAACATATCCTACTATATAATTCGATGTGATAGTTATGATATTACATGAAAGGTATATGTAGTAAATTATTTTGTGAATTTCTCTGTTTTTTTTGATGTATACAGGTAAATAGAATATAATGGTTACGTATGTGACTAAAAAACAAATAAGGAGAGTTTTATGAAAAAAGATAAAGATATATTTGATAGAATCATGGAGTGGAAGATCCTTAGTATCTTTAATCCATTTTATAAGAAATATAAAGAAGTATTATTATATTTATTCTTTGGTGGTTTAACTACCGTTATTAGTATTGGTTCTTATGCATTTTTTGATGTAAGTATGCATATGGATCCAATGGTTGCGAATATCTTCTCTTGGATACTTGCAGTATTATTTGCCTATGTGACAAATCGTATCTGGGTATTTGATAGTAATGCGGAAGGTATGAAGGGTATTATTCAGGAAATGGTTTCTTTCTTTGGAGGACGTGTTGCCACTCTATTAATGGAAGAAGTGATTCTATATGTTGGTATTAAGCTATTAAGTATGAATAGTATTAGTGTGAAGGTTGCAGCACAGATTCTTGTACTTATTGGAAACTACTTAATTAGTAAGTTGTTTGTGTTTAAGAAATAATAATTACACAGAAATTCCACATAGATAGCGCTTGTAATAAGGTATAATAACGGCAGTCAACTACCCACGACCTAAAGGTCATGGGCTTGTAACTGCCCAGTCGTATTAACGGTTTACACCTCCGACCTTTAACCCCAGTAGATATTGCTATCTAAAGTGGCGTTACATCATAGGGTGGTTGACAGCACCCTTTGTAGCAGAGTTTACTCTGTTACAACTGTATTAGGTACTTGGCTATCTGCAAGATAGTTTATTCCCATACGATACAGATTCATAGCTCCAATGCGGTCATCATTAGATTTATAGCCACATTTTTTGCAAGTAAACAGATGTATCTTCTTATTGCGGTTAGACTTTTCAATGTGTCCACAGCAAGGGCAGCACTGGCTTGTATAGCGAGGGTCTACCTTAATAACAGAAGACTGATTCTGTTTTGCTTTGTAGATTAGTTTCTGCTCAAGGTCATAGAAAGACCATGATACAGAAACATAACGATCTTTTGTTTTGACACGTTCTGTAGCATTACGAATGCCTGACAAATCTTCCAATACAAAGAGAGTGTGCTTTGGGTTGTTTTCAACGAGTGCCTTCGATATCTGATGGTTAATATCCTGCATCCAACGGTTTTCTCGCTGACCGATAGCTTTCAGTCTTCGTCTTGAAGATGGCGTATGTCGCATTTGGAGTTCCTTACGAAGCTTGGAATAGTTAGCACGTTTCTGTTTAATAGCTTTACCACTAACAAATCCAGACTTATGTTTGCTGTCATAAGTTGCAACAACAAAGTTAATACCTCTGTCAATACCTACAACGTTACAGATGTCAGAAATATTACTTTCTTCAACCTCATAGGTAACTGGTATATGCAGATAGTATTTACCATGCTTACTTACAAGTTTGGCAGTACCAAACTTATAAATCGTATGATCGAAATACTTAGACATTCCATCTGAAAAATAAGATAACTTCACACGACCATTAAGTGTATTGATTGAAAAACGGTTTTGTGTTAAGGAATAATCTCTGTTCCAAACCAAATCATACTGAGGCTTTTTGAACGATGGTTTAATCCACTCATTCTGATTTTCAAGAATGGTCTTATATCTGGCGATAACAGTCTTCAAAACAGACTGAGCCATCTGCGATTTAAGGTTAAACTTTTCTCGTAAAGTAGAATACAAAGCTTTATTAAGTGAAAACTGCTTTAAGTCATGAGTGCGGAATACATAGTCTGAAACATAATTACAGGCATTACGATAAGCAGACATAGTTTCATCAAGCAAAACCTTATCTGTTTCAGCTGCGATTATTTGAATTTTAGCTGTAATAGTCATCTGTTCCATAGATGCACTCCTTTCATAGATATTTCACTATATATTATATCTAATTTATAGTGAAACATCTATATTTTGAGGTGAACTATGGATAGTAGATACAATCGTCATAACAGACGAAAATACAGCCTTAAAGTACATATAGTTCTAGTAACCAAATACCGCAAACAACTACTAAAAGACTCTATCGCCAATGATGTTAAACAAAAGATTCTCGATATAGCTTATACTCGTGGCTACGAAATTATTGCGATAGAAATCGACAAAGACCATATACATTTCTTATTAAGTTACGATAAAGCAGATCGAGTTTACGATATTGTCAAAATTGTAAAGCAGGAAACGACATACCACTTATGGCAAAAGTATAGTTCTGTCCTATCAAGACAGTATTGGAAGGAAAAAACATTTTGGTCAGATGGTTATTTTGCTTGTAGCATTGGAGAAGTGTCATCAGTAACTATACAAAAATATATTGAAAGTCAGGGATAATAGATAACGATGTACGAGGCTCCTCCCACCACCTATTGGCAGTGGGTTTCCGCCTATGACAAACGAAAGGATTTATTTATGAAGTGAATTATAGACTATTTTGTGGTATAGTAATTTATGTATGAACTTAAAAATAAGGATGTGAAAAAAAGATGTATAAAAGGAAGTTAAGAGGATGGGCGAAGCATTTAGATTTCTTAATTGTGGACCTTATCTGTCTACAGTTAGCTATATTTCTAGCTTACTACATGCGTCATGGAATACTTGATATATATACAAGATCATTGTATGTCAATATTGCGATAGTCATGACACTATTAGATATGTTAATTATTATATTCTTTAATATTTTAAAGAATATTTTGAAGCGTAATAATATTACAGAAATGATTAAAGTAATAGAGAAATCATTATTATTAATGGTTGTTTCTACTGCTTATATTTTCTATGCGCAAAAAGATGATGTATCACGTTTAACTTTAGGTTTTACATGTGTATTTGATGCAATGTTTACTTATATTGTACATTGTGTGATGAAACCAATCGTAAGACGTAGAAGAAAGAATAATAAAAAATCTCTTATCGTGATTACAGAGTCTGAGTTTATTGATTCTATTACTAAGAATAAGAAAACATTTGGTTTGGATGAATACCAGAGTGTTGGTTTTGCGGTTCTAGATAAGAATATGGAAGGTCAGAAATCAAATGGCTGGTCTATTGTGGCGTCTCAGGAAACTGTTATAGATTATGTATTAAGACAATGGATGGATGAAGCTTTAGTGATTCTTCCTAGGGAAGATGTTTTCTCTACTTCTTTAGTTAAAGATTTAGCTGAAATGGGACTCGCAGTTCACGTGGAAATCAGTGAATATAACTCATTAAAGGGATACCGCAAACAGTTTGAAAGAATGGGAGAAAACCAGGTATTAACTGTCAGCATGAACTCTATTAATGAATATGACTGGATTGCGAAAAGAATCTTAGATATTCTTGGTGGTTTAGTAGGATGCTTGATTACTCTTATCTTAACTATAATCATAGGTCCAGCTATATTTATTGCCTCTCCAGGACCAATCTTCTTTAAACAGAAGAGAGTTGGTAGAAATGGTAAAGTGTTCAATATGTATAAGTTTAGAAGTATGTATATGGATGCTGAAGAGCGTAAGAAAGAGCTTATGGATCAAAACAGAGTCAAAGATGGTATGATGTTCAAACTTGAATATGACCCTCGTATTATTGGCTGTAAGAAGAAAGCAGATGGTACAACTAAGAAGGGTATCGGTAATTTTATTAGAGATTATTCTCTTGATGAATTCCCACAGTTCTTTAATGTATTAAAGGGTGATATGAGTTTAGTAGGTACTAGACCCCCTACTCTTGATGAATGGAATAAGTATGAATTACGTCATAGAGCACGTCTTGCATTTAAGCCAGGTATTACAGGTTTATGGCAGGTAAGTGGTAGAAGTAATATTACTGACTTTGAAGAAATCGCAAGATTAGATAAAGAATATATCAAGAACTGGAGATTCAGTCATGATATTCAGATCTTATTGAAGACAGTACAGGTTGTTTTCAAAAAAGAAGGATCAATGTAAAGGAGTTATGAATATGCCATCAATAAAGATTATTATTGCGACACATAAGAAATATCGTATGCCTAATGATGAGATGTATGTTCCTGTACAGGTTGGTGCAGAAGGCAAAGATGATCTAGGATATACACGTGATAATACAGGTGATAATATTTCTAAATTAAATTCACAGTATTGTGAATTAACAGGATTATATTGGGCTTGGAAGAACCTAGATGCAGATTATGTTGGTTTAGCACATTATCGTAGACATTTTAGAGTAAAGAAAAAGACTAAGGATCCTTTTGATTGTGTTCTTACTTCTAAGGAAGCAGAAGAACTATTAAAGAATAATGATATTCTAGTTACTAAGAGACGTAATTATTATATTGAAACAATCTATGATCATTATGTTCATACACTCTATCCTGAACCATTAGATGAAACAAGAAAGATTATTGAAGAGAAGTGTCCAGAATACTTACCTGCTTTTGATAAGCATATGAAGGGTAAGACAATGCATGCCTTTAATATGTTTGTGATGAAGAAGGAATATTTTGATGCTTATTGTGAATGGTTATTTGATATTCTATTTGAACTTACTAAGAGATTTGAAGGTACTGAATATAATAGCTTCCATGCACGTTATCCAGGTAGAATTAGTGAAGTACTATTAGATGTCTGGATGAATGAGAATGGTTATACCTACAAAGAAGTTCCATTTGTATATATGGAAAAGATCAATATGTTTAAAAAGGGAATGGGATTCTTAAAGGCTAAGTTCTTACATAAGAAGTATGGGGAGAGTTTTTAATGAGTTTATTTAAGAAAATAGTAACACTTGTACTCGCAATGAGTTTGATGACTGGATGTTCTTTGACTAATAATGCGGATTCACAAAAGGTATTTAATTTTGCGGATTCTGGTTATGTGACATCTTTAGATTCATCAAAGGCTATTGATGAAACATCCACAAATGTGATTCAGGCATTTGGAGATGGTTTATATGCCTATAATGTGAAGAGTAAGTTAAAGCCAGCTATTGCGAAAAGCATGGAAGTAAGTGATGATGGCAAAACATATACTTTTGAAATTAGAAAGAACGTGAAGTGGTCTAATGGTGATTCTGTGACTGCAGAAGACTTTGTTTATGCATGGAAGAGAGCCTTATCTATGCGTTCTGAAGCATCTAAGTTATTAACATCTTATGGTGCTGCGATTGCAGGTGCAGATGATATCTACAATGGTTTAAAGCCTGCAGATACTTTAGGTGTTTATGTGAAGAATAAGAAATTGGTTGTACATCTACAGTATAAGACAACACGTTTTATGGATTTAGTGACTCAGCCAGTCTTCTTCCCATTAAATCAGAAGTTTGTAGAAGAACAGGGAGACAAGTACGCAACTTCTCCTAAGACATTATTATCATGTGGTACATATAAGGTGTCTTCTATTTCTAAAGATAAGATTGTATTAAAGAAGAATAAGACATGTTATTTCGCAAAGAAATCAAATATTGATCAGGTGAATATGCTTTTTGGAATCAGTAATGATGAAAAGATTAAATTATTTGATGAAGGTAAGATTGATTTCGCATCAGTGACTGGTGAAAAAGCGAAGAAGTATGATGAAAAAGATTCAAGTACTGCAGATAATGACAGTGTGATGTGGGATTTAGTACCTAATTTCAAGGATCAGTATTTATCAGATTTAAGAGTACGTGAGGCAATGTCTTCATTACTTAGAAGAAATAAATATGATAAAAATGTATTGAATGATGGAACTGAAAAGGCTGAAGGCTTACTTCCTATGGGTATCTGTTTTAACTCACAGAAACAGTTCATGAGAGATGCTTGTAAATACAAATTAAAGTATAAGAAGAAAGAAGCGAAGAAATCTTTATCTAAGCTTCTTAAAGAATATAAGCTAAAGAAATTCACATTTACTTTAACTTATTCAAAAGAATATCCACAGGCTAAGTTTATTGCGAATGAAATTAAAAAAGACCTTGAGTCAACTAAACAATTCAAGGTGTACTTAAAAGAAGTCAATACTGTGGATTATGAACAGGCAGAATTATCTTTATTACGTATTAAAGGTGCATGTAATGATGCCTATGATTATTTAGCCCCTCTCGCAGTCAATAACCAAGGTATTAATCATTATGCAAGTAATGAATTTAATAACTTCTTTACTACTGCAGCTAGTGCGCAGAGTCAGGATGAACGTTTCTATGCATTCTTAAATGCAGAAAGAGTCGCAATGCGTGACTATGCACTTATTCCTGTGATTCATCAGGGACAGAGATACGTAATTAATGTAAGTGTCACAGGTCTTATTTGTAACTTTAGTGGCGCACCATATAGCTTTAGATATATGAGTATGCATTAATTGAGGGGGTATTCAATGATCAATAAAGTTAAGACATTTATACAGAAGTTAACGACAACACAAATGGGTTTAGTCGTTTTAGCTATTTATTATTTTACACTATTCTTAGATATCACTACTTTAAGCTTTAGTTTCTCTAAAGCAGCTACTTTGTGTAAGCTGTTGAGATATGTTTGTTATGTATATTTCTTGTTTGTAATATGCAGAAAATTTAGAACTTTAGACTTAAAGAGTTATATAAACAAAATTAAGAATTTTGATAAGAAACAGTACTTTGTGGCAGGTGTTGTATTACTCGCATTATTCAGTATTGTGATGAACCTACTCCTCACTAAAAATAAAGCATGGGTTTTCTTATTATTTACACTTATTTATGCAAGCTGTTTTGATTTTGAAGATGTATTAAATACAATCTTCTCTGCACAGTTTATTTCATTAATTCTTATTACAACATTAAGTTCATTTGGACTTATGCATGATTATGTCAATATGAGAGCGGATGGGACAATGAGACATTCTTTAGGATTTGGTTACCCTACTTATTTATCTCAGTTCGTCCTATTTATGATTCTCTATTATTCATATAAGAAGAACTTTAAGATCAGTCCTGAAAAGTTAGGCTTATATCAGCTTCTTATTGTATTTTCTTATTTCTTAACTGATTCAAGAACTGAAATGTTGATATCTGAATGTATTCTTATTGGTATCTTTATGAATTCTGTAGGTATTCTTGATAAATTCAAGAATGTAGTGGAATTCTTTAAAAAAGCCTATGCGACATGCTTTCCATTATTCCCAATTGGAAGTTATATTCTTGTAATGTTATATGGATTCATCTTCAATACAATGAATGTGAATGGTATTATCTTCAAGATTGCACAGAAATTCAACCATATATTCTCAAATAGACTTTATCAGACATTCTATGATTTTAAACGTTATGGTTTAAGCTTATTTGGTTCAAATATTGATTTAGTTGGTTATTTCCTTACTAAAGAGAATGAAGGTACTATTATTAGAAGTAATTTCATTGATAATGAGTATATGAGAATCTTATTTGAAAATGGATGGATCTTCTTTATCGCATTCTTTGCGATTATATCAATAGTGATCTGGCATCTTTATAAGACTAAGAAAGATGGATTACTATTTATTTCATTTGTGATTACAACATCTAGTTTAATAAATCCTAGATTATTTACTATCACAGTTTCAGTTATCAGTTTTATGATTATTCCAGTATTACACGATTTACTATTTAACCAAGGAGGACACTTAGATGAGTAAATATGATTATCTAGTAGTAGGATCAGGTCTTTATGGCGCAATCTTTGCGCATGAAGCCAATAAGAGAGGAAAGAAGGTTCTTGTCATTGATAAGAGACCTAATATTGCAGGAAACATCTACACTGAAGAAGTAGAAGGCATCAATGTACATAAATATGGGGCTCATATCTTCCATACAAATAATAAGGAAGTATGGCAGTATATTACTCAGTTTGCAGAGTTCAACAGATTCACTAACTCACCAGTTGCGAACTATAAGGGAGAACTATTCTCTTTACCATTCAACATGTATACATTCAATAAGATGTGGGGTGTTGTAACACCAGAAGAAGCAGCTGCCAAGATTGAAGAACAGAGACAGGAAATCAAGGGAGAACCAAAAAACCTTGAAGAACAGGCTATTTCATTAGTTGGTAGAGATATCTATGAAAAGCTCATTAAAGGTTATACAGAAAAACAATGGGGAAGACCATGTAATGAACTTCCATCATTCATCATCAAGAGATTACCAGTAAGACTTACTTTTGATAATAACTACTTCAATGCGTTATATCAGGGTATTCCAATGGGTGGATATACAAAGATGGTAGAAAACATGTTGGAAGGTATTGAAGTAAGACTCAATACAGATTATCTAGAAAACAAGGAAGAACTAGACAGCTTAGCTGATAAGGTAGTCTATACAGGACCTATCGATGCTTACTTCAACTATAAGCTAGGTACACTAGAATATAGATCAGTGAGATTTGAAACAGAAGTATTAGATAAGCCAAATTTCCAGGGAAATGCGGCAGTAAACTATACAGATGCAGAAACTCCTTGGACAAGAATCATTGAACATAAGTGGTTTGAATTCGGTACACAGCCAAAGACTGTCATCAGTAGAGAATACAGCTCTGAATGGAAGCTAGGAGATGAACCATACTATCCAGTCAATGATGAAAAGAATGGTGCCTTATATGCAGAATATAAGAAGCTAGGAGAAGCTGAAACTAAAGTGATCTTTGGTGGAAGACTTGGAGAATATAAGTATTATGATATGGATGCAGTTATTGCAGCTGCGTTAGATAAAGTAAAAGAAGAATTTAATTAATCATTCAGGCAAAGATTTTATATCTTTGCCTTATCCAAATGGAGGCTTATTATGAAGAGTGTATTGATTATAGGAATGACACCAAATCCTGGTGGGATAGAAAGTTTTTTAATGACTTACTTCAGAAAATTAAAGAACACCTTTAAAATAGATTTCCTTACTACATTTGATACATGTGCTTACAGTCAGGAGATTCTAGAAAATAATTCTAGAATTTATACAATTAAATCAAGTCAGTTTAAACAAGCTAAACAATTTAAACAGGAAATGACTTCTTTCTTTCAGCACCATCATTACGATATCATCTGGTTTAATGCCTGTGATCTAGGTAATTTTGGTATGTTGGAATATGCACAGTTATGTTCTCCTGAAAAAGTGATTGTTCATGCACATAATAATGATTTCATGATGAAAGGTAAGAAAGCACTCTTCTATAAGTTCATGCATTATAAGAATAAAAAGAAAGTAAAACAGTATGCCACTGATTACTGGGCCTGCTCAGAACTTGCAGGAGAATTCTTTTTTGAAGATGATGTAAGAAAGAGTCCTCGTTATCATGTCATTAATAATGCGATTGATACAGATCGTTTTAAATATGATAGAGAGGTCAGAACAGCTTATCGTAAAGATTTGAATATTGAAGATAAGATTGTCGTAATGAATACCGCAAGATTCACTTATCAAAAGAATCAGTTATTCCTTATTGATATCTTTGAGGAATTAAAGAACAGGGATGACCGTTTTGAACTTGTATTAGTAGGTGATGGTGAATTAAGAGGTGAACTTGAACAGAAGATTTCTGATTTACATCTCACTGATAGCGTACAGCTACTTGGCTTACGTAGTGATATTCCAGAATTATTATCAGCGGCTGATATATTCCTCTTCCCTTCTCGTTTTGAAGGGTTTGGTATATCATTATTAGAAGCTCAGGCTTCTGGACTGTTATCCTTTACTTCCAAGACAGTTGTCCCAGAAAGTGTAGGGATTACAGATTTACTCACATATATTTCATTAGATGAATCTGCTGAAGAATGGGCTGATCTAATTTATAGTCAATTCACTTCTAGAGACATTGATAGAAATAAATATACGGATATCATCAAAGAAAAGGGATTTGATATTGATACAGAAGCAATGAAATTAAAATCCTACCTAGATGATTAGAGAAAGGAAAACAGTTATGAAAAAATATTATTTACAGGTTACTATTGATTCAAATCTAGATGCTAGTACAAAAGCTGTTCAGGATTGTAATAAGATTCTTCATAAGAACGGTTATGCACCTTTTGAAATCAATCTATATAAATCAGGTAATAAGTATATCAAGAAGGTACATAACTTCTTAGCCTTCAATCACTTAAATAAGATTGATGAAGGTGCTTTACTTGTAGTACCTCATCCTCTTTATATCAATAAGAAATATATTGATATCTTAGAGAAGGTAAAGCAGAAAAAGCATATTAAGCTTGCTTTCCTTATTCATGATTTAGATTCATTAAGAAAGCTATTCTTAAATGCTCAGGATGATTTTGAATATATGGATCATAAGATGTATGACATCTCTGACTATATTATTGCGCATAACGATTGCATGATTGATTATTTAGTCACACAGGGAGTAAAGAGAGAGAAGATTCATAATCTTCATATCTTTGACTATTTATGTGATTCCAACAATACAATCAAGTTTGATCGTTCAGTGAGTATTGCAGGTAACTTAGATGAAAAGAAGAGTAACTATCTTGCAAAGTTAAAGGATATTAAAGCAGTTCATTTTGATTTATATGGTGTACATTTAAATGAAGATATTCTTGCATCTAATATTACTTATCATGGTGCTTTCCCACCTGATGAAATCAATAATCAGTTATATAGTGGTTTTGGTTTAGTATGGGATGGAAGTTCTATTGAAAAATGTGATGGTAACACAGGAGAGTATTTAAAATACAATAACCCTCATAAATTATCTTTATATTTAGTATCTGGTATTCCTGTAGTTATCTGGAAAGAAGCTGCAGAAGCTAAATTTGTAGAAGAATATGGCCTAGGTATCACAGTTAATTCTTTAGATGAGCTTGGAGAAAAATTTGCGAGTCTAAGTGAAGAAGAATACTTTGAAATGGTAAAACGTGTGGCAGTCGTTTCTGAACGTCTTAAGAACGGATATTACCTTACTCAGGCAATCAAAGAAATTGAAGAGGCTTAAAGCCTCTTTTTCTTCTTTAACTCTTATTATTTTTGATTTATAATAGTTGCGGTTTGTAACAAGGAAAGAGAGGTTTTGTATGAAAAAACAGAAATCACTTAAGTTGAATTTCATTATGAATGCATTACTTACAATGTCTTCATTCATATTCCCACTTATTACATTCCCATATGTATCGAGAGTATTAGGACCTACAGGAACAGGTCAGGTTAACTTTGCGACATCATTGATTACTTATTTCTCTATGTTTGCACAGTTAGGTATTCCAACATATGGTATTAAAGTATGTGCTCAGGTAAGAGATGATCATGAAAAACTCACAAGAACAACACAAGAATTATTGATTATCAATCTTGTCATGACTGTGATCTCTTATATTGCGTTTATTATTGCGTTATTCACAGTACCAAAGCTTGCATCTGATAAGATGTTGTATGTGATTACTAGTAGTACTATCCTACTTACTACAATAGGTATGGAATGGCTCTATAAAGCTTTAGAACAATATACATATATCACTATCCGTTCTATTATCTTTAAGTTTATCGGATTAGTTGCGATGTTCTTATTAGTTCGTTCAAAGAACGACTATGTGATGTATGCAGGTATCACAGTATTTGCGGCAAGTGCTTCATTTATTCTTAACTTATTAAATGCTCATAAGTATATTGGTCTCAAACCAGTAGGACACTATAACTTTAAGAGACATTTCAAGCCAGTTGCGATCTTCTTTGCGATGAGTTGTGCAACGACTATCTATACTAACTTAGATTCAGTTATGTTAGGCTTTATGGCGACTAATGCGGATGTTGGGTACTATGGTGCAGCCGTAAAGATTAAGAATATTTTAGTATCTATCGTTACTTCACTAGGTACTGTATTACTTCCTAGAGCGGCTTATTATATTGAACATCAGCAGATGGATGAATTTAAGAAGCTAAGCAAGAAAGCATTAAACTTCGTATTCCTTGTTGCTTCACCAATGATGATCTATTTCATGCTTTTCGCAAAGCAGGGAATTTATTTCTTATCAGGTGATGCGTTTGGACCAGCCGTTGTGCCTATGCAGCTTATTATGCCTACCCTACTCCTTATTGGAATCACAAATATTTTAGGTATTCAGATTCTTGTCCCATTAGGGTATGAAAAGGCAGTACTTGTATCCGAGGTTGTAGGTGCAATTATTGACTTAGTGGTCAATGCCTTATTGATTCCAGTATATCAATCAAGTGGTGCTGCGATTGGTACATTACTTGCAGAATTTGCGGTTATGGTTGTTCAATGTATTGCGTTAAAGAATGAAATCAGAACAGCTTTTAGTGATATCAAATACTTAAAGATTATTCTTGCGATTATCCTTGCATCACTTGCATCATATTGGGTAGTAGCACTTAATCTTCATGTATTTATTACACTCGTTATTTCAGCTATTCTCTTCTTTGGTGTATATGGTCTTGTACTTATCATCACAAAAGAAAAACTTGTCATTGAAATATTGACACAAATATTTAATAAATTGAAACATAGAAGCGCATAATAACTGCGCTTTTTGACTTATAAAACAATAAAGGGTATACTTTTATTGTAATGACTAATGAATATGAATGATGTAAAATAATGATATTCATATGAAGGAGGAAATCAGAAATATGCCTGATAGACAGAGAATCGGTATTTTAGGAGCTGGTACATGGGGTATGGCTCTTGCAAGAATGCTGGCTAATTGTGATAAGGAAGTTACAGTGTGGTCTGCCCTTCCACAGGAAGTGGAACAGTTAAGTACAACACATACACATCCAAAACTTCCTGGTGTTGATTTTCCTGAAACTATTCGTTATACAACAGATATAGAAGAAGCATGTGCGGATCAAAATATTATCATGTTTGCGGTGCCTTCTGTATTTGTGAGAAGTACTGCAGAAAAAGCCAAACCTTATATTAAAGACAATCAGATTATTGTGGATGTCGCAAAGGGTATTGAAGCAGATACTTTCATGACACTCACTGAAGTGATTGAAGATGTACTTGATAATGATACTTTACACTTAGTTGCATTATCTGGACCAACTCATGCAGAAGAAGTGGCAAGAGAATTACCTACTGCCATCGTATCAGCATGTACAAATCTAGATGCTGCAAAATATGTACAGAAGTTCTTCAGTAGTCCATTCATGCGTGTTTATACGAATAACGATGTGAAAGGAATTGAAATTTGTGGCGCATTAAAGAATATTATTGCGTTAGCTGCTGGTATTTCTGGTGGTTTAGGTTATGGTGATAATGCCCGTGCAGCGTTAATTACTAGAGGTCTTGCAGAAATGGAGAGACTTGGCGGCAGAATTGGCTGTACACCACATACATTTAGTGGATTAACAGGTATGGGTGACTTAATTGTGACTTGTACAAGTGAGTTCAGTAGAAACAACCAGGCAGGTCATTTGATTGGTGAAGGAAAGACACCAGCAGAAGCAGTGAAAGAAGTAGGCATGGTTGTAGAAGGTATTAATGCATTACCTGCAGCTGTTCAGCTTGCAGAAACTTATAAAGTGGATATGCCTATTGTGATGACTGTGAATAGAATTATTAACGAAGGCTTAAATCCAAAGGATGCAGTGAATGCATTATTACAGAGAGATTTAAAATCAGAAACACCTCTTCCATCTATTAATGATGTATTTGAAGAGTCGGTATTAAGAAAGACGAGGAAAAGTGGAATGAAGAGAGTTATTACTTATGGTACTTTTGACTTATTACATTATGGTCATATCAACCTATTAAGAAGAGCTAAAGAATTAGGTGATTACTTAATCGTTGGTTTATCTACAGATGAATTCAACTGGAATGAAAAACAGAAGAAGTGTTACTTCACATATGAACAGAGAAAACAGTTACTTGAATCAGTAAGATATGTAGACTTAGTTATTCCTGAATGTGGATGGGATCAGAAACGTAAAGATGTTCATGAATATCATGTAGATACATTTGTCATGGGAGATGACTGGAAGGGTCAGTTTGACTTCTTAGAAGAAGAAGGTGCAGAAGTCGTTTACTTACCTAGAACACCTGAAATCAGTACTACAAGAATCAAAAAAGACTTGAATAAATAGTCATATTTTACTCGTTTATGAAGATGATATGTAATTTTTGTGTAATTATCACCTTAAAGGTTTTCATTTTTTCATTTACGAGTATAATGACGAATGAACCCGAATATTAGGAGGTAGTTATGAAATTTATTACATCACGTGCCTTGGTTCTTGGTATCCAGGCAGTTGTAACTGCAGTGCTTGCATTCTTCGTAGTAAAGATTGGAATCTTACCTACAAAGTATTTAATGGCAGCATTTGCAGTACTTGTTGTGTTATGGCTATTCATGTTGTTGTTGACTAAGCCATCAAAACATAAAAAAACAATCAGACCTTTATTAGGTAAAATAGTATCTCTTGTGTTAAGTATCGCAATGGTATTTGGTACTAGTAAGATCATCAAAGGTGATTCATTCCTTTCATCTATTACTAACGTAGGTACTGAAACAACAACTTATTCTTTAGTTGTATTAAAGAGCAGTGGTTATAAGAATGTTTCTTCATTAAAGGGTAAGACTATCGATTACTATGCAAATGATAAAAAGAAAGCAATGCAAGTAAGAGAAAAACTAGAAAAACAGATTAAATTCCATGGTAATGGAGAAGAAGATAACGCAAAGCTTGCATCAGATTTATATAATGGTGATTGTGATGCAATTCTTTTGAATGAAAGTTATCGTGATATGATCAAAGAAACTTATAGTAACTTTGATACAAAGACTAAAGTATTATGGCAGGAAAAGATTGTAGAAGAAGTAGAAAATACTGCTTCTGATATTAACGTTACTAAGAAGCCATTCGTATGTTACATCAGTGGTGTTGACTCTCGTGGTGGTGTAAATGAAAACAGCCGTTCAGACGTTAACCTATTAGTAACAGTTAATCCAAATAATGGTCAGATCTTAATGACAAGTATTCCTAGAGACTACTATGTAAAACTTGCGAACTGTGGTAAAGAAGATAAGTTAACACATTCAGCATTATATGGTGGTACTGAAAACAGTGTGAAGACTATTGAAAACTTTCTAGACATCAACATTGACTTCTATGCAAGAGTTGATTTCCAGTCAGTTATTCAGTTAGTAGATACATTAGGTGGTATTGATATCTATTCTGATAAGGAATTCATTCCTTATACAGACCATGGTATTAAGATTCCTAAGGGAAATGTACATATGGATGGACGTATGGCCCTTGCATTCGCAAGAGAACGTTATACTTACCAGTCTGGTGACCAGCATAGAACTGAAAACCAGCAGGCAGTATTACAGGCTATCATCAAGAAAGCAGTCTCTCCAAAAATCTTAACTAACTATAGTGAAATCTTAGATTCTATCAAAGATACATTCACTACAAATATGCCATCTTCAAGCATTAGAGCTTTAGTTAATAAGCAGTTAGATGACAACATCAAATGGGAATTCCAGAAATCATTCCTTAAGGGTGAAGGTGTCATGCAGACTGGCGGTTATTCAATGCCTAAGACTAAGTTATGGTATTGTATTCCAGATAAAGACAGTATTGAATTAAATTCTAAGTACATCAACGCTATGTGTGATGGTAAGAAGATTGATACTGAAAAGAAAATCTTTGATGTAGAAAAAGCTGAAAAAGAAGCAAAAGAAGCAGAAAGGAAAACAAACTAATTAAGAGACGAGGGTTCAATGAACCCTCGTTTTATTATATGGATTATGGTATTATGGAAGAGACGAAAGAAGGACATCAATATGAAATATGATTATCTAGTGGTAGGATCAGGTCTTTATGGCGCAATCTTTGCGCATGAAGCAAACAAGAGAGGAAAGAAGGTTCTTGTGATTGATAAGAGACCTAATATTGCAGGAAACATCTATACTGAAGAAGTAGAAGGTATCAATGTACATAAATATGGGGCGCATATCTTCCATACAAATAATAAGGAAGTATGGCAGTATATTACTCAGTTTGCAGAGTTCAACAGATTCACTAACTCACCAGTTGCGAACTATAAGGGAGAACTATTCTCTTTACCATTCAACATGTATACATTCAATAAGATGTGGGGTGTTGTAACACCAGAAGAAGCAGCTGCCAAGATTGAAGAACAGAGACAGGAAATCAAGGGAGAACCAAAAAACCTTGAAGAACAGGCTATTTCATTAGTTGGTAGAGATATCTATGAAAAGCTCATTAAAGGTTATACAGAAAAACAATGGGGAAGACCATGTAATGAACTTCCATCATTCATCATCAAGAGATTACCAGTAAGACTTACTTTTGATAATAACTACTTCAATGCGTTATATCAGGGTATTCCAATGGGTGGATATACAAAGATGGTAGAAAACATGTTGGAAGGTATTGAAGTAAGACTCAATACAGATTATCTAGAAAACAAGGAAGAACTAGACAGCTTAGCTGATAAGGTAGTCTATACAGGACCTATCGATGCTTACTTCAACTATAAGCTAGGTACACTAGAATATAGATCAGTGAGATTTGAAACAGAAGTATTAGATAAGCCAAATTTCCAGGGAAATGCGGCAGTAAACTATACAGATGCAGAAACTCCTTGGACAAGAATCATTGAACATAAGTGGTTTGAATTCGGTACACAGCCAAAGACTGTCATCAGTAGAGAATACAGCTCTGAATGGAAGCTAGGAGATGAACCATACTATCCAGTCAATGATGAAAAGAATGGTGCCTTATATGCAGAATATAAGAAGCTAGGAGAAGCTGAAACTAAAGTGATCTTTGGTGGAAGACTTGGAGAATATAAGTATTATGATATGGATGCAGTTATTGCAGCTGCGTTAGCTAAAGTAAAAGAGGTATTTGAATAATGGAAAACTTAGTATCTATTATTATTCCTGTATATCGTGGAAATCCTGTTTATTTCAATAAGACAATCGAAAGCTGTCTCAATCAGACTTATGAGCATGTAGAAGTGATTATTGTAGATAATGGATGTAACGATGAGTTACAGGATACATTAACTGAATTAAATAATAAAGAGAATGTGACAGTCGTAAAGAACTCTAAGAGTGGTGTATGTTCAGGTAGAAACTTAGGTGTAAAAACAGCTAAGGGAGACTATATCATGTTCCTAGATGCTGATGACTGGATTGAAAGTAATGCCTGTGGAATACTATTAAATCATGCAGTAGAAGCAGAGGCAGATTGTGTCATCTGTAACTATAGTAGAGACTATAGTGATCATAGTGAAAAGATGCTTCACTATATTAGAGATACAATGTATAAGGACTGGAAGGATTATTTAAAGGATCTTTTAAATGTCCAGGCAGGTGTAGGTTTCTGTTGGGGTAAACTCATTAAAGCTTCTACTATTAAAGATGTATTACTCAATGAAGAGTTAAGCCTGGCAGAAGATGCAGAATATTGTGCACGTGCTTCACATAAGTGGAATGTGATTGTGGGAGATGAACATCCACTTGTGCATTATGTATTCAATGATCAATCAGCTGTACGTAAGTTTGATACAGCTTATGCAGATAAATTCCTCTTATCTATGAAAGCAGTAGAAGAAGACTTAAAAGATGTGATGGCAGAAGATAAGAATATAGAAACACTATTTTATAACTTTGTAAGTTATCATGTATTACTTATTCTAGTGAATTATTGTGCACATCCACAAAATAAAGATAAGGCGATGTCTTCTTTAAAGGCATTGATGAAGAATGATTTATTTAAACGTGCTGTCAAGAACTCTAACTACAATGGTATGTCTATGACACGTAAAGTACCATTATGGTTCTTAAAACATAAGATGAATAGATTCGCATTACTTGTAGGACAAGTAAGACAGAAACAGTTTTCTAAGAGTAAATAAGGAGTAAAGTTATGAAAGTACTAGTATTTGGAATTACAGATAATCCAGGTGGTATGGAAGCTGTTATTATGAACTACTATCGCCATCTAGATCGTACACGTGTACAATTTGATTTCTTATGTAATACTGAAGTGGTCGCCCATGAACAAGAGATACTCAGTTTAGGTGGTACTATTTATCGTATTCCTGCAAGAAGTAAGGATAGAAAAGCTTTCTCTGAAGCTTTAGAAAACTTCTTTAAGACTCATGCTTCTGAATATAAAGCTATCTGGTTTAATACATGTTCTCTTGCGAATATTGATTACCTAAAAAAGGCTAAACAGTACGGTATCCCTACTCGTATTATTCATTGTCATAATGCAGCTAATGGAGATAGCTTCTTAAGAGGCTGTCTACATAAGTTCAATAGAACACAGATTAGAAAATATGCGACAGACTTCTGGACGTGTTCAGAAGATGCGAATGAATGGTTCTTTGGAAAGAATGCAGTATTACCTAACTATAAATTAATTAATAATGCGGTAGATGTGAACTTCTTTAAACCTAATGAAGAAATCAGACAATCTATAAGAGAAGAACTTCATGCAGGTGATAAGATTGTATTAGGTCATACAGGAAGATTCCACTTCCAGAAGAATCACCCTTATTTATTAAAGGTATTTAATGCGTTAGATCATAAATATCCAGGTAAGTATATGTTGATACTTATTGGGGATGGTGAAGATAAGGAAGCATTAAAGAACCAGGTGAAAGAATATGGTATTGAAGATGATGTGAAGTTCTTAGGTATTAAGAGTAATGTGAGTGATTATATTCAGGGTATGGATCAATATATCTTCCCTTCTCGTTTTGAAGGCTTAAGTGTCGCATTATTAGAAGCAGAAGCCAATGGATTACCATGTATGATTTCTGATACTATTTCTCTAGCTTCTATTGTGAATGATAATGTGAAGATGTTACCTATTACTGATGAAGCAGTAGACAAATGGGTAGAAGCGATTGAAGAAGCCTCTCATCAATCTAAACATTTTAATATAGAAGCATTTGAAAAACGTAATCTAGAAATAAATACAGAAGCTAAGAAGATGCAGGATTTCTTCTTATCGCTCTAAACCTTCATAGCGAAGGTTTTTTATTTTTTATACAAATAGAAGTCATTTTGTGTAATATCAGATGAATATATATGTGAAATTATGTTAATATATAATTGGATTATATAAGAGGAAGGGAGATATATATGAACAAAAAGTTGTTTTCAAGTTTTGTAAGTGCAGCTCTTGTTTGTGCGATGGGTATGTCTACTGTAAGTGCGATTACTCCAGTACCAAGTATGCTCAACAACAATCAAGTGTCTGCTACATCATTAAGTCGCTCTATTTCTGATTACAAGAAGATCGAAGGCATTAACGATCAGACTGTATTAGGTGCAGATTTCTCTCATTACCAGCAGGATTTAGAATGGGGAAAAAAGTACTATAACTATAAGAGCGTCGAAATTGATGATCTATTTAAGTTTGTACAGGGACAGGGAATTAATACAATTTCTGTCAAGGTTGCAGTCAATCCAGATACTACGAGTGATAAAACTAAATGTTATGAACTAGGTAGTGCTATCAAAACAATTAAGGAAGCCAAAAAGGCAGGCTTAAAAACAAATATCACATTATTTTATTCTGATGATGTCACTTATGCGAATAGTCAGAATTTACCAGCAGGATGGACAGAAGATAATGCGGTAGAAAAGGCAACAGATTATACGAACGAAGTACTTGATACTTTAAGTAAGAATGATGCATTGCCTACTATGATGACTATTGGAAATGAAGTAAATTATAATTTCCTTGGCTTAACTGAAGGTGGAGGATGGGATGGCTTTGTCGCAATGGCTACTCTATCTAAACTTATTACTGCAAAAGGTGTTAAAACTGCTTTAAGTTTTGCAGCACCAGATGATGCGACAGGTATTCAGTATGTAATTGAAAAGCTAGGTTATGCGAAAGTGGACTATAGCTACTTAGGTGTAAATCTTTATTCAGATCGTGCGAATATTAATGATTATGTTAAGGCACTACGTACGACAGTAAATGAAAAGGCTGCAGATAAGCAGTTGATTGTCTCTAACATTAAGTTCCCACGTAAGAATGAAGCTGAAACAGCATCTACTGAGACACAGGCAGAAAGCATTTATAACTTATTAAGTGCTTCTATTAGTGATAGTAATGCAGGTGGTTTAATTTATGATGAAGCTGAATATGTAGGAAGTTGGAATGGTTTCTTTAATGAACAGGGACTTGCACAGACTTCTCTTGCAGTATTTGGTTTTGCACAGGGTTGGAATATTGATATTGATTCATACAGAGACCCTTATGAATATGGTGATGATACTGGTTTAAAGGAAAAAAATGTCACTATTAATAAGATTTCTAACATGTCTGAATCTACTATCAGAGGTGTAGATGTTGGATCATATGTAGCACTTACTAATGCAGGTGTTAAGTATTATGATTATGATGGTAAAGAACAGCCATTAATGAAGATCTTAAAGGATAATGGTGTCAACTATATCCGTTTAAGAATCTGGAATGATCCATACAATGAAAAAGGTGAAACATATGGTGGTGGAGACAGCACTGTAGATAATGGATTAAAGATTGGTAAAGAAGCCACTAAGTATGGTATGAAGGTACTTGTTGATTTCCATTATTCTGATTTCTGGGCTGATCCAGCTAAACAGATTCTACCAAAAGCATGGCAGAAGGATGCTAATGATCCAGATAAGATGTGTGAAAATATCCATGACTTCACTAAAGATACTTTACAGAAATTTAAAGATGCAGGTGTTGATGTAGGTATGGTACAGGTTGGTAATGAAATTACCAAAGGTATGGCTGGTATTCATAATAAAGACAGTAATAATTCTGTTTGGAAAAATGAATCTCAGTATTCTGTATTAGACAGATATTTAAATGCAGGTTCTAAAGCAGTACGCGAAATCCTTCCAGATGCTTTAGTTACATTACATATTGAAACACCTAATCGTCAAATCTATTCTATGATCATGAATGCATGGGAAAAAGGAAATGTAGACTATGATGTTTTAGGTTCTTCTTATTATCCATTCTGGTGGAATACACCTGATACGTTAAGGGATGTACAGACTCTTGCGAAAGAAAGAGGAAAACTATTTGCGGTTATGGAAACTGCATGGATTAACAGCTACGAAGATGGTGATGGTACACCTAACTCTATTGGTTCTGACTATGGACTTTATCAGTATGAAATTGGTCCTCAGGGTCAGGTTGATGAATTAACTGATATGTATAAGGTTCTTACTGAACAGGATAACGGTTTAGGTGGCTTCTATTGGGAACCAGGATGGGTTCCAGTGAAAGCTGGATGGACTAACTGGAAGTACAATAAAGAAGTTGCTGATAAGTATGGTACTGGATGGGCTTCTAAGGGTGCTGTAGGTTATGCACCAGACGATGAAATGTATTATAATGGTCAGCCTTCATGGGGTGGATCAAGCTGGGATAACGCAACATTATTTGATATCCAGGGTAATGCATTACAGTCATTAAAGTTCTATAAGGATTCAGTTTCTTTAGGTAAGGTTCAGACTACAAGAATCAATATTGTGAATAAAGAAAATGAAGTACTTAAGACTGAATATGTGAATGTGAATGTCGGAGATACAAAGACTATTACACTTCCTAAGATTGATGGTTATTATGTATCAAAGAGAAATTATAGCTATACAGTAAAAGGTGATACTGACGGTGTTAAGACTCTTACAGTCACTTATAATCATTCTACAGAAGCTAATTTAGTTGAAGTAGATGGTGAATTATACTTAATGCAGGATGATGAAGTTTTACATGAAACAACTCTTGCACAGGTAAATAAAAAAGGTACTTGGTACTATGTAGAAGATGGTAAAGTTAATAAAAACTTTAATGGCTTATTCCAGTATGGTAATGATTGGTACTATATTGAAAATGGTGCAGTTAATTCTGATTATACAGGATTAGCTCAGTATAATGATCAGTGGTTCTACATTGAAAAAGGTAAACTTAACTGGGATTATACTGGTCTTGCACAGTACAATGATTATTGGTTCTATGTTGAGAAGGGACGTTTAAACTGGAACTATTCAGGTATTGTAGAATACAATAATCAGTGGTTCTATGTTCAAAAAGGTCGCCTCAACTGGAATTATTCAGGATTAGGTCAGTCTGGTAATGACTGGTATTATATTGTACGTGGACGTGTTAATTGGAATTATACAGGACTTGCACAGTATAATGATCAGTGGTTCTATGTTGAGGATGGTAAGTTAAACTGGAACTATACAGGACTTGCACAATACAACAATTATTGGTTCTATGTTGAAAATGGTCGTTTAAACTGGAATTATACAGGACTTGTTCAAAAAGGTAATGAATGGTTCTATGTAGAAAACGGACGTTTGAATTGGAACTATACAGGCCTTGTACAGTACAACAATCAGTGGTTCTACATTGGAAAAGGTCGCTTAGATTGGAACTATACAGGACTTGCATATCATGATAATCAGTGTTTCTATATTATTAATGGACGCTTAGACTGGAATTATTCAGGTCGTGTTCGTTATAAAGGTAAAACATATACTGTAAAGAACGGTAGAGTTCTATAAACTATAAAAATCACTCAAATGAAAGGCAGTATGCATCATTTTGCATACTGCTTTTCGTTTAGGTAATTTAAAATAACTAGGGGTTTCCTATATTTTAGTTATTATGAATCACGGGGTGAAAGTCACCCCGTGATTCTTTATAGTCTAGAAGTCTATTTCAGAAATATCTAAATCTAACGATGAGTCTTCATCGTTATT
>OIXW01000004.1_pt1 | contig 71723 bp, 64 predicted proteins | sample 1587951 | NCBI WGS metagenome assembly OIXW01 (sample SAMN03283239) | human gut metagenome | biome: human-associated habitat; material: feces | host: Homo sapiens | place: Peru | collected 2012
TCATAACGGCGACGATAGTGTGAAGACGCGACAATAGCAAGCTGCCAGGTCCTTTCTGTTTAAAAATAGCCTATAAAAGGCTATTTTTTATTTTACAGAAAGAACTTAAATGACTATCATTCAATATTCATTCATGCTATAATGAACCCGATTATAGAAAAGAAGGAAAGGTGAATTGTATGATTGGTTATTACAACTATACAGTCATTCTAACATATTGTAGTTTGATCAGTGCGATTGTCGGAACACACTTCGCATTTGAACACAATTATGTTTTGGCATTATTCTGTCTTATGCTTTGTGGCTTTTTTGATTCTTTCGACGGAATCGTCGCTCGTTCAAAAAAGGACAGAACAGAAGAAGAAAAGAAGTTTGGTATTCAGATTGATTCTCTTGTAGATTTAATCAGTTTCGGTATTTATCCTGCAATCATTGCCTATTCAATGGGATTCAATAGTATCCCTTGTTTAATCATCTTTATTATATATATTCTTGGTGCTGTTATTCGTCTAGGATATTTTAATGTAATGGAAGACATGAGACAGCAGCAGACAACTGAAAAAAGAAAATACTATCAGGGATTACCTGTTACATCTTCATCTCTAATTTTTCCAATGATCTACTGTTTAACAGTATGTCTTTCAGTACCACAGGTTCAGTTTGTTTACTTAATTGGACTACTTGTTGTAGGTATTCTATTCGTAGCTAATATCAAAGTAATCAAACCGGACTTTAAAGGTGTATTAGGCCTTATAGGTTTTGGTATTATTCTACTAATTATTTTAATTATTAAAGGTGTTGTATTAATCTAATATGACTATCTATAAACGTAATGGTGAAAAATTAGACTATGATCAGTCTCAAGATTTATTCTTAGAGAAACTATACGGATCACTTGCAGGAAGATGTTTATTAAAAGTACTGACTCAGCCTGTTATTACAGAACTTGGTGGTGCTTTTATGAATTCTTCTTTATCTAAAGGACAGATTAAATCTTTTGTAGAGAAGAATAATATTGATTTAAATTTATATGAATCACAGGAATACGATTCTTATAATGATTTCTTTACACGTACGATTAAAGACGGTGTAAGAAAGATTGATGAGGATGAAAATTCATTGATTGCGCCTTGTGATAGTAAACTCACTGTTTATACTATTGCGGATTCATTACAGCTTAAAATCAAGAATTCAGTCTATACAGTTGAAGACTTATTAATGAGTCCTGCCTTAGCAGATGAATATAGAGGTGGTCTATGTCTTGTATTTAGACTTACCGTAGATGATTATCATCACTATCATTTTATTGATGATGGCACAGCTGATAAAGAACACTTTATCCAAGGTGTCTTCCATACTGTTAATCCAATCGCCAGTGACTATTATCCTATTTATAAAACAAATAGCCGTGCTTATACAGTCCTACATACAAAACATTTTGGTGATGTAGTCCAGATGGAAGTAGGGGCTATGATGGTAGGTAAGATCACAAATCTTCATAAACAGTCATTTAAACGTGGTGAAGAAAAAGGCTATTTTGAATTTGGTGGCAGTACAGTTGTCTTATTCATTAAGAAGGATGTAGTCGACATAGATGAAGACATTCTCAACATTTCTAAAAATGAAGATGAAGTACGTGTTCTCATGGGAGAACGAATTGGTACACTAAAATAGTGAGAAGGTGAATACCTTCTCATTCTTTTTGTTTTGTTTAAAGAGTTTTATGATATAATTAAGAATGCGAATAAGGAGGTTATGTGATGGGCAAAGTAATCGCAATTACAAACCAAAAGGGTGGTGTAGGAAAAACAACCACTAGTATTAATTTAAGTGCAGCACTTGCACTTATGAAAAAGAAAGTATTACTTGTAGATATGGACGCTCAGTCTAATGCAACACAGGGTATTGGAATCGATCGTTCTAGTTTAGAAAAAACAACTTATGATGTACTTATTGATGAAGTACCTTTAGAATCAATCATCAAACATAGTGAAGTCCCACATCTAGATGTAGCACCTGCAAGCATTGATTTAGCTGGTGTAGAAGTACAATTATCAGCTATCCCAAAAGGAAGAGAAAAACGTTTAAGAAAGGCTATGGATAGTATTAGAAATCAATATGATTATATTATCATTGATTGTCCACCTGCCTTAGGTTTATTAAACACAAATGCCCTTACAGCTGCAGATAGTGTCTTAATTCCAGTTCAGTGCGAATATTATGCACTAGAAGGTTTAACACAGCTATTAAATACTATTTTATTAACACAGTCAGTATTTAACCGTAATCTGACTATTGAAGGTGTTCTACTTACAATGCTTGATTCACGTACTAATCTAGGTGTAGAAGTCACACAGGAAGTACGTAAATACTTTAAAGATAAGGTTTATCAAACAGTTATACCTAGAAATGTAAAGTTATCAGAAGCACCTTCTGCAGGTCTTTCAATCTTTGATTATGATTCACGTAGCGAAGGCGCTAAGTCATACGCAAGACTTGCGAAAGAGGTGGTGAGCAGAAATGGCAGATAAGAAAAAACGTTTAAGTAAAGGATTGGACGCAATCTTTGATACAACATCTACTGGTGGAGATCTTCAATCAATGATTTCTGCGATTGAAAGTAATTCTAATGAATACTCACAGGAAAAGGTGTCTATTGATTTAATCAGACCAAATCCTTATCAGCCTAGAAAACACTTTGATCAGGATAAGCTGAATGAATTAGCACAGTCTATTAAAGAACATGGTATCTTACAGCCAATTCTTTTAAAGAAATCTATTCATGGTTATGATATCGTAGCCGGTGAAAGAAGATTCAGAGGTGCCAATATTGCTGGTTTAACTGAAGTGCCTGCAATTATTGTAGACTTCACTGATGATCAGATGATGGAAATTGCACTTCTAGAAAACATTCAGAGAGAAGATTTGAATGCGATTGAAGAAGCACAGGCGTATAAAGCCATGATGGATAAGATGAATCTGACTCAGGAAGAATTAGCTGGACGTATTGGAAAATCAAGAACACATGTCACTAATACTTTAAGACTTCTTAATATTAATGAGAAACTCCAGCAGTATATTCTAGAAGGTGTTCTATCTATGGGGCATGTGAGACCGTTAGTTGGTCTAGATGATGAAACAGCCCTTAAAATAGCTAATCGTGCTATTAAAGAGAAGCTTTCTGTGCGTCAGGTAGAAGATATCGTCAGAGGATATAAACTCGCTCAGAAACGTAAAAATGCACCTAAAAAAGAAAAGAATACAACCTATACATATGCGGAAGACTTACTAAGAAAGAAGTTCCGTACTAAAGTAAAGGTAGAAGAAAAAACAATCACTCTTAAGTATTCTGATACAGAAGATTTAAATCGTATTCTAGAAATCATGGGTGTTATAGAAGATATCTAAAGAACAGGAAACTGTTCTTTTTTCATTTATAGAAAACTTAAAATATTTATTCCTATTCTATGTATAATAAACATGAAAGAAGAGGACACATAATATGAAACAATTTCCAGAAGGATTTTTATGGGGCGGTGCTGTCGCTGCCAATCAGTATGAAGGTGGATGGAATGAAGGCGGTAAAGGTATTACTGTCTCAGACTGTGCAAGAAGCCATTTAGATGTAGATGTACAGGACTATAAGAAACAAAATGAAGTCACTACAGCTGATATCGAAGAAGCATTAAAAACACAGGATGAGGTATACTATCCAAAAAGACATGGTGCTGATGGTTATCACCACTATAAAGAAGATATTAAATTATTCGCAGAAATGGGCTTTAAAGTATTCCGTTTATCTATTGCCTGGGCAAGAATCTTCCCTAATGCAGATGATGCTACACCTAATGAAGAAGGCTTAAAGTTCTACGATGATGTATTTGATGAATGTTTAAAATATGGTATTGAACCATTAGTGACTATTTCTCACTATGAACCACCTATTAATCTTGTATTAAACTACGATGGATGGTATTCAAGAGAAGTCATTGATATGTTTGTACGTTATTGTGAAGTCATTGTAGATAGATACAAGGATAAAGTAAAATATTGGCTTACTTTCAATGAAGTAGACTCTATGATCAGACACCCATATACAACTGGTGCACTTATTAAAGATCGTTTCCCAGGTAAGAACTTCAATGAAGTCATCTTCCAAGCTATGCATCATCAGTTTGTAGCCAGTGCACTTGCAACTAAGATCGTACATGAAGCCAGACCAGATGCTAAAGTAGGATGCATGCTTACAAAGCTTACTTACTACCCATATACATGTAAACCTGAAGATGTTTTACAGGCACAGCAGGATATGAGAAGTACATATTGTTATAGCGATACACAGGTATTTGGTGAATATCCAGCATACTTATTATCTAAATTTAAGAATGAAGGTATCAATATCAAGATGGAACCTGATGACTTAAAGATCATGAAGGAATATCCAGTTGATTTCGTTTCATTCTCTTATTATTCATCAAGCTGTGTCGCAAAAGATGACAATGGTTTAAAGAAGACTGCAGCTAATACTAATGTGGCTATAAAGAACCCATATATCCCATCATCTGACTGGGGATGGCAGATTGACCCTATTGGTTTAAGAGTTTCTCTAGTAGACTTATATGACCGTTATAGAAAGCCATTATTTATTGTAGAAAATGGTTTAGGTGCAAAAGATGAATTAGTGAATGGCACTGTAGATGATCAGTATAGAATTGATTACTTCGATGCACACTTTAAAGAAATGTATAATGCGATTGTAGAAGATGGTGTAGACCTCATGGGTTATACATCTTGGGGATGTATTGATATTGTTTCTGAATCTACAAAACAGATGTCTAAACGTTATGGTTTCATCTATGTAGATTGTGATGATCTAGGTAATGGTACTTATAAACGTTATAAGAAGAAATCATTTGATTATTACAAACATGTCATTGAAACAAATGGTGCATGCTTATTTGAAGATTAAAGGTAGTGTTTTACTACCTTTTCTTTATGTCGAAAGAATGGTATTATTGAATGGTAAAGAAGCGAGGTATATATGAGAGAAAATTATGATGTAATTGTAGTAGGTGCTGGTCCAGCAGGAATTATGGCAAGCTATGAATTCGTATTAAAGAATCCTAACTTATCAGTATTATTAATTGATAAAGGAAGAGCAGTGACTGCAAGACATTGTCCTATTAAAGATAAGAAGATTAAACAGTGTCCAGTGATCAAGGATAATGAACCAGGCTGTTTACCAGCATGTTCTATTACATGTGGATTTGGTGGTGCTGGTGCATATTCTGATGGTAAGTTTAATATTACAAGTGAATTTGGTGGATGGTTGACTGATTATCTTCCAGCTGATGAAGTAGAAGATGTTATTCGTTATGTAGATGGCTTATATTTAAAGCATGGGGCAACTAAAGATATTACTGACCCAACTACAGACAAAGTAAAAGAAATCGAACACAGAGGCTATGCAGTAGGTTTAAAACTATTACGTGCTAAGGTCAGACATTTAGGTACAGAAGAAAACTTACGTATCATGACTGAAATGCAGGAAGTATTAAAGGAACATATTGATATCCAGTTTAATACAGAAGTAGAAGATATTATCGTAGAAGATAATACAATCAAGGGTATTCAGCTTGCAAAGGGTGATATCATTACAGCTTCTAAAGTATTACTTGCACCAGGTAGAGATGGTGCAACATGGTTAGATGCAATCTTTAAGAAGCATGGCTTAGACCTTTATAACAACCAGGTAGATATTGGTGTACGTGTAGAAACATCTAATATCGTTATGGATGAAATCAATAAGAACTTATATGAAGGTAAGTTCATCTATAACACATCTGTAGGTACAAGAGTAAGAACATTCTGTTCAAACCCTAGTGGACATGTAGTAATTGAAAACCATGAAGGGACTATGATGGCCAATGGACATGCTTATCATGATCCTAAACTAGGTTCTAACAATACTAACTTTGCATTATTAGTATCTCATGTATTCTCTGAACCATTTAATCAGCCTAATGAATTTGCCCATCAGGTAGCTCAGTTAGCGAATAAGCTATCAAATGGTTCTATTATCGTACAGAGATATGGTGATATCCAAAAGGGTAGAAGAACAACTGAAAAACGTTTAAAAGAAGGTTATACAGTACCTACATTACCAGAAGCAGTTCCAGGTGATTTAGGTTTAGTATTACCATACAATACAATGAAATCAATCGTAGAAATGATTGAAGCATTGGATCACGTGACACCAGGTATTGCGAATGAACATACATTACTCTATGGTGTAGAAGCCAAATTCTATAGTGCAAGACCAAAGGTAAGAGAAGGATTTGAAACTCTTGTAGATGGTTTATATGTTGCTGGTGATGGTGCAGGTCTAACAAGAGGGCTTGCTCAGGCAGGCGCTAATGGAATCTTAGTTGCAAGAGATATTATTAAAAGATTAGGAGAATAATGATGGAATACGGATTACATGATATTATTGAAATGAAAAAGCCTCATCCATGTAAGAAATCCACACAATGGGAAATCGTAAGAATGGGTGCGGACATTAAAGTGAAATGCATGGGTTGCGGCGCAATTATCATGTTTTCACGCAGAGATTTTGAAAAGAGATTAAAAAAAGTTATTGAACATAAAGAAAGTGAATAACTTGACTCCATCAAAAAATAATGATTTAATTTAGTTACATAGGATAACTGATGTAGAAAAATCGGTCTCGTCTAACACGCCTTATACTTATTTAAGTATTCTGCGGATGAGGGATGCCCATTCTTAGAAATGGTTCGACCGCCCCTCCAGTTATCCTTTTTTTATGCTCCATTTAGTAAGATGGAGTCTTTTTTAGTATATAATATATGAAAGGGGTGATTATATGGACATACTATTATCACGTATTATTCGTTATCTCAATGGTGTCATTACTGATGATAGACGATATCGTACCGCCTTATTCATGGTAGAACACTATCAAGAATTAAGATGTAAGACATTAGAAGAAATTGTGAAGGAATCTGAGTATACAGAGGAAGATATAATGACCTTTATTGGATACTTAGGATATCATGATTATGAAGACTTCAGAGAAAGACTCATGATGGATCAGGACCTTCGTTCAAGTCAGATGCAGTTAAGACTACTCCATACTGATATTGATGGAATGATCAGTTCTCTTCATATCTCGGGTTCAAAAGAAGACTTCTTGAATCTCATTGATCACTTAGCTGAAATTATTCATGAACAGGGAAGAATCATCCTTGCAGGAGGATATTCACCACTTAGTGTGACTGTAGACTTTCAGACAGATATGATCAGCATGGGTAAACAGGCAATTGAATATCATCAATTTGATAAGAACTTTAAGTTTAAGGATACTGATGTTGTCTTCTTCTTAACCGCAACAGGACGAGCTTTGAGTCATGTATCTAAATCTTTAAAAGAAAAAGGTCTATGTGAATCACATATCGTCCTCATGACACAGAATATCAAATATAAGAATTATGATTCTATCTGTGCAGATGATGTTGTACATGTATTAGGAACATTTGATGGTATTGAATTCAATTATCAGATCATGCGCTTATTTGATTTAATTCGTATTCGTTACTATACAAAATATTTCATTTAACACAAAAACGAGAGGTTCAATGCCTCTCGTTTATTAGTTGTTGATACGTTGATGACTGACGAAGTCAGTATGTTCTAAAGTTTTAAAAGTATAGCCATTTGCCTGGTAGTATTCAATAATGGCAGGTAATGCCTGTACTGTTGTTGTCTTAGTTGCTGTATCATGCATTAATATGCAAACACGTGGTAGTCTTGACTTAGAACTTTCAATAATACGTGCAGGATTGACTGAACGTCCTGTCGCATCATTAGAAGATACATTCCAGTCATAATACTTATAGCCTTTCTTTTCTACTTCTTGTGCAACTTTAGCCATAATTCCCTGTGAATAATGTCTTGATATCGTATTTGAACTTCCTCCAGGGAAACGGATTAATTTGCTGGTACGTCCTGTTTGTTCTTTGATGATTTTCTCAATATTACCTAAATCCTCAAAATAAGTTTCTTTACTTTGATAAATACTATACTTATGAGTATAACTATGTGCACCAATGGCATGTCCTTTTAAATAAGCTGTACGAATATAACTCTGATAACGCGCATTTTCAGCAGTCACAAAGAATGTTGCTTTCACATTATATTTATCAAGAATATCTAATACTTGAGGTGTGTTATGAGAAGGTCCATCATCAAAAGTAAGATAAACTTCCTTCACTTCATCAGCATGTACAGGACTATAAACAAGACTGATGAGAAGCATGAAAGCTATCGCAATATTTATCTTTTTCATGATCACATCTCCTTTACCGGATACCATTATACACACTTCTCTGTGTAATAGTTATGTATTCTACAAAAGTTCAATAATAAGGCTTAACACCATGCCAGCAGTCACATCACTGATATGATGAAGACCACTTAAAACCCTTGTAATGGCAGTTAAAAAGGCGAATATAAGCATCACTATACCAATATATAAATCAAAATGAATCGCAGTAAACGCAATAATAAAGGCACTTGCAGCATGTCTAGAAGGGAAAGAACATCCCTCACAATGTTCAAAGAGTGGAGTGACTTCTAAGTAGTCATAGGGACGTGATTGATTAATTAGTTTTCTAATCACTGTCACAATAAGAAATGCAGCACAGGGCTTAATAATCGCATAAATGAGATAATCATCATGAGTCATATAAAAACCAATGAGTAACATCACATAAGAAGCCATCATGATGTATTTTAATGCGATTGTAAGAAATCCTACTACCTTTTTATAAGTAGGATGAGACCATAAAAATTGATTGAGTCTTTCATATATATTATTCATTCTATCACCTTCCCCATTATACCATTCATTCATTGCATTTTGATGGTAAGTATAATAAAATAATGTAGATTAAAAGGAGTGAATATAAATTATGTCATTAACTGCAGGAATTGTTGGTTTACCAAACGTTGGTAAATCTACATTATTTAATGCGATCACAAACGCACAGGTAGAAGCAGCCAACTACCCATTCGCAACTATCGACCCTAACGTAGGTGTTGTTGAAGTACCAGATCATAGATTAGATGATCTTGCTGCAATCTTTAATCCGAAGAAGACTATCTATACTACATTTGAATTTACAGATATTGCCGGACTTGTAAAAGGTGCCTCTAGAGGTGAAGGTTTAGGAAACAAATTCTTAGCTAACATCAGAGAAACAGATGCAATCTGTGAAGTAGTAAGATGTTTTAGAGATAAGGATATTACTCATGTTGATGGTTCAGTAGATCCAGTACGTGACGTTGAAACAATCAATCTTGAACTTGTAATGGCTGACTTAGAAACAGTGGACAAGAGAATTGGTAAGATTGAAAAGAAAGCTCAGACTGGTGATAAAGAAGCTAAAGCTGAAATGGACGTATTAGCACCATTAAAAGAAGTATTAGAAGCGGGTAAAATGGCTCGTACGCTTACTTTTAATAAGGAAGAAATGGTTTATGTAAAACAGTTCAACTTATTAACAACTAAGCCTATGATCTATGTAGCAAATATGGGTGAAGAAGATATCGAAGATCCAGATTCAAACCCATACTATATCACTTTAAAAGAATATGCTGCAAAAGAAGGATGCGATGTTGTTCCTATCTGCGCTAAGATTGAAAGTGAATTAGCTGCATTAGATGCAGAAGATAAAGCTATCTTCATGGATGATTTAGGTATCAAGGAAAGTGGTTTAGATAAGCTTATTAAAGAAACATATGCTTTATTAGACTTAAAGACTTTCTTTACAGTAGGACCTGATGAATGCCGTGCTTGGACATTTACTAATGGTATGACAGCACCAGAAATGGCCGGTATTATTCATACAGACTTCCAGAAAGGTTTCATTAAAGCTGAAACTTATACTTATGATGATATGATGCAGTATAAGAGTGAAGTAGCTTTAAAAGAAGCTGGTAAGATCAGACAGGAAGGAAAAACTTATAAAGGACTTGATGGTGATATCATGTTCTTCAAGTTTAACGTATAATGAAGATCATTAGACGTATTCTTCTTGTAGTGTGTTTAGCTGTCTTTCTATATAGTGCAGGTAATCTTGCAAACATTGGATATAAATATCATAAGGTAAACTCTGACAACAAGAAGCTACAAGAAGAAGTCGTCACTGAAGTCAAGCAGGATTCACCACTGGATAGAAAAGTTGATTTTAATCAACTAAAGAGTATTAATGAAGACATTATTGGTTGGATCTATATTCCTAATACAAATATTGATTATGCTTTATTAAAAGGAAAAACAAACGATACATATATTCATACAAACTATGAAAAGAAGTATTCATTTGCAGGCAGTATCTTCTTAGATGAAGATAATGATGCGTCATTGACTGATAGTAATACAATTATCTATGGTCATAATATGAAGAATGGTTCAATGTTTGCGAATATTAAGAAGTTTGCGGATCATGATTATTTTATTAATCATCCAGAAGTATATATTTATTTGCCAGATGGCAGCATTAATGTCTATTCTGTTTATAGTACAAAGATCATTGAAGCAACAAGTGATTATTACTTAAAGAATATTGATTATGCAAGCTATGTGGCTAATGCGAAATCATCTGCAAAACAATCAAGAGATGTAGATACACAAAACGCAGCACCATTACTGCTTTTATCTACTTGTTATGCACCTGATACAACAACACGTAGTGTTTTATTTGCGAGACTAGAGAAGAACGTGAAGTAATTTGCGTTCTTTTTGTATATAATGGTATAGAGGTGATTCATGATGTATAGCGCAATTATATTATGTGCAGGAAGTGGAAAGAGAACAGGTCTTGGTTACAACAAGATGTTCTATCAATTACAGGGAGAGACTGTATATGAAAAGACGGTCAATGTCTTTTTACATGATAAGAGATGTGAAGAAATTATTATAGTATGTAAGAAGGAAGAACAGTCACATTTCAAGAAACTATTAAATAAGAAATGTATGAAGTTTGTAGAGGGTGGAAAAGAAAGACAGGATTCTGTATATGAAGGTTTAAAACATGTCACAAGTGATTATGTAATGATTCATGATGGTGCAAGACCATTTGTGAAAAAAGACCTTCTAGATCGTTTAGTAGAAGGTATGGAAGAACATAAGGCAGTTCTTGCGATGGTGCCATGTAAAGATACAATCAAGCGTGTGAAGGATGGTAAAGTAGTAGAAACACTTATCCGCTCTGAACTCATGCAGGCACAAACACCACAGGCTTTTGATACAGTACTTATTAGAAATGCGTATAAAGAAGCGATTGAAAATAATATCCAGGCAACAGATGATGCATCTATGTTGGAATTACAGGGCAAAGATGTCTATGTTGTAGAAGGTGATTATGACAATATTAAAATCACTACAAAAGAAGATCTAAAATAGTTAAAAAAACTTCGATTTATCATTGCTTTTTTGATTTTCTTGTGATAGTATGAACGAGCATGTAAAATATTACTGCCTGTCTAGAAGTATTCTAGACCGTTAAGACCAGAGGAGGTAAAAAAATGAACAAGTATGAAATTATGATGATTTTAAAACCTGATTTAGAAGATGATGCAAAGACTGCATTATTAGATGGTTTTAAAGCAATCTTAACTGAAGGTGAAGGTGTTGTTGACAACGTTGACACTGAAAAGTTAGGCTTACGTGAATTAGCTTACGAAATCAAAGATTATACTAAGGGGTTATATGTAGTAATCGATACTCATACAACTGCAGAAGCAATCGCTGAATTCGAACGTTTATCACGTATCAACCCAAGCGTATTACGTCACTTAACTTTAAGAAGAGACTAAGAAGAGGTGAGGGCGAATGCTTAACCGTGTCGCATTAGTCGGAAGACTTACAAGAGATCCTGAATTAAGAAGAACAGGTAATGGTACAGCTGTAACAAGTTTTACTTTAGCAGTTGATCGTAACTTCTCAACAAGAGATGGTCAGGAAGCTGATTTCATCAACTGTGTTGTATGGAGAAAACCTGCTGAAAATGTTGCACAGTATTGCAGCAAGGGTTCACTTGTGTCAGTCGATGGTCGTATACAGACTCGTAGTTACGACAATAATCAGGGCCAGAGAGTTTATGTAACAGAGGTTGTGGCTGATTCAGTTCAGTTCTTGGAAACAAGAGCACAGAGAGAAAGAGCTCAGCAGAGTGCACCTATGATGCAGCAGCCTACAATGACTCAGCAGCCTAGACAAAACAACAATGACTTCTATGATATGAAGACAGTGGATCTAGATAAAGATTTTGATGATTCAGTGAATTCATATGATATCATGGAAGACGATATTCAATTCTAACAGGAGGAAACAACAATGGCTTTCAGAAGACAGAGAATGGGTAGAAGAAAAGTTTGCTACTTCACTAAAAACAAGATTGATTACATCGATTATAAAGATGTTGAACTTTTAAAGAGATTTATCTCAGCTAACGGTAAAATCATCCCAAGACGTGTAACTGGTACAAGCGCTAAGTATCAGAGAAAACTTGCTAGAGCAATCAAGAGAGCAAGACAGATGGCTTTATTACCATACGTTGGTGAATAATTTTTATAAGGCATAATTACTTATAAAAATATAGTCCATAGATACTAGAATATCTAGTATTTATGGGCTTTTTTTGTATTTTCTTTTGTTGTTTAATAGTATATATAACATATCAGTATGGATGCATAATGGTAGATAAATTAAATAAAATAGATTGAAACGAAAATAAATACGTTTCAATATAATTGCAACGAAAAATGTTTAGTTGCAAATCTAATGAAACGATAATATAATATTGGAAAGGAGGGGATTGTATGAGAGAAGATAAATGTTTGGAATTTAAAGAAAATATACAATCGAATACATTTCTTAAAACAATTAGTGCATTTGCAAATTATGGTACAGGTGAAATTATTTTTGGAATAGATGATGATGGTATTATAAAAGGTGTAGATAACCCTGAAGAAGCATGTTTGAGACTTGAAAACAAAATAAATGATAATTTAAAACCAATTCCTCGTTATGAATTAGATATTCGAAATGATTCGACGATTACGCTAAAAGTATTTGAATCTGATTTTAAACCTTATTTATATAAAGGCAAAGCATATAAAAGATATGACTCTTCCACTATAGAAGTTGATAGACTAGAATTGAATAGATTAATTTTAGAAGGAAATAATCAATCATATGAAGAAATAACATCAAAAAAGCAAAATCTAACATTTACTTATTTAGAAAAAGAACTAATTGATAATTTATCAATTAAGGGATTAAATGAAGACATTTTAAGAACTCTAGATTTATATACAAATGAATCTCAATATAATAATGCAGCAGCACTACTTGCTGATAAAAACGATTATAAAGGCGTTGATATAGTTAGATTTGGTAAAGATATTGATGAAATTATGGATAGAAATATTATAGAAAATATGTCTATTTTAAAAATGCTAAAAGAAAGTGTTGATATGTATAAAAAATATTATCAATATGAAAAGATAGAAGGTACAACAAGAACGCTGGTTTCACGTGTTCCGGAAAATGCTTTTCGTGAAGCTATTGCTAATGCTTTAATTCATCGTGTATGGGATGTAAACACTTACATAAAAGTAAGTATGTTTGAAGATAGAATAGAAATTGTATCACCAGGAGGATTACCTTCAGGACTAGGGAAGGATGAATATTTAAATGGGCAAATATCTTTATTAAGAAATCCGATAATTGGTAATTTATTTTTTAGATTACGTTATATTGAAAAATTTGGAACAGGAATAAAGAGAATTAATAAATCATATACAGACTCAATAACAAAACCTAAATATAAAGTCTATGATAATTCAATATGCATAGAACTACCAACATTATTAGTGACACAAAATCTCACAGAAGATGAAGAGTTTCTTGTAAGTTTGTTCCAAGGAAATATAAAACTATCAAGAACAGATTTAGAAAGTAAGAGCGGCTTAGGAAAAGCAAAAATTATTAGAACTATAAATTCATTAATAGAAAAAAATATTATTGCTAGATCTGGGAAAGGTAGATCAACGAAATACTATATCTTATAATTTCAATTAGAATATAAAAATAAAGTCCATAGATACTAAAAAATCCAGTGTTTATGGACTTTATTTATTAAAATGAATATATTGTTTGTGACGAATTGCAACGAAAGAAATTTCGCTGCAAAAAGAGCAAAACGAAAGAAACGATATTATTCATAACACTATCTTTATTTATTCAGCATGGTATACTGTTGTAGAGATAAAAAGAAAAGAGGTTAGAAAATGTACGCAAAAAATACATGGGAAAAGTATAAGGACAATCTCAATGAAGTCATGGAATATAATGAAGGTTATAAAGATTATATTTCAAAAAACAAAACAGAACGTGCTTGTGTGAAAGACTCTATTCGTTTAGCTGAAGAAAAAGGATTCAAGCCATTAAACTCTTTTGAGACACTTAAGCCAGGAGACAAGGTTTATGTCAACAACAGAGATAAGAACATTGCCTTATTTGTGATTGGTAATAAGCCACTTACAGAAGGTATGAGAATCTTAGGTGCTCATATTGACTCTCCTAGAATGGACTTAAAACAGAATCCACTATATGAATCAGAAGGATTCGTATTAGCTGATACACACTATTATGGTGGTGTAAAGAAATATCAGTGGGTGACTATCCCTCTATCATTATATGGTGTAGTAGCTAAGAAAGATGGTACAGTTGTAGATGTTGTGATTGGTGAAGATGATAACGATCCAGTTGTAGGTATCTCTGATTTATTAATCCACTTAGCAGCAGATCAGTTAGATAAGAAAGCAGCTAAAGTGATTGAAGGTGAAAACTTAGATGTCACTTTAGGTAATATGCCTTTAGCAGGTGAAGAAAAAAATGCGGTTAAGGCAAATATCTTAAAGCTATTAAAAGATAAATATGATATCGAAGAAGAAGATTTCGTATCAGCTGAAATTGAAGTTGTACCAAGTGGTAAAGCAAGAGACTATGGTTTAGATCGTTCAATGATTGCTGGTTATGGTCATGATGATAGAGTATGTGCCTATACATCTTTAACTGCAATTCTTGATATGGATGTATGTGACTATACATGCTGTACTATTCTTGTAGATAAAGAAGAAATCGGTTCAGTAGGTGCAACAGGTGCACATTCTTTATTCTTTGAAAATACAATTGGTGAAATGTTGGTGAAGATGGGTATTGATAGTTTTGTACAGACAAGACTTACTTTATCTAGATCAAAGATGCTTTCAAGTGATGTATCTGCTGGTGTAGATCCACTATATGTAAGTGTGAATGATAAGAAGAATGCTGCTTATTTAGGCAATGGTATTGTATTTAATAAATATACTGGCGCAAGAGGTAAGAGCGGAAGTAATGATGCATCTGCAGAATATGTGGCAAGAATTCGTGCTGTCATGGATGAATCAAAGATCCACTATCAGACAGCTGAACTTGGTAAGGTAGACCAGGGTGGAGGAGGCACTATTGCTTATATCCTTGGAAACTACAATATGGATGTGATTGATGCAGGTATTGCAGTATTAAATATGCATGCACCAATGGAAGTCGTATCTAAAGTAGACGTATACGAAACATATCAGGCATATAAAGCATTCTTAAAGAACGCATAAAACAGTATTGACACCTTGGATAAAACCAAGGTGTTTTTTGATTAATCTATGATACAATAATCAAGAGGTGATTGAATGAAACAATTAACACTTGGAATGGTGGCTCATGTAGATGCAGGTAAAACCACATTAAGTGAGTCATTACTCTATACAACAGGGACAATTAAACATCAGGGACGTGTTGATCATAAAGATACATTCCTTGACTATAATACACAGGAAAGAGAAAGAGGCATTACTATCTTTTCCAAGGTTTCTTCTCTTGATTATAAGAATAACCATTTCACATTTATTGATACACCAGGTCATGCTGATTTTAGTGGAGAAATGGAACGTGCACTCAGTGTTCTTGATTATGCGATAGTAATTATTAATGGTTTAGATGGTGTACAGGCCCATACTAAAACAATCTGGAACTTATTGAGACATTATCATGTACCAGCATTCATCTTTGTGAATAAGATGGATTTAACACATTATACAAAAGAAGAACTATTGGACTCTTTATCTCAACTATCTCCTAATATCGTGGATATGAGTTCTTCTGAAGAAGAAATTGCATCACTTGATGAAGAGATGATAGAAGAATATCTAGAAACAGGATCTTTAAAGGATACATCTATCGCAAAAGCGATTTCCAATAGACATCTTTATCCACTCTATTTTGGCAGTGCCCTTAAGAATCAAGGGGTTAAAGAACTACTGGATGCTTTAGATCGTTTTACTTTACAAAAAGAACCACAGAGTGAATTATCCGCACAGGTCTTTAAGATTACGAGAGATGAAAGAGGAGAACGACTTGTCTTTGTTAAGGTAACGGGTGGTACACTTCATGTACGTGATACAATCCATGATGAAAAGATTCATCAAATTAGGTTATATCAAGGGAACCATTATACTTTACTAGAAGAAGCCTCTCAAAATGATATTGTAGCCTTAACTGGTATTAAGAAGCTTCAGGCAGGGGATTATATAGGTTCTGGACATGTGATTCATTCAACATTAAGACCTTCTATGTTGTATTCAATTCAACCGTCCAAAGAAGCAGATATCAACCATTTCTTTTCTTCTTTAAAGGTATTAGGTGAAGAAGAACCATTACTTCATTTAAAACTCTATGACAATCATGCCCAGGTTTCTTTAATGGGTGAAGTACAGATAGATATTCTTAAACAATTAATGAAAGATCGTTTTAATGAATATATCACAGTAGATGAAGGAGATGTTGCTTATCTAGAAACAATCAAAGAACCAATAGAAGGGGTAGGACACTTTGAACCACTCAGACACTATAGTGAAGTCCATCTTTACTTAGAACCACTTCCTCAAGGTTCAGGACTTGTCTTTGATAATCAATGTCAGAATAACCTAGAAGAGAGATATCAGAATCTCATCATGACTCACTTACAGGAAAAAGAACATTTAGGTGTACTCACAGGCTCTCCTATTACTGATATGAAAATCACGCTTCTAGGTGGTAAAGCCCACTTAAAACATACAGAAGGCGGAGACTTCAGAGAAGCCACTTATCGTGCTATCAGACAAGGTTTAAAAATGACTGAATCAGTCATATTAGAGCCTTATTATAAATATGAATTAGTGGTTCCTACAGAGGCTTTAAGTAAGGTCTACTATGCTTTAGAAGACTATCCAACACCTACTGTAGTCAATGAAAATAATGATACAACAACACTTCATGGAGAAGCACCTGTCTTATTTCTCACTCATTATCAAAAAGAACTTCTCACTTCCACAAAAGGAAAAGGACAGCTGTTCTTCTTAGATACATTCTATGCACCAGTAGAAAATCAGGAAGAAGTGATGACTAAATGTGATTATGATAGTGAATCAGATCTAGATAATCCTACAGGTTCTATCTTCTGTTCACATGGTGCAGGTTATTATGTGCCTTATGATGAAGTAAGAGAAAAGATGCATTTACCTCTTTATAGTGCGATGAAGCAGGAACATACTTATACACATAATCCTGTACATATTAGTGATGAAGAACTTAAAAGAGTATATGAACATACCTATGGTCCGACAAACACAAAACTAGCAAGTGACTACTATAAACCTAAACAAGATCATGTCTCTTCTAATACAGTACAGGTATTAGATGAATATTTGATTGTGGATGGATATAATGTCATCTTTGCCTGGGATGAACTAAATGCTCTCGCAAAAGAGAACCTAGGCAGTGCTAGAGATAAGCTTATTGATATATTAATGAGCTATAAAGGATATCGTGGCTGTCATATGATTCTTGTCTTTGATGCCTATAAGGTTCCACAGAATAAAGGCAAGAGTCAGATGTATCATGATATGGAAATCGTTTATACAAAAGAAGGACAGACAGCCGATGCTTATATTGAAAGCATCACAAAACAGATGGCAGGACAATATCGTCTTGTAGTTGCCACAAGTGATAATCTTGAACAGAAGATTGTATTAGGTCATGGGGCAACACGTATTTCTTCAAGAGAATTACTCCAGGATGTCATTTCTCGTTCTAAAATACAGAAAGAAGAATTTGAAAGAAAAAATCCCCAAATGCATAGTTATGCATTTGAGGATCTGAAGAAGTCTTAGGACTTCTTTTTTTATTTGATGTTAGTTACTGTATAATCTTTATCTTCTACAGTTTTCTTTAAGACATCATTAGATACTTCTTTACTTAAAGTGACAACTGCAGTGCCTTTTTCATGACTTACATCAGCACTTTCTACACCATCTACAGCTTCTAATGCCTTCTTTACAGCCATTTCACAATGACCACACATCATACCAGTAATTTCTAAAGTCTTTTCCATTGTTTTCTTCTCCTTTTTCTTTCTTTTTATATCTTTTGATGCATCATGCATAGAGAAAGTATTGAGTCTCAACGCATTCATACATACAAAGAAACTAGATAAACTCATCGCAGCAGCCCCTAACATAGGACTCATCTGCCATCCTGTTAAGTGAATAAATACACCAGCTGCAACAGGAATACAAATCGCATTATAGAAGAATGCCCAGAATAAGTTCTCGTGGATATTTCTTAATGTGGCACGAGAGAGTCTAATAGCGGCAGTAACATCTGTCAGCTTACTATTCATTAAGACGACATCAGCGGCATCTATCGCAATATCAGTACCTGCGCCAATCGCAATTCCAATATCGGCACGTGTGAGTGCAGGTGCATCATTGATTCCATCACCCACCATAGCGACTTTACCATGTTTTTGTAGATTTCTAATAACGCTCTCTTTACCATCAGGTAATACCCCTGCAATGACTTCATCCACACCCGCTTTTGAACCAATTGCCTGGGCTGTTTCTTTGTTGTCACCTGTTAACATCACAACCTGAATACCCATATTCTGCATTTCTTTAATAGCCTGTGGACTATCTTCCTTCATTGTATCAGCAACACAGATCATACCAAGATAATAATTGTCATAACTAAAGAATAGAGGTGTTTTACCTTCTTTAGCCATACTCTTAGCTTGTTCTTTTACATCATCAGGAATATGTTGTTCCATCATCTTGATACTGCCACCTAATACTTCTTTACCATGAATTAAACCTTTTAATCCATGACCAGGTAATATCTTGAAGTCTTCCACTTCTTCATTACCTTGGTAATAATCAGTAATAGCTTTACCAAGAGGATGTTCACTCTTCATTTCTAGACTTGATGCATAATTAAGAAGTACTTCTTTTTCTATCTTATATGGCATAATATCAGTCACTACAGGAGTTCCTTTTGTGATTGTACCTGTCTTATCTAATGCAATAATATCAATAGATCCTGTCACTTCTAATGATTCAGATGTCTTAAACAAAATACCATGCTTTGCACCCATACCATTACCTACCATAATAGCTACTGGTGTCGCAAGTCCTAATGCACATGGACATGAAATAACTAAAACAGAAATGGCACGGGCAATAGAGAACCCAATACTCTTTCCTAGAATCATCCAGACAATAAATGTGACTAACGCAATCCCTATAATCACAGGTACAAAGATACCAGATACCTGATCGGCTTTCTTAGCGATAGGGGCTTTAGTGGCTGCCGCATCACTGACCATTTGTATAATCTGTGAAAGTGTTGTATCTTCACCTACACGAGTGGCACGCACTTTAATAAAGCCTGACTGATTGAGTGTTGCAGCTGATACTGTATCATTCACAGTCTTATCAACAGGAATACTTTCACCTGTTAAGGCAGATTCATCAATGGCCGTAGAACCTTCCACAATCACACCATCGACAGGAATATTTTCACCAGGCTTTACTACAAACAAATCGCCTTTATTCACTTCATCAATACTTACAGTCACTTCTTTACCATCTTTAATAATCACTGCAGTCTGAGGTGCTAGATCCATTAAGCTCTTTAAGGCATCTGTTGTGCGTCCTTTAGACATCGCTTCCAACATCTTACCTATAGTAATTAAAGTAGGAATCATGGCTGCAGATTCAAAATAAAGATCATGCCCTAAATGCATTACCTTCATCATCTGTCCCTGGCCCATTGCATCAATCATTAAATATAAAACAACTAAGCTATAACCAAAAGCAGCACTAGAACCTAATGCGACCAAAGCATCCATATTAGGAGATAACTGAAATAAGCTCTTATACCCATTAATAAAGAATGCTTTATTAATGACTAAAATAATAATAGTGAGCAACATTTCTGTCACTGCAAGAGAGACATGATTCTCTAAAAATGAAGGTACAGGCCATTTCCACATCATATGACCCATGGATAAATACATTAATAGTAATAAGAATACTAAAGAAGTAATGAGTCTCTTCTTTAATTTTGGTGTCTCATGATCTACTAAAGAATCATTTTTAACCTTTTCAACACCTTTTTCACTTGCACCATATCCAATATTCTCAATTGCTTGAATAATAGTCTCAGAAGACGCTGTTCCTTCTACACCCATAGAATTTGTGAGTAAAGAAACTGAACAGCTTTCTACACCATCAATATGAGTCACAGTTTTTTCAATTCTATTGGCACACGCTGCACAACTCATACCAGTAATATTATATTGTTTCATTTCATCACCTTCTGTAATACATTCACTAATTCATCAATTGTCTCATCATGACCTTCTTTAATATCATCCACAACACATGTCTTAATATGTTTCGCAAGTAATTCTTTATTAAAACTATTCAAAGCTGCATTCACTGCAGAAACCTGAACAAGAATATCAGGACAATAGGCATCCTTTTCAACCATGCCTTCAATCCCTCGGATCTGACCTTCAATACGCTTGAGTCGATTCATCAGCTTTTTCTTTTCTTCTTCACTACGATCCTTATGACGTTCACTACAGCAACATTCTTTTTGATCCATTATTTCACCTCCTGTTTCAATCATATACCCTATGGGGGTATACGTCAAGTGATATGATTGTTGTATAATGACCACAAGGAGAAACGAATTATGAAAACAAATAAACTTGTGCAGGGTGCACTCATCGCATCACTCTTTGGTGTCCTTGCAGTACTCAATACAATGACAGGTACGATGTTTGATACCTTAATAGGTTATGGAATGGCTATTCCTATGGCTATCTATAGCTATAAAACAGGACTCAAAGAAGCTTTAATGACTTCCGTTGCTTCCTTGGTCATTGCTTTCCTATTTGGAACACTCAGCTATGTACTCATTGTCCTATCATCACTTGGTATGGGAACAGTTGTAGGACTATGTCTTAAACATAAAGCCAAGAAAGAAACAATGCTGGTACTTGGTGCTACATTCTTCTTTTTATCTGACTTCTTATATTTCTATGTATTCTCAGGAGTACTCGGTATTAACTTACTCACTGAATCAAAAGAAATGTATAATCAGATCATTGCGGCAGTTCCTTCTATCTCTAATGCCTTTACTTTCCAGGACTTCTATAATCTGATTCCACTCTCTATACTCATCATGTCATTCTTACAGAGCTATTTAGTCATGATGTTATGTGCATTATTCTTTAAACGCTTAAGAATACCTTTTGATATGAGTATTCATATTGCGACATTTAGATTCAGTCCTAAAATGGGTTATATTCTTGCGATAATGCTTGCAGGTAGTATGATGGCAAGACAATACTTTGGAAATGTTGTAATCATACAATATATTTATTTTATTAGTATCTTAGGATTTATGGTGGATGGTTTAGCGTTCTTATCTTTCTATCTTATTATCAGAAACCATGGCCGTTATTCTAACTTACTTATTTTCTTAGTATTTATACCATTCCTACAGTCAGTATTAGTTATCCTAGGAATTATTGATATATTTGTTGAAATACGTCAAATACTGTATAATAAGTATCAATAAGGAGGGCCTCTACAATGACGAGAAAAGTTGCACAACTTAGAAATATCTTTGTTCTTTTACTCGTATTTATAATCTTTGCGGCTTTTGCTGCCTTTGGTATATTTCATCAGGCCTGGATGCTTCGTCTTGCAATATTTGCAGTTGTTACGAATGTGGTCTATATTTCATTGTTGTTCTATATGAGCTACTTAATGGATCAAAACAGTTATTCAGTCAGTGATGCCTTAGGTATTGATGCAAAGAATGCTTTGATCTATGGTGGTGTGGGATTGATTCAATATGATGAAAATAGAAACATCACATGGGTCTCAGACTTCTTAAAGGCATTAAATATCAATATTGTAGGAATTAAGCTATTAGAATGGCAGCCTACACTCGCCAGTCTTTTTGATGATGAAGATGTCAAAGTAATAGAAGTTAAAGGAAAGAAATTTGAAGTCTATAACAGTGCGGATACAAGACTCATCTATATGAAGGATGTGACACAATATGTGTCTTTATCACAGGACTATGAAGATATGCAGGTATGTATGGGTTATATTACTGTAGATAACTATGATGAAATTATTGCGAATGTAGATGAATCTCAGAAGGTAAAGATTCAAAACTTATGCCGTAGTACAATTACTGACTGGGCATATAAGAACGGGATGATTATTAGACGTTATCAGACGGGTAAATACATTGTCTTCTTTAATGAACGTATCTATAAGAAACTCATTGAATCTAAATTCTCTATCTTAGATGATTTCAAGAATGCGATAGAAGAATTAGATGTTCTTATGACATTATCTATTGGTATTGGTAGAAGTACAAAAGTATTAAGAGAACTAGAAGAACTCGCTTCTTCTGCATTAAGCCTTGCTTATTCACGTGGTGGTGACCAGATTGCGATTAAGAGTGGTAAAGATCATGTACGTTATTTTGGTGGTAAGACAGATGCGTTTGAGACATCCTCTAAAGTACGTTCACGTATTATGGCACAGTCTCTGGCAGGACTTATAAGTCGTTCACGTAATGTCTTAGTGATGGGACATAAGAATTCAGATTTGGATTCATTTGGTGCTTCTCTTGCAGCTGCACGTATTGCAGAAAACTTGGGCAAGAAAGTGAATATCGTGATTGATTATGAATCTCTTGAAGAAAAAACAAGAGGTGTCGTAGAAATGTTGAGAAATAATCCTGATTATAAGGGACTGATGTTGACTATTCCAGAAGCACTAGAAAAAGCCAACAAGGATACTTTATTAATCAGTGTGGATAACCATAAGGATTCATTGGCTATCAGCCGTACGGTATTGGATAAAGTAAAGAACAAGGTCATTATTGACCATCATCGTCGTAGTGAAGAATTTATTTCTTCACCGGTTCTTACATATCTAGAACCATCTGCATCCTCTACAGTAGAATTACTTGTAGAACTATTTGATTATCAACAGCATGAAATAAACATTTCATCTCTTGATGCGACAATCATGTATACAGGGATGCTTGTAGATACAAACTATTTCAGACAGCATGTGGGTACAAGAACATTCCAGTCTGCCGCAAAACTTAAAGAAGCTCAGGCAGACTTAGCACTTGCGTATGAATTATTAGAAGATTCATTTGAATGTATGAAAGAAATATTTGATATCACAGAATCAGCTTATCGCTATAAGGATAAATGTCTTATTGCGACAGGTAAGGATGAAGAACTCAGTCGTTCTACTCTTGCCAAGGCAGCCAATCAATTAGTATATGTTTCTGGCATTTATGCTGCATTTGCGATAGGATATATATCTAAGAATACCGTGGCAATAAGCGCACGTAGTTCTAAGAAGATCAATGTTCAGATGATCATGGAAGATCTTCATGGTGGTGGCCATTTCTCTATGGCTGCCTGTCAGATTGAAAATGTGACAATCGAAGAAGCAAAAGAGAGATTAGAACATGCAATAGATGCATATTTGGAAGATAGGGGTGTATAAGTATGAAAGTTATTTTATTAGAAGATGTGAAAAAAGTTGGTAAGAAGGGTGAAATCGTTAATGTATCTGACGGTTATGGACAGAACTTCTTAATTAAGAATGGTAAAGCTTTAATGGCAACAGAAACAGGTAAGAAGATTGTTGCACAGCAGGAAGAAGAAAAGAAACAGGAAGACTTAAAGAGAAAAGAAGAAGCTCAGGAACTTGCTAAAAAGCTTGAAACTATTGTCGTAGAATTCAAGGTTAAGACTGGTAAGGATGGTAAGAGCTTTGATCATGTTTCTACAAAGCATATCGCAAAGAAATTATTAGAAGAACATGGTATTAAGATTGATAAGAGAAAGTTCATCAATGCTTATCCAGTAGGTGCTTTAGGAACTACTAAGTTTAAGATTGAACTTTATAAAGGTGTTATTGCGACTATCAATGTTCATCTATCTGAAAAATAAGGTGAATACTTATGGATACAAGAGAACTCCCTCATGACTTAGAGGCAGAACGTGCATTGTTAGGGGCAATGTTGATTGATAAGAACGCATGTAATGATGTCATCAACATGGCAACACCTCAGGATTTCTATCTTGATGCGCATCGACTGATCTTTACAGGCATGAAGTTCCTTCATGACAGTAATAAACCAATTGATGCCACTACAGTGACTGATTATTTAATCAATCAGAAGATATTAGAAAAAGTAGGCGGTGTGGATTACTTATTGGTACTTGCGAATTCTGTACCAACAGTGGCTCATACACCACATTATCTTCAAATCTTAAATGAGAAGTCATTACTTAGAAGACTGATTAAAGAAGCTACAACCATCGTACAGGATGCTTATGGTGAAATTACTGATATTAATGACTTTATTGATACAGTAGAAAAAGATGTCTTAGAAGTCACAAGAGATAGAAATGCCGGTGAATTCAAGACAATTGAAAGTGTTGTACAGAATGTCACAGCCAGAATGAATCTCCTTCAGAAAAATGGTGGAGTTGTTTCTGGTGTTAAGACAGGCTATAAAGAATTGGATAAATTAACATCAGGTTTCCAGCCAGGTGATTTAGTTATTCTTGCAGCCAGACCTTCTGTAGGTAAAACAGCTTTTGCCTTGAATATTGGTTTTAACTCATCACTGAATAGTGAAGAAGCTGTCGCAATATTCTCACTAGAAATGCCTGCTGAACAGCTTGTAACCAGATTAATATGCTGTGCAGGATCTATTGATAACGATAAATTAAAAACAGGCGCAATCTTGAAAGAGAATGCGAATAAATATTATGCAGCAGCAGATCGTGTCACACGTTGTAATTTATATATTGATGATACACCAGCTGTTAAGATTGGTGAAATTGCGGCTAAATGTAGAAGACTCCAAAGAGAACAGGGCTTAAAGATGGTTATTATCGATTACCTTCAGCTGATTTCTGGTCCATCTTCCTCAAGAGAATCAAGACAGCAGGAAGTATCTGATATCTCTAGACAGCTTAAGGCGTTAGCCAGAGAATTAAAGTGTCCCGTTATTGCCTTATCACAGCTTTCTCGTCAGGTAGAACAGCGTAAAGGGAAACCGATGTTGTCCGACTTAAGAGAATCTGGGGCAATCGAACAGGATGCCGATATCGTAGCCTTCCTACATCGTGAAGACTATCAGAATAAAGAAAAAGAAGCAGAAACAAATGGCTTAACAGAAATTGTTGTCGCTAAGCACAGAAATGGTGCAACAGCTGATATCAGCCTTGTATTTGAAAAACAATACTCACGTTTCTCAGATTACTATACAGGTCCAGAAAACCAGAATAGTGGTGAAGGACTTAGAATTTAAAAGCAGTAGCGCGTGCGCTACTGCTTATTTTCTTGGTCTGAATTGTATTTTTTTCTGATTCTCAAATTTAATAGGTTTTTCTACTATTTCATGACAATGACGACAACGTGGTTCATAAGCTTCCTTCGCACCTACTAAGACAATAGGATCATTAAAAGAAGCAGGTTTACCATTAATAATACGCTGTGTTCTAGTTGCAGGTGCACCACATTTTGCACATACGGCAGTTAACTTAGTTACGAATTCAGCACGTGTTAATAAATCAGGTAAGACACCAAATGGTTCACCACGGAAATCCTTATCTAAACCAGCTACCATCACACGTAGACCACTGTCTGCAAGATACTCACAAATATCTACCACATCTTCATCAAAGAACTGTACTTCATCAATAGCCACAACATCTGTATCATAATTCACATGATCAAGTATTTCCTTTGCTTCACTGATCACAATACAAGGTACTTTACTTCCTGCATGTGAGGCAATTTCAGTTGTAGAATAACGATCATCAATCTTTGGCTTAAATACAAGAATATTCTTTCTTGCATAAGACAATACATTAATACGACGGATTAATTCTTCAGTCTTACCTGCAAACATACATCCACAGATGACTTCTATCCATCCTTCACGATATTGATTATACATTAATAAAACCTCCTAAAAGTTCACATAGATTTCATATACTTACTGTATTATACAGTTGTAGAAAAGAAAAGCCATAAAAAATTTCCCCTCAATCCCATTAGAAAAGAGTCGGTCATCATACCGACTCTTTTCTTTAGTTTAATTCATCAATTACCTGATTAAGAGAATCTAATATTTTATATGTCTTACTTGCATATTCTTCTGTAGGATATTTCATATCAGGAATGCAGATGACTTTAATACCAGCTGAAGAAGCGGCCTGAATACCTGCTTCACTATCTTCTAATACATATGCTTCATCAGTCTTCACACCAAGCTTTTCACAAGACTTTAAGAATACTTCTGGGTGTGGTTTACCATGAGTCACTTCATCACCACAGATAGAATCATCAAAATATTGTGTAATATGAGCCTGTGCAAGAATAGTATCTACACGATCACGATTAGAAGAAGTAGCCACAATAGTCTTATAACCATTCTCTTTTAAATAATTAAGAAGTACTAATAAACCTTTCTTAGTAGGAACTCCTTCAGTTTCAAAACGTTTCGCCATTAAAGCATGTACATCCTTAATCACACTTTCAATAGGAAAATCCTGACCATAAGTACTATAGAATCTTTCATAAATACCCTTAAGTGGTTTACCTAATAATGTCTTATAGAATTCTTCAGACATTGTGAGATTCATTGGTTTCATAATTTCCTGATAACATTCAAAAGTCACTCTTTCAGAATCAATCATCAAACCATCCATATCAAAAATAACTGCCTTTATCATATTTCCAAACCTCCAATTCATATATTCAAGTATATAAGAAATAGAAAGCGTCTTCAATTAATTGCGAAAAATAATTGAATATATTATAATGGGTACGATTTGGAAGAATTAACCAATTTATTTGATGAAATCAACATTATTAAAAGAAAGGATAGAAGATGAATACACTATTAGAAAGACTACAGACAGTAGAAAAAAGATATGAAGAATTAACACAGATCCTTATGGATCCATCTATCGCGAATGATATTCAGAAGATGACACAGGCTTCTAAGGAACAGGCTTCTTTAGAAAAGGCTTATAACCTATATACAGAATACAAGGCTTTATTAGATGGTATCGAAGAAGCCAAAGAATTATTAAATGAAAATGATCCTGAAATCAAAGAAATGGCTAAGATGGAATTAGAAGAATTAGAAAAGAAACAGCCAATCATGGAACATGATATTCAGATTGAATTAATTCCTAAGGATCCAAATGATGAAAAGAACGTAGTAATGGAAATCCGTGGTGCAGCCGGAGGGGATGAAGGTAACATCTTCGCAGGTGACTTATTTAGAATGTATTCTAAGTATGCTGAATCACAGGGATGGAAGATTGAAATTGAAGAAGCTCAACCTTCTGAAGCAGGAGGATATTCACTTGTATCATTTATTATCAAGGGTACTGGTGTATATTCTAAGATGAAGTTTGAATCTGGTTCACATCGTGTACAGCGTGTGCCTAAGACTGAAACACAGGGACGTGTTCATACATCAACTGCCACAGTATTAGTTATGCCAGAAGCTGAAGAAGTAGATATCGATATTGATCCAAAGGATTTAAGAGTTGATACTTACCGTTCATCTGGTGCTGGAGGACAGCATATCAATAAGACTGACTCTGCTGTACGTATTACACATATTCCAACAGGAATTGTGGCTACAAGCCAGGATGGTCGTTCACAGCATGATAACCGTGCTAAGGCTATGCAGTCATTACGTACAAGACTTTATGAAGCTAAATTAAGAGAAGAAGAAGAAAAACTAGGAAACGAACGTCGTAATAAGATTGGTTCAGGTGATCGTGCTGAAAAGATCAGAACATACAACTATCCTCAGAACCGTGTCACTGACCACCGTATCGGTTTAACTATTCAGCAGCTAGATCGTATTATGGAAGGTAAATTAGAACCAATCATTGATGCATTAATCAATGAAGATCAGAGATTAAAACTTCTAGGAGAAGAAGAATAAGTGCTATTAGGTGAATTACTTAAACATGCACATGATTTAATTGATGATCCACATACAAATATCCCTGAAAGACTCTATGAAGATCTCACAGGAGATGCTTATTATCAACTATTGTTGAAGAGGGAAGAGCCTGTTGAAGAGGCTCTTCTTATGCAATATAAGGATTATTTAGATAGATACTTAAAGGGTGAACCTTATCAGTATATTATTGGAAAAGAATATTTTTATGGTAGAGAGTTTGATGTTAACCCAAGTGTTCTCATTCCTCGCTATGAAACAGAAGAACTTGTAGAAAAGGTTTTGTCTTATATCAAATCAGGAATGGTTGTGGCAGATATAGGAACAGGTTCAGGTGCGATTGCAGTCACATTGGCCTGTGAATCAAAGGCAAATATCTATGCAGTAGATATCTCTAAAGGAGCCATAGACACAGCCTCTCACAATGCGAAGAAGCATGAAGCGTCTGTCACATTCTTAGAAGGAGACTTATTACAGCCTCTTATTGATAGAAATATTCATGTAGATATTCTTGTCTCTAATCCTCCTTATATTGATTATGATGAAGTATTGGATCCAAGAGTGATGGATCATGAACCACATCTAGCTTTATTTGCGGATGATCATGGCTATGCATGTTATGAAAAGATATTTAAAGAAGCTTCTTCTGTATTAAAGGAGAAGGCGATTCTCGCATTTGAAATTGGATATAATCAAGGAGAAAGAATGAAACAGCTCGTTCCTCTCTATTTCCCTGATGATACATTTGAAGTCATCAAGGATATCAATGGAAAGGATAGAATGTTGTTCATCTATCATAACTATGAAAATATTTGAAACAGACCGTCTCACAATTAGAACACTTGATGAAGAGGATATTGATCGTCTTGTAGAATATCGCAGTAAGAAGACTGTTTCTAAGTATCAATCTTGGAACAGATATACAAGAAGAGATGCAGTGAAACTCATTAAGAAATGTAAAGAGACTGTAATGGATCATAAAAAAGGGTCTATGCAGTTTGGTATTACAATCAAAGGAAGCCAGCATCTTATTGGTGATTTACATATAGAAATCATGGCACCTCATACATTCTCTATTGGTTATACCTTGGACGATGTTTTCTGGAATAATGGTTTTGGAACTGAAGCCGTACTTGGACTCTTAAGCTATATGCATGAAGAACATGGTTTCTTCAAGTGTATTGCCTATATCTATAAACAGAATGAAAAATCTAGACATCTCTTAAAGAAGATTGGTTTTAAGAAGTTTGATGAATCTTTCTTCTATGGGGATGAAGGCTATATTTTTGACCTCAGTAACTTACAAAACATATATTTTGTGCTACAATAACAGATACGAGGTGGAACTATGATTAAAGAATATATTAAGAAGTATAGTAAAGCATCTATCATCACATCAGTGATTATGATTGTTGCTTCAGTATTATTGATTGTTTTCCCAAAGACAATGTTGGATATTGTGGTTTATGTGATTTCAGGCGCATTATTTGTGGATGGTCTCATTCATCTTGTGACTTACTTTGCGTTAACTCATGAATTGCGCACTTTCTCTAATGATTTATTAGAAGGTATTCTTGCATTACTTGCAGGTTTATTTGTCGCATTCAATGCAGATGCATTCATTAGTGCACTTACAATGATCATTGGCTTATGGATTGTTATTAAAGGGTTATTAAACTTACAGCTCTCATTCCAGTTACAGCAGATTATTGAATTTAACTGGTTCTGGATCTTCTTATGTGCTTTATTGAGTGTTGTATTAGGCGTATTTATTATTGTACATCCTATTGATATGGCTATTGGTTTAACTATGGCTGAAGGTATTGTGTTATTAGTCACTGAAGTATTGAGTCTTATTCAGACAATCTACGTTTTGCATAAACTCAATCATTCTAAAATGTCTAGATCATATATTAATTAAAAAGTACCATCAAGGTACTTTTTTCATAGAGGAGAAACTATGCTGAATAAGTTATTGTTGGAAAAAAATAAGAAATATCTCCTAGGTGTATCAGGTGGTCCTGATTCTATGGCACTCCTAGATATGATGCATGAGTACTCTATTTGTGTTGCTCATGTAAACTATAATCTTAGAGATGATACAGAAGAAGACTATAAAGTAGTTCATGATTACTGCAAAGCACATGCTATTCCTTTTTACTATAAGGAATTCACGCCGGATGATTATGTACAAGGAAACTTCCAATCTGTCGCAAGAGATATGCGTTATGCATTTTATCAAGAAGTATATAAGAAAGAGAAGTGTGATGCATTATGCTTAGGTCATCAGAAGGATGATGTCATTGAAACAATCTATATGCACTTAGAAAGAGACTCACATCCTGACTATCTAGGTATACAGGACATCTCTGAACGTTTAGGTATGACTATTATTCGTCCATTACTTCATGTGACTAAGCAGGATTTACGTGATTACTGCAATGATCATCACATCTCTTTTCATGATGACTATACTAATTTCCAGACAGAATTCACAAGAGACCGCATCCGTAATACGATCTTGAATCAGTATACAGATTCACAAAAAGAAGAACTCTTAAAACAAGCAGAAGAATACAATAAGAATCAGATACTAAAAAAAGAAGAAGTAAAGAAATATCTTACTGAACCACTTGATTATACATTAGTGCCAGAAGACCTTCTTCCTGATGTTCTTTATGCTTTATTAAAGAAACATATAGAAGTATCCAAGATTTCTCATCATCTCATTGATGAAATCATCCACCAGATTCAATCCTCTAAACCCAATATTCAAATGCCTATTGGTGTTAATGAGGAGTTCATAAAAGAATATAATAATGTATACGTTCGTAAATCTATAAAACAATTAGATTATACGTATAGAATAGTGAATAGACAGGACTTCGATTGTCCTTATTTCAAGATTCGAACACAAGGAGAAATGAATGATGGTATCCCTGTAAAGGATGAAGATTTTCCACTGACTATTCGTAATATGAGACCGGGCGATCGTATGGAAACAGCAGGAGGCACTAAAAAGGTCTCTAGACTCTTTATTAATGCGAAAATTCCCTCACCATTACGACGTTATTGGCCCATCGTATTAGATTGCCGTGGAAATATTCTTTTGGTCCCGGGAATTGCGAAAAACAAGGAGTATTTGTCTATCAATCCAGATTTGTTTGTGATAAAATAACAACGACTATACTAGGAGGTACGGTTCGATGCATAAGGACATGAAAGAAATATTATTTACACAGGAACAGATTTCTGAACGCTGTAAAGAATTAGGCGCACAGATCTCAAAAGATTATGAAGGTAAGAAGTTACTTCTTATTGGTTTATTAAAGGGATCTATTCCATTCCTAGCAGAACTTTCTAAATATATTGATGGCGATGTATATTTTGATTATATGTCAGTCAGCAGTTATAAAGGAACTGAATCTGGAACTATTCATATTAAGAAAGACGTTGATATCGACGTCAAAGGTATGGATGTACTTATCGTAGAAGACATCCTTGATACAGGTAAAACATTAGATACTGTTACACATATGTTGAAAGATCGTGGTACAGCATCTTGCGAAATCGTTACTATGCTTGATAAACAGGAAGCAAGAAAGTATCCTGTACAGGCTAAATATGTTGGTTTCCCTGTACCAGAATTATTCGTGGTTGGTTATGGTCTTGATTTTGATCAGAGATTTAGAAACCTACCATATATTGGTGTCTTAAAAGAAGAATGTTACCAGTAAGGAGTTTATGATGAAGAAGAATAACAAAACATTATTTAAAGCTATTCTTCCTTGGGTCATCGTATTATTATTGTTGAGTTCATTATTCCCATTCTTATTGAATAATGGCGGTAGTAAAGAATTGACTTATTCACAATTCATGACAGTAGTAAAAGATAAAAAAATAACTAATGTGACTATTACACCTAATAGTTTTGTAACCAAGGTAGAAGGTAGCTACAAGAAGAACTCTAAGGGCGATAAAGTGAACTTTACAACTATCGTTCCTAAGACAGACAAAGAATTAGATTCATTAACACAGATTCTTGAAGACAAGAATGTCAAGATTAAGGTCACTGATTCAAATAGTGATAATATGATCTGGAATATACTAGGTTCTATCCTACCATATGTTATATTGTTTGGTGGTATGTTCTGGGTATTCAAGAACTTTGGTGGCGCTGCAGGAGGCAACAATAAAGCCTTTGAATTTGGAAATTCTCGCGCTAAGCTAGAAAGAAATTCTAAGACTCGTTTTACAGATGTTGCAGGTGCAGATGAAGAAAAAGAAGAATTAACAGAACTTGTTGCATTCTTAAAGAACCCTAAGAAGTTTACTGAAATGGGTGCTAAAATTCCTAGAGGTGTATTATTAGTAGGTCCTCCAGGTACCGGTAAAACATTATTAGCACGTGCTGTTGCAGGTGAAGCGAATGTTCCATTCTATTCTATTTCTGGTTCAGAATTCGTAGAAATGTTCGTTGGTGTTGGTGCTGGCCGTGTTAGAGATATGTTTAAGAAGGCAAAAGAAAATGCGCCTTGTATCATCTTTATTGATGAAATTGATGCCGTAGGTCGTCAGAGAGGTACTGGTGTTGGTGGTGGACACGATGAACGTGAACAGACATTAAACCAGTTACTTGTTGAAATGGATGGTTTTGAAGGTAACGAAGGTGTTATTATCCTTGCGGCCACTAACCGTGCTGACGTACTTGACCCTGCATTATTACGTCCAGGACGTTTTGATAGACAGATCAGAGTATCTAACCCTGATAAGCGTGCAAGAGCTCAGATCTTAAAGGTACATGCAAGAAATAAACATTTTGCGCCAGATGTTGATTTTGATAACATCGCTCAGCGTACTCCTGGATTCTCAGGTGCAGAACTTGCGAACGTATTAAATGAAGCTGCATTACTTGCAGTAAGAAGTGGTCATCAGATGATCACATTAAGTGATGTGGATGAAGCGATTGATAGAGTTATTGGCGGTCCAGCTAAGAAGTCTAGAAAATATACTGAACATGAAAGAAAGCTTGTAGCTTATCATGAAACTGGACATGCCATCATTGGTTTGACATTAGAAGATGCCAACCAGGTACAAAAGGTTACAATTGTACCACGTGGTGATGCAGGTGGATACAACTTGATGACTCCTAGAGAAGAAACATACTTCTCAACTAAGAAACAGTTACTCGCAACTATTACAGGTTATATGGGTGGTCGTACTGCTGAAGAAATCTTCTTCGGTGATGTATCATCAGGTGCGCATAACGATATTGAACAAGCAACACGTATTGCGCGTATGATGGTTACAGAACTTGGTATGAGTGAACTTGGCCCAATCAAGTATGACAGTGGTGATAATGCAGTATTCTTAGGTCGTGACTATTCACAGTTAAGTAATACACATTCTGGTCAGATCGCATTTGAAATTGACCAGCAGGTACGTAAGATCATCGAAACAGCGCATTCTCAGGCAACTGAAATCATCAACAATAATAAAGATAAAATGGATATTATTGCGAATGCATTGCTTGAACATGAAACATTGAATCATGAACAGATTCAGTCTTTATATAACACTGGTAAGATGCCAGAAACATATGATGGAACAGAAGAACATGTTGACTCTAACGATGACAACAATAACACTCCTGAACCACCTAAGGCTGATCCAGAAGATGATTTACTAGATGAAATGAAATAAGCGCTTTGCGCTTATTTTCATTTAGGAGGTAATAAAATGCAACGTAGATTTATGGTAAGACTATTAGTAGGTATTATTGTCATTAGTATGATTCTGCCTCTAGTAAGTTATTTTGCGATAGGGAGATAAATAAATGAAAGATTATTTAGTACGTGGACTCGTTAATTCAAAGAACTGTCGTGTATTTGCCTGTACAACAACTAACTTGACTAATGTTGCACAGCAGAATCATAACTTATGGCCTTGTGCAAGTGCTGCACTTGGACGTATGATGGCAGTCACTTTAATGATGGGTGCTATGAATAAGAATAAAGAAAAGATGACAGTCGTCATCAATGGTGGTGGACCAATTGGTACAATGCTTTGTACAACACATTCGGATGGTAAAATCAAAGGATTTGTATCTAATCCAGAAGTTCACTATACATACAATGATACAGGTAAACTTGCAGTAGGTTTATGTGTAGGAAATCAAGGTACTATCCAGGTGACACGTGATATGGGATTAAAGGAACCTATTACATCTAGTTCTCCATTACAGACTGGTGAAATTGGTGATGATTTCTCTTATTACTTCATGTTATCAGAACAGGTCCCATCAGTTGTGGCAGTAGGTGTTCTTGTAGAAGAAGACAATACTGTAAGAAGTGCAGGTGGTTATATTATTCAGTTATTACCAGAAGCAACTGAAGAAGATATTGCGTATATTGAAGATAAAATCAAGAACACACCACCAGTATCACAGTTATTAGATGAAGGACATACTCCAGAAGAAATCTTAAAGATGATCTTTGAAGATGTTGAAATCCTAGATACACAGGATCTATCATTTGAATGTGATTGTAGTAAAGAAAAGATGAAAGAAGCTTTGGCTACTCTTCATACAAAAGATCTAGAAGATATGATCAACGAAGATCATGGATGTGAGATCACATGTCAGTTCTGTAATACACATTATCAGTTCAGTGAAGAAGAACTCAAGGAAATACTCAAAAAGCGCCAGTAATGGCGCTTTTTTCACACTGTCTGGTATTATACAAAGATCAGTTAACATATATCATGGAAGGGAATAGAATTGAATAATTGACCTTTTTAGAGTTGTATGACAGTTGCCTCCTTTCAATAACTAGTATAGAGTATGAATCTATAATAAATATCTATATATTGTGGAGAAATATGTGTTGACTAATGAAGTGCTTTAACGGGACACTCTTTTGTACATTCATAACATAGAATACAATCAGTACCGTTTTTACGATTACGTGACTCTTTGTTGACTTCTACATTCATTGGGCAGACCTTTAAACACTTATTACAATGAACACATTTATTCTCATCACAATGTACACGTAATAGCGAATAATAGCTCATAGGCTTAAGAAATACAGTAATAGGACATAAATACTTACAGAATGCGCGATTATCTTTAAATATATAGGCAAGCACAATACCTGTAATATAGTAAAAGGCGTTACCTAGAAGGAATAGATAGAACATGATCTTTTCAAGATGAGCGACCTCCATTAAGAATAATCCTGATACCAATGCAAGAGAACATACAAACATTACATAACGTAGTATACCTAGTTTTTTAACTCTTGGTTTCTGTGGTCTTTTAAAAGGTAAGAAGTCAAGGATCATAGCTGTCCAGCAGGCATAACCACACCATCCTCGACCAAATATAAGAGGTCCAAAGATTTTCGCAATTGCATAGTGAATAGTAGCTGCTTCAAAGGTGCCTAAGAATAAGTAGTACCAGAAACCTTCAATCTGCATATTTTCTTGAGAAATAACACCTAAATAAAACAACATATAACTGCCTACTGCCAGCTGGACAAAATGTCTTGCACAGCTCTTTCCGGCAGTAAATAGTGCAGTGCCTAAGGCAAGACAAGTGCCTATATAGCTGAAGTTCAATAAGTAGAACATATTATCTTTAGTCAGCCATAAAGTCACCGCAATCACTTCAAATAATATAAATAGTATAATAGAGAAAGTATATTTTCTTTTCATAGTCATTCCTCCCTTATATTCATCTTAAAATGTATGAATCAATACTACAATCATATTCCTGTAAAATATACAAAAAGGAGCAGGAAGGGAATACCTGCTCCTTATGTCCTATTAGTAAAATAGGGAAGGGAAATGAAAACGATATATATATTATTGAAAGGATCGGGAACTTCCTTTCACAACTATTAGTATAGAGATAATTTGTCTTTGTATTGTGTCAGGAATATGGTATATTTTGTGATGGTGATTAAAAAATGTTGAAAATTGGAAACGTAGAAATAAAACATCCTATTATCATGGCTCCTATGGCAGGTATCACAAATGTAGCTTACCGTAGACTTGTAAAAGAGTTCGGTGCTGGACTTGTCGTATCTGAAATGGTCAGTGATAAAGCGTTATGTTATGGAAATCAAAAGACAATTGATATGCTTGCAGTAGGTGAAGATGAACACCCTATGAGTATGCAGATTTTTGGTGGTGAAGTAGAGACTATGGTCAAAGCTGCCAAGTTTGTAGAGGAACATTCTGACTGTGATATTATTGATATTAATATGGGATGTCCTGTGAATAAGGTATTAAAGGCCCATGCAGGCAGTTATTTAATGCAGTATCCAGAACTTGCATATGATATTGTGAAGGCTGTCGTAGAAGCAGTCAATGTACCAGTAACTGTTAAGATGCGTATTGGTTATGATATGAAGCATATTAACTGTGTAGAAATGGCACAATTAATGGAAAAAGCAGGAGCTAGTGCAGTAGCTATTCATGGTCGTACACGTTCACAGATGTATGAAGGTCATGCAGACTGGTCTTGGATTAAAAAAGTAAAAGAAGCAGTCAGTATTCCAGTTATTGGGAATGGTGATGTGAGAACACCTGAAGATGCGAAAAGAATGATGGAAGAAACAGGCTGTGATGCTGTTATGGTTGGAAGAGGGGCTTTAGGTAATCCATTTGTGATTCGTAGAATGGTGAAATATCTAGAAGAAGGTATCCTAGAAGAAGAACCAGACTATCATGATCGTATTCAGTTATGTATTGATCATGCTCATCGTTTAGTAAAAACTGAAGGTGAAAAGAATGCGATTAGACAGATGCGTGGACAAGCACCTTGGTATGTCAAAGGGTTAAGAGGTTCTGCAAAGATTAAGAATCATTTGACACAGATGAATACATTAGAAGAATTAGAAACAATTCTAAAAGACTTTGAGAAAGAACTAGAAGGTGAGTAATCATCTTCTTTTTGTTTTATAATAGAATAAAGGAGATGATTTTATGGCTATACTTTATTCTATGTGTGTCCCTCATCCTCCATTAATTATCCCTGAAATAGGGAAAGGGGAGGAGAAAACTATCAGTAACACAATACAATCTTATGAATCCATTATGAAATATGTGTCTCACCTTCCAATAGAAACAGTTATTGTGATCAGTCCTCATGCTATCGCCTATAGTGATTATATTCATATTTCTCCTGGTATTCATGCATCAGGAGACTTTAGTCAATTCCATGCAGGAGAAGTCAAAATAGAAGTGGATTATGATACAGAACTTGTTAAGAAGATCACTCAATCTGCCAAGAAGAATCATATTTTTGCAGGAACATTAGGAAAAGATGATGATTTAGATCATGGCACAATGATTCCTCTTTATTTCTTAAATAAGTATCTCAAGGACTATAAAGTCGTAAGAATAGGAATATCAGGTTTATCTCCACTCACTCATTATCGCTTTGGACAATGTATTAAGGAAGCGGTAGGAGATAAGAATGTCTTACTGATTGCGAGTGGTGATTTGTCTCATTGTTTAAAAGAGGATGGTCCTTATGGTTATAAAGAACAAGGACCGCTCTTTGATCATGATATTATTACAGCATGGAAGAATAGTGATTTTATGCGTTTTCTCACTTTTGATCCCATCTTTACTGAAGCAGCTGCTGAATGTGGACTGAGATCATTTCAGATCATGGCAGGTGTTTTAGACCAAAAGAAGATTAAACCACACTATTATTCTTATGAAGGACCATTTGGAGTAGGCTATGGTATATGTGGTTTTGAAATATGTGGTGATGATCCAACACGTGATATAGGAAACCAATATGAAAAGAAGATGCAGGAAGAAGTCAAGAAGATCAAAGAACATGAAGATGACTATGTCAGACTTGCAAGAAAAACTATTGAACATTATGTAAGAGAAAAAGTAGAAATCAAACCTGAAGTCATAGAAGAGATGACTAGACGTGCAGGTGTCTTTGTCTCTATTCATGAAGAAGGACGTTTAAGAGGCTGTATTGGTACTTTTATGGCTACTCAGGATAATATTGCGTTAGAAATAGTGCATAATGCGATCAGTGCATGTAGTGAAGATCCACGCTTTGATCCTATTACAGAAGAAGAACTAGATAATCTAGTGATATCAGTCGATGTATTAGGAGAAATAGAACCAGTAGAAGATATCAGTACATTAGATCCTCATATCTATGGTATTATAGTATGCCATGGTTCTAAAAGAGGCTTACTCTTACCTGACTTAGAGGGTGTTGATACAGTCACTGATCAGATTCAGATAGCCTGCCATAAAGCAGGTATTCATGAAGGGGAGAAGATCAAGATAGAAAGATTCAAGGTGATCAGACATGGCTAGATGTGATTTATGTCCTCATCATTGTGTACTAAAAGAAGGACAGACAGGATTCTGTCATCAAAGAATAAATAAAGAAGGACGCATAGTTTTAAAAGACTATGGTGCTATTACTTCTCTTTCTCTAGATCCTATTGAAAAGAAACCTCTCTATCATTTTTATCCAGATACAAAGATTCTATCTGTCGGTTCTTATGGCTGTAATATGAAATGTCCTTTCTGTCAGAACTATACCATATCACAAGATCATGGCTCATCTACACAGGTGCATACAACACCTGAAAAACTTGTAGAAGTGGCTTTGGATCTAAAAAAAGAAGGGAATATTGGTATTGCGTTTACTTATAATGAACCACTTATCAGTTATGAGTTTATTTATGATACATTTGTATTATGTAAGAAGCATGATTTAAAGACAGTGATTGTATCTAACGGGATGATAGAAGAGAAATATATGAAGGAACTCAAACCACTCGTAGATGCATGGAATATTGATTTAAAAGGATTTAGAGAAGATATCTATAAGAAGTTATCAGGTGACTTAGAAACAGTTAAGAATAGTATTTACTATGCTTCTACAAGCCATCTAGAAATCACTTCTTTAATTGTCCCTGGTATCAATGATAATCTCAAAGATATGGAAGAAGAAGCGAAGTGGTTAGCGTCTATTAATCCAAATATTGTGTTACATATCACACGTTATTTTCCACAATATCATTATCATGAATCTCCTACATCCATAGAACTTATTGATCAAATGATAGAAGTGGCAAAGAAATATTTAAAGAATGTATATAGAGGTAATTGTTAGATGTTTAATGAAGAAAAGATTAAAAGCTTTAGTACAACAGATATGCGTATATATAACTATATATTGAAGCACAGTATTCAATTCCCTTATATGAGTATAAGAGAACTCGCAGATGAAATACCAACATCTACAGCTTCTATTGTGCGTTTTGTGAAGAAGATGGGGTATGATAGCTTTCCTGAATTAAAGTATGCCTATAAGAAAGAAGAAAAAGAAGTCTCTCTTTTAACAGTCAATGACTTAGATGAAACCATAGACTGTTTAAAGAAGTTCAATACGCCTTATTATCAGGATTTATTCAAAGAAGTCGCTTATATACTAGGTAATGCGAATATGATTATCTTTGATGGTATGGGAGATTCAGGAAAGATTGCGGAATATGCAGCTAGACGCTTTTCTACTAATGGTTTCTTTAGTGCAGCCCTCACAGACCCTTATCAGAAGGTATCCATGGATGGGAGTAGTATTGTTGTTGTGATGTTATCTGTTTCAGGGGATACACCTGAACTTATTAGAAAAGCCAATGGCTATAAAGCGGCTGGTAGTACTTTAATCACAATTACGGCATCGGATGACAACACACTTGCGAAAATGAGTGATCACAACATCAGTTATTATATCAATGATATAAGAAACGAGCTTTCTTCACATACGACTCAGGTGCCGGCATTAAGTATCATCGAGATTCTCTCTAATACAACTCAGCACATATGTCACAATTCGTTACAATAGTGAAACTTTTTGCATAGTATGCATACCATTCAAGAAGGGCTTCAAGCCCTTTTTTTATTTTTATTCTTCTGATAGAATCAATTACGGAAAACGAAATCGTTTTCAATATCGGCCGAAAAAATTTGAAGAGGAGACACAAAATGGAAGCAATTCAAAGCTTTATGGAACGTTACTTCGTACCATTAGCTGCAAAAATCAATGGTCAGCGCCATGTTGCAGCCGTACGTGATGCGTTCACTTTATCTTTCCCATTAACTATGGGTGGTTCAATGGTTTTACTTATTAACTATGTATTATTAGATCCTACAGGATTCATCGCAAAATTACTTCACTTAGGTGATTTAATTCCAAACTTAGCTCAGTATCAGGCTGTTTTAAGTTCTGTTATCAATGGTACAACTAATATCTTATCAATTATCATCGCATTCTTAGTGGCTTATCAGTTAGCACAGGAAATGGGAGGAGATAAAGTATTATGCGGTATCACATCTCTTTCAGCTTTCTTTATTCTTTATCCTGCTGCTCAGGCATTTGCAGGTAAGAATGCAGGATCTGGTTTAACAACTACTTACTTTGGTGCACAGGGATTATTCGTAGCATTATTAGTAGGTCTATTAACTACAGAATTATTAATTCGATTTGGAAATAACGAAAAATTAAGAATCAAGATGCCAGAAATGGTACCACCTGCAGTAGCTCAGTCATTTAACTTATTAATCCCAATGATGTTAGTACTTGCAGTTATGGGGGTATTAAATTATCTATTCTCAATGATTACTCCTGAAGGTATTCAGGTTGTTGTTTATAACGCTATTCAGGCTCCATTAACATCTCTTGGAAGCTCTATGGGTACAATCATCGTATTCGTATTAGTACAGCAGTTATTATGGATCGTAGGTATCCATGGTCCTAACACTTTAAATGCATTACGTTCAGTTATCTTTACAGAACAGTTAAACGCAAACCTTGCTTATGTTGCAGCTCATGGTTCTGCATGGGGTGCACCTTACCCAGTTAACTGGGGTTCAATCAACGATGCATTTGGTAATGGTGGAGGATCAGGTGCAACACTTGGTTTAATCCTTGCAATGTTTATCGTAGGTAGAAAGAATAAGGGTGAATACTCTATTTGTAAGATGTCATTATTTCCAGGACTATTCAACATCAACGAACCAATCATGTTCGGTTTACCAATCGTTATGAACCCAATGTATGTTATTCCATTCATCTTAGCACCAATCGTATGTAACCTCATTGGTTATTTCTGTGTATGTGTCATTAAGATTATCCCACCAGTCGCTTATTCAGTTGCTTGGACAACTCCAGGATTCTTAACACCATTCTTAGGATCAGGTGCTAACAATATTATGGCATTAGTTATCGGTATTCTTTGCTTAATCGTAAGTACAATTATCTACTTACCATTCGTTGCAGCAAGCACAAGAGCCGCTATCAAGAAAGAAGCAGAAGAAAACAATGCGTAAAGACTTCTTATGGGGTGGAGCAGTTGCTGCACATCAGGTAGAAGGTGGCTTTAATGAAGGTGGTAAAGGACCAAATGTCTCAGATATGATGACAGTTGGTTCTGCCACTGCTCATAGAAAGATCACTAAAACAATTGAACCTGATCAGTTCTACCCAAATCATACAGCGATTGATTTCTATCACCACTATAAGGAAGATATCGCTTTATTTAAAGAAATGGGATTTAAATGTTTTAGAACATCTATTTCCTGGGCAAGAATCTTCCCTATGGGAGATGAAGAAACACCAAATGAAGAAGGTTTAAAGTTCTATGATGATATGTTTGATGAACTATTAAAGAATGGTATTCAGCCAGTCATCACACTATCACACTTTGAAATGCCTTATCATTTAGTAGAAAAATATGGTGGATGGAGAAACAGAAAGATGATTACATTCTTTGTAAGATTCGCAAAAGTATGTTTCGAAAGATACCACAATAAAGTTAAATACTGGATGACTTTCAACGAAATCAACAACCAGGCAAACTATGAAGCAGACGTAGCTGTATTTACTAATTCAGGTATTATATTTGAAGAAGGTGAAGACAAAGAACGTACTGTTTATCAGGCAGCTCATTATGAGCTTGTTGCAAGTGCAATGGCTATTAAAGAAGGACATGCGATTGATCCTTCTATGATGATTGGCTGCATGATTGCGATGACACCTATTTATCCTTACTCATGTAATCCGGATGATATGTTGAAGGCAGTAGGTGCAAACCACAAGCGTTTCTGGTATATGGATGTTCATGCAAGAGGACGTTATCCAGGTTATATGAAGTCTTTCTTTGAAAGAAAGAACTTCAATCTAGATATTACTGAAGAAGACTTAGCTGTTCTTCCTCAGGGTACTGTAGATTATATTGGATTTAGCTATTATATGTCATTTGCAGTGAAGGGTGATGGAGATGTCAACCTTGACTACAATGAAGAAACAGATTTATGTGATAACCCTTATATTCCAAAGACTGAATGGGGATGGCCAATTGATGCGAAAGGTTTAAGATATAGCTTAAACTGGATATATGACCGTTATAACCTTCCTCTATTTATTGTAGAAAATGGCTTTGGTGCAGTGGATCAGATGGTAGATGGAAAAGTACATGACCAGTACCGTATTGATTACCTTAAAGCACATATCGAAGAAATGAAGAAAGCAGTAGATATTGATGGTGTAGATCTATTAGGTTATACCGTTTGGGGATGTATCGACTGTGTCAGCTTTGGAACAGGTGAAATGAAGAAACGTTATGGTTTCATTTATGTAGATAAAGATAATGCAGGTCAGGGAACACTTGCAAGAAGCAAGAAAGATTCTTTTGACTGGTATAAGAAAGTAATAGAAAGTAACGGAGAAAAACTATGAAAAAATACTTAGTTCTAGATGTTGGTGGCAGCGCAATTAAATATGCAGTAATGGATGCAGAAAAGAATATATATGAAAGAGGTAAAGTACCTACTCCCTTAGATTGTCTTGATTCATTTATTACAAGCGTTGAAACTCTTTATAATAAATATTCTGATGTATCTGGTATTGCGATGAGTATGCCAGGAAGAATTGATCCTAATAAGGGTTATTGTTTCACTGGTGGTGCTTTAGCTTATAATCATGATATGAATATGGCAGAATTACTATCTGAGCGTTGTGGTGTAAGAGTCACAATTGGTAATGATGCAAAATGTGCCGCTAACGCAGAACTAGGTTTTGGGTGTCTTCGAGATATTCAGGATGGTGCTGTAGTGATTCTTGGTACTGCCATTGGTGGTGCTTTAATTAAGGATCATAAGGTATTAAGTGGTTGCAGATTTGGTGCAGGTGAATTTTCTAATATCATTACTGATTATCATAAGCCATTTGATGGTGATACATCTTGGTATGCAAGTAATGGAATTAATGGGTTATTATTACATATCCAGGAAGCATTAGGAACAGAAGAACACTATACTGGTGAAGAAATATTTGAAATGGCAAATAATGGGAATGAAGCTGTTTTAAAAGGTTTAGATCAGTTCTGTTTAGAAACTGCAGTACAGATCTACAACATCAATCAGATCTTTGACTGTGAAAAAGTAGCGATTGGTGGAGGTATTAGTGCACAGCCATTATTATTAGAACTTATCAAAAAGAATTTTGATAAAATCTATAATTCATGTTATGCAAGCACATTACCACCAGAAATCGTAGTCTGTGAATATCGTAATGATGCAAATCTAATAGGTGCTTTATATCAGCACTTAAATTAATAAAGGAGGATGATAAGATGTGGAATAAATTGAGAAATGAACCTGTGAATAAAACAGGTTATATCAAACGTATAATTGCTTATGGTATTGATTGGTATTTAGGAAGTGTCTTATCATCACTTCCTCTTATTCTGTTATATATGTCTCTTCATAAGGATGCTGTCTATATTCCTCAGCAGTTATCTATATTTAAGGGATATTATCAAGTGCTTGCAGGTGTTCTTTCACTCTCAGTTGCACTTGTATACTATGTAGTATTGCCTATTATGTGGAAGGGACAGACATTAGGTAAAAAACTTCTTGGTCTAAAGATTGTGAATGATGACTATCAAGAAGTGAATGTGAAACAACTGATCATCAGACAGGTTATTATGATCTTCTTAGTAGAAGGAAGCATTTATACATGCAGTAATATGTTTCATCAGTTAGTGAATGTATTAACTGGATACAATATTGCCTCTATCTGGAATAAAGTAGGACTTGTTATTTCTGTATTATCTGCAATACTAGTGATTATCTTAAAATCTAAGAAATCATTACATGATATTGTCTCACATACACTTGTTGTAGACATTAAGTCAGAAGACTATAAGAATATGTTATTGAGTATTGAAAAGAAAAAGAAGAAACAGAATAAGAAAATAAAAAAGAAATTTGCGTAAAGTATGATAAGATACCTATTGGAGGTATCTTATGGTTACGGTAGATCAAATGAATCAATTAAGTGATTTAGAATTAGATATTTACAACTACATTATTTCTCATCGTCATGAAGTGATTCATATGAAACTTAAAGATTTATCTACAGATCTTCATGTGTCTCAATCTATGATTTCAAGAGTCGCAAAGAAGCTTGGTTATGAAGGGTTTCTAGAGTGGAAAGCAGAAATGAAATTGGATCAGGAAGATAAGCCTGTCCAAAACAAACGTGCATTAAACTTTATCCTCGATTATTTTAATCGTGTGGATAATAAAGAGTTTGATGAACTCATTCATCAGGCTGCAGAACTGATTGTGAATAGTCGTGAAGTCATTTGTTCAGGGATTGGCTTAAGTGACGCTATCGCAAAGTTTGCGGCTTCTCTATTTAATCGTAAAGGGAAACGTACGATGTATAGTGAAGACTTCAGTGCCCGTTTTAGAGGTATGTATGATGAAAATGACTGCGCCCTTTTCTTTACTGTTTCAGGAGAAACAAAAGAAATCATTGATCGTATCAAAGACTTAAAAAGATATGGTATCAAGATTATTGTAGTCACAAATAATGCCTCTTCAACAGCGGCAAAGATCTCTGATCTTGCAATTACATATTATGTACCAAGTACTAAAAACAGTGACTTTTATAGTTCAGCCACACAGGTGCCTGTTCTATATATAATTGAGGCTATTGCGAATATATTTATCGAATATGGAATTTACTAAAGAATGCTTGAAAGGCATTCTTTTATTTGTTTTAATGTTCTATGATATGAGATGAAAGAGGGACGCTATGAGGGAAAATCTAGAAAAGTACGGTGAAGTGATTGCCGGAAGTATTTTATTATCTTTAGGAATCTGGTTGTTTGTAACACCTAATGGCTTGAACTTTGGAGGTGCAATCGGTACAGCACAGATTATCGAAGTTTTTGTAAGAAAACTATTGCCAATCCCTAAATCAATGAACTTTGTAGGGATCATTAACTTCATGATTAATGTTCCATTATTTATTATGGGATACAGAATCTTGAACAGAGAATTCTGTCTTAAAACAGGTATGAGTATTGTCGTACAGACTATCACACTATCTTTCTTACCTAACCTAACACATCCTGTAATGCCTGATATGTTATCTAACTGTATCTTTGGGGCTATTATGTGTGGTGTGGGTGTAGGACTCGCCCTAAAAGGTAGTGGTAGTACAGGTGGTATTGATATTGCGGGTGTATGCTTATCTAAGACTAAACCAGGATTCTCAGTAGGTAAGTTATCAACTATTGTGAACGCGGTTATTTTAACTTGTTGTGCATTCATCTTCGACTTACAGACTACACTTTATTCTATTATCTTTGTATTTGTATTGTATTTCATTAGTGATCGTATCCACTATCAGAATATCAATGTGATTGCATTAATCTTCACTAAAGAAAAAGATATGAAGAATGTGATTATGGAAAAGACTGGTAGAGGTGTGACTTACTGGATGGGTAAGGGTGCTTATACAGAAAATGAGCAATATATTCTTTATTGTGCTATTAATAAATATGAAATGAAAACATTTAAGAAGATTGTACATGATATTGATCCACAGGCATTTGTGACTATTAGTGAAGATTCAGAAATCCTTGGTGGATTTGAAAAACGTTTATAATTTACTTGAAATAGGCTTATAAATTGATCGGTGCTGATAAGGGATGGTTACAAAGTAGATGAAAACGGAAGTAATATATACACGTTGATAAGAGAATAAGATAAATAGTCATGTCATAAAAAAGTTAGCAAGAAAGCCATAAACTTTCCTGCTAACTTTTATTTTTTATACCGTGTAATTTCCGCCCAATTCTTAGGAAAGTTCATTTCGTTCAGCAATTGGTCTATTGTAAGATGAGGGCATTTTTTTAGTGTATCTTTTATCAGGAAAGCCAAATTCTTGCGGAAAACCTTAAATTCTTCATCTGATATTAGATAGCGAAGTGAAATCACTACGGCAAACAAATCTTTTTTGCCATTCTGATATAGTCCTTTTTTGCAAGGAATACCGAGCTTATTATGTAAAAGTGTGTCCGGAATCATGTCAGTGGTCCGGAAGTCAAATAGACGTTCTCCGTGAGCACAAACATTTCGGCATTTTGCAATAACAGTGATAAACTGATGCAACTGCTTTTCCGTATATTGTGGGTATGCCTTGCTGACCTTTACTTGAATATCATTTGGCATATACTGATAAAAGGCAGATGTTTGCCCCATAGTCATTGCATTTATCGCTACCCATAATGGCACATTGTGGTATTTGTGGGCGTGATGTGCAATGTAACGATAGTGGCTCGGCATTGCAATAGTTTTGCTCATGGAGTCAACCAAGCGTTTTACTTGTTTCGGATGATGAGCAAAATCAAAGTTATTTGGGTCTAAATATTCATTTTGCGATTCTCCATACTTTTCGGTAAAATGATAGGAAATCATGGATTTTAAATGTCGCTCCACCTGCAAGATGTATTTTAAGAAAATGCTGCGGAGCTGTTCGTCGAAGTGATAAAACGCAACGATTTCTTCAAAGGTAACACCATATTTATACTTCTTGGAAGCAGGATGCAAGAATAATCCTTTGTAGCCACCGATAAGAGAATAGTAACTGATTTCTTCCAATGTTTTTTGAGCAAAGTCCATATTAGGAATGGTCAGTCCTTTATCGACTTGCAATTTATTAAGTTGTTGTTGATAAGTCATAAACTTTTGTGCCATAGAAAAAACCTCGCTTTGTCATATAGTAAAAAAGGAGCCCACGCATGAGCTCCTCCGGCTGTGGGCCCCTCGAGCATCCACAGCACAACCACTACCGGTAATATACTCTACGACAACCAAAATGTCAATGGGTTTTTCCGGATGGTATGGGTTTTTTCGGGGTTTTTTCGGATGGTATGGTTATCTCTATGGAAGAAATTAATCGTACTCTTGCAGTACTTTCAACTAGAGCTATAGACAAAGGTCACTGCATCAGATTCCAGAGTAAATACTATTTTCCAGTAACTGAAAATGGTGACAAAAGATACTTTGCAGAAAAGACTGACTGCATGGTCATTGAGACATTTGATGGACAGCTTCTGGCAAATATCGCTGATAAGCTTTATCTGATGGAAGAAGTACCCGAACATGAACTGGTATCAAAGGAATTTGATGCTTCTAAGGAAGCATCTAAGAAAGAAAAGAAAAAATATTCCTCCAATGAATCATCCATGGAGAAAAGCTAACTTTGTCAGTTATGCTGCAAAACAAAAGCACCGTTGTGGTATTAATGCTTGATCACTTTAGACTTTGAAATAGGCGTATAAATTGACCTTGACAACATATTTATTTATTGTCTATAATACTTGAGTAAAAGCTATGAACAGAAGAGTAATATCGATGGAACGCAGAGAGAATTCCTGGCTGGTGTAAAGGAATGGGAAAGTTGATATGAATAAAGACTGGGAGCTGTATTTTGGATCTAACGTGATAAAATAACGTGTTGCCGCGTTAAGGCTTAATGAGGTCTACTTATGTAGATGAATAAGGGTGGTACCACGGTTAACTCTCGTCCCTAGCGGATGAGAGTTTTTATATTCTAAGAAGGAGAACAGACATGGAAGAAAGAAAGTTTACTGATCAGGAATTAGTAAGAAGACAGAAGTTACAGGAACTTAAAGATCTTGGAATTGATCCATTTGGACAGAGATTTGATGTGACTGCATATACTTCAGACATTAGAAAGAACTATAGCGGTAAGACTGCAGAAGAATTAGAAGAAAGCAAACCAGCTGTAAGCATTGCAGGTCGTATTGTTGCAAAGAGAAGAAAAGGTAAAGTATGCTTCATGAACCTTCTTGATAGAGATGGAAAAATCCAGTTATATATCAAGAAAGATACTGTTGGTGAAGATGTTTATGAATTAGTTAAAAAGAGCGATTTAGGTGATATTATTGGTATTGATGGTGAAGTATTCATGACTCATACTGGTGAATTAACTGTAAGAGTAGAAAAGTATACACACCTTACTAAGGCTTTAAGACCTTTACCAGAAAAGTTCCATGGTTTAACAGATACTGAAGAACGTTTCAGAAGAAGATATGTTGACTTAATCATGAATGATGAAGCGCGTAAAGTAGCATTCATGAGACCTAAGATTGTACGTTCAATCCAGCATTATTTAGATGATAAAGGATATACAGAAGTAGAAACACCAATCATGAACTCTATTCTTGGTGGTGCTGCAGCTAAGCCTTTCATCACTCATTTCAATGCATTAGATAAAGATTTCTACTTAAGAATCGCAACAGAATTAAACCTTAAGAGATTAATCGTAGGTGGTATGGATGCCGTTTATGAAATCGGTCGTTTATTCAGAAATGAAGGTATGGACAGAACTCATAACCCAGAATTCACTACTATCGAAGTCTATAAAGCATTCTCTGACCTTGAAGGTATGATGGACTTAACAGAAGGTATTATTGCGAATGCCGCAATGACAGTTAATGGTACATATGATGTAGAATACAAAGGTCATTCTATTTCATTAGCACCTGGATTCAAGAGAATCTCTATGGTTGATGCAATCAAAGAAAAGACTGGTGTTGACTTTGGTGAACAGAAGACTTTTGAAGAAGCTAAGAAGCTTGCTGAAGAACATGGTATTGAAGTAGAACCACACTTTGCATATGGTCATATTGTCAATGCATTCTTTGAAAAGTATGTAGAAGAAACAATTGTAGAACCAACATTCGTATATGGTCATCCAATTGAAATCTCTCCACTTGCAAAGAAGAACTTACAGGATCCTCGTTTTACTCAGAGATTTGAATTATTCATCTGTGGTAACGAATATGCTAATGCATTTACAGAATTAAATGATCCAGATGATCAGTATGAAAGATTCGCAAATCAGTTAAAAGAAAAAGAATTAGGTAACGATGAAGCCAACGAAATGGATATGGACTATGTAGAAGCCCTTGAATACGGTCTTCCACCAACTGGTGGTATGGGTATGGGTATTGATAGATTAGTTATGTTATTAACTGGTCAGGAAACTATCCGTGAAGTTATCTTATTCCCACATATGAAGAATAAATAAGTACTATTAAGAGTATATGGATAATGAACCATATACTTTTTTTGTGTCAAGTTGATTTTTCTCGATGTTTGCGTATAATAGAACTTGGTACAAAAACTATAAAGAAATTGTATGAAGTAATTTAAGGAGATGTGCATGAATACGACTATGAATTATGAATCAATATTTAAACGATATGGAGGAATAATGCGTACTTGCGAACTTACAAGGGAAGGTATATCTTATCAGATACTTCAAAATCTAATAGAACAAGGAAGAGTAGAAAAAATCAAGTACGGTTATTATCAGTGGCAGGATGAAAAGGCTTTTACAGAAGTGTCAGTAATAAGAGGTCTCTTTCCTAAAGCGATTATCTGTGATATGTCAGCTGCGATGTATTATGGTTATACGGATCGTGTGCCAGAAGTCTGGCATATAGCTGTGGATAATAAGTCTGCAAGAAACAAATTCAAGCTGGAATTTCCTATCATAAAACCACATTTTATTGAAACATCCAGATTGAATATTGGTGTGAGTGAAGGAAACATAGATGGAATTACTGTAAAAATCTATGACAGAGAGCGTGTTGTATGTGATTGCCTGCGTCATGTTAATACGATGGATGGAGAGGTATTTAATACTGTAATCCAAAGGTATATTGGTGATGAAAAGAAAGATGCTGCGAAACTAATGATGTATGCCTCAAAGCTTGGTGTGGAAAAGAAAGCTAGAAGGGTGGTTGGAATATGGCTGTAAAAGAGATAAAAGATATGGGTACATCTGTGCTTACCAAGTTAAAGAAACAGGCGAAAGAAACAGGAATCAATTATCAGACTTGTTTACAGCTTTTTGCACAGGAAGAGTTTCTTCGTAAGCTTGAAATATCAGGATATGCAGAGAATTTTGTTTTGAAAGGTGGAATGTTCTTATACACTATTTCAAATTATGAGGGCAGACCAACTATGGATATTGATTTTATTGGTTAGTGAAAAGTAACACTCGGTCAAACTTATATGTTTCCTGAGATTGTCGCCTCATTGAGGCGACAATCTGTTGAAGTACAATCTGAATTTTTTATAGTTCTTTTGAAAATATGATGGAATGAAAATTAGAAATATGATGGAATGAAAAGTGAAAATATGAAGGAATGAAAACTGGAAATATGATGGAATGAAAAAAGAGGGCTCAAACCCTCTTATAAAACCTTCTTCACAAATATCTTATTGAATATACTTCTTGTAAATTCATCATCATTCATCTTATTCTCTAAATATTTATTGAAGTTCTTCTCATTCTCTTTTACTTGTTCAAAATGTGGATAATTCTCTTTAATCATCTTTCTAGTAGTAGTGTATGTACTTCCACTAAAGTTATACTGAATAGATTGTACATTATCAATTAAAGAGAAGATAGACACAGAATTATAGATCAGGCTCTTATTGATATAAAGATCCTCATTATGATACCAGTCTGTTGCATTGTAGTTCACAGTGAGTCCTTGATTTTTAGAATCAATTTGAAAAACATAACCGTATTCATGCAAAGGCAGACTATTTAATAAATTTCCTATATTAGAATTATTCCCAATATAAGGATTCTTATACTTCTTAATGTTGTGTATGCCACTCAACGGTCTGTTAAATACAGTTGTAGGAACAGTATCTTCTGTATATTTCTTTGTGCTATCTACAATATAATACTCATTAGGTGTGTTCTTATTAATTCTATAAACAGTATAGAACGGGTTGTAGTAGGTTGTCACATTAGAAGTCTTAATCATATAAACATAGATAGGAGGTCTATGAGAAGTAATAACACCCACATAATCCACCAACATAAATCCACATAATATTGCAACAAATACTCCACTACTTATTAATAATCTATTTCTCTTCAACTCTTTTGATAACCCATAAACAAATACTACAATACCTACAATAGAGTATATACAGCACCAGCTGCTTTCCTTATCTAATATCGCAAATGCAGCAAAACATAGAAATGCGCCAAAAATCATAATACCTATAGAAATCTTTCTTTTCTCTTGTACAAGCATATTCTTACTATAATTAATTGTATTCTTTAAGCTCTTTTCTGTTGTTTCCATTATTTTATCTTCCGTTATATATTTCCCATTGAGTAGTTCATTAAGTGTTATATCCAATGCTTCACTTAATGGAATAAGTAAAGATAAGTCAGGCATATAGTTCCCATTCTCCCAGCGTGATATTGTCTTATTACTGACACCTAATATATTTCCTAGTTGTTCTTGGGTGAGACCTTTTCTTTTTCTATTCTCAGAAATGAACTTTCCTATCTTTTTTGTATCCATAATATTTCTCCTTTCATGAAAACTATAAAATAAAGCATGAAACAACAACACCCCACAAATAGCGAATACACTACTTTTATTATATATATTATGAAGGGAAGAGGGAACAATCCTGTATATACAGAGTTTTATCTGACTTGTTTATTGTCTCTATTTTCGTTAATATAGTAGATGATGAAATGAGGTATAAACATGACTGAACAGGTACACAAAAGAAGAAAAAGATATAAAGGAACACACCCTAAAAACTTCTCAGAGAAGTATAAAGAACTTAATCCAGAATTATATCCTGAAACAATAGAAAAGGTTATTTCTAAAGGAAGTACACCAGCAGGTATGCATATTTCTATCATGGTAGATGAAATACTAGAATTCTTAGATATTCAGCCAGGACAGATTGGTTTAGATTGTACTCTAGGATATGGAGGACATTCTTCTAGAATGATGGAAAAATTAGAGGGTCAGGGACATCTTTATGGATTAGACATCGATACTATTGAGATAGAAAAAACAACAGAGAGATTAAGAAATAAAGGTTATGGAGAAGACATCTTTACACCTATTCTAACTAACTTTAGAAACATTGATGAAGTAAGTGAAAAGTATGGACCATTTGATTTTGTCTTAGCTGATTTAGGTGTATCTTCCATGCAGATAGATAATCCAGAAAGAGGATTCTCATATAAGAAGGATGGTCCATTAGATCTAAGACTTAATCCTAAAGCAGGTAGACCTGCTTATGAAATCTTAAAGGACTTATCTAAAGAAGAACTAGAACATATTCTTACAGAGAACTCAGATGAACCATATGCTGATATATTAGCTAAGAACATCTATTCATTCATACGTTCAGGTATGGAAGTAGAAACAACTCAGCAGCTTTATAAGATCATTGATAAAACATTAAGCTTTATTACTGATAAGAATAGAAAAGATATTGTGAATAAGACAGCTGCAAGAGTATTCCAGGCATTAAGAATAGAAGTGAATCAGGAGTTTGAAGTATTATATGACTTTGTAGAGAAGTTACCTCTTGTTTTAAAACCAGGAGGAAAGGCTGCGATTCTTACATTCCATTCTGGAGAAGATAGAATTGTGAAGAAGTCTTTTAAAGAACTCAAGAATCTTGGTATTTATGAAGATGTATGTAGAAATGTGATTAGACCTTCTAAGGAAGAATGTCATCGTAATTCACGTGCAAAGTCTACTAAGATGAGATGGGCCATTAAAGCAAAATAGAATACTTGAATATCAGGTATACAAGTGCTATACTTTATTTGCAAATTTGAGAACAATTGCATCAAAACGAAAAGGTAAGGATCTGACCATCCTTACCTTTTCTAACTTTTAGAGTGGTTTAACACTAGGCTAGTTATCGCTTAAATCTTTTGTCTAACCATTTGCAAATGTAATAGACTAATACACCTACCACAACAGATACTACTAAATTTGAGAACAACTGACATCACCTCCTTTCAAGGAGGACGATAACAAAGATATTATATCAAATTACGTTGTTGAAGGGCAGAATATCATTGTAATTCACGTGCAAAGTCTACTAAGATGAGATGGGCTATTAAAGCAAAATAGAATACTTGAATACTAGGTATACAAGTTTTATACTTTAGTTGCAAATCAGAAAACAATTGCATCAAACGAAAAGGTAAGGATCGTCGGATCCTTACCTTTTTTATGTCATTCAAGTTCTTTCAACATTTTTGCATATTCTATACATATTGTATCTGCAATTGCTGTGAGTGAATAAGGGTGAGTTGCATAATCACCTCTACTATCATAGCGTATATATTTGTCTATAAAAGGATAATCTAATTCTTTGTTAGATGTAATTAAACATATCTTAGGTTTCTTGCTTTGTTGTTTAAATGGCTTTGCACGTGGGAAAATACGATCAAAATAAGTACCAGAATCAGAGAACAAGATGATTAATGTCTTCTCATCCGCATTTGTAATATATTCAGCCTGGTCAGCTACTTTAATGGCAGTAAATACAGGTTTAGCGCTTGTCCGTAAATCATATTGCAAGTTCAATGCAACATTTTCAGAATGCATATAACCAAATGCAGCCACCTTCTGATACTCATAAATATCATCGACTAAATCTATAATATCATCTTCGATACTACTCTTTTCTAACATTTCTAGATTCTCAATCACACTTCTTACATAAGAAGTAAATATAGAATCTTCATTACGTCCTTCATAGTTGAATTTATTAGAAAGTTTAATTTTTTCAACAGAAAACTTCGCAATCTGATTCTTTAACTGGTTAAAATCTCTTAAACCGATATCCCTACAGAATCTAGAAATACTAGAATTAGACACATAGCACGCTTTTGCAAGTTCAGTTAGAGTATAGTCTTCTAAATTATGAATATTCTCTATCATGAATTTCGCAATCTTATAATTATTAGAACCTTTAGGTTCACCATTTAATGTAGATAATAAGATAATAACTAAGTTAAACATGTACTCACCGTCCTTGGTATAATATGCCTTATTATACCATAGGACAGTTATTTATTGTTTAACAACTTCAGTATGTGAAACTAAATCATGAAAACAACGTGTATCTTTCTGGAAATAAGCATATCCAATAGACACAAGTGTTAATGCATAAGCGACATAAGTCAAAGGATTCACAATAGAAGTGAACTGTAAAAGAGAGGCAATCTTTCTTAAATAAGCAGGAATAATAGTAATGCCGCCTTCAAGAAGAGTAGCACCGAGTAATTCTCTTAACATCATATTTTTCATAGTGACATCTTTATGATCATAATCAATCACCTTGATCTTACATATCTTCTTACCTGGAGTCTGTCCTTTCCAGATATAAAGAGGAATCAAAACATAGTAGATAAATCCAATTCCAATCGCAATCAAACATACAATAAGAGCTGTATTCAAACCATAAGAAGATAACTCAAACATCTCTGGTTTAAACTGACTATCTTTTCTTAAAAAGAATGTGATAGGAATAGATGCCAGCATATTAGTAATATACCAGTCAATCATTAATGCGACTGTTCTTCTTAATCTTAACTCTACAATATCCATCTTATTCATAAGTAGTACCTCCTGTTTATTCAAGTATATCAATTCATAATTAATCAGTAATCTTGTTTCCAATTCTTGGAAAACCTTTCCGAGATATAAAAAAAGAAAGTTCCGAAGAACTTTCTATAAAGACTTATAGTCTTTTGTAATCGTCCATGTTTAATTCAGAAGCTGCATCTTTATCACAGATCAATGTCATATTAGGATGAAGCTTTAAAACAGTAGATGGTAATTCATCTGTAATAGTTGAATCAAGAACCTGTTTTAAGATACCTGCTTTTTCCTTACCATTTACAATCATCACTAAGTGTTTAACCTTCATTAAGCTCTTAGGACCCATTGTAAGACTGAATGGAAGATTTTCTCTCTTTGGATAGTCAGGGTTTGCTTTATTCTTAGTAGCACGATCCATTGCATAAGAATATGAATCCATTGGTGTACATCTAGGACAGTTACTGCAGAAATGACCATCATAACCAAGACCAATAACCATGACATCAATTCCACCTGCACGGCTGATTTCTTCATCATATGTTTCCCAGTTTTCCATAGTCATATCATGAATTCTTTCTTCTGGAATATTTGCTTCTTCGAAGAATAATTTCTGCATTTCTTCCCAGTTAGGACCATAAGGCTTACCATCCATATATGGTGCTTCATCGAATAAATAATATTCGATATCCTTGAACTTTTCCTGATCTCTCACTTCTGGAGCTAACATCTTGTAAAGTTCAATAGGACTTCTACCTGATGTAAGAGAAATATTCACTCTCTTATCCTGCATCATAGCACCAAGTAAGATGTGTAATGCACTTTCACTCATTTTCTGAGTGTTTTCTTCAACGATTAATTTCATAACAAATTCCTCCTGTATTTCACAAGAAGATAAAACTCACACACTTCACATTATAAGTATTAAACTCTTTCTGTCAACCCATAAAAAATTAAAATTATACAGCATATATCAATATAATTTGGATTATGTATTATACTTATATGTAGTTATTTCGCAAGTGATTTCCACGATTTGGAAAGTTCTTCTATCATATGGAAATGCATTTTATATATTGGAAAACACAAGATTTTTTTTACTTTTCCAAGATATAATGTATCCAACGAGAAGGGAGGACTCGACATGAACTTCATGGAAAAATTCAATGAACTTGCGAACCGCACATTAGTGCCTGTTGCAGACAAGTTAGCTAACCAAAGACATCTTGCTGCAATTCGTGATGGAATGGTTGTTGCTATTCCACTATCAATCCTTGGAGGTGCTTGCTTAATCGTATCAACACCACCATTCAAACCTGAAACTCTACCAAACTGGGGTTTCATCACTACCATGCTTACAGGATGGTATAACTGGGCTCAGGCCAATAAAGCTGCACTATTATTGCCTTACAATATGACAATGGCTTTAATGGGATTATTTATCGCTTTCTCTATTTCTTATCATTTAGCTAAGAAATACAAAATGCCAAGCTTAAATGCAGCTGTTGTTTCTACTGCAGTATTCTTAATCGTATCTGCACCAACTACTTCTGCTGTCCCAGCTAATCTCATTACTGATGGTAAATCAGCGACTGATCTACTTGCACTTGCAGGAAGTTATCTACCAACAACTTACCTGGATGCAAAGGGTATCTTCACAGCTATCATCGTTTCTATCGGATGTGTAGAAATTATGAACTTCTTATTTAAGAAGAACGTTCGTATTAAGATGCCTGAAGGTGTTCCACCAGCAATCAGTTCATCATTTGATGCAATCTTACCACTCTTTATCTGTGTAATTGTATTCTATGCATTATCATTATTTGTACAGAACATCAGTGGTCAGTTATTACCAAGTATGATCATGACAGTACTTGCACCTGCAGTATCTGGTCTAGATTCATTAGTAGGTATTTGTTTAATTACTATTATTGCTCAGACATTCTGGTTCTTTGGTTTACATGGTGCAAGTATCACACAGCCAATTAGATTACCATTCATGCAGATGTATTTAATTACTAATATCGCAGCATATAGTGCTGGTAAACCATTAGTACACTTCTTTACTCAGCCATTCTGGTCATATGTTATCGCATTAGGTGGCGGAGGTGCTACTTTAGGATTATGTATTCTATTGGTTAGATCTAAATCTGTTGAATTACGTACTTTAGGTAAACTTTCAATTGGTCCAGCTATCTTCAATATCAATGAACCAATCATCTTCGGTTTACCAATGGTATTAAACCCAATTATGATGATTCCATTTATCTTTGTACCAGTTGTAAACTCTATTATTGCCTATGCTTGTATGGCATTCCACATCGTTGGAAAGGGTGTCATTGAAACACCATGGACAACACCAGCTCCACTTGGTGCTGCATTAGGATGTATGGATATTAAAGCCGGTATCATGGTTATAGGGCTAATCATCTTAGATATGGCACTTTACTATCCATTCGTTAAATTATTAGAAAAACAAAAGTTAGAAGAAGAAAATTCAAAATAATTAAAACAAGAAATAAAACTCACACACACTAAAATTAAATATCCTTAAATCTTTTGTGCTAGACTGCTACCCCACAGCAGTCTTTTTTCTTTTGTGTAAAACATATATACTATATATAAGTGAGGAAAACAGTATGACAAAAGAAGAACTAATAAACTTATTGAAGAAGGATGTAGTGCCTGCATTAGGATGTACAGAACCAGTCTGTGTCGCATTATGTGCAGCTTATGCATCTAAACAGTTAAATAATCCAGTAACTAAAATAAAACTAGACGTCAATAAAGGAATATATAAGAATGGTATGTCTGCAGGTATACCACATTGTGATCATGTAGGTTTAGAATATGCAGCATCAATTGGTGCACTATTAAAGAATCCAGAAAAACAGCTGACTTTATTTGAGGATATAGAACCTGATATAATCACACATGCTGAATTATTAGTACCCCATGTTTCTATTACAATTAATGATTCAGCATATATTCATGTGAAGTGTACTCTTTATACATCTGACGATACAGTGACATGTATAATCAAAGATGCACATACAAATATAGTTTATCTAGAAAAGAATGGAATTGTATTAGAAGAGAAAACGACTCAAGAAACAAATAATACTTCTACTGTGATTGATGAACTTAAAGAAATGAGACTATCAGAGATACGTTCTTTAGTAGACTCAATGACAGTGGATGAACTTCACTTCTTATTAGAAGGTATAGAAATGAATGAACAACTATCACAATACAAAGGAACAACACATTTGAGTGATTCATTCAATCATTCATTATTCTCTGAAGACCTTCTAACTCGAATAATAAAGAAAGTCACTACAGCTACTGAAAATAGATTGGATGGTTGTCCACTTCCTGCAATGAGCAGTTCTGGTGCAGGCACTAAAGGATTAGTTGTTTCTATACCAGTGAATGAAGTGGCAGAAGAACTCTATGTATCACTAGAAAAGAAACTCAAAGCATTAGCTTTAACACATCTAGTAAATAGATATATTAATGCGCATATAGGTAAATTATCTCCTATGTGTACATGTGTGATGGCTTCTTCTACAGCAGCTTCTGTAGGTATTGTTTATCTCTTAGATGCAACAGATGATCAGATTGGGTATTGTGTACGTAATATGACAGGTACTGTAACTGGAATGATCTGTGATGGCGGAAAAGTAGGTTGTGCATTAAAGGTTTCTACTGGTTCTACAGCTGCACTCATGTGTGCAATGACTGCAGTGAATAATGCAGTATTAAGAGAAAGTGATGGGATTTGTGCCTCAACACCAGAACAATGTATTTTGAATATGGCACGTATTGGGCAAAATGGAATGAGTAAAGTAGATGAAGAAATCATCTCAATTATGAAAAGTAAAGAGTGTCAATAGGAAGAAGATGGTCCAAGGATCATCTTCTTTTTGCATATAATGGTACATTTTAATAATGAGAGTGAATGATGTTTATGCTCTATGAGAATTAAAATAATCCTCTATATATCATGATAAATCAAACTGTTTAGATATAATACTACTATTTGTGAATGTTATAGTGGGAACATTTCCCATATTCTTGACACCTATTCCAAGAGTTTGTGCCACGTCCCAGAAGGGGGCTGAAGTATTGAAAGTGTTTGCGCGGTTGGGTAAACTAGGACTCGTCAAAACAAATGAAAGCAATTTCAAGGAGGAACAGAAAAATGAGTTTAGTTTTAGCAAGAATCGATCAGAGATTAATTCATGGTATTGTCGTTACACAGTGGGCAGGTGCAACACAGGCTAAAAGATTAATGGTAGTCGATGATGAAGTAAGTAAGGATGAAGTTCAGAAATCTGCAATGAGAATGAGTAAACCAGTGGGGACTGGTATGTCAATCATTGATACAGAAACAGCTATCAAGAACTTTAACGCAGGTAAGTATGATAGCCACAATGTATTTATGGTTGTAAGAGAACCATCTACATTAGTTAAGTTAGCTGAAGGTGGCGTAAAGATTCCTAAAGTCAACATTGGTATTATCTTCGATGGGGAAGGTAAGACAACAGTGAAGAAGATGGTTTCAGTGAATGAAGAAGAAGTCAATGATTTAAAGAAATTACAGTCTATGGGTATTCCAGTGACATTCCACTTCGTACCAAGCGAAGCAGAAGAACCACTAGAAACATACATTAAATAAACAAGGGGGATAAAAAGTATGCAGGTTATTCAAGGAGTATTAATCGTATTATTATCAATGTGGATGGTCTTAGACCAACAGGGTATTGTTATTACAACATGGTTCCCAATCATGGTTGCATTCTTTGCAGGATTGATTATGGGGGACATGAAGACTGCCATGATTATTGGTGGTACATTCCAGTTAATGAACTTAGGTGTTGCCAACATTGGTGGTTCATCAGTACCTAACTGGGGTCTTGCAACAGTAGTTGGTATCTATGTTGCATGTAGAACTACAAATGATGTCGCTCAGGCAAAAGCAGTTGCCTTAGCAGTAGGTGTACCAGTTGGTATGCTTGGTATTCAGTTAGATGTATTCGCAAAGTTATTAAATACTTATGTAACACATGCGGCACAGAAAGCATGTAACGAAAAGAAGTTTGCGAAAATGAATAGAATTCTTTGGATTGGTCCTATGATCTTCGCTTTATCTACAGGTTTACCAACAGCTTTATGTGTATTATTTGGTGATACAATCGTTAATGTTATCTTAAAATCAGTTCCAGTATGGTTCACAAATGGTTTATCTATCGCAGGAAATATGTTACCAGTTGTAGGTATCGCATTATTATTACAGGTTATGCCTGCTAAGAAGTACTTATCAATGTTGATGATTGGATTTGTCTTCTCAGCTTACTTAAATGTACCAATGTTAGGCGTATCTATTATTGGTTTAGCTATTGCTTACTATTTCTTTACAACACAGGTAAATAAAGCACCAGCAGTCGCAACAGAAGGTGCAGTAATCGATGAAGGAGATGAATGGGATGAATAAAGAAACACAGACAACAGAAGTTGTTACAAAGAAAGATCTTACAAAAGCCGCAGTACGTTACATGTTTATGGCATGTAATACATATAACTATGAAAACCATCAGGGTCCAGCAGTTGTATTTGGATTAGAGAAGGTTTTAAGAAAGATTCACAAGAATAATGATGATGACTATGTTGCATCATTAAATAACCACTTTAAATATTTTAATACAACAACTTGGATGGCTAACATCTTACTAGGTGCAAGTGTTGCCATGGAAGAAAAAGATGGTGTTAAAGCATTGGATACAGTACAGAACTTTAAAACAGGTATGATGGGTCCTCTTGCAGGTATTGGTGATACTTTAATCTGGGTACTTTATCCAACTATCATGGGTTCTATTGCAGCCTACATGGGTCTAGAAGGTAACCCTACAGGTGCACTCATCTGGATGTTACTTAATGTAGTTTTCTTCTTCTTTAGAATTAAGTTATTCCATTTAGGTTATGATTCAGGTTTAAAGCTTATTACTTCATTAGGTGATAAGTTATCAGTCTTCACAGAAGCTGCATCTATTATGGGTCTAACAGTTATTGGGGCATTAGTTCCTTCAGTTGTTAAGATGTCATTAGGTCTTGTCTTTAAATCAGGTAAAGTAAAATTAGCTATTCAGACAGGTGTCTTAGATAAGATCATGCCAGCTTTATTACCAGTTGTACTTACATTTGTAGTTTATAAATTACTTGCATCTAAGAAGTTGACTGTTATTCAGGTAATCTTCTTAATTATCATTCTTGCATTAGTTTGCTCATTCTTTGGAATTCTAGCTCTCTAATCAAAACTTTCGGGGGAAAAGTCTATGAGAAAAATCGTTTTAGCTAGCCATCATTTACTCGCTGATGGTTTAAAAGATACAATCCAGTATGTTATGCCAACTTTAACTGATATTAAGTCAGTGAGTGCTTATATGGATAATGTGCCTGTTGAAAAACAGTTAAAAGAAGCACTTGGTGAAATCAATGAAGATGATGAATACATCATTTTCACTGATATGCTTGGGGGTAGTGTGAATCAGGAAGCAGTGAAATACTTACAGTATCCTAATGTCTATGTGATTACAGGAATGAATTTACCTATCGTATTAAGTGTCTGCTTATCGTTATCTAGCTGTGAAAAAGTGAATGAAGATGTTATTAGAAATGCGATTGATGATGCGAAATCACAGATTGTTTATGTCAATGATGTAATGAAGAATATGGGGGCTGATGAAGATGACGAATAAAGATTGGTGGAAAAGCAGCGTAGTCTATCAGGTTTATCCACAAAGTTTTAATGATACCAACCATGATGGGGTGGGTGATTTAAAAGGTATTACTGAAAAGCTTCCTTATTTATCTAAACTAGGAATTGATGTCATCTGGTTAAATCCTATCTATGAATCACCATTAGTAGATAATGGTTATGATATTGCGAACTATAGAAAGATCAATCCAATGTATGGCACAATGGAAGACTTTGATGAACTATTAGAAACAGCACATAGTATGAATATTAAGATTATTATGGACTTAGTAGTGAATCATACAAGTGATCAGCATGAATGGTTCTTAAAGTCTAAATCTTCTAGAGATAATGAATATTCTGATTTCTATATCTGGAAGGATCCTAAAGAAGATGGCAGTGAACCTACTAACTGGGGTGCTACTTTTGGTGGATCTGCATGGACTTATGTTCCTGAAAGAAAACAGTATTATCTTCATTGTTTTGCGCCAGGACAGCCCGATTTAAACTGGGAAAATCCTAAAGTAAGAGAAGCTGTTTATAATGAAATGCGTTTCTGGTTAGATAAAGGTATTGATGGTTATAGAATGGATGTTATCTCTTTATTAAGTAAGAGACAGAACTTCCCAGATGCCTTACCTGGTGAATATGATTATGCAAAGTCATATTATAAAGGGGCTTCTAATGGACCACGTATTCATGAATTCCTACATGAAATGAATAGAGAAGTCTTATCACACTACAATATTATGACTGTAGGTGAAACAGCCAATACAAATGTCCAGCAGGGTAAACTTTATACTGATCCTTCTAGACAGGAATTAAACATGGTATTCCAGTTTGACCATATGCATATAGACTATGGTAAATATGGTAAGTTCTCTGATGTAAGATTTAAGCTTAGTGATTTAAAGAAGAGCTTATCAACTTGGATCAATGATTTAGGTGATGGATGGAATTCACTTTATTGGGATAACCATGACCAGCCTAGAAATGTCACTCGTTTTGGTGATGATGGTGTATATCGTGTAGAATCTGCTAAGATGTTAGCTACTTTATTACATATGATGAAGGGTACACCTTATGTCTTCCAGGGTGATGAATTAGGTATGAAAGATGTACCTTTTGAATCACTTGATCAATATAAAGATATTGAAACAGTCTTTATGTGTCAGAAGATGAAGAACAATGGTGAATCAGAAGATACAATCAAGAAATATGCTTATTTAAGTTCAAGAGATAATGCAAGAACACCATTCCCTTGGAATGGTGAAGAGGGTTCTGGCTTCTCTGATGTAAAACCTTGGATTGATTATTCACCAGACAATAAATTCATCAATGCAGAAGATGAATTAAAAGATCCAAACTCTGTTTTCTATTATTATCAGAAGCTAATTCGTCTAAGAAAAGAAAATCCGATAATTGTCCATGGATCTTATAAACTATTAGACGAAGAAGATTCAGATATCTTCTCATATGAAAGAGAATATGAAGGTAAGAAATTACTTGTAGTATGTTCTTTCGCAAAAGAGAAGGTAAGATATACATTACCAGATGACTATAAGGATGCAGAAATTCTTATCGGAAATTATGAGAATGTATTGAAAACAGATGATAAAAATATTATTCTAAATCCATATCAAGCAGTAGTTTATCTAACAAAGGAGTAATATGGTATGGACTTTGACACACAAGCAGGACTTATTTATTCAACACTAAGTGATAATGAAAAAGACATGATTCAATACATCAGAAACCATAAATCTGATGTTGTGGACATGCCTATAAATGAACTTGCGAAAGTTCTGCTTTCGTCAAAGAGTTCTGTATTACGTTTAGCACAGAAGCTAGGCTATACAGGTTATTCAGAATTAAAGTATTCTTTAAAGAAGGATATAGTAAAGAAAGCTGTTGTTCCTACAGATTTGGTTGAAAAATTTAGAAAAGAGATTGATAAAACATTTGAATATGCATCACAAGTAAACTTTGTTCCTTTGATTTCCGAAATCCATAAAGCACGACAAGTCATTTTATATGCGACAGGGTTTACTCAAAATAACTATACAAAACAATTCTCCAGTGAGCTATTCATGGCAGGGCGTTCAAATTATATTGTATCTGGTGAAACAAACTTTGAAATCATCTCACACTCCCTAACTAGTGATGATTTCGTTATTATTATTTCATTGTCAGGAAATACACCAGGTATCAGAACAATAGTAAATGCACTGAATATGAAGGATATACCTATTCTTTCTATAACTGAGCTAGGAAAGAATTTCCTTGTAGAAAATTCAGATTATCAGCTTTACTATAATACAACAGAATTTCCTCTTGAGGATGAACATATCATTTCTATGAATGCAGTAGGGATTATCCTTACTATTCTTGCAAGAAAGTATCAGGAATTCGCATTCTTTGATGAATAAAGTCAGGCATGGTCTGGCTTTTTTACGTGTTATAGACTTTACGAATATATATATATATTAAATCAAGGTTAAATCTTATTCCGAAAAAATGAAAATAATTCATTTTTTCGGAATAAGAAGGTATAATATATATGGGTGAATGAAATGAAACTTTTAGAAAGAAACTATTTAACAAAAATTATTAATGTAATTGGAACTCCTGACATTAAAGTGATTACGGGTATTAGAAGATCTGGAAAATCATGTCTGTTACTACAATTTATGGAATATATAAACCAAACTGATAAAGACGCGAATATTATTTTTGTTGATTTCAATTCTTTAAGTGCAGAGCCGTATTTAGAATACCATGCATTAAATAATTATATAGAAGGTCAATATAAATCTAACAAGAATAATTATGTATGTATAGATGAAGTTCAAATGTGCAGTGGCTTTGAGAAAGTCATAAATAGTCTACATAGTAGTATGAAATATGATATTTATATTACTGGTTCGAATGCATTTCTATTAAGTAGTGATTTGGCTACTTTATTTACCGGTAGAACGTATGAAATAGAAATATTTCCTTTTTCTTATAAAGAATGTCTAAAATATTATGCTGGGCAGTATTCACTTGATAGATACGTGAGAGAAGGTGGAATGCCTGGTACTTTGCTTTATCGTGAACAAGATGATAAGTATAAATACATACGAGATGTTTTTGAGACGCTTATTATAAGGGACATAACTAATAAATATTCGATGAGAAACAAAGAAGTTATTCATGATTTAGCGTACTTTATGATGGATAACATTAGTTCTTTGACATCAGCTAATAATATATCTAAATCATTAGCAAATGCTAATATTAAAATAACAGATAAGACTATAAAATTATATATGCAATATTTGAAAGATTCATACTTGTTTTATAAAGTTAGAAGGTATGATATAAAAGGGAAAAAATATTTGGCAACAAATGATAAGTATTATTTGTCCGACCATTCTTTCAGATATGCTATTATAGGAACAAAAAACATGGACTATGGCAGAGTATATGAAAATATCGTTGCGATTGAATTGCTTAGAAGAGGGTATGAAGTTTATGTTGGTAAACTTTATAGAAAAGAAGTTGATTTTGTGGCTATAAAACAAAATGAGAAGATTTATTTTCAAGTAAGTGATGATATTTCGAATCAGAAAACTTTCGAAAGAGAAGTTACTTCACTATTAGAAATACAAGATGCATATCCTAAAATCTTATTGGCTAACACACATCATGATGAATATCAGTATGAAGGTGTAAAAATAATTGATATTGAAAAATGGTTAAAATTGTAAATATAAATGATTTGAATGCAGATAAGATAATAAATAAACGTTTTACTTTATGCTTGTGAATCCTTCTAGCCTATGAACCTTGATTTACATCAAGGTTTTTTGCACTTTGTTGTAATGTACATATATACGTTATACAATTGTTTTAAGATTACTTATGAAGGGAAAAAGAAAATATGACTCAATATACAGAATTACTTGATAAAAAAGCTGAAGAACTACTATTAGATGATGATAACTATGAAGAAAGATTACTTGAAGTCGCTACACTATTTCGTGGATTTGATGAAGCATTTACATCATTTATTAAAGAACATGGATATACAGGTGATTTATCTGATACACCTGCAAAGGTAGAGTTTTTACGTGATAAGTTCAAAGCAGTGCATATAAAACTACCTCGTGATTTGTTTGTACCCAATAGGAAGATTTCTCGTAAAACTGCTTTTCAGATCTGTTTTGCGTTAGGTTTAGATGCTGATGAAACAAAAGACTTTTTTAGATGTGTTCAGTTTGAACGTGGGTTTGATTGTCATACTATAAATGAAGCAGTTTATTATTTCTGTATGAGAAAAGGTCTTTCGTATGATGAAGCACAAGAGATGATTCATAGTATTCCTATACCTGAAAAGATGAAAAAACTTCCAGATTGTGATGTTCTTTACACAGGTACTATTATTGAAAACCTCAACAACATTGAGGATAAAGAAGAATTGATACACTATATCACAGAGAATATCGATGAATTTCGTTATAATAATGTCACTGCTCTAAAATATATTAGAGATTTCTGGAATGATATTTCTAAAGAAGATGGACTTGCAGTGCAGGAAGGTGCTGTGATTGATAGTCATAATAGATTTGATAATAAGAAGAAACAAGAAGATGATTATGTAATTGCGAAGCCTCATGCATCTACTTGGACTATCTTTTCTCAAATAATGGGGCTTAGAAATTATCAAGAAAGTGAGTTTTCGATTAAATATGATCGTTCATTGGCTTCTGTATTATCTGATAATAGACTCGTGCCATTAAAAGCTGAATACTGTTTTCCGAACAGACAAAACATTGATAAGTTACTTCGTGAAGAACTAGTTGGCAAGGATGAAATAATTAGAAAGATGCTTATTTTTCTTGTTTTCTATACTTATTGGGCAAAACGTATTATTAGAAAAAAACAAGATTCCTATATAGTAGAAGACAATGATTTTGAAAGATGTCTAGATATGATCAATGCACGTCTACTCGGTGCAGGTTATCCAGAATTATATATAGGTAATCCTTATGATTGGCTCTTTATGTGGGCATTAAAAGACTATGATAATCCTTTATTTGCGTTTAGATATTATATGGGAGAAGTATTTGCGGAAGCTGCTGAGAATTAATGGTGTAATAATAAAACCTAATCGAATAAACCTTGAATTATAATCTATTCATAATAAAAGGTGGTGAACTTATGGATCACAGAATTGCATTGAAACCAAATACTCCGCTTTGTTTATCTAATGATAGTGGTGAAATGATTCATTGTATTATAAAAAATGAAATTGGGCGTGGAGGATCCTGCATTGTATATGAAGCAGTTCGTATCACTGATACAGGTGATCAAACACTATATAGAATAAAGGAGTTTTACCCTTACAAACTTCATATTTCTCGTAATAATAATGAACTAGTTCCATCAGTACATGATATGGATTCTTTTCAAAAAGAACAGAAACAATTCCGTTGTGATTTTTCACATACAAATAAGTTATTCTATTCAGGTGATAACTATTCATCCATGACGAATCAATTAGATGTATTTAATCAAAATGGTACATCCTATATCTTATCTGCCTATTCTTCTAAGAACACATTAGCTGCTTATAAACCAGTGAATTTAAAAGAATGCATTACACTCATTAAACAGGTTGTTTATGTTTTAGGTAATATTCACAGGATGGGATATCTATATTTAGATATCAAGCCTGATAATGTTTTGATTGTTGATGGATATCAAAAGCAGGTTCAGCTATTTGACTTTAATTCGCTTTTTGAATGGAAAAAAGTAAATCAACCAAGTGATATCAGACTATCTTATACTAAAGGTTTTGCACCTATTGAGTTACAGACTTCAAAAATCAAACGACTAGGACCACATACAGATGTTTATAGTGTAGGTGCATTATTGTTTTATCTTTTGTTTGGTCATATACCTACTGTACCTGATTGTGAAATAGATGCTGTATATGATTTCTCAAAAATACAATATGACTATCATCAATGTGATGATCGATTATTGAGTTCTTTATGTCATTTCTTTCATAATACATTAGCTGTTTATTATGCTGACAGATATCAAAATATGGAGGAAGTATTGGATCAATTATTGATAATTGAGAAGTATGCTGACCCTTTAATACCACGTATTTATTCTACTCATATTATAAAGCCGCAAATCTTTTATGGACGTGAACAGGAGTTTAAAGAATTAGATAGTCTTCTATTAAATCCAAATTATAATTGTTTATTTCTATCAGGTATGGGTGGTATTGGTAAGAGTACCTTTATTAAAGAATATCTTACACGTTATCGTGAGAAGTTTGATACAGTTCTGTATGTCTATTATAAGGACAGTATTGAAGAAACTATATCCAATGACATGAATATTGAAATAAACACATTAAGACAAGATGAAGAAAATAAAACGCCCATCAGATACTTTGATAAAAAAGTTCAAAAGATACGTGAACTTGTAAGAGGTACTTCCGCTGTTTTAGTCATTGATAATTTTACAGGTGAGATGGATGATGATTTAATTGCACTTCTTTCTACAGGATTAAGAATTATTCTCTTAACGCGTAAGTTACCTTCTTATTCAAACTGCTTAAAAATGGAACTTTCTGCGATAACAGAGTGGAATGCTTTAATACATATATTTGAAGCCCATCTTGGACGTTCTATTGAAACATATGAACTAGATGACTTTAAATTTATACTCAATAGTATTGAGAATCATACGCTTATTCTAGAATTAATTGCGAAACAGATTGCGAATAGTCATATAACTATTTCTAGTGCAGCAGCTCTTACAATTGAGAATGGTTTTTCTACAATTGCGCCTGAGAAGGTGGATTACGAAAGAGATAGTAAGCAAATAAGTGATACGATTGGACATATTATAGATGCTTTATTTGTCACAAATATGCTTTCTTCACAAAAGAAGGTCTTAATGAAGGTACTTTCTTTGATTGGTGATGAAGGAATAGAGATAAATACATTCCAGAGAATAATGCAACTTGAGTCTAAAGATGATTTAAATGAGTTAATTAAAGATGGCTGGATTACTATTTCTAGGGATCTGGTTTCAATGAACAATGTGATTCAAGAAGCTGTACATCGCTGGGAATGGACAAATGATTCTATTCATGCTGCTAGACAGTTCTTAACATATTTTTATATAGAAATTCATTTAGAATCCACAAAGAATAATTACCCTAAGAAACTTAGATCAGAGTCATTAAAAGGTAAATGGATAATCAATAAACTGTATAAGTGGCAAAAAGGTCTTATTGGGAAGATAAACCAAGAAAGATATGCACGTATCAAAGATGAATCTCCTGCAGACATTGAAAAACTAACAAAATTACTCTATTTAGCTGAAGGCATTATTAAACAATGTCAAAGAGAGAAAGTGATTTGTGATACAGATCTATTCACAAACCTGCAGGTTGTAGTCTTACTCAATATGCCTCGTTATAGAGATGACTTTGAAACAAGCAGAATTCTTTCAGATTATATTAAGTCTATTGAGCAAGATGAAGACTCTATGCATAAAATGAGACTAGATGCTGTTGTGATTATGCCGATTTATGAATTGATTTTCTCAATTTCTGCCAATAACGAAGATCTAGAAGGTATGCAGGATATACTAGTACGCGCTAAAAAAGCATCAAGCTGTTTCCATAGGAAAGAAGCTTATGCAATTTATTATAATATGCTTTCTGAGTATTATGATATTCTTCTTGATGGTTTTTATGATACAGACAATCAAGATGAAGAACGAATACTTAATAAGATGCTTGACGCTATTGAAAAAACATTATTCTATTCTAAACAAAATATTTCTTATGATATCAATCATTTGTATGTAAAAAATATTTTGGCTAAAGCCACAATCTTGATGCGAAGTAATCGAGGTACGATAAGAAAAATCGATAAGCTGATTACTAACGCAAAGAAAATAATCATAGAGAATACAACGGAATATGCGGATGTTCGATTGCAGTATTATTTAGTATGTGCCTGGTATTATGCGTTAGTACAAGATGACAAAGATATGGCAGAAGTATTTATCGAAGATGCACTAGAGTTATCCAATGTTATAATTCCAACTGATTTACAGAGAATTGAGGATGTGATTATTCCTTGCGCCAATATTTACTTCGAATTGTATTGTTATAATCAGGCTATGACTTTGTTGTATAAAGGCACACGCCTCTGTTTTAAGCATATCAATACTGACTCCTATGCGTTTATCAGACAGCAGCTCTATAATCATTTCTTTCAGGTTGGCATAGAAGCACAGCAAGTTGAATGGTGTCAAAAGATGATCAAACTTATAGAAATAGAGAATAAAGAAATTGTGGATGATAAAAATAGAGTGATTATTCCAGAAGAGGTACGAAGTTTATAGTGTAAGTATCCAAGTCTGAACTATTATAGTTCAGGCTTTTTTGTTTGCATCCACAAAACCAGATATAAAAATCACCATGTTATATTTTGGCCAGAAAAAGGAAGGAGAATGCATATGAATAGGTATTAAGAATAAATTCAATCGTACGAATAATAATGAGGAGGCTTAATTATGAATAAGAAAATATTTATTGTGATTATGAGTTTATTAGTTAGTTTAACTGGATGTGGTAGTAGTAAGACTACGAGTAGTAGTCCAAAGGAAAAAATCAATATAAAAGATATTGCTTGGAATGTGGATGAAGGTATTGTGGATGGAGAACGTTGTGTACTTCTTGGCTATACGAATAATACAAATTATACAATCACCGGCTTTGAACTTACATTCAAAGAAAAAAAGAATATAACTGAAGAAGAAAAATCAAAATTATATTCAGAAGTCAAAGAGTCATGTGGATTAACTGATGAATACAAGAATAGTTCTATTTCTATGTATACGGATAGTAATCAGGTTGTGAATAAAAAAGAATCTATTTCGAATGTGCATTGTTGTTACGATAACTATTATTATGTAAAGAATATCAATCACTATAAGCTGATGGAACCTGATATTGCGACTATTAAGTATATTGATAATAATAAGGTCTATACTGAATACTATGATTTTAGTGCAAAAAAATATTCTCTTGATAAAGACCCACAGATAGCCTATCAATGGTCTAAAACAGAATTAGGAGATAAAATTCCTAAAACAAATGCAAAGGTAGTAGAAATCATCAGAGATGATCAAATAAACTTTACATTTAAAGCATATGGATTGTCACGAGATCAGTTTAATGCTTATGTTGAAGAATGTGAAAAACGTGGCTATAACGTTGATTTGAGTTACGTTGATGGATTCTATAGCGCAAATAGTAAAGAAGGTTATAATATTAAGGCAATGTATGATGAAGATGATCATTCGATCACTGCGGCAATAAATTCTCCAAAAGCTAATCATGAATAATGAAAAAGGGGCTGTAACGAATAGACAATATGAAATGACGAGGAGGAAACAAAAAAAGTAACTCTCCTTAATTGTTCAATCGTGGATTTACCATTATACTTTGAGTAGAAACAAAAATTCATAG